>Ga0299912_10001360_pt1 | contig 19745 bp, 17 predicted proteins | sample RVTome_2_FD_207667 | JGI IMG/M metagenome (GOLD analysis project Ga0299912, IMG submission 207667) | Soil microbial communities from uranium-contaminated site in the Upper Colorado River Basin, Wyoming, United States - RVT95D214 (version 2) ... | reverse complement strand
CCTTCCGGCGCGAGCCCTGCGGCTCGGTGCGTGCCTGGGTGGCAGGGGCGGAGGCGGTGCTGCGGCCGTCGGGCGCCCTGTGGCTGGAGGGCGCGCGGACGCTTGTGATCGCCGACCTGCACCTGGAGAAGGGCTCCGCCTACGCCGCGCGCGGCCAGCTCCTGCCACCCTACGACACCCGCGACGGCCTGGCGCGGCTGGCTCGTGAAGCGGAGGCCCTGGACCCCGCCGTGCTGGTGATGCTGGGCGACGCCTTCCACGACGGCGAGGCCGAGACGCGGCTGGCGGCTGACGATGCAGAAGCCCTGACCGCCGTGGCGCGCGGGCGGACGCTGGTCTGGGTGACCGGCAACCACGATCCCGCGCCGCCCAAGGCCCTGCCCGGCGAGGCGGCCGAGACGCTGGAGCTGGGCGGCCTGACCCTACGTCACGAGCCCGCCTCCGGCCCGGCGCGCGGCGAGGCGGCGGGGCATCTGCACCCCTGCGCGCGGATCAAGGGCGACGGCCGGTCGGTGCGGCGGCGCTGTTTTGTCACAGACGGGGAGCGGCTGATCCTGCCGGCCTTCGGGGCCTATGCGGGCGGGCTGAACATCCGCGATGCGGCCTTCGCCGGCCTGTTCGCGAGGCCGCCCCTGGCTGTGGCCCTCGGCCCGCGCCGGGCGCACCCGGCGGCATGGCGCTCGACCTTGGCCGATTAGCCGCCGGCGGAGCCGCCCGCCGAAGCCACGGCGGCGGACGTGTCGGGTTGGAAGGCCAAGGCCGCGCGCTCGGCGGTCTTCTGGGCCTGAGGCGAAAGCAGGCGCTTGAGCTTCTCCGCCGCCGCCTTGGACTCCCCGTCCCCGGCTCGCGCGGCGATCCCGTACCACTTGTAGGCTTCGGCCGGGTTCTGGCTGACCCCGAAGCCGCCCTCAAAGAGCCGCGCGAGGTTGTACTGGCTATCCACCAGGCCGAGGTCGGCCGCGCGGCGGAACCACTGGGCGGCCAGGGTGGTGTTCTTCGGCCCGCCGGTCCCCTCGAAATAGTAGAGGGCGAGGTTGTGCATGGCCTTGCGATCACCGTTCTCGGCCGCGCGCTCGGTCCAGCGCCGGGCTTCGGCGACGTCCTTTGCGAGGCCCGCATCCCCGCCCTCATAGAGCTTGGCGAGGTAGAACTGCGCCGGGGCGTAGCCGAGGTTGGCGGCCTGTTTCAGCACATCCACGCCCGAGTGGTCCTTGGCCTCGATGCGCTTGACCGCGTCCGCATAGAGCATGGTGGCGGCCGGCTGGGTCGGGCCGCCGGGCGCCTGGATCTGGGGCGCGAGGGCGAGGGCGATCTGCGGGGCTGCGGAGACCGGGGCGCCAGGCTGGGCGAGTTGCAAGCCTTCCTGGCCGACGGCGGGCTTTCGCGGCGCATCCACCCGCTGGGCGCTGTAGAGCACGAGGCCCGCGGCCGAGACGCTGATGGCGGCGGCGGCGGCGGAGACCTTCAGCCCCGTACGCAGACGCGAGGAGGCCTTCTTGGGCTTCTTGCCGCCCAGACTCAGACCGGAGAACAGGCCGCTCTTTGCGGGGCCAGCCTCGCTCCCCTCGGCGGCGGCCCGGGCGGCGGCGCGGGCCTGGGCGATCAGCTCCTTGGTGGAGAGAGGGGCCGCCGCCGCGGTGATCGCGTCGTGCTCGGCTGACGGCGCCTCCGGTTCCGCGGCCTCGGCCACCGGCGCGTCCCCCGCCTCTTTGGCGAAGGCGTCGAACATCTGGGCCGCGTCGAAGTCCTCCGCGTCCAGGGGCGACTCCGCTACCGGCTCGGGCGGCAGGGTCTCCACCGGCGGCACGAAGCCGGCCGGCGCGTCGCCGCGGCGGGCGACGGGACCCGCGCCGAAGGCGTTCGCGCCAAAGGGACCGGGGGGCAGGTCAGGGTCGGCGAACAGCGAGGAAAAGTCCGGCTGCGGCTGGGGCGGCGGCGCGGGCGCGGGGGGCGGCTGGGAGACCTGCTCGGTGATGCGCTTTTCCGTGCCGCTGAGGCGCTGGTCGATCTTTTCGCGCGCTTCGTCCAGGAGCTTGGCCGTGCGCTCCTCGCTTTGGCGGATGCGCTCGGACAGTTCGGTGGAGGTGCGCTCGCCGCGCTGGGTGAGACGCTCGGTGACGCGCGAGACCTGCTCGCCGACATCGTCGATCGCCTGGGCGGAGCGACGCTCGGCGCTGGAGATCCGCTCGGCGAGCCGCTCGGTGATGCGGGCGATCTCAGAGCCCAATCGCTCCAGGGACTCAGCCTGGATCTGGTCGGCCTTGCGCAAGCGACCCTCCATGACATCGGCGATGCGGGAGACGTCCCCGCTCACCCGGCCGAGCGCCTGGGCGCTTCGGGCCTCCACGCCCTCCATACGATGGCCGAGCGCCTCGGCGACCTTGAGGACTTCCTTGCCCATGCGCTCCATGGCCTGGCTGGAACGGCGCTCGGAAAGCTGCACTTGGTCGGTCATCCGCCCCACCGACTGTTCCATCGCGATGAAACGCTGGTCGGCGGCGGCCTCCAGCGACTCGGCCATCTCGGCGCGGGCGGCCTCGAAATTGCGGGTGAGGTCGGCGGCGAGCTGCTCCAACCGCTGTTCGGGGCCGTCACCGCGAGTCTCGGCCGCCTTCAGCCGCGCGTCGAAGTCGGCCACCGAGGACTCCAGCCCGTGGATGGCGCCGGACGTGCGAGCCTCGGCCTCCTCCAGCCGCTGGACGATGCGGCTGACCACGCCGTCGATCATCACCTGCGAGGGTCCAAGGTCGGCCTCGTCCAGCTGGTTGACGCGGTCATTGAGCGTGCCGAGGTCGGCCTTCACGTCGCTCAGCGTCTCGCGGGTGCGAGTCTCGGAATCGTAGAGGTGCGCCGCCACCTTGCCGAGCGCGGCCTCCAGGGCCCTGAGCGCCTCGATCGAGCGGGGATGGGCGGCGTTCTCTTCCGCCTTGGCCAGCCGTTCGGCTGTCCTGGCCTGGTCGGCCTTGACCTCGTCAAGCGCGCCCTCGAAGCGTGCGGCCACCGCCACCTGATCGCGCTCCGCCGTCTCCAGGCGGCTCAGCACCGCGAACACCCGCTGGTCGATGCCGCTGATGGCCAGGGTGGAGCGGCGCTCGGACGTGTCCACCTGCTCCGCCAGACGGCCCAGAATCTCATTCAGATTCGCGAGTTCGTCCGACGCGATCGGGGACGCCTCGACGGCGTCTTCTCCCCCTGACTCATCCAGAATCCGCTGATTCAGCCAGTCGCCGAGAGTCAGCCCGGATCGCCTAGCGAGATCCTTGGCGATCTCACGCGCTTTGGGGTCAATGCCCTTCACGCTCCACGGCGCGGCCGCGCTCATCCGAATCGCTCTCCAGGACGCAGCCGGAACGCTAACCATCCACTGCTAGAGTGTAAACGAGACTGGGACACAAGATATAGGGGTCTGGACGTATCTCTTGTGGACAGCCGCCCCGGCCGCGCGACCGCCGCCTCCACTGGCGCTCCGCAAAAGTTGATGAAAGGTTAACGCCGCGCACGGCGCTTGCGCGGACGCTCCGAGCGCGCCATCAGGCACCGATGGGCGTTGGCGTCACCATGGGGATCGCGGCGGCGGGAGCGTTTCTGGGCGTGCTGTTCGGCTGGCTGGGCGCGCGAGCGCCTAACCCGCTGAAGGGACCCCGGCTGGCGCCCTATCGGCTGTTGATGCTGCTGTGCGCCGTGGGTGTGCTTATGATGCTGGCGCATCTGGTCAACCTGATGGGGTTGCACACCGGACGCTGAGGCCCGGCGCCGCACCGCGCATTGCATCGCGTCGCGCGCTGGTAGAAAGTCCGAATAAGCATCGAGGCTCGGAGACCCCAAATGTTCACCAAGACGATGGCTTTCGTTGGAGCGGCGGTCGCCGCGCTGCTCATCGCGGGGCCGGCCAGCGCCCAGTACGGCATGGACAAGAAGCCGCCCAAGAACGCGGCGACGCCCGAATTGCCACACTGCGACAGGCCGTTGGGCACGGCGGCGGTGCGCGAGCCCGATCGCAACTGGTGGAACGAGCTAGGCCTGTCCAATCCCGAGACGCTTCTGAAGCTCTTCGCCGCCCGCTCGAACTGCCTGCGGATGGTGGACCGGGCCGGCGGCCTGGAGATGCGGACCCAGGAACGCAGCCTCGGCGATTCGGGAGAGCTGCAGCGCGGCTCCAACCTCGGCCGCGGCCAAGTGCGGGCGGCCGACTACTTCGTCGTGCCCGACCTCGCCAACGCCAACACCAACTCCGGCGGCAACGCCCTCGGCGCCGTGGCCGGCGGCCTTCTGGGCGGCAGCCGCTTCGGCGCCCTGGCCGGCAGCATCAGCACCAAGAAGTCCGAGGCCCAGGCCCTGATCACCCTGGTAGACGCGCGCACCACCGAGCAGCTCTATGTGGCCGAGGGCGTGGCCAAGAAGACCGACATCTCCTTCGGCGCCGGCGGTGGCGGCGGTGGCTGGAGCGGCTTCGCGGCGGCGGCGGGCGGCGGTTATTCCAACACCGACATCGGCAAGGTGGTCACCGCCGCCTACTTCAACGCCTTCGTCGACCTGATCCACTACATGCAGGGCCTGCAGCCCGGTGAGGCCCAGGCGGCCGCGCCGATCCAGGCCTATACTGTCAAGAGCACGCTGGTGATGCGCAACGGGCCCTCACCGAGCGCCCGGCCCGTTCGCACCTTCCAGGCCGGCGACCTGGCCTATCCCACTGGCCAGACCAACGGCGTCTGGTGGGAGGTGGACGACGAAAACGGCAACCGCGGCTGGGTCTCCAACGTCTTCCTCACCCCGCGCGGCTGACGGGCGGCTAGCCAACAGACTCACCGCACAGCGCGCGCAGTTCGGCTTTCAGCACCTTGCCCGCCGGGCTGCGCGGCAGGTCGTCCAGCACCCTGACCGTGCTCAGTCGCTGAATCTTGCCCAGGCGGCCGTTGGCGAAGGCCATCAGACTGTCGGCGTCGGCCCGCGCGCCCGGCCGCAACACCACGAAACCCACGGGGGTCTCGCCCCACTGCTGCGACGGCGCGCCCACGACGGCGGCGTCGGCCACGTCCTCCTGCTCCAGGAGAGCCTGTTCCAGGTCGCTGGGATAGATGTTGAAGCCGCCCGAGACGATCATGTCCTTCTTGCGCCCGACGAGCGTGATGAAGCCCTCGTCGTCGAATGAGCCGAGGTCCCCGGAGCGCAGAAACCGCTGGCCGGACTCATCGCGCCACTCAATTTCGGCAGTCGCCTCCGGGCGGTTGAAGTAACCCTGCGTCATCGCCGCCGCCCGGCCCACGAGCTCTCCGACCTCGCCGATGGCGACCTGGCGGCCCTGTTCATCGATCACCCGCATCTCGTAGCCCGGCAGCGGTCGGCCGACGGTGTGCAATTTGTCCGGCCGCTCATGGGCGTTGAGCGCGGCGCCGACGCCGCCCTCGGTCATGCCGTAGTACTCGACCAGCTGTCCGGGCCAGCGCGTCAGGATCTCGGCCTTCAGCTGCAAAGGGCAAGGGGCGCCGGCGACCGCCTTGACCCGAAAGCGGGACAGATCCAGCTGGTCGAACTCGGGCAGGGCCAGGATCCGCTGATACTGGACCGGCGTCAGGAACGCCTCGGTTACGCCGTGGGCGATGGCGGTCCGCATGAAGGCGGGGGCGTCGAACTTGGTAGTCAACACGGCGGTCGCGCCCCCGAGCAGGGTCCTCATCAATGACCCGAGCCCCATGGTCGCATAGAGCGGGGTGCCGATGGCCAGAACCTCGCCCTCGGACAGGGGCGCCATGGTCCTATGAGACCAAGCTGAGCTCTGTGAGCGAAACACGCCCTTGGGAACGCCTGTCGTGCCTGACGAATAGAGGATGCTGAACGGATCGTCCGGGCCGGGCGTGACGGGCCGCGGGCGGGTGCTCTTCGGGGCGAGCCAGTCGGCGAACGTGGCGTCGGCGTTCGCCGAATCGTCGAGGGCGATCCGCCGCGCCGCGGGCCGCGACGAGACCGCGTCCGTAGGCGCGGAGGCGTCGAGGAACACCGTGCGCGCCCCGGAGTCCGCGAGCATCCGCTCCAGGGCGTCGGGCCGGGTCCAGATCGGCAGCGGCGCAACCGCCAACCCGGCCCGCAGCACGCCCAGGAAGACGCCGACGAACTCCATCGACGCGGCCGCCGCGATAGCCGCGATCTCGCCCGGGGCCGCGCCGTCCCGCTGCAAGGCGGCGGCGACCCGGTCCGCCATGGCGTCGATTTCCGCGAAGTCGGCGGGGCGATCGTCGATCACCACGGCCGTCACTTGAGGTCGTTCCGCCGCCCGCTTGGCCACGAGCACCGAAAACAGTCCGGACGGTCGATCGAACAGCTCCGCGGCTGTCGTCATTCGTTGGGAGTTCCCTCTCGGACCAGCCGCAACTCAGGCGTCCGGGCCGCCGTGCTGGCGGACGTCCGCCTGATCGACGGCCAAGCTGGATAGGCCTGGGACGCATAGGCGTCGTCGAACTTGGCGTAAAGCGCGGTGACCCGGGCCATGGCGCAACGCGGATCGGCCTTGTCGCCCTGAAGCTCGACCTCATGCTCCAAGCGCGCTGCATCCACGGCCTGCTGGACGGCGGCTAGGGATCCGAAGCTAGCCAAGTCCTCTTCAGCCACTTCGTAGGATAGGCGCGCGGGCTCAGCCAAGCTTTCGCGCAATCCGCAGAGGATCTCCTCGCTCACCATTCCGCAGGTTCCAACCATGACGCCATGAGGATACTCGGCGGGCAGGCCGGTGACCCAGAAGTTCGGGCCCATGTCCATCATGTGCTCCAGCATGCGGACGTCCGCGATGCCGACAACCCGCTTGCCGCCCGCGTCGTGGACCACCTCCATGGCCGCTGTCGCAAGCCCGAAGGACCCACGGACCCCCGGGACACGCCGCTGACGAAAGGCGTCGGTGATGAACACGCGCGTGCCCTCCCAGACGTCAGGCCCCTTGAGCTCCGGCTGATCGGGGGCGATCAGGTGGGGGTACTTGTCGACCAGCATGCAGCTCTGCGCCGTCGGGCGGACGCGGATGGCCCCCTCCAGCCGCTCCTCGTCATTCAAGGCCATCAGATAGACGGCCTGCTCGTCGTCGTACTCGTCGACCTCGGCGCCCTCGACGACCATCAAGTCTGCCCAGCCGTTGCGTTCCACGAACGCCTTGCGGCGCTCGTTGAACATCTCCCAGATCTGGCGAGCGTACAGACGCCTGTTTCGTTCCCGGACAATGTGGATCATCGCGATCTCCCGAAAAAAATGTAGCGAACGCTGCCCGAAGGCCGCGTTAACCGACATCGGGTGAATCACTCAGGCGGACAGAAGGTCGAGGTCGAGCGCGCGTTTATAGGCCCCAACGCGGTTGCGGACGCCCAGCTTGCGCTTGGCGTTTTCGATATGATTGTTGACCGTGCGAAATGAGATGCCGAGCCGTTCGCCGATGTCCATGTCGGTTAGGCCGTCGCCCGCCCATCGCAGGCATTCCGCCTCGCGATGGGTGAGAACCGAATTGAGCGGGCGGTCGTGGGCCTGCTCGTAAAGCCTCAGCATCAAGGTGGAAAAGATCACGCTGAGACCGTCCAGGATCGGACGGTCGGCCGGGCGGATGTCGCGGGCGCCGGTCATGATGCGGGTGATCAGCACCTGGCCGCTCGGCCCGGGGGTGGTGACCACCATGCCCCCTCTCATGCCGTCAGAGGCGGCGTCGTCCCACAGGCCCAGTTCTCGCGGCGAAAGCGGGCCGCGACGTTCAGACCAAGCCCGCGCCTCCGCCCAGGCGAAGCTGGGCCGGCCAGCAAGGGTCCAACGGGCGCAAGGATCGACCTTGATATAGCCTTGCTCCTCCCAGTGCTCAGTCCACGTTTCCAGGCCCTTGGACGCCAGCGGCAGGAGCGAGTTGGGCCCATCCAAACGCGCGCAGGCGTAGCGGTCGAAGCCGAACGCCTCCAGCACGCGGGCGAAGTGAGCCTCCAACTCGACCGCAGAGCGGTAGTTGGGCGCCGCGCGGATGAACGCCCACGCCTCGGTATGTGAAAAATCCTGCATGCTCAGTGGGAGATTGCGCCCGCGCTCCCACGCGACGCAAGCCGCGCAGCGCCCGACACCCCCCAGGGCGTCCTAATCGCGCAGCCGATCCTCTTCGGCCGCCGCCCGTACTAACTCCAGCACCTGGCGACGCATTCGGGGCCGGTTGATCTTCGGGAACATCCGCGCCAGCTCCACCCCTTCAGGCGTATTCAAGAATTCGCTGATCGACCGCTCGACGCCGTCCTCGGCGACCAATGGCGGAGCGCCTTGGGCTTCCTCCAGGCCGTCGAAGAAGTAGGCGATCGGCACGCCCAGAAATTGCGCCATGCCGTAGAGCTTGGAAGCGCTGACGCGGTTGTCGCCGCGCTCGTACTTCTGAACCTGCTGGAAGGTGATCCCGAGTGCGCGCGCAAGGGCGTCCTGGCTCATGCCGAGCACCTTGCGCCGCACCCGCATGCGCCCTCCGACATGAACGTCCACCGTCGAAGGCTTGCGGTACATCGGTACAGTTTCGGTCATCAGATCGACTCCGGATTTGGCGCAAGACGTGGGGCTATACACCATAAGTTGCAAGAGCGGCGCCAGGATCGTGATCGCAGATCGCCGAGCATCAATTCCGATCCACTCAGCCCCACCGGACGTGCTCCGGACCGGGCGCGGCGATCGTATAAGGGTCGGGGGCGCGAGACATGGCCAGGGCCGCCTTCACGGCCGGGCGCTCGCCCACCGTCTTCAGCCAGGCCGCCACCCGCGGCGCGGCCGTCGCGTTCAGTACGTCTGACATCAGTCGCGGCAGATAGTTGACGTAGGAGAACACCGCGATGTCGGCCAAGGAGTAGCTTGAGCCAGCCAGCCAGCCGGAGCGCGCCAGATCGGTCTCCATCTTGCCGACGAGGTCCTTCAGCCTGCCCCGCGAACGGTCCAGCGTGTCCGCATCGAAGCCTGCCAGAGCGGACGTCCAAAGATCGCGGCGCTCCTTGGACTTGATCGTGCTGACCGCCGTGGCGAAGTTCAGGTTGCGCCCTTCCAGCGCGATCTTGCCATAGGCGTCCCAGGCCAGGTCGCTGACGCAGGCGGCGATATAGTCGTCCACGAATTTCTGCCAAACGCGCGCCTCCCAGCGCCCGAGCGGATCGGACGGCATGAGCGGGACCTTTGGGAAGGCCTCGTCCAGGTACTCGCAGATGTAGCTGGATTCGAAGTAGGCTTCACCATCGCGCACGAGCACTGGCGTCTCGCCGGTCTCGTTCAGTTTCAGGAACGCCGGAGTGTGCTGCTCGAAAGCCAGCACGTCCACATAGCGGCTGTTGAACTCCAGGCCCTTTTCCTTGAGCGTGATCAACACCCGCGCGCAGGCCGCGTTCGGCTCCCAGTGATAAAGCTCCAGCATCGCCCCGCTCCCTATGCTCTGGCTTGCGCCTGGGCCCGCGCGGACGCTTCGACCGCCCCGCCCGTCCCGGCGCCCGCAGGCGGCTGCATCCGCGGCGTGCGTGAGCGCATCTCTTTGACCGCCGGCCTGTCGCTGACCTTGCGGCGCCAATCCATGGCCGCCGGCGTGTCCGTGTCGTTCATGATCTCGGGCATCCACATCGCCATGAAGCCGCAGAAGTTGAAGCAGTCGATGTCAGCCAGGGAATAGGTCTGGCCGGCGAGGTAGGGGCGCTCGCGGCAGGCCGCCTCAAGCTTCTGCACCCCGGCGCGCGTCCGGCGGTGGGATTCCTCGATCGCCTCGGGCGGGGTCTGCTGCTTGAAGGCGGCGAGCCACGAGCGGCGGCGGTCAACGTCGGGCACGGTCTCCAGAACCTTCTCGACCTCTTCCATAGACCGGCCGCCCATGAAGTTCGGCACCACCCGGTTCCAGTTGATCATCATCAGCGCGCGGCCGAGGTCGTTCTCGGCGTAACGGCACCAGACCCGCATCCGCCATCGCTCGCGAAGGTCGGCGGGGCGCAAGGGCGGGCCCTCGAAGGACTCGTCGATGTATTCGTTGATGGCCATGCCTTCGTAGAGCGCATGTCCGTCGTGCACCATGGCCGGCGCCTGGCCGCGGGGGTTCACCTTCAGGTACTCAGGCCGCAGATGGTCGAAGTTACGCCCGGAGAGCTCGTGCTCGACGAACGGCACGCCCTTCTCCAACAAGGTCAGATAGACGCGCCCGGAGTTGGTCCCGAGCGGCTGGAAGTAATAGAGCTCGACCGTCATCCGGGCGCCTTTCGTCGTCCGCGGCGCCGGCCGGCGCCGCAAGGGGTTTGGCCGCCCCGGCGGGGCGGCATCAGGGGGCGGTCTTCGCCTTCAGGAAGGCGTCGATGCGGGCGTTGGCCTCCTCGGCGATCTTCAGGGAGGTCATGTTGAAGCCGTGGGTGCCGCCCGGATAGACGGCGAGCTCCGCCTCGTTCCCCGCGGCGACCCAGCGCGCGTAGAGGAACAGGCTGTCGTCCAGGAAGACGTCCAGGGAGCCGACGGTGAACAGGGCCGCGGGCATGTTGCGAACATCGGCGTAGAGGGCCGACACGTCCGGATCCCGCCGGTCGATTGGCGCCGGCGCGTACTGGTTCGAGCAGTCCTTGACCATCGCCTCGTTGACCGGGACGGCGTCCTTGCCAATCCAGTGCTGGTCCGGGGTCATGGTGGTGTCGTAGTTGCCGTAGCTGAGGTTCGCGGCCTGGAAGCCCGTAAAGCCGTGCTTGTCGCGCATCCGCACCAGGGTCGGCACGGCCAGGGTGGCGCCGGCGGACTCCCCGCCGATGGCCAGGCCGGTCCCTCCGAACTCGCTCTTCAAGTTCTTGGCCAGCCAGACGGCGGCCGCCTCGCAGTCGTCCCAGGCGGCCGGATAGGGATGGGCGGGGGCCAGCCGGTACTCCACCGCCACGCAGGCGAGACCGGTGTTGTCGGCGATACGCTCCAGCATGGAGTCGTTGTCGGCCGCCGAGCCCATGATCAGCCCGCCGCCGTGCAGGTGCAGATAGGCGCCGTGGGGATTGTCCGGCGCGATGATCCGCAGCTCGACCTCACGCCCGCCGCCCGCGTCGATCTTGCGGGTCGTCGCGCGCGGCGACTTCGGGCCCGCTGGCGGCGGCCCTGTCCGCGCGCCGGCCGGCGGCTTGCGCATGGCCTCGATGAACGCCCGGGTGTCGGGCGCGATGGCGTCGTCCCGGAACAGGGCCGGGTCCAGGAAGCTTGCGGTCGCCATGGACGCGCCTCCGGCCTATTCCGCCGCCCGGGCCATGGACCCGTCGATGGTGAGCGGCGCGGACGGCCAGCTCTTCATCTCCGCGAGGCATTCCTTGGCGAACAAGCGGATGGAGCGCATGCATTCGTCGTGCGGCATGCCGCCGGTGTAGAGGTGGGGCATCATGCCCTGCGGATCGCGCGCCTCCTTCACGGCCCAGAGCTGCTCGAGCACCTCCTTGGGCGTGCCGGCGATGGAGCCCTTGCCGGCGGTGTTGGCGGATTCCTCCACCTGCTCCTCGGTCATGACCATGCTGGAATAGGACTCATAGCCCTTGATCGTGCCGTGATGCTTGGAGGTCAGCTCGTAGTTCTTCACCGCCGCGCGGAAGGTGTTGGCCGTGTAGGTCTGAGCGAGTTCGCGCGCCCGGTCGCCGCTCTCGTCGATGAACACGAGGTTGGAGGCGAAGGGCTGTACGGGCGTCTCGCCGGGATGGAACTCGCGCCAAGCCTCGAGCCAGGCGTCCTTCTGCGGGCCCCCGCTATTGGCCCCGGTCGGATCGGTCAACCGGGCCGCGGTGTCGTGGCGCCTTTCGTTGGAGAACGGCTGGGCCTTCTCGCCCACCATCGGCTGGCCGAGGTAGAGCCGGCCGAGCCCGAGCTTGGCCGCGGCGACCATCGACGGCGGCGAGCCGGACGCGCAAAACGACCTTCCCTTCAGCGAACGGAACGGCCTGGGCCGCAACTCACGCCGGGGCTGCTTGTTGATCTCCCCGCCCTCGAGCACGCCGGTCTCGAAGGCGTTCATGACCATGGCCACGGTCTCGTCGAACAGTTCGCGGGCTTGGGACTGGTCAACCCGAAGGCCCTCGTACTCGACCCGCGACAGGCCCCGGCCGAAGCCGAAGATGCCCCGCCCGCCGGACATGTGGTCGAGCAGCACGATATCCTCGGCCAGGCGCACCGGATCGTGCCAGGGCGCCACGATGACCTGGGTGCCAAGCCTGACCGTCGGATGCCGGCCCGCGATGTAGGCCAGGTACATCAAGGGGTTGGGGCTGATCGAATATTCGCTGAAGTGGTGCTCGGTCATCCAGATCGACTCGAAGCCAAGCTCGGCTCCGAGCAGCAGCTGGGTCAGCTCCTCCTGCAAGAAGCGGCGGTCGTCGACCTTTAGATGGTTAGCGAAGCCCGACGCGATTCCGACGTGCATCTGTTGTCTCCTCACTGTGCGTCGTCTTGCGCGGACGCCGCTATCGTTGTCACGATCAAACTAGACCGACCGTGCGCCTCACGGCAATCGCCCGAACCGTTGCGACGCCAACCAAACCTCAGAATCGTCCGTCCAGCATCGCCGGCGCCGCTTCGGCCAATCCGTCCAGAGGGCCGGAGGACAACAGCAGGACCACCTCGTTTCCCATGAGGCTGTGTTCCAGGTCGGCCAGCACGGCCTCGCGTCCGGATACCGCCGTCGCGGGGATCCCGGCGGCGGCAATGCGGGCGGCGATCTCGCCCTGCGCGACCTTGCCTTCGCCCGTCGCGTGGGCCGGCGGCGGCAGCAGCAGCACGCGCGAGACTCCGGCGAACACGGTGTCGTACCAGGCCAGGGCCTCGCGGTCCGACCAGCTCAAGGCATGCGGCTCGAACACCACGACCTGCGGCCGGTCGGGAAAGTGTAGGGCGATGGCTTCGATGGCCGAGCGGGCCTTCTCGTAGGAGGAGCCGAAGCCCTCGTAGGCCGGCACGCGCGAGGTCTTGGTCTTCTTGTCGAGGCGCCGGGCTACCCCCCGGAACCGCCGCGCGCCGCGTTGCAGGGCGTCCGCGTCGATCAGGCCCAGCTCCAGCAGGAGGGCGGCCGCGCCGACGAGGTTCTCGACGTTGTGCAGGCCCAGCAACTCGGTCTCGATGGGGATCCGCGCCCCGCCCGGCGTGCGCAGGTCAAAGCGCGTCACCTCGCCCGGCGTCACGCCTTCGGCGTAGTAGCCGTCGCACGGCTCCAGCCCGTACCAGACCGCCTCGCGCCCGGCGGTCAGCCGATGCAGAGCCGGATAGGCGTTGGCGCAGACCAGAAGACCCTCGGGCGGCAACAGGCCGATAAGCTCGGCGAAGGGCTCCTCGTAGGACTCCATCGTGGGAAAGACGTTCAGGTGGTCGTGAACAAGCGAGCTGATCAGCACATGGCTGGGGTGATAAAGTTCGAACTTGGAGCGGCGGTCCTCGCCGCCCACGATGTATTCGTCGCCCTCCATCAGGAACTGGGGATCGACGCCCCAGTGGCCGGTGGCCTCAAGGTCCAGCGGAACGGCGCCGATGAAGTAGCCGGGGTCGCACCCGCCTTCGCGTAGCAGCACGGCGCACAGGGCGGTGAGCGTGGATTTGCCGAAGCTGCCCGCGATGACGATGTTTTCCCGACCTTGAGTGTGCAGGCCGAGGTATTCGGCGAAGCTGTAGCGCGGCAGGCCGCGGCGGAGGATCTCGGCCAGCTCGGGGTTCTCAGCGAGGTTCAACGAGGCGCTGGAGCCGACGATCGCCAGGTCCGCGTCGGCCGGGACGAGGGCGGCGTCGAAGCCCCGATGGTAGGGAATGCCCAGCCGTTCCAAGTAGGCGCTCACCGGCGGATAGACCGCCCCGTCCGAGCCGGAGACGCGATGCCCTTCGGAGACCAGCACCGAGGCCAGGGCGCTCATTCCCGCGCCGGCGATGCCGAGGAAGTAGATGTGCATCTGGCCTCAGGCCGCCCCGCCGTGGGCATGGACGAAGTCGAGCAGGGTCCGGGCCAGCCGGTCGTCCGCGGTGTTGATGTGCCAGGCGGTGGTGAAGTGGTTGTGGCCCATCACGCGCACCACGTCCGGCCAGCGGCCGTGCGCGTCCCAGAATGCGTTCACGTACTGCAGGGTCTGACGCTCGAAGTCGGCGGGGTCCTGCTCGGCGAGGGTAACCAGCACCGGAACCGTGGTCCCCACCAGCCCCTTGAGCGTGGACCTCTCGGCGTACTTCGAGCCGTCGGTCCCGAAGTAGGCCTCCTTCATGGAATTGGGCTCTGACGTGGTCATGTCGAACAGGCAGGACAGCAGGATGGCCCCCCTCACTTTGTCTTCCGCGCCATACTGGGGACCCGCCACGAAGCCCGCCACATGCACCGCGCCCGCCGAGGTCCCGGCGACGAACAGCCGGTCGGGATCGCCACCGTGCTCGCCGATATGGGCGCGGGTCCAATCGACGGCTGCGGCCACGTCGTCCGAGCCCGCGGGCCAGAGGTGATCGGGGGCGAGGCGGTAGGTGATGTTGACGCCGGTCATGCCGTTGCGGACCGCCCACAACATGACGTTGTCATAGTAGGGCGAGCCGGCCCTGCGCTTCTCGCCGCCGAAGAAGCCGCCGCCGTGCACGAACAGGAACACCGGCCGGGGCCCGCCTGAACGGTCGGCCGCGCGGAACACGTCCAGCCCGTGGCGCTCGTGCGGGCCGTAGGCGATGTCGCGGACCACCTCCACGCCCTGGTAGGGCTCGGCCTCATGCTGGCCGGCGAACAGGGCGGCAGCCGCGCCGATGGAGTCCATGTCCGCCCCGCGTCCGATCTCGCGAACCGCGGCGGCGATGCTCTTGCCTGAGGCCATGGCGTCCTCCCGCGGCGCTCTTGCGCGACGCCCGTTTCGACGTCGTTGACATCGCAAGGACCGGCCCGTCAAGCGGATCGCCGATAGCCCAGGAGCCGGACCCCGGGGACCAACTCAATGAACGCCCAAAGAGCCCCTACTGATCCAGGAACTGCAGCACCACGCGCATCTGGCCCTTGGCCGGGGTGTCGATCGTCGCGGTGCGCGGCTTGGCGTCGGTACCGGGCAGGCGGGCCATGACGCGGTAGCGGCCGGGGGCGAGCTTCAGGAGCAGCCAGGGCCCGCCGCAGTTGGCCTCCAGCACCGGCCGGCCCGCTTCGTCGGCCACCGAAATGATCGCGCCCGTCAGGTACTCGTTCAGGACGTTGGAGACCTCCACCCGCACGGGATAGGCCAGCCACTGGGGATCGTCCCGGGCGTCCAAGCCGATGCCTGTGCAGGCCGCCTCGACCCCGCCGAGGTTCACTGCGCGGTCCATCGGCATCTCGGGGACCTGGGCGGTCTGGGCGAGCGCGGCGCTTGCGGTCAGCAGCAGGGCCGCCCCACAGGCGAGCCGGGCGATCCGGGCGCGAAGCTTCGTCATCTCGGTCTCCTCTTCGGCTGAAGCGCGTCCGCGTCGCGCGCCGGGGGGGCCTCATCCAGATGATCGTACAGGATGCGGGCGGCGTCGCCCTGGGGGTCGTCGTACTGGCGGCTCTTGAACGTCCACCAGAATGCGCCGAGCCCGCCCAGGGCCAGCAGGATCGAGACCGGCGCGAGCAGGGCGATGATGTTCACGGCCGCCGTCCTCCCCACGCCATCCGAAGCGCGTTTAGCGTCACCACCAGCGAGGAGCCCGACATGGCCAGCGCCGCGATCAGCGGAGTCACCAGCCCGACGATCGCGGCAGGCGCGGCGACCACGTTGTAGAGGGCCGAGAAGGCGAAGTTCTGCAGCGCCCGGCGGCGGGCCGCGCGGGCCGTGTCGACGGCTTCGACCACGACGCTGAGCGCCTCGCCGGTGAACACCAGGTCGGCAGCAATCTGGCTGGCGTCGGCGGCGGAGCCGGGGGCCATGGAGGCGTGGGCCTTGGCCAGAGCCGCCGCGTCGTTCAGCCCGTCGCCCACCATCAGCGCCCTGTGGCCGGCGGCGGCGAGGGCGGCGATCGCCTCGGCCTTGCCGGCCGGCGTCATGCCCGCGCGCCATTCGGCGACGCCCAGGGCTTCGGCGACCCGCTCCACCGCCAGGGCGATGTCGCCGGAGAGGATACTGACCTTCAGCCCGCGCGCCTTCAGCGCGGCGACGGTCTCCGCCGCGTCGGGGCGCAGGGAGTCGGCGAAGGTGAAGCGGACCGGGGCCTCGCCCTCGACCCCCAGCCACAGCTCGGTTTCGGTTGCGGTCTTCGTGGCGGCCCCGACGAAGGACGCGCGGCCCAGGCGCGTGCGCTTACCGTCGATGATCGCCTCCACGCCTTCGCCGGCAACCTCATGCGCGTCCAGCGCGGCGGGTCCGGGGCCGGCGACGTCGGCCAGGGCGCGGCTCAGCACATGGCGCGAGGCGCGGGCCAGAGGCGCGGCGCGGGCGATGTCCCTGGCGTCCGCCGAGATCAGGCGCGGGCGGCCCTCGGTGAGCACGCCGGTCTTGTCGAAGATGACGGTGTCGATCTCGGCCAGGCGCTCCAGCGCCGCGCCGGACTTCACCAGCACGCCGCGTCGGAAGAGGCGGCCCGAGGCGGTGATCTGCACCGCCGGCACCGCGAGGCCCAGGGCGCAGGGGCAGGTGACGATCAGCACGGCCACCGCCCTCAAGAGGGCCGTTCGCACGTCGGCTCCCACGATCCACCAGCCGGCGAAGGTGAGCGCGGCCAGGGTGTGGACGGTGGGCACATAGATCGAGGCCGCTCGGTCGGCCAAGCGCACATAGCGGCTCTTGGACTGGGCGCCGGCCTCCATCAGCCGGGCGATCTCGGCGAGGGTGGAGTCCTCGGCGCGGGCCAAGGCGCGCACCACGAGCCGGCCGGTGAGGGCCAGGGCGCCGGCGGCGATCCGGGCGCCCGCCGCGGTCCGCTCAGGCAGGGTCTCGCCGGTGACCAGCGACAGGTCGAGGTCCGAGGCGCCCGCCTCCACCACCCCATCCACCGGAACCCGTTCGCCGGGGCGCACGGCGACAAGGTCCCCCACGGCGATCTCGCGTACGGGCACGCCGCGCTCGGCGCCGTCCGGGCCGACCCGCAGGGCGACCGGCGCCTGCAGGGCCAGCAGGTCGCGCGCCGCGCCCTTGGCCTTCAGGCGGAGCTTGTGGTCGAGGTAACGGCCGATCAGCAGCAGGAAGAGCAAGCTCACCGCCGCGTCGAAATAGGCGTGCTGGCCGCGCCGCAGGGTCTCGGAGAAGCTGACGATCAGGGTCAGCAGCACCGCAACGGAGATGGGCACGTCCATATTGGCCTTGCCGCGGCGCAGGGACGCCCAGGCCGAGGCGAAGAACGGCCTTCCGGCATAGAGGGCGCAGGGCGCGGCGATCAGGGCGCTCAGCCAGTACATCAGCGTGCGTCCGCCGATCCCCAGCTCCTGACTGAGGCCCGTCCAGGCCGGGACGGAGAACATCATCACATTGCCGGCGCCGAAGGCCGCGACCCCCAGCGCCAGGGCGAGCCTCTTGCCCTCCTTGTCCTCCTCGGCCTTGGACTCGGCCGGATCGAAGGGGGCGCAGCCGTAGCCGAGATCCTCGACCTTGCGCACCACGTCGCCGGGGGCCGCGCGTCCCCTTGGCCAGCTCACCGACAGCCGCCCGGTGGTGAGGTTCAGCCGCGCGTGGCTGACGCCTTTGACGGCGCCGACTCCGGTCTCGATCTTGCGAAGGCACGCGGCGCAGCGAGCGCCGCGGACCAGAAGCTCGACGCCCTCCTCGCCGTCGGCGCGCGGGCGGACAAAGCCGGAAAGATCCGAACCAGCGAAATCAAGTCCCGGCGCGGCGAGGACCTCAGTCATCGCCAGACCATGCGCCGCCGGGCTTCGAAGGGCTGGCCGGCCCGATCGGTCCCGCGCAGGGTCAGATCCCAGGCGCCGGGGGTGTCGGGCAGATAGGCGTCGTAGGTTCCCGCGCCGGTCTCATGGAAGGTCGTGGAAAGAGCGCCGGCCTCGGTGGCGGGCCGCTCCAGCCGCCCCAAGAGCGAAAGGCCCCGCACCGGCTCACCGTCCGCGCCCATGACCGTCACCCGAAGCTGGGTGCGGCCCACCTGGGTCATGGTCGCCTGCACCGTGGCCCGCCAGCCCAGGGCCCGCTCCTCGGCGCGCTGAGCGAGGGTGCGGTTGAAGGCCAGCCCCTCCTCATACGGCTTGGCGGTAACCTCGCCCGGAAAGGTGCCGTAGGCCTGCACCGCGAAGCCGACGTTCACGGCGATCACCGCGCCGAAGAAGGCGACGAGGATGAGAAGGACGTGCCAGCCCTTCAGCTGGAACGGCTTGGCCGCGTGGACGTTCATTCGCTCGCCCCCGAGATGAATACGGTCTTGACGTCGGTTTCCCGGCCGGCGGCCTTGATCTCGAAGGCGGCGGGGGTCATGGCTTGGCTGGTCGCCCCGGCCGGGGCGGAGACGAACACCCGCACGGCGCGCACGGAGTCCGGCTCCACGGCCACGGAGAGCTCGTCCGACGCCGCCGCGCCCGGGGTCTTCAGCATCGCGCCCTCGACGCCCTTGAATTCGACGTCATAGGTCCTGGGCTCGAAGGTGCGGTTGGCGATCTTCAGGGTGTAGCCGTTGCGGATCGCGCCGTCGTGCAGGCGGATGAACAGGGGGTTGCGGTCGCGCACCACGTGCAGCTCGTCCGGCGCGCGGCGCAGCAGGCCCCAGATCATCAGCCCCGAGACCACGACGAGCGCCACGGCGTAATAGACCGTCCGGGCGCGGAACAGCCGGTAGGTCGGCTTGCGGCCGGCCTCGCGCGCGTCCACCGCCGCGTCAGTGTCGTAGGCGATCAGGCCGGTGGGTCGTTCGACCTTGATCATGATCTCGTCGCAGGCGTCGATGCACAGGGCGCAGTTGATACATTCGAGCTGGGAGCCGTCGCGGATGTCGATCCCCATGGGGCAGGCGACCACGCACTGGTTGCAGTCGATGCAGTCGCCCCGGCCTTCCCAGCTCGCATCCTTCTTGTGGGCGCCGCGCGGCTCGCCCCGGTCGCGGCGGTAGGTCACCTGCAAGGAGTGCTCGTCGAGCATGGCGCCCTGGATGCGCGGCCACGGGCACATGTAGGTGCACACCTGCTCGCGCATCATTCCCGCGAGAATGTAGGTGGTGAAGGTGAGGATCACGAAGGAGGTGTAGGAACTCAGCGGCGCCTGGCCGGACCAGAACAGCGTCCACAGGCTTGGCGCGTCGTGGAAGTAGAAGATCCAGGCCCCGCCGGTGTCCGCCGCGATCAGCAGCCAGGCGATGTGCTTGCCAGACACTCGCCAGATCTTATTGAAATTCCAGGGCTGGCCCGCCAGGCGGATGCGGGCGTTGCGGTCGCCCTCGAACAGACGCTCGATATGGATGTAGAGGTCGGTCCACACCGTCTGCGGACAGGCGTAGCCGCACCACAGCCGCCCATAGAGGGCGTTAGACAGGAACAGCACCAGCGCCGCGATCACCAGCAGGCCGGTGATGAAATAGACCTCCTGCGGCCACAGGTGGATCGGGCCGAAATAGAACCTGCCATGGCTGAAGTCGATCAGCACGGCCTGGTCTGGCGCCGCGCCCGGCCGGTCCCAGCGGATCCACGGCACGCCGTAGTAGATCCCCAGGAGCAGGATCATCAGGCCCCACTTCAGGGTCCGGAACTTGCCGCGCACCAGCTTGGGATAGATCGGCTCGCGCGGCTTATAGAGGGGCGGGGGATCGGTCTTGAGCGGCGCGGACGGCTCGCCCTTGGCCTGGACGCGGGCGTGCGCCTGCGGCGGGTTCAGGGCGTTAATCAGAGTGGTCACGACAAAACTCCAAGC
>Ga0299912_10001359_pt1 | contig 19764 bp, 17 predicted proteins | sample RVTome_2_FD_207667 | JGI IMG/M metagenome (GOLD analysis project Ga0299912, IMG submission 207667) | Soil microbial communities from uranium-contaminated site in the Upper Colorado River Basin, Wyoming, United States - RVT95D214 (version 2) ... | reverse complement strand
CGCCTCGATCGTGTCCACCCTTTCGACGGGAGGCTTGCCGATGTACTGGTACCAGTACTGCCTCGGGCAGTTCTCGAATGAACCCAGGCTCGAATGGGAATGAATGCGCATCGCTGGCCTCCTGCCCACCGCCCTTTCCTCCCGACTGTAGCCCCGGGGGAGCAATCGTCAACCCCCGCACAAGTAGGCCCAAGAAGGCGCTGCACCTGGAGCGCCCCCACAAGCTGCCCCGGGGTTATCCTTAAGTCGTGCCTCATCACGGCAAAAGCGAGCCCCAGTGCCCTCGACTGTAGCTCGCGGCAACCCGCCGTCAAGCAGGACCAAGGTGCGAGGTGCGATCGGTGCTCGCTGAACCGGGGGCCGGAAGGCCGCGACCGAATTCGGCGCCAGGTACAAATACACGCGAGTAAATTTGAATATGGGCGAAAATACTCGGGATCTGGCGCAGGGCATCTGCTCAAAAGGTAGCTGCGCCCGCCCGCTTTGTTGATTGCCTGGTGGGCCGCTTACTCCCTCGCTCTGTTGGAGAGAGCCGGGTTGAGGGTCTAACGCCTCGCCCGGTGCCCGCTGCTGTCTCTATGGAGCCCTTGCTTCCGCCCGAAGCCGCCAAGTTAGTAAACGGTATCGACCAGGTGCCCTGTCCGCCCGCTGCACGCCCAGCCCCCAGGTGCCTTGTGTCGCCTGAGGCGTGGATCGCGCCTGGTGTGCCGGAACTTCTTGCCGCAGTGCCCACACTCATAGACGAAGATGGGGCCGCGGGCCACGCGAATGGCTGTTCTTCGTGAGACCGGGAATCTGCGGCCTGAGGTGCCTCGGACTGCCGCAGGCTGAATCGTTAGTGGAGCGTCTGGGGACAGCTCGACCGCCCAACGCGGCACGAACGCCTCGTTTGTAATGCGAGCTGCCATGATTCGGTCGATCCGGTAGCTACGGTGTTCCCGCGTTCCGACGTGCTCGGCGTGCAGAAGAACGCCGCCACCCTCTGACCGACGGAGCGAATAGGGTTCAATCCGGCGAGTGCTGCGTTCGCCTTTCGCATCACGGTAATCGAGGTCGACGCGAAGGTGGTTCGCGGCTGCGAAACGGATGGTCTCCAATGCAGCGCGGAGGTCCCCTCGCATGCCCATGGAGCGCAGATCTCGCCGATAAACGATCTCGCCCGAACCCATGGGCACAGAGGGCGCAGCCACTACCGCCTCCGCTTCCTCAAGCCATCGAAACAGCCTGGGAAGCTCGCCAAGATAAAGATCCAGGCTGGGCAAAGCGGGGAGCTGGTAACCGAGCATGTTGTCCCACTCGCCAGCGATTTCGCCTGCTCGCTGCTGGATCGCCTCCACGGTGGGAGTTGCCAGGCCCTTGAACGCGCACTTGTCTTTTAGAACCTGCCGAATCCCGGATGCCAGATGCCGAGCTTCGTCACGGTGGAAAAGGCTAATCACGTCGTAGAGATCGCGTGGCTGTGATCGCTCGCCAAGGGCCCGAATCTTCTCAGCGAAGATCTCCTCGAATGGGTAGCTCCGAGCCCGGAACTCGCCTTCAGACCCATCGGAATAGGGGTGAGCCACGGGCCGCCATTGGGGCTCGAGAACAACGACCTCATCAACCGCCAGATCGAGCTTGATCCTGGGAAGGTCGCCTTGGGGTGCGACAGGTCCGCGATAGTGGACTCGTCCTTCACAGCTGATCCGCCCTCTCGGATTCCGGAAGACCTCAAACCGAAGCTCGTCAACGGGAACCTCGATGCCCGTTCGCTCGTAAACCCATTCCGCCACCTGCTTGAACGAACCAAGAAGAAACGCCTCATCTAGCTGGGCCTCGTCGGTCACCGTGAAATCGAGGTCCTCGGAGAATCGGTACGTCTCGAAATAGCACTTCTTCAGGCAGGTGCCGCCCTTGAAGATCCAGGCCTCCGCGAGAAGAGGATGCTGGTAGATACCCGCAAGGAGCCATCCAAGTACGTAGTCTTTCTCCACCACCTGGGGCCGAAGGGACCATTCGCTCGCCAGCTCGAGAATCTCTGCGCGATCGATCACGACCTGCCTCCCCAGCCCCGAGGCACCCACAAGCGCCACCGGGTCATTAGTCGTCCCCCAGGGAGCGCAGGGTCGAGCTTGGCGTTACCCTTGCTCAGGCGCTGGGTGCATGCATCGATGGCTGCCCGGTCCGGCTTTGGGGACCGCGAAAGGAGGAACCCTAACCGCTTGAAGACGGCACCGTTCTTCAGGCGATCGCCGTAGGCGATGAGCGTCTTCAAGTCAGCATTGGACGAGTCCAGGTACTCCCGGAGGCAGGCCTCAACATGAGTTATGCCGCCTCCAAGGCTTGGATCGCCAAGTACGTCGATGATCGTCTTGTGGGGGTCCGATACCTGGACTTTTTTCTTCCCTTCCCAGACTGTGCGCGTCCCAAAAATCGCCTTGGGCTGAATGTGCCTTACGACGAAGGTCACCCCCTGGAGAATCTGCTGCTTCCGGCGGACGGGCCTCGCTGTCAGAACGCAAATGCCCCGGAAAATTTGCTCCGTGAGGTTCCAATGCTCCGCGGCCGACCAGCCCCCAACGTACCCAGGCGCGAATACCTGCTCAACGAGCACCCAGGGGTTGGACAGCACTTGCTCTGAGGAAGTGGCTTCGAGGGGCACGGATGCGTACAGACCCCTGCGAATCCGGACGAGCCATCCCTGACCAACCCACCGGGCAAGGAGCTTTGCAACATCGGTCGGTGCCATCTCAAGGGCTCGGCTCACGCTGGCGGGAGTCAGCAGTTGCCCGCACTGGCGGAGGGCCCTTCTCAGCCTTTTGCGGCCAATAGGCTGCGTGGCGGTACGCCCTGGAGTCATAGTACAGTGATGCTACCACAATTCACATATTTCGTGAAGTACTGCATGTGCGATATCAAACCTCCCCCAGCGCTGAGCGCACGGTGCACCCTTGGCAAATCCAAGCTCGTGCCTAAGCAACGCCTTTGTGCCCTCACGCTTTTCTCCCTCTCTGGGAGAGGCTGGGGTGAGGGGCGGACCGGTCGCCCCCGACTTGCCCGTCAAGCCGCCTCGCACCTGGTTGCCGTTCCCGCGCCCCGACGTATTTCCCGTCATCTACGGGTCTCCCACGTTCACCCCTGCAAAGCGTGCAGAGCGCGGCGAGGTGTCCCTGGGTGGGTGCTGCGTGACCGGCAACGATCCCGAGTGGCACTGCCGGGACTGCACCTGGGTGTGGAACGATGGTGTCGGGTACGAGTGGGGCAATCCCCCGCCTCGCGGACAATCCCCTCATGGTGAACGCCGCCGACTAGGTGTGGCGAGGAGAATCGCACGGCCTCGGACAGCACGCGTCCACCAAGCCCTCTCGGGGGTCTGGATGGTGTCGTGGGGGGGGTATCATTGCCGAGGATGATTAAGCAAACTGGTTTGCGACGCACGTACCATGCGACAACAGTGCACGAGCGCCACGATCCGCGCGAAGCGCGAGGGTTGTCACACTCGTGCGGACGGGTGGCGGGAAGGCGCCAATGAAGCTGCTGCACTTCGCCGACCTGCACCTGGATGCCCCGTTTGCCTGGGCCGAGCCTCACGTCGCGCGCCTCAGGCGTGACGGCCAGCGCCGGACGCTGGACCGCATCGTGGCGCTCGGGACCGACCAGCGGGTCGACGCGATCCTGTGCGGGGGCGACCTATTTGAGCAGGACAGGGTAGAGCCGGACACAGTGGAGTACCTCCGCCGGGTTTTCGCCGATGCTGGCCGGCCGGTTTACTTGGCCCCCGGGAACCACGATTGGTACGGCCCAACAAGTCCCTATCTCCGCACACGCTGGACACCAAACGTCCGGGTCTTCACCGAGGACCACCTGGTTCCGGTCGAACTCGCCCCGGGGTTGAGATTGTGGGGCGCAGCGCACTGTGCGCCCGCCAATACGCCCGACTTCTTTGCGGGTTTCTGCGCAGAGGGCACGGCGGTGAACCTCGTCCTGGCGCATGCGTCTGAGCGCGGCCTAATCGCTTCGGAGGCGCGGGGAAAGCTTCCCCATGCACCGTTCGAAGCCGACGAGCTGGAACGCACCGGCATCAACCTTGCGTTGCTGGGCCACTACCACCGGCCACGGGACGAGGTGCGCTTCTCATATCCCGGCAACCCTGATCCCCTCGAGTTCGGCGAGGACGGCGAGCGCGGAGTGCTTCTTGTCACAATCGACCAGAGCGGTGCGTTCAGCCGGCAACGGAGAACCGTAGCGGCCAGCGAGGTCCACGACAAGGTCGTAGACGTCGGGGGCGCTCAGGACCGCAACGAGGTCGCCACGCGGGTGCGGGATGCTATTGCCGGGTTGGATGGTGCCGTCCGTGTGACGCTCTGCGGCGAACTCGGAAGCACGGTTCAACTTGAGCCCGGGACGCTCCAAGCGCTAGGCCATGGGCTTGAGGGGTTTGTGGTGCAGATTCATGTCAAGTATGCGTACGACCTTTCGGCGATTGCCAACGAAAAAACGGTCCGAGGTCAGTTCGTTCGCGACGTGCTCCAGCAGATCGAGGATGAAGCGCTGCGCCAGCGGGTCATTACCACCGGGCTGCGGGCACTCGATGGCCGCTCAGATCTTGAGGTCGTGTAACGATGCGCATCGACGAGGTGAGGGCCCGGGCTTTTGGACCATTCCGCGACGAATGTCTCGAGCTCGCACCGGGGATGACAGTCGTCGCCGGGGCGAACGAAGCGGGCAAATCGAGCTGGCATGCGGCGATTCGTGCCGCGATCTGCGGTCTCAGGCGGGGACGAGGGAGGCCGAGCGCGGCCGACGAGGAGTTCGCCAAGCTGCACCGGCCCTGGGACAATCCCGAGGAGTGGGCCGTCGAAGCGCGTCTCACGTTGGATGATGGACGTCGGGTCGAGATGCAGCAAGATCTCGCAGGGCGGGTAGTGTGCGCTGCGATAGAGCTCCCGATCGGGCGCGACCTCTCTGCCGAAATCATGCACGAGGGGGCCCCAGATGCGTCGCGCTGGCTCGGCTTGACCCGCGATGCTTTCGCGAAGACTGTCTGCATCGATCAGGCGGAGATTCTGGCGGTCGCCGAAGCCGCGCCAATGCTGCAGGAGTGCCTGCAGCGCGCGGCGGCCTCACATGCCACTGACGCGACGGCCGCGGGTGCGATCCACCACCTGGAGGACTTTAAGAGCGATGCTGTCGGCCTCGACCGGGTCAACGCGACCCGTCCGCTGCGTCTCGCCATCGTCGGTCTCGACGACGCGCAAAAAGCCCTCGAGGACACCCGCACTCAGCACGAGGCGTATCTTCAGTTGGAAGCCGAGGCGGATGACGCCAGGCGCAAGCACGAGCGAGTGGCGGCGGATCTGAAGGTCGTTGAGGCGGCAATCGAATCGCGGGATACGGATGCCCTGCGCGCGAGGTTCGCTCGAGCTAGCGAGCTGGCCGCACGGTACCCAGCCCCTCCCGCGGGGCTGCCGGCGAGGGATAGGCTCGCTGACGATGTAGCAGGGGCCATCGAGGGCTGGGAGAAGCGACCTGCTTTGCCGGTCCTGGAGGGCGAATCAAGCACCCAGATCGAAGCCCAGATCGCGTCCCTGCCGCCGCCACCCGAGGGTGATTTGCACCCACCGGAGGATCTCGCGGCGGCTTGGGTGAACCTGCGGGCGGCAAGGACCGCGCTCCAGCAACTCCCGACGGAACCCGCAGTCCCCGACTGCCTGGCGACCGGCGGACTCCCTCCGGCCGAGCTTCGGCGGCTCGCAACTGAGCTCTCGCTTCGCGACCCAGAACCTGACCCGGACGTCATCCGGCGGCGAGCGGCGGCGCAAGCACGCCTGTCCCCCGGCCGTCGAGCTCGCAACGCCTTCGCGGTCGGGATCACAATCATGGCATTGATGGCTGCGCTTGGAGGCGCGGTTACGGGCTCGGTGGCGCTCGCGGCTGTCGGTCTTCTGGTCGCAATCGCCGCCGGTCTCCTCGCTGCCCGGAGCTGGCGTGAGCGGGCCGCCGCGGAACGGGCGCTGCGGGCGGCCGAGGCGGCAGCGCGGCCCTGGGAGATTGCGACCGAAACGGCGCGGCAGCGGCGGACCGATGCTGAGGCGGTGGCGCGTGAGCACAGCATCCCCGTGGATTCATCTGCACTCATCTGCCTCGCCGACCAGTTCGACGCTTTCTCGGCCGCGACGCGAAGCCACGACGAGTGGCAGAAGCAGGTAGCGCACGCTAGGGAGCGGGAACGCGATGCCGACCGACGCATCCGGGAAGAGTTGGCGGAGCGGGGCGTCGCGGTGGGTGGCGATACCGACAGGGCGTACACAGACTACGAGTGCGCATGTCGCGAGCGCACCGGTCAGGCCCAGGGGGCGGCCAGGGTCGAGAGTCTCCGGCTGGCACTGAACAGTCGCCGGGCGGCGGAGCAGGAGGTCGCCGCGGCGGAGGCCCGCATCGCCCAATCACGCGGGGCGCTCAGGGCGGTCTCCGAGCGCACAAGTGTGGAAGTCGTGGGCCAGGGCGAGGATGCGCTAGTCGCTCAACTCCGGGGCTGGCAGAGGCAACGCACCGACCTCCTCAAGAAGAGTGAGACTGAACTTGCGGAGTGGCGGGAACTCACTGTCATCCTGGGTGGGGCGACGCTTGCCGAACTCGAGCGTGCCCTGGAGGCCAAGCAGAAGCGGGCAGTCTCACTCTGCGAAGGGATCGACCCGGGAATCCTCTCCGCCGTCCAGCTCGAAGAGGATGCGCCAACGCAGCTGGGCCGCCTGCGTGACCAGGTCGAGCGCCGGCTTTCCAGCGCCCGGACACTCGAAGGAGAGCTGCGTAACCGAGCGAGCCGACTGCGGAGCGTGCCCGAGGCTGAGGAAAACGTGACCCGCGCGGAGATCGAGCTCAAGCGGGTCCAGCGACTCGCGGAGACGCTCGACCTGACTCTTGGCTTCCTGCGGGCGGCCCAAGAGCGCGTCCACCGTGATCTCGCGCCCGTGCTTGCGCACGCCGTCCGTCAACGGCTTGCGACTGTGACTGGGGGCCGCTACGACGACGTGGGCGTCGACCCCGCCCTGCTATCGGTCAAGGTGAAGGAGGCCGGATCGGGCCGATGGAGGAACGCCAAGTGCCTCTCGCACGGCACCCGGGAGCAGGTGTTCTTGTTGCTGCGTGCCGCGATCGCGCAGCACCTTGTCACGACCGCCGAGACAGCTCCGCTCATCCTCGACGAGGTCTTGGCTCAATCCGATGACATCCGCATGCTGGCAATCCTGACGGCGCTTCACGAACTGAGCACCGAACGCCAGGTCATTCTGTTCAGCCACAGCGAGAAAGTGGTGGCGTGGGCACAGGAGCACCTCAATCCCAGCCGCGACCGCCTGATCCCGCTCCCTGCCCCAAAGCGTTAACTCCGCCGCCTGAGGGCGCATGCTTAGGCGAATCGGAGCAGGCGACCGCGGAGCCGCAGACGGTAGAACGTCTCAAGCGCCTTATGTACGCAGGTCCCCAGGAATGCCTCGATCGGTTCCACCCTCTCGACGGGGGGCTTTCCAATGTACTGGTACCAGTATTCCCTCGGACAGTTCTCGAAGGAACCTAAGCTCGAATTGGAGTAAATGCGCATCGTCGGTCCCCCTGTCAGAAACCCCTCTTGTGACTTTAGCCCCCCACCACTTGCCGTCAACTCTGCCGTGAGGACCCGTCATCCCGCACCCGGCGGCGGCGGGCAGGTCACCAAGCGTCAATGCGCCGCGGGGTGGCCCGGATGGCTTGAGACTCATCGACTCGTGCAGCCAGAAGGAGAGTTATGATGAACCAAGAGAGCCGGTGTGGGAATGGCTCCGCGAAGTGGGAAACGGTGACCCCGGAAGAGGCGGCACGCGAGAAGATCGATGAGCTGCCGAGGGCGGTGGTCTGTTTGGTGCAGGAGCGCAGGGAAATCAACCCTAGCGCCACCGGGTTTGCCGGGGGGCTCACGTGACCAACGAAGCTGACACCTGCCGCAAGCTTGTTGTCCCAAAGCTTGTCGCGGCCGGGTGGGACGACGAGCCTCATCGGCTGAGCGAGCAGGTGACGTTCACCGACGGACGCATCATCGTTACGGGTAGCCGTGCGCGACGCAGACCTGGCAAACGCGCCGACTATCTGCTGCGGTACCGGCCCGACATGACGGTGGCCGTCGTTGAAGCAAAGGCCAGCTGCAAGACAGCGACCGAAGGACTCCAACAAGCCAAGGACTATGCAGAGGTCCTTGGGCTTTCCTTCGCGTTCTCGACTAATGGTCACGAGATGGTGGAGTTCGACTTCCTCACCGGAATCGAGCGAGACCTCGAAGCCTTTCCAACGCCGGATGAGCTCTGGAGCCGGCTGACCACGCACAACCGCATCGACCCAGGTGCCGCGACGCGGTTGTTGACGCCGGCCTACCATCTCAGCGGAAAATCACCGCGGTACTACCAAGAAATAGCTATCAACCGCGTTGTTCAGTCCATCCTCCAGGGGAAGCGGCGGGTCCTCCTTACGATGGCGACCGGAACCGGCAAGACTGTGGTGGCGTTCCAGATTTGCTGGAAGCTGTGGTCCTCATACTGGAACCGCCACACGGCCGTGGAGCACCGCCGACCGCGGATCCTCTATCTTGCCGATCGCAACATCCTAATTGACGACCCCAAGGACAAGATCTTTGCGCCTTTTGGCGATGCGCGTTGGAAGATTGAGAATGCCATTGCCAACAAGAGCCGCGAGATGTACTTCGCCATCTACCAGGCAATTGCCAAAGACGAGGCTCGGCCAGGACTGTACCGGGAATACGCCCCGGACTTTTTCGACCTGATAATTGTGGACGAATGCCACCGAGGCAGCGCCAAGGATGAGAGTAACTGGCGCGAAATCCTGGAGTACTTTGAACCTGCCTACCAGCTCGGCATGACTGCCACCCCCCGGCGACAGGACAACGCGGACACGTACCGCTACTTTGGCAACCCGGTCTACACCTACAGCCTCAAGCAGGGCATTGAGGATGGATTCCTTGCGCCCTACCGGGTCCATCGGGTGATTACACAGTGGGACGCGGCCGGCTGGCGTCCGGGCCCTGGGGATCTCGACCGCTACGGCCGCGAGATACCTGATGAGGAGTACCACACAGGCGACTTTGAGCGCCGGATCGCACTTCGTGCGCGGACCGAGGCTGTGGCTCGGCACCTCACGAACTTCCTGTCCCAGACCGACCGTTTCGCGAAGACCGTCGTTTTCTGTGTTGATCAGGAGCACGGCGCCGAGATGCGGCAGGCGCTCAACAATCTTAATACCGACCTCGCCAAACAGTTCTCCGACTACGTTTGCCGCGTCACCTCAAACGAAGGTGACATCGGGCGCGGGCACCTCTCAAATTTTCAGGACCTTGAGCGCGTAACGCCGGTGATTCTCACCACGTCGCAAATGCTGACTACCGGCGTCGACATGCCTACATGCAAGAACGTCGTGCTGGTCCGGGTCATCAATTCGATGACGGACTTTAAGCAGATCATCGGCCGTGGAACGAGGGTGCGTGACGACTACGGAAAACTCTTCTTCTCGATTCTGGACTACACGGGCTCAGCCACGCGCCTCTTTGCCGATCCAGAGTTCGACGGCGACCCCGACCTACTAGACGAGGAGGAAATCAACGACCGCGGTGAGCGCACCGGGCCGGTTGATGGCACATCTGAAGGCAAGGGCGGTTACGAAACCGGCGACGACGATAGTGGTGGCGTCATTATTGGCGACGACTTTGGTGCCGCACGTCGCAAACTGTACTTTGATGGCGGGCACGTCGAGATCGCTGCCCACCTTGTGTACGAGTTGGACTCCGAAGGAAAGCAGCTCCGCGTCGTCAAATTCACTGACTACACCGCCGAGAAGGTGCGGACGCTCTATCCCACAGCCGCGGAGCTCCGCCAGGCCTGGGCGAACCCCAACGACCGTGCTGAGATCATCTTGACACTCGCCGAGCGCGGCATTGACTTCGACGAACTGGCCAAAGCGGCGAACCAGCCCGACGCGGACCCCTTTGACCTTCTTTGTCACATCGCCTACAACGCCCCACTTCGAACACGGCGTGAGCGTGCTCGCCGCCTGCGAAGCGAGCGCCGGGACTTCTTCGAGCAATACGGCCCAGAGGCTCGAGTCATCCTTGACGAGCTGTTGGAAAAGTACGCCGAGCATGGCCCTGCTCAGTTCGTCATCCCGGATATACTCCAAGTCCCACCAATCTCGTTGCATGGAAACGTTATGGAGATTGCAGCGCTCTTCAAGGGCGCTGACCGGTTGCGAGAAGCCGTGAACCAGTTGCAGACGCTGCTCTACGCGGCGTAGGAGGCGACGGTGGCAGCGAAGATCTCGTGGGAACGAATCGGCGAAATCATGAAAACGGTCTTACTTGAGGTTGAGGCGGCAGGCGGTGATGCACGTCTCCGTGATGTCCTACGGGCCGCCGAACCAAAGCTGCATCTGAACGACTACGAAAGGGCCACGCTGGAGAAGTCGGGCTTCATACGATGGCACACCGTCGTCCACTTCTACTCGATCGACTTTGTTAAGAGCGGCTATCTCAAGAAAGAGGGCGGCAAGTGGTCGCTGACAGAGACAGGCCGCGAAGTGCTCAAGCTCGCGGCGCCTGACCTACTGGAGAAGGCCAACGAGGGCTACAAGAAATGGGCGGCGGAAAGAGGCCCCAAGGAGCCAACGAAGGAGGTTGCTGACGACGTTGACACCGAACAAATTGAGCGCCAGACGGCCTACGAGCAGGCTCTCGAGCAGTCGCGTGCGGAAATCGAGGAACACATTAATGAGATGGATGCTTACGCGTTCCAGCAAGTTGTCGCGGAACTCATGACGGCGATGGGGTACCACGTGCCGTTTGTCGCGCCGCAGGGGCCTGATGGTGGGGTTGACGTTGTCGCCTACAAAGACCCACTAGGCATGACTTCTCCCCGTATCAGGATTCAAGTTAAGCACCGAGACGCCAAGGTTACAGTGAACGAGGTGCGAGAGCTCGAAGGTGTGTTGCGAAGAGAGGGCGATATCGGGCTCATAGTGTCCTCGGGGGGATTTACAGCCGACGCTGAGCGCGAGATTCGCTCGTCTACAAAGCACATTGAAACCATGGATCTCGCCCGACTGATAAAGCTTTGGCAGGAGCACTACGATCGACTTCGCGAGCCCGGGAAGAAGCTGCTTCCCCTGGTCCAGCTTCACTTCCTCGCTCCTACTCAGGAAAGCTGATGCGCAGGTCCAAACTAGCCACGCCCTTAACCACTCCCCAGCGCCTCGCAAGCCTCATCAAGTCGGCTCGGGACATCATGCGCAAGGACAAGGGGCTCAACGGCGATCTCGACCGCTTGCCTATGCTGACCTGGCTGATGTTCCTGAAATTCCTGGACGACGACGAGAAGGTCCATGAGCAAGAAGCGGCGCTTGACCCGAACAGACGCTACCGTCCCGCCATCGAGCCACCTTACCGGTGGCGCGACTGGGCCGCGAAGGAAGACGGTATCACCGGCGACCAGCTCATTGCCTGGGTCAACCAAGACGAGGCAATCGGCCCCGATGGCAAGCGGCGCCTCGGCCTGTTGGCCTATCTGCGCGGGCTCCAGTCGACCAACGGCCGCAATCGACGGAAGGTGGTCGCCACGGTCTTCCGTGGCGTCGTCAATCGCATGACCAGCGGCTACCTCTTGCGTGAGGTCGTAAACAAAATCAACGGCATCCACTTCGGCTCAAGCGAAGAGATGCACACGCTCGGGACACTTTATGAGTCGCTACTCAAAGAGATGCGTGACTCGGCCGGCGACTCGGGCGAGTTCTACACGCCGCGACCTGTGGTGCGCTTCATGGTCGAAGCAACTGCGCCGAACCTCAGCGAGGCCGTGCTCGACCCTGCGTGCGGCACCGGTGGTTTCTTGGTCGAAACCTACCTGCACCTCGAAAAGCAGTGTCGCACCGTCGAAGATAGACGCACGCTGCAACAACGCACCATCTTCGGACAGGAAGCGAAGCCATTGCCATACATGCTGTCGCAGATGAACCTGCTGCTGCACGGCCTGGAGTACCCGCAGATCAGCGATGGCAACTCACTCGCCGTCACACTAACCGACATCGGCGACAAGGACCGCGTGGACGTCATCCTCACAAACCCACCGTTTGGCGGGGAGGAGGAGAAGGGCATCCTCGGCGGCTTCCCCGAGGACAAGCGAACGTCCGAGACTGCGCTCCTGTTTCTTCAGCTCATCATGCGGAAACTGCGCCGCCCGCCGAAGGCCGGCCGGGCGGCGGTTGTCGCACCCAATGGTGTCCTGTTTGGTGATGGCATCGCTGCTCGAATCAAAGAGCAGCTGCTCACTGAGTTCAACCTCCACACTATCGTCCGGTTGCCCAACGGGGTGTTCGCGCCGTACACCTCGATCCCGACGAATCTGCTCTTCTTTGATCGCACAGGTGCGACCAAGGAGATCTGGTACTACGAGCACCCGTTGCCCGAGGGCCGCAAGCAGTACACGAAGACCGCGCCACTCCAGTTCGAGGAGTTCGCGCCGTGTCTGGAGTGGTGGAGCAAGCGCAAGGGGAACGAGCGCGCCTGGAAGGTCGCGGCGAAGGATGTGCTCGCCAACAACTGCAATCTCGACCTCAAGAACCCCCGCGCAGCCCAGAACCTCGAACACCTCCCGCCCGAGCAACTGGTTGAGTCAATCCTCGAGAAGGAACGCCGCATCATCGAGATCATGGGCGAGATCAAGCAGGTCCTGGCAGCCAAGCTATGACCGCGAGGTGGCCGCTTGTGAAGCTTGGTGAGTTGGTTCGCCAGACTTCACGTGCGCAGCCCGTTGACGCAGGCAGCGAGTACCGCCTCCTCGGTGTCCGCCTGGATGGCCAGGGGCCATTCCACCGCGAGACAATACCTGGATCGCGGACAGCGGCAAAAACGCTCTTTCAGGTTTGCGCGGGAGACTTCATCTACAGCCGGTTGTTCGCCTGGCGCGGGGCATTCGGGGTTGTCCCAGGGGGACTTGATGGCTGCTTCGTCTCCGGTGAGTTCCCCACGTTCCTCCCAGTCGCCGATCGTATCGACGTCGATCTTCTGCGGTACTGGTTCCGGTTGCCTTCGACACTCGAGCGTGTAGGCACCGTTTGTACAGGAAGCACGCCGCTAACTCGCAACCGTTTCAAGGAGCGGTTTTTTCTCGAGTTGGAGATCACGCTGCCACCGCTGGAGGAGCAGCGCCGCATCGTGGCGCGGCTGGAAGGAATAGCTACTCGAATCAAGGAAACCCAAGCACTGTGTCAAAGGGCAACAGACGAGACAACCACGCTCTTTCAGATTGTCCGGTCGGCGGAGTTCACCAATAGCGAGTACCGGAAAGTGACGCTCCAAGACGCCTGCGAATCTGTGGTCGATAACCTTCACTCCACGCCGAGGTACGACGGTGATGCCTTCCCCTGCATCCGGTCGCAGGACATCGGCTGGGGCACCATCAACTACGAACAAGCTCTCAGGACATCAGAGGAGGAGTTCTATCTGCGGACTCGCCGTGGGGAACCCCGCGAGGGGGACATCGTCTTCGTGAGAGAGGGTGACGTGGGTAGGTGCGCCGTGGTGGACGGATCTCGGCGGTTTAGTCTTGGGCAGCGCGTCATGATGTTTCGCCCTTTGCGGGGCGCAGTAGTCCCGAGATTTCTGATGTTCCAGCTTATGAGCCGGCCGGTGCTGGATCAGCAGATCCTGACCAAGAAGGCAGGCACGACTAGTCACCATGTGAACATCAAACACCTGAGGCGCGTGCAGGTGACGCTACCTAGCACCGACGAGCAACGGCGGATCGTGAGGGAGTTGGAATCCCTACAGGCGGCCTCGAGTTCGCTGACACGCCTGCAGGCCGAGGCCTCACACGAACTCGACGCGCTCATGCCCGCCATCCTCGACCGCGCCTTCCGGGGCGAGCTGTAAGCACCAAGACCTAGTAAGGGTTGCGAGAGTTGTATTGGCGCCGCCTAATCAGGCTAGAATCAGCCAGCCAAGGACGACCCGATGATCACGAGAATATCCGCGACCAACTTCAAATCCTGTCGGAAGATCAGGGATGTCCGTCTGGCTCCCATCACGGGTCTCTTCGGCAGCAACAGCTCCGGGAAGACAAGCTTTCTTCAGTTGCTCCTTCTACTAAAGCAAACCACAGAGTCCCCAGATCGTTCACTGGTCCTGAACCTCGGTGACGAACGCAGTCTTGTTGAGCTAGGGGTCTTCCGCGACCTCGTGTTCAACCACGCCACCGATGCGAGGTTCACGTTCTCGCTCTCGTGGAAAATGCACGATCCCCTCACTGTTGCGAATCCCGAGCGTAAGGGCGAAGCTCTGTTCCACGGAAGCGAACTCCGATTCGAATCCGAAGTGGAGGAAAACGGTTCAGGCCGCTTGAGCGTGACTGGGCTGACTTACACATTCGCTGGCCAGCGGTTTGGCTTGAAGAAGAAAGGAAAGACCAACAACTACAGCCTCTTCTCCGAATCCGGGATCGCCAAGCAGCGTTTCTCGTTCAAGCGGGCTCAGGGGAGGCCGTGGGACTTGCCGGCTCCGGTGAAGTGCTACGGTTTCCCCGATCAGGTTAAAGCATACTTTCAGAACGCGGGTTTTCTTTCAGACCTTGAGCTGAGGTTCGAGGAGCTTCTTGCCCACGTTTATTATCTTGGTCCGCTGCGCGAATACCCAAAACGGCAGTACACATGGGCTGGAGCGCAGCCCCGCGATATGGGCCGCCGAGGCGAACTGGTCGTGGACGCTCTACTTGCGTCACGTGGACATGGAAGGAAGATCTCTCGCGGCCAGGGAAGGAAGAGCCTCACGGTAGAGGAGTACGTTGCACATTGGCTTCGTGAGCTCCAGCTTATTCACGAGTTTTCCGTGGAGCCAGTAACTACGGGGAGCAACCTGTACCAGGTGTGGGTCAGGACTGCCCCACGTAGCGCGAAGGTGCTCCTCACCGACGTGGGCTTCGGCGTCTCGCAGATCCTGCCGGTGTTGACCCTCTGCTATTACGTCCCCGAGGGTTCGACTATTCTAATGGAGCAACCTGAGATTCACCTTCATCCCTCTGTCCAGTCAGGCCTTGCGGACGTTTTCATCGACGCAGTAAAGAACCGTCACATTCAAATCGTTGTAGAGAGTCACAGCGAGCACTTGCTGCGCAGGCTCCAGCGGCGCATTGCCGAAGAGGAACTAGCGAAAGATCAAGCCGCCCTCTATTTCTTCGAGATAGCATCGGACGGCTCGCACTTGGTTCCCTTGCGGCTCGACCTCTACGGCGTAATCGAGAATTGGCCTGAAGACTTCTTCGGCGATGAGTTTGGTGAGCTTGCCGCGATGACAACGGCGAAGGCTCGGCGACTTCAGTCGGAGCCAGAAAAGTGAAGGCTGTCGTCATCGACACCAACGTTCTCGCTGTCGCCAACGAATGTGCCAAGCAAGCCGGACCAGATTGTGTCTTGGCTTGTGTTGATGCCCTCGAAACAGCTAGGGCCGCCCGGATCGTTGTGGTGGATTCCAAGGGCATGATCTTTGCCGAGTATTTTCACCACGCAAACCGCTCAGGACAGCCGGGTGTCGGCGATGCCTTCGCCAGATGGCTCCACGATCACCAGGCCTTTCCGGCGCACTGTGAGCAGGTGGAAATCACGCCGAGTGGACAAGGCGACGATGAGTTCGCGGAGTTTCCGAAGGATGAGGCTCTCCGGCGTTTTCATCGCAAGGACCGAAAGTTTGTCGCTGTCGCGCTAGCGAGCGCGCATAAGCCCTTCGTCCTTAACGCGACGGACTTAGGCTGGTGGTCCCACCGAGGCCCGCTTGAGCGGAACGGTGTCAGGGTGGAGTTCCTGTGCCCTGATCTAATGATCCAGTAGGGACGATGTGCCATGGATGGGTTGATTGGGGTCTTGACCTGCGCCCACACTAGGTTTTGCCGCTTGGCGACCGCCGTGGGTTCGTGATTCTGCGGGGACCAGGCGGCTCCCCCTTTCTCTACCAACAGCCTGCTGGCGCGTGGGCGTAACCTCGTCGTAGGGACCAGACACACGGGACCCCTCTTGGCCACAAGCTTTCGACCTCACGATTTCGGAGGGATTTGTCTGATGGATGCCTTCCTGCCGCCGATACCAGGCTTGACGAGGGTGGACCGCAACCAGACGGTGCACGTGGTTCGCATCGACCTCGGGACGACGAACTCAACGATTCCGGGGGCGCTGGGAGCGGGGTGGGTGCGCTCGGCGGTTCGAGGTTAGGGTTCGCGGACGAGGTGGCGGCGGGGAAGGTGGAGGCCGGGGACGAGGTGGGGGACGATAAGGGTGCGGCCGAGCCCGTCGGTCATCACGATTCGCAGCTCGTAGTCGGCGCGCGTGTCCGCTCCGGTCCAGATACCCAGCAATCTGTTCTCCACGTTGCCTTGCCACTGGCCGAGGAGCTGCGGTGCCGACAGCCCCGGTCCCTGCGCCTCGAGACGCCAGGAGAACGCCGCGACCACCGGGCCGAGCGAATAGAGAACCACGCTCGCGTTCAGCGGACGCTCGGTCCCGACTGGCGGCGGGTGCGCCGGGGGGTTGCTTAGGAAGACGCCCGCGACCACGCCGCGGCCCGCGAGCCTCGCCGTGCTGGTGGCAGGCGTTGCATCGAGAAGCAGCCGGGCGTCGTCGTAGGCGCCGAAGTGGGTGAAGGTGCCGGTGGTGTCGGTCGGGTAGGGGAGCACGCGGCTGCCGTGAAGCTGGATCGTCGCGTTGGCCGAGGCCTGCACGTCGCAGGTGAAAGTGGAGTCGTACGCCTCGACGGTGGCGGTGCCGTTGGCCCCGAAGTAGCCGCCGGTGCCGTTCACCTCCACGCCGTCGAGCCGCGCGGAGGAGGCGTCCATGGCGAGCAGCTCGCCGATCCTGGAGTCGCGCACCTGTACGGCCGCCGTGCCCTCAGGGTAGAGGATCCAGGTACGCACCGTGGCGCGCTCGAGGACGAGCCGGCGGTCGGAAAGTGGAAGCTGCAGGGTGTCGTAGGTGGCCCCGTCGAACAACCCGGAAATGGCGGTCGAGTTCGGCAGGTGAAGGCCGATGATGACCCAGTTCTCCGGGGGGACGTCACGAACTGTGAGGTCGCTGCCCTCGCGCACCAGCATCGGCCAGAAATCCACCTGGCAACGGGTAAAATGGGTGCCAGGTACGCAAGTAGCTGAAGTACCGTTGCGTGCCTTCATGGCTCGCGGCCGAGGCCGTCGGTGATCACGGTGCGCAGCTCGTAGGTGGCGCGCGGATCGGCGCCGTACCTACCCCAGTGACTCGGCTCCCTCGCTAAGAATCGCGAGGCAGTCGGTACATGCAAACAGGCGATCGCGGCGCTTCCCGATGACCTCGCGGACGGCGTCGAGCTTCTCCAGGTGCGAGAAGACTGAACCAGCGGTGTCGTTTGGCTTGGCAACCAACCTTTAATAGCGGAAATCGCTAATAAGGTTTGGGGCCTCAAGTTCGAATAGTCCATCGCAAGGCAATCGAGGTGGCCTCCCCAGGTGGAGCCTTATAGACCTCTAGCATGGTAGCTCAAGTGCTTGAAGAACATCAGGATGCGAAACGGGTGGAGCAAGCCCGCAATTGAAGTCATGGATAAAAGGTCGGCACATATTTACAAGTGCCGATGTTTCGTTCACACTGCCCACGTGACGCGACGTGAGAGGGCACTGGCGCTGCTGCGGTCCCATGGGCTCCTGCGACCCCGCGACCTTGCTGCGGCCGGGCTGCGGAACGCGATGCTGTGGGAGCTGGCGCGCGAGGGCATCGTCGAACGGGTCGGGCGTGGGCTGTACCGTCTTGCCGACACCGATGTGACCGAGAACGTCTCGCTGGCCGAGGTCGCGAAAGCCGTTCCCGGTGGGGTGATCTGCCTTCTGACGGCGCTTGCTTTCCACGAGCTGACGACGCAGCTTCCCCACAAGGTGTGGCTGGCGGTCGATCGCAAGGCGCACAAACCCAAAGCCCGCACGGTGCAGCTCGAGATCTTTCGTTTCGCGGGCCTGGGGCTCGTGGAGGGCGTCGAGGTGCATCGTATCGAGGGCGTTCCGGTGCGGATCACGAACCCCGCGAGGACAGTGGCTGACTGTTTCAAGTACCGAAACAAGGTCGGGCTCGACGTGGCAATGGAGGCTCTGCGGGATTGCCTTCACGACCGCAAGGCGACAGTGGACGAGCTGGTGCGGTTCGCCAAGCTCGACCGGGTTTGGAACGTGATGCGGCCGTACCTGGAGGCCACTGTATGAGCAAGGAAGGTCCGCGCAACCTTGCGGCCTCCGTGCGGGCTCGTCTCGGGAACATCGCCTCGACTCGGGGTGAGAACCTACAGTTGGTACTGACGCGTTTTGCGATCGAGCGTTTTCTCCACCGCCTCGACCGGGCTGGGCATGGACAGGAGTTCGTCCTGAAAGGCGCGATGCTCTTCGTCGTGCACGCGGGTTGGCCCTACCGGCCCACGCGCGACCTCGATCTCCTGAAGCTCGGGGAGGCGTCGGCGGAATCACTGGCTGCGGTGGTTCGCGAAGCCTGCATCTGCCCGGTGGAGAACGACGCCCTGCGTTTCGATCCTGATTCGGTGCGCGTTCAGCCGATCCGCGATGACCAGGAGTACCACGGCCAGCGTGTCGATGTGCTGGTCTACCTGGATCGTGCACGGATCAGACTTCAGATTGACATCGGTTTTGGCGACGCGGTTGTACCGCCTGCTGATGAGGTGGCCTACCCGTCACTGCTCGGCTTTCCCACACCACGAATCCGGGCCTACCCCCAGGAAGCTGTGGTGGCGGAAAAGGTCCAGGCCCTCGTGGCGCTTAGCGCAATCAACAGCCGGATGAAGGACTACTATGACCTCTGGGCTCTCAGCACGAAGCTAGCATTCAAAGGAGACTTGCTCGCGCAAGCGCTCCGTGCGACGTTCGAGCGGCGCAAAACGCCACTGCCTGAGGCGCAACCCCTGGGCCTTACCTCAAACTTCGCGGCCGAACATGAAGGTATGTGGCAAGGGTTCCTGCGCCGTGCCTCGCTCGGGGACGGAGCGCCGGAGCTTGCGGCTGTCGTCGCCGAGGTCGCCGTTTTCGTCCTGCCTGTGCTTTCGGCGGTCCGCACCGGCACACCGTTCGGCAAGAATTGGCCGCCGGGCGGGCCATGGAAGCCGGCCAAGGGCCGGCGAGATTGATTGCCGCCTAGTTTCGGGGGCGAAAATAGCAAGAGCCGCTATTTTCGTTTTGTGCCAATTTCGAAAATAAGCTGCGGTTACCTGCGAGCGGGGGCAAGCCCCGCCCCTACGACAACGGGATCAATGTGGCGGCCAGGGCCGTGCGGATCGCGGCAAGATGCCGCTCCCACAACCGAAAGGTCGGACCCCTCGCCCTGTCCTTCTCCCGCGGGGAGAGGGGACCTATATGGGCGAGGGTGCAGGTGCGGGGCGCGCACCCCGCGCGTGCTCTTCGCGTCACTGTCATCGCGAGTAACCCGGACGGAGCGACGGGGACGACGCGATCCCGTGGGATTCGCCGGGATTCCGCCACGCGCCCCGCACGACGCGGGGCGCTCGCGGCTACGGCGGCGGCCTGCCTACGGCAGGACTGGCAATGACAGGCACGCGCAGAGCGCCGGCCGCACCTGGGCTTGTAGAATGGGTGCCAGGTACGCAAGTAGCTGAAGTACCGTTGCGTGCCTTCATGGCTCGCGGGAGAGGTGGCGGCGGGGGAGGTGAAGGCCGGGGACGGTGAGGTGGGCGGTGAG
>Ga0299912_10001358_pt1 | contig 19770 bp, 16 predicted proteins | sample RVTome_2_FD_207667 | JGI IMG/M metagenome (GOLD analysis project Ga0299912, IMG submission 207667) | Soil microbial communities from uranium-contaminated site in the Upper Colorado River Basin, Wyoming, United States - RVT95D214 (version 2) ... | reverse complement strand
ACCGGGCATTGAGACCCTTGCTCCTGAACGTACCGACATCAATAACGGATTGTTGGCGTCACCGAATTTTGTACCCATAATTCTTTCCACATAAGCAACTGCAGCTTCTACTTCTTTTTTCAGAAGCGTTACCACTTTGTCTTTTCCAAACTGGTTGTATTCAGTACAAACATCGGTTGTTATAGTAAATCCGGGAGGTACAGGAACACCGATCAAATTCATTTCTGCTAAATTGGCGCCTTTGCCACCTAACAAATTTTTCATTTCGGCTTTACCTTCTGCTTCTTTATTGCCGAATGTATAAACACGTTTCACTTCAGACATTGTTCAATATAATTTAGTTAAGTATCATGTAAGTTAAAACTTTGTATTTGATTATCAATCACTTTTTTGAAAGGACACAAAGGTATCTAAAAAAAATCTCCTGCCAGTGGGAATCAATGATTTTTTATACCTCACGTGTGCTCTATCAAATCTTCCTCATTCACGGTAGACTGTAATTGGAAACGAATTTTATCATACTCAATAGAAGGTTGTAGCTATTTCATTTATAACTGTGGATTATCCTTTAACAGAAAGAGATTTTTTAATTGCTCTATAATTAATTTATCCCGGAAGTTTAAAACTGGTCTTTACAGCATATACTTGATTTTTATCAGAATCCTTTTTTCGCAATAGTCGAGTTGAAATTTAAAATCATCGAATTTCGGTTTTTTTAATTCTTCAGGGTATAAATCAGAAAAACCGAAACCCTCTTCTGGTATCAGCAGTTTATAATCCATCTGGAAATTTTCATTTTCATCATCGAGGAGTGCAATACCATAAATACCTGGTTCCAGATCGGAATATTGAACACAAAACGATTTGTTTGCCATTGAATCTTTGTCGAGGGTCTCATTTCTGAATGGTTGATCAGTTTGGAATTCCTCATTGTTGTGGTAAAATGCCAGCCGGATAACTCCTTTGTCATTTCTAATGCCATCGATGCAGATTGTAAGAGTGGATTGAGGATTAATTGCTTTTATTAGTAAGAAAAGAATGATAGGAATTATGTGGATAATATAATGGATACTGTTGAACATGAAAATTGACTTTTATACACAAAAGTGAAGGCAGAGAACTAAGTAACAGAAAAATAAACAATTAAAAAAATCCATACTTTGTTCCCAACCTTCTCATAACACCAAAGGGTTATTTACCCAATGTGGCTGCAGCAAAACTGTTTTCGCTGAGCTCAGTACCTAATTGTAATTTATCGATTAAAAGTATCGATCGCCTGCCCGACTGAGTGTTCTGCATTTCCATTCGGAAAGCAAAGTATCCTCCATTAGTTTGTTTTTTATAATCGCTGATACTCATGATCTTTAGCAACTCATCATCAAAATCATAGTATTCTATACGCTGTGTCAGGTACGTATTTTTTTCAATCGTTATCACCTTGCGGCCGAAACCATTTTCATCTTCGATATCTTCATTCAGGCATTTGGCCTCTATTTTCCAGCAGATTTTACCATTGACAGTCTCTGTTCCAAGGATTTTGTAGCTAAAGTCATTCATGTTAGGCTTGCTCATATCGGCGTTGCTGAATTCCGATCCCATAAAATTATTACCTTTCTCGGAACTGACTATTCTCCGTGTTTTCCGTAATGCCGGCATATAGATCCACATGGCGTCGCTCTCATTTTCAAAGTCATAAATTAAGATTGAGGTACCTTTTACGTCGGCTGGCGATAAAAACTTAATTAGGGTTTTGGTTGAGGAATCGAATTTCTTTGTCGCTGTTGCAATCTGTCGTATCCGTTCGTTATTCTTGTCGTCATAGATTTTCAATACTGAGATCATCTCCATTGATTCAAAACTGATGACATCTGCGGCCTTCTCGGCAATTTCACGGGCCGATTGCGCAAAACTAAAACATACCGTCAGTTCGATCAGAATTAGCGTTAAGATTACTTTAGTTTTCATACTATTCAATTTAATTTGTTTTTGTTATTACTTTTTGTCAGGAACCTGGGTTGAAGTACCTTAGAAAGAGCAGGTATCAGCATAAGTGCACACAGCAAACAAAGCAACAAGGAAAAAATGATCAGGAATGCGAAGGTTTTCAATATGGTAAGTGCTGATATGAAGAGCACTGCAAATCCAAGAATTACTGAAATAGCATTTATCGTTATTCCTCGTCCTGTTGTTTTGAGGGTGTTTTTTATTGCATCATCCATTGTATTATTCTGTTCCAGTTCTTTCTTCAACCTCCAGAACAGATGTATGGTATAATCGACACCAATGCCAATAGCGATAGATGATATCAGTGATGAAGCTATATCGAGTTCCAGTCCTGTCCAGCCCATCAGGCCGAAGTTACAGATAAGTGAAAATAACAACGGCAGACTTCCCATCAGTCCTGCACTAATCGACCGGAAAATGATAAACAGGAGTAGTCCGATCGCCAGAATGGCAAATATCAGAGAATAGATCTGACCACGAACAACGGATTCGGAAATTACTTTTTCCATAAGCGAATATCCGCCTTCCAATGTGCAATAGGGAGAACTAGCTTTCAGAGAGTCGATTTTTGCTATTGCCCGGTTGAAAGTTTTCATATCATTGGCAACAAATTGAATGGTGAGTGAAGATTTTGTATAATCGAAATTGACCAGTTGCTCGAAATCGTCCGGGTCCCCGCTCATGGAATACAACTCGATATACTGTGCAATTGCTTCGCGTGTGTCGGGAATTGTGTCATAGAAAGGATCATCGGGATCGTTCAGCGCACGACTCATTATTCTAATAATCTTTGCAAGGGAAGTTACATTGCCAACTTCAGGCATCTGCATGAGTTCACGTTCAAAGCGATCCATTGTCTGAAGGATTACAGGACTTTTTATATCACCTTCAAATAAAAGTGTTAATGTGTTTGTTCCCCCAAAATATCTGTCGGCGAGATCGTTCGATATACGAAGAGGATGCTTTTGTGGCAGAATCTTTTCATTGCTTATACTTACTCGTAATTTTGCGATACCTGCACCCGATAAAATGAGTACACTGAGGAAAACAACGATCACTGTGACCGGTTTCCGGGTCGAAATACTCCCCATCCACTGCAAAATTCTGTCAACAATTGTAGGATCACTGCCAATGAAGCTGTTTTGAATTTTCCCCTTTTTCATACCGACAAGCAGTGCCGGTATGAAGGTCAGGCTCAGAAACAAGGCAAAAAATATTCCTGTTGCCGATACAATACCCGTTTGTTTGGGAGGCAACATAATCTGGACTGCCATTCCCAAGACTCCAACTATGGTTGTTAATGCAGTTAAAACAATGGGTCTTGTAAGATGATGCAGACAATCGATTACGATTTGTCTCATACTCCATTCGGGATGTTTTGCATTTAGTTCCTGGTAGCGAGATACAATATGTACTCCATAATTATTAGCTATTGCTATCATCAAAATCGGGACAAGTACGGCAATAAGACTAAATTCCCATCCTATAAGCGGTATCAGACCCATCGATAATAGTATTGACATGAGAACAACGCTGAGGGGAAGGATAACACCTCTTTTTTCATGAAATGAAAAGTAAAGGAACAGTATCATGATGGTCAATCCGATAGGAAGAAGAATAGTCAAGTCGCGGATCGCTTTGCGTTGTATCTCGTAACGCAGGTAGGGTGTTCCGTTTAAATAAACCTCTTCGTCTCCTGGGAATTCCTGCAGTTGCTCATGAATTAAACCAATCATTGTTTTATCGGAGACATCTTTTCGCGGGAATAAAATGATCAGAGTATATTGGAAATCTTCCGATACAACCAGTCTATAGGCAAGTTCGTTATTCCGTAGCTGTTCTCTGAGTTTTTCACGACGGATATCGGATGTGGGTATTCGTTTTACTGCTGGATCGACATTCATGAATCCCTGATCACCTCGTATTTCTTTCGTGTCGAAAAGAGAAATTACTCGTTCAAATTCATTCATTCGTCCAAATGCTTTGCTTAAATTCCGGATGCGCTCCAGCGTGGTTTGATGTAATATATCATCCGAGTGAAAAAACAAGACAATTGGTTCGCTGTTTCCAAAGATTTCCTCCAGTTTATCCTGATTGATTTTTTCAGGAACATCGGATGGCAGGTAAGCATTTAAATCAGGATTTATTGAGGCTTTCTTTAACGGGAGTATCAGAGCTATTGAAAGGCACACCGGAACAATTATGAACCACCAGCGATAGCGAATTACCAATTCAATTGGAGGGGTCTTTTTCATATACTTAATAACTCACTTTCAATTCAACGAAAACACCATTTAGCACAGATTTCGAAAGGTCGAAAACGGAATTTTCAGGACCCTTCATGTAGCTTCCTCCTATCCTGGTTTGCAGATAGTCGGTTATCTTCCAGCTCAAAGTCGGACGTAGCAGATACTCTTCGGACGTAATATTATAATAACCTGATAGTTCTATCTGAATGATCTCATGCAGAAAAGACCGGTTTACCGTCAGGAATAATGCGTGATTGAATTCTTCTTGCTGGTTAAAGATCTTTCGGTTGAAAATGGATGATTCATAAACGATCCTGTCCTGCATATATTGAATAAGCTGTTCCAGATCATTCGGATCGAGGAGCATGGCGGGTTGAAGTTCAGTGAAATCTGAAATGTATTTGCCAACATATTGAAGAATGGCAGTAATCCCAATGAAATTATGTTCCAGACCAAAAACATAAGCGATTTCGGGATTGGGAATATACATATTGTCCTTGTAGTCTTTTGTATGACTGTATGCTATTTCGCCACGTGTGATCCACGGGCCCAAAAATAGAGCATAGTCGGCACCTAAAGTCTGTTTCCTGTAGAAATCGGGTATGAATTGAATAACAGGGAAGGATTGTGTCAGGTCTATTTCATCGACTCTGAAACCATAAAATGGATCGAGACCATTGAAGTACGAGAAAGAAAAGCCTGCTTTTGCATATTCGAAATTCAGACGACCTGCTAACGATCCGTTATCAAATTTGTGCCCGGGTACTTCAGCATCAACAAAATGAGCACCCTCTGTAATTGTAAATAAGTCGTATCTGTATATTGAGGGTTTGAATGCTGGAATACCGATCAGATCCAGTTCAATCTGGGCATTGATTCGATATTTCAGACGCAGCAACGTATTGGATAGTTTCTGATCATCGGGATTGGGAGTAAGAAAAAAGTAGTCGTTAGGAGTAATGTTGTTCGTAGGATTGAAACCATCTGTGCGTCCCCATTGCACAATCTGATTTCCAAAATAAACATCAATAGTTGTACCCTGGTAACCGGCATATGCTTCTTTTATTTGTAATTGAATGGTATCCCTGTCGAAAAAAATACCTCCACGAAAACGCAGATCGGAAAACAGGAATGCCGATTTGTACTTAAGAGTCGATTGAAATGCAAATTCTCCAAATACAGAAGAATAATCGTAATTCTCACTTCCTCCAAATACCGTTCCTCTTGTATATCCATTCCATTCGATTATTGAGGCAGGATCGAAAACGTTTTCTACTGAGGCAACGCTATCAAATAATCCCTGACATAAAGCTTTATGCTGTATAAGCAGAATTGCCAGCCCGATAAATACATACTTGTTCATATCACTTGTGCGCATAAATTCAAACTCTTTATACAAGATTAACTTTAAGTGGCGACTTTCCGGTTCAGAACGCACACTTCGGACAAGTACTTGTTGTCCGGATTATGCGATACAGTATCCGGAATATTAATTTCCTGGCAATCAGTTATTTTCAGAAAGTACGAATTGCGCACTCTGGAATGACAGGATGTAAAAAATTAATGAGCTTTTAATCTTGCTTAAATTGAGCAGGAGTTTTCCCGGTCAGACTTTTAAATACCGAGAAAAAAGTAGATTTACTGTTGAAACCGCACTCATATCCGATGGCTTCAATAGATAATATATCCCGTTTCGGTTCGGAAAGCATTTTTTTCACTGCATTAACACGATACTCGTTGACAAATTGATAAAAGTTCTTTTCGAAACCTGTGTTCAGTACCTCAGTCACGACATGTCTTGAGAGATCAAGACTTTCTGATAATTTTCCAATTGTGAGCTCACTGTTAAGGTATGGTTTCTCAACTTCAAAATAGTTCAGGATCTTTTTCTGTATTTCGCGTTTGTATTTCTGTTGCAATCGTGAGTACTTATACTTTCCGTCTTTATCCGGTTCATCAAAACGGTTCTCACGGAATATTAATTCCTGCTTGAGACCGTAAAAGCCCAGAATATATAGGAACCCTAATAGTACAGAATAAGTAAAACTCAGAATGGTGTGTTCGGTGATCAGAAAATAGTTCAATATCCCGATAATAATGGTGGCTGTCCAGTATAACATATAAAAAACAAGTACAAAGAGCAGCCAGCTGATACGTTTATAGCTATCGAGGGTCGAAAATTCATTTTCCAGGTTTAACCTGTGCTTATGAACTTTGATAATGCTGATGACTAAATATACGATCCATGAAATAAAGGTTGCAGCCAGGAACGATACTCTGAACCAGAGTGTCTGATCTGTTTTAAAGAAAGAACCGACCAACAATTTCTCATCAAGCAGATAGGCTGTACACTCGAAAAATATGTAAGGCAGAAGATGCAACAACTGGATCCATTTTAATGTAAATCTTTTGCTGGTGAGGCTGCAGGTATAGAGGTACAATGTCGGATTGAACAGGAAAAACGGATTTGACAGGATAACGCCTTCCGTTTTGAAGGTCATCAGGTCGATCGCATAGGTCCCAAATTCTATGGCCATCAGGAACAACCATATTGCTAATACTCTATCTGATATACTTCGTCCTTTTTTCGCAGCAATCAGTAATCCGGCAAATAGAGCCTGAGAGAATCCTATCCATGCAACTGTTTCCATAAAGACAAAAGTATTAAAATTCGAAATATGGAATAAAGGATTAATGGAATAAGGGAGCGGAGGAATGAACGGTTGATGCAGAAATAAAATGATGGAATAGGAGAATAGTGGAGTGATGGATTAATGGAACAATGGGAAAATGGGATAATGGATTGATGGAGCAATGGGAGAGTGGAAGAATAGCATAGTGGAACAATGAAAGTATGGAAGAATGGATTCGGCTTAGCTCAATTCAATCCTAGTCCTTCGATGATCCAATCTTCCATTTATCCATTCAAACATTCTTTAACAGGTTCTATTGTTTCATCCTGTGAACGACCATTGACATAGAAACATCTTCTACTTCCTCGGATGATGTTCAATGATGGATTGCCGGAGAAATTCCCGGTCGAGATGAGTATAGATTTCCGTGGTTAGAATTGACTCGTGTCCCAGCATTTCCTGCACTGCTCTCAGATCGGCCCCGCCTTCAATAAGATGTGTGGCAAAGGAATGACGAAATGTATGAGGGCTGATCTTTTTATGAATTTCGGCTTTCAGCGCCAGTTCTTTTATGATAGTAAATATCATTACACGGGATAGTCCCTTTCCACGACGATTCAGGAAGAGTATGTTCGCAGCACTTTTTGTGACCTGTAAATGGTTACGAGAGTTCTGCAAATAAAAATCGATTTCTCGTAATGCTGTCTGACCGATTGGCACCAGCCTTTCTTTACTACCTTTCCCGCTCACTTTTATGAATCCCTCCGAAGCATAAATATCAGAAAGCCTGAGATGAATTAATTCTGATACCCGCAAACCACAACCATATAAAGTTTCAATAATGGCTTTGTTCCGGTGTCCTTCAGGTTTGCTCAAATCAATTGCAGCGACTACTTTGTCGATTTCATGTACAGTTAAGACAACCGGCAGTTTTCTTCCCAGTTTTGGTGATTCGAGCAATGTACCCGGATTGGTGTCGATTGTTCCTGAATACGTTAAATATTGAAAGAATGATTTGATCGAACTGACATTTCTTGCCTGGGTACGTGCAGAAATGCCAAAATCACTCAACCAGTGAAGGTAATTCTGAAGAATTTCGAGCGAAATTTCCCTGATTTCAATGTCATTATTTGCCACAGAAAGGTATTGATGCAAATGTTTTACATCGGTCAGATAAGCCTCGACACTATTTTTCGACAGGTTTTTTTCAAGCTGCAGATAACTCCTGAACCCGTTAAGATGATCAGTCGAAAAATTCATCTATTTTTAATAAATTTTTAATGTTCAATTCTATGTGAAAATATACATTTGTTTTTCTTTTGAAAAATGCAAGTACGAAATTATTTATTGGAATACAATTTGAAATGGTAATTACCCGATTATGAATAAGAGAACTAAGATAGTGGCTACTGTTTCCGACCAGAGGTGTGATGTGGAATTCATCAAAAAATTGTATGAAGCAGGTATAAATGTGGTAAGGTTAAATACAGCACATCAGACAATTGAAGTTACAAGTCGCATTGTTGACAATGTGAGAAAGGTCTCGGATAAAATTGCTTTGATGATAGATACGAAAGGACCTGAGATACGAACCAACAGATCGGACTATAAAATTGATCTCAAACGTGGAGATCAGATTTGGGTACGGGGCAATGATTCTCAGGCGTCAACTCCCGATTGTATATATGTTTCACACAATCATTTTGCAAATGAGGTTGCCACAGATCAGAAGGTCCTGATTGACGATGGTGATATTGAACTCGTTGTGCTGAAAAAGGAGGGTGATGCATTGTTATGCGAAGCAACTAACGAGGGTTTGATTCAACCAAGAAAGAGTGTGAATGTGCCCAACGTGAGTTTTTCCCTTCCTGCGCTCAGTCAAAAGGACAGAGACTACATTCAGTTTGCAATTGAGCAGGATATTGATTTCATAGCACACTCATTCGTGAGGAGTAAAAGAGATGTCCTTGAAATTCAAAAAATTCTAGACAAAAAGAATTCCCGTATAAAAATCATTGCTAAAATTGAAAACCAGGAGGGTGTTAACAACATAGATGAAATTCTCGAACACGTTTATGGAATCATGGTAGCACGCGGGGATCTGGGCATTGAAATTCCCTATGAAAAAGTTCCAGGTATCCAAAAGCAGATCATCAACAAATGTATCGATGCACGAAAATCGGTGATTATTGCAACACAAATGCTGCACAGCATGATTCATAATCCGCGGCCAACGCGTGCAGAAGTGACAGATATTGCCAGTGCTATTTACACAAAAACCGATGCGATCATGCTAAGTGGTGAAACAGCTTTTGGCGATTATCCAATTGAGGCTGTTGAAACCATGGCAAAAATTGCACAGGAGGTCGAGGAAAGCAGTGATGATTTTCATAAGACACCGCTTGTAGTGTTAAGCACAAAAACATCGGCATATCTTGCAAAATCTGCTGTGAGAGCCTCAATAAAACTTGATGCAAAATATATAATTGCTGATACCGCCAATGGTCGTACAATGCGCAATATCTCAGGTTTCAGGGGCCGTAAACCGGTTTATGCACAATGTTACGATAAAAGAGTAATGCGCGAACTGGCTATATATTATGGAATCATTCCAAATTATCTGGAATCGAACACGCATAATGGATTTATTAAGGAGAGTCTTTTAGTGCTTTATGAACAAAAATTGATAAAAAAAGATGATCTCGTTGTAATATTGGGCGGCAATTATGGTATTTCTTATGGAGCTTCATTTATCGAGATCAGTACCGTGGAAAATCTATTTAAAAGATATTGTTAGGGGTTGGTACTTAGTTCTTAGTTTAGAGTTCTAAGTTTCAAGTTTGGTTAGACTATAGAATTTTCAAAAATCGATGGCTCATCCTTTTATCAATTTTTCGAAAAATATCTCAGTACTTTTACACATCGTTTCAGAATTAAACGGGGCTATTTTTCTATCTTTACTGGGACAATCTGTTCCATGAAGACCGTTTTTCTTATCGTATTTTTTACAATTGTCTTCTCCATAGTTACAAGAGCCCATCCGATACATGTTTCTATGGTTAATTTGGATTATATCGCCGATTCAGGTAAAATTGAATATTCAATTAAGCTTTTCTATGACGACTTCCAGACTCTGATAAATTATAAATATAATACGATGCTTAATTTGGCTAACCAAAGCCGCATGACTACTAAAGAACAGAATGCTGTTGTTGATTATGTAAATCGTAATTTTATTATATTGGATTACTTTCAGAACAGTATATACACAAAATTTACCGGCTGGAAAGTAGAAGATTTTTCAGTCTGGCTCTTTTTTTGTGCGTATCCTGAGAATGAGGTGACTTCTCTGACCTTAAAAAATACGATAATGCTCGATCTCTTTGCCGATCAGGTAAATCTCGTAATTTTACATTCGAATGATAATCAGACAGGATTGGAATTCAATAAAAGGACAACCCTGCTAAGTATTTCGCTGTAAATGAACCGTGTACTTCAAATAATAGTATTTCTTATATCGTTGCATCCGGCTATTCTGATGGCTACACACAACAGAGCCGGAGAAATTACTTATCGGCATATTGGAGGATACACCTATGAGTTCACTGTTACAACGTATACATATCGGTACAGCAATGCCAACCGGAGTGAACTGCCGGTTTCCTGGGGCGATGGTTCCACCTCAATCATTCCCCTGCTCGATCCTCCCGGACATGAAATCATTGTGGGAACTGATTATTATCATAATACATACATCGGGACTCATACGTTTCCGGGAGCCGGAGTATACTCTATACTTATGGAAGATCCAAATCGTAACGATGGAGTTAATAATATACCGAATTCTGTTAATGTTATTTTTTCTATCAGGACCACCATGCTTATTGGATCGTCAATTGGATCGAATAATACGCCTGTATTATTAAATCCTCCGATCGATAAAGCGGCACGGGGGCATATCTTTATCCATAATCCTGCTGCTCATGATCCCGACGGCGATAGTTTATCATACGTTATAACAGTCTGTACAGGAGCCAATGGCGATCCCATTGAAGGTTATGTTTTACCCTCATCAACCGATACCCTTTTTATCGATGAGATTAGGGGAAATCTCTGGTGGATTACACCCGCTGAGGTAGGAGTATACAATATTGCTATTTTTGTTGATGAATGGAGACAGGGATTGCGTATCGGCAGAATAGCCCGTGATATGCAGATTGATGTTTATGAAACCGATAACAATCCTCCGGTAACTACTCCGGTCCCGGATTATTGTGTCCTTGCGGGGGATCCAATAAATCTTACATTCCATTTTACCGATGCTGATGGCGATCCGATGCAACAGAACATGTTCGGAGGTCCTTTTGAAGTGTCAAATCCTGCAGTTTATGATATCGACTCAAGCAATTATGGTAACCTGTATTCGCATTTTCAATGGCGAACCAATTGTTCTCATGCACGAAAACAGCCTTATGAGGTTGTGATACGGACTGAAGATATAACCGATGATATCGACCTGTCTGATATTACAAGTTTTTTCATCAGGGTATTGCATACTGCACCGGAAAATATTGTTGCTTTGCCGGGTCTGGATACAATCAGACTGGAATGGTCAGCCACTACTTGTGGAAATGCTGCAGGATATAATATTTACCGAAAACTGGGCAGCGGACCTTACATACACGATAGTTGTGAAACCGGTGTTCCGGTTGCAGGTTATGAATTGATCGATCATGTAACGGGACACAATACAACCTTTTATACCGATGATAATCAGGGAGAAGGTTTGGTCCCGGGATATGATTACTGTTATAGGATAACTGCATACTATGATGATGGGGCTGAAAGCATTTCCTCCGATGAAGTATGTACAACTCTTATCCCCGGAACACCGCCAATCCTGAAAGTCAGTGTTATTTCCGACGATGAATCAGATGGTGAAATAGAACTTGCATGGGCTGTTCCCCAGGATATTGATACGATTGACGACGGGCCCTATCAATATGAAGTATTCAGGATGGCTCCTGATGAAACCGATTTTACCTCTGTGGCTTTTGTTCCCGAAGTACCCTCTTATAGTCTCACCGATACAACCTTTATAGATACCGGGCGTAACACCCTGGTTTTTCCCTATACGTATACGGTGAAACTTTTATATGAAGAAGGCGGGGTTTGGACACAGATTCCGGGAAATGAGAATGCTACCTCACAATATATAGAAATTGACGGTGCAGATAATAGTTTACGATTGCACATGAAAAAACGGTCTCCCTGGTTGAACCATAAGTACGACATCTACCGGCAAAATTCGGCCGAGGTATTTGTATTCATCGATTCGACAGATCAGCCGGAATATACCGATACAGGTTTGGTAAATAACCGCGAATATACATACCGAACAATAGGAGAGGGGATTCGACCTCTTTATGGCAGAGAATATTATACCTCGAATATCTCACATCGTGCGATGGGTATTCCTTTGGATACAATCCCACCCTGTCCGCCCGATTTGTTTGTTACCTCAGAATGCGATAGCCTTATTCCATATAATTATCTTACATGGGATCCACCGGTTGATAGCTGTGCCGATCAGGATATCATTAGTTATAATATTTACAATCGCGATTCGCTGTACGGTGAGTTCATGTTATTGACAACAGTTGGATCAGATGTTTTTTCCTATAGCGACACTGCTCAAAATTCCATTGAGAAATGTTATGCTGTAGCTGCAGTCGATTCTTCTCTCAATGAAAGCATGCTGATACCTTACTGTGTTTACAACATTTGCGCCTTCTATAATTTGCCTAATGTATTTACACCAAATGGCGATGGGATACACGATATCTATCTTTCAATGAACCTGGGTAATTATGTGAGGCGCGTGCAGATGAGTATCTTCAATCGTTACGGCAAAGAAATTTTTAAGACCGAAAACCCCGATATTGAATGGGATGGAAGGTTTAACGGTAACATTGTGTCGACTGGAGTATATTATTACATATGCGATGTATTCGAACCGAGAATAACAGGAACAGTGATAAAAACTCTCACCGGATTTATTCATGTATATTCAGGTGATGAAAATGTGACGGTTGAATGAAAATTAAGCTGGTTATAATAATAACTTTATTTCTTATCCTGATCTCTGGACTCAGGGCACAGGATAACATTGATTTGTTAGATGCGTATGGGAAATATTACAGCGGAAAATATACCAGTGCCATTGCTGCTTTCGATCAACTTATTGCCAGCAACAGTGATCATTCTGATTTTTATCTTTATCGTGGAATTGCGAAGTATAAAACTGGTTCTTATCAACAAGCACTTCCCGATCTGGTTACAGCTGCCAACATGGGACAACCCGACGCATATTTATGGATGGCGCGTGCTTGTGTTTTTCTTAACGAATATTCTGAGTCGATGTCCTGTCTGGTAAAGTACTTGCAATCTGTTTCTGCACCTGCCATTCCGGAAGTTAAAAAGGATTCAGTTTTTAAACCATTTCATTCATCCGAAGCCTGGTATGAACTTTGGCAACACGATTGGCAAACTGCATCGCAGAAAATAATCGATGAAGCAGAATATCTGGCTGACAAACAGAAATACGAAGAGGCTCATTCACTTATTGAACGTAATATAGAACAATCAGATGCTAGCGAATTGTTGCTTTATAACAGCAAACTATATGCGATGGAAGGCAATATTGAACTGGCTGTCAATGAGCTGAACAGAGCATTGTCGAACGACCCGGATAATCTGAAATTATTGAGACAAAAAGCAGATTATCTCTTGCTGTTGAAGAATTATAGGGAGGCATATGAGATGCTGACGAAAGTTTTGATAATTACTCCTGAAGATTTTCATTCGCGTTTTTCCCGCGCTGAAGCTGCTTTACTTTTCGGAAAACTCTCCGATGCCCGCAGCGATATAACGCTTTATATGAAGTATTTTGATCATGAAAATGCAATATTCCTGGCAGGAAAAATTGCTTATGCCTCGGAGCAATACCTTGATGCGCTTCGATATTTTAATCGTTTATTGGAGAATAATAAAGGAAATGCACAATACTTCAAGGCACGCGGGATGACGTATTATCAGACCCACACAGTAAATCAGGCAGCATACGATCTTTCCATGAGCCTTGACCTTATACCTGACGATGCGGAGGCAAACTATTATCTCGGTCTTACGCAGGACTCACTTGGAAATAAAAAAATGGCATGTTATTATTTGAACCGCGCGAAAAATTATGGTGAACTCAGGGCAATCGATTATCTTCAAAAAAATTGTTCTAAATAGTATCATCAGTTATTAGATAGTTTTGCAGGTATGCTAAGCTTTTATGCCATACGCTTATTTTGGCGTTCAAATCAGAATCTTATATGTAACGAGGTGTAAAAGAGTGAGTTAAAGAATGTATCCCAATCCCAGCTTTAGTCCAAGTGACCAATCATGAATATTATCTAACGAGAGTAATCCATACTTAAAAAAGGGAGAAACTAGTACACTTAGGTTATTTCCAAATATTCTTTCGAAAGTTGTTCCAAGAAGCAAAGAAACATTGTAAATATCCATATTTCTATCTTTAATGTCATCAAATGATAATTTATATTCGAACGTATCTTCAAGGTCCTCATTATCATTTTGTTTAATTTTAACCTCTTGACCAATATATAGTTGATTGATAAACCATAGATCCAACTGCAATCTATTTTTATCATTTTTTGCAACTGTATATCCAGATAGTAATGGAATTTCTAAGAAGTCCCTATAAAATATGAAATCGATTGACTTTGTGGTTAATGTATAATAGTAATCCGGAAAGTTATAGCCCATTCTACTGAATCCTAGTCCGATTCCGATTGAAAATCTTTGAGTAAGATATCTTTGAAAATACATTCCCACATCATATCTCACTCCCATGGTATGCTCGATAATGGAACTATGCTCGAGGCTTCGATATGAAATGGTTGGTCCGAGATAAATGCTGAGCTGATTATTTGATTGAGGAAAGATATCAATATTCAAAGAGAGCACAACCAGCAAAATCAATGATTTCAGACATGTAGTGTTCATTTCATTGTATTATTTATTTACTTTTATGAATGTATGTTTGTTTACAACTTTATTCCCAGTCCCACATTAATAAAAGCAATTCCATACCCCACCTCTCCCAATATAAATATGTTATCGGAGAAAAAGTACTTAGCACCTACAAATAAATTGAAAATAGGACGAATCTGGATATTAAAATCTCTGACATAGTCAGCAGGAGTAGTCCCGTAATCTCTCCAGCTTTCGTATCGGATACCCATATGAACACCCCCATAGGTATCGAGTTCATCAAAAAACTGGTAATGATACGTACCTCTTAAAGCTCCGATCAGAGTTGTACTTTTTTCGCCATATTCATGAATCCAGCTGGGATTGATTACTGCATCTTTGTATGTTGTTGCTGCAATTAACCCGCCAATACTTAACACTCCGGGCCCAAGATCGTCTCTGAAACCAACGTCTAACGATACTGCTATCGGGGGAAGCATTGTCCTGTAATCATGATAAAATACCCAGGGAGTGCCATAACCTATTGTAAAATTAAGGTCTTTATCACCTACATGAAATAATTGTCCGTTGGCTTTGTGAATTGGAAAAGTAAACGCAAGTGCACAAACCACGAACAGAGTAAAAGTCGATTTCTGCTTCATAATTATTAAGAGAATTATCTTGTTTTAGTATCAGTTATATGAAAAAACATGTGTCGATTCAAAAAACAATTTGATCAGAATCTTTTATATCGGAACATACTAAGTGGATAGCTCAATACTTTGAAACGTATAAAATCATGAAATATTATTTCGCAATTCAGTCAGAAAAGTTTTCATTGCTGATGTATTCTTCTCTTTCACGATGGTTTTTAACCTGTCCATTTGTTTGCTGATACTTACCAGTTGATCATAAGTGTAAGGGCTGAACAGGATTTCTGAGAGAAGATAATCATCTTCCGATAACAATCCTCTGGCAATTTCAAGATGTTTTTTAAATGTTGTTCCGGGTGCCTCCTGTTGCTTCATACAGGCAGCAAATACCATGGTTGAGGTAAAAGGTATCGATAGGGAATAAGCAATGGTTTTATCGTGATCGATAAACGTGTATTCAAAAATTTTTATCCCGAACGAGCTATAGAAATTTCTAAAGAATTTTTTTCCTTCTTCATCCGATTGTTTAATAATAATAGCACTCTGGTTTCCCAGTTCTTTGATGTTCGCAAATGTAGGTCCAAACATAGGATGAGTTGAAACAAACCGTCGGCCTGAATTCAGATAAAACTCACGCAGTGGAGTTTTTACCGAAGTAATATCGGCCAGAATGCATTTATCAGATAGATAGGGCAGCACCTCATTAAATACCGACAATGTGTGCTGAAGACTTACAGCATTTATAACCATGTTGGGATCAAAATTGCGAATATCTTCGAAGGAGAGCAGACGATGACTTTTAAAAAGGTATTTCAGTCTTGTCGTATCATTGTCGAATACACCGACCTCATAATCCAGACAGAGTGACTCAACCAGCCACGATCCCATCCGGCCGGCTCCGAGAATTACTATTTTTTTCATTCAGATTTATGCTAATGGTTAAATATACTTAAGCCTGAAATTTCAATTTATTCAGAAAAAAAATCTTTTAAGCTTTTGCTCCTGGAGCATCAGATCAGCCAGTACAATGGCCGTAGCCGCTTCCACTACAACAGGTGCACGCAATGCAACACATGTATCATGACGACCTTCAATTTTCAGAGTATCTACTTTCCGTGTTCTGACATTTAGGGTTTTTTGTTCTTTACCAATACTCGATGTAGGTTTTATGGCAACACGAAAGACGAGTTCGTTGCCATTGCTTATGCCACCATTAATTCCTCCGGCATGATTCGTTTCGGTTTTGCCATCTATTGAAAGGATGTTATCATTGTGTTCACTTCCTTTCATCCGGGCTGCCTGAAATCCCGATCCAAATTCAATTCCTTTTACAGCTGGTATAGCAAAAATTATATGCGCCAGCATCGATTCAAGTGAATCGAAAAAAGGTTCACCCAAACCGACTGGAATATTCGAGGCACGGCATTCAATTATGCCTCCGATAGAATCCTGTTCTTCAATGGCTCTGTTAATAGCAGCATCAATGTCTGATTTTCCTCCTGCCTCGATCAGTATAGCCTGTATAGTAATTGGCCTGATCAGTTTTTTAGCGACCGCTCCGGCAGCGACAATCCCCAGTGTAAGTCGTGCCGAGAAATGTCCTCCACCCCGATAATCTTCAAAACCTCCAAATTTGGTCCTGGCAACAAAATCAACATGGCCCGGACGGGGTGTGTCTCTTAATTTTTCATAGTCCTTTGAACGGATATTGGTATTTTCAAAGAAGATCGTAAGAGGTGCTCCCGTTGTACGATGGTTAAAGATACCGGTAAGGAGTTTTGGCAGATCGGCTTCTTTGCGTGGTGTTGTTCCCTTTGCACCCGCTTTCCGGTGTCCAAGATCTTCAATAAAATCTTTAAATGTAAGTGGAAATCCGGCAGGCACTCCGTCAATCGTTATTCCTACTCCGTTTCCATGAGATTCACCAAAGATACTGATCCTGAAAAGTTTACCGAAGGTGTTCATTCTGATTATCTTATAGACTTATTAATATTTAATTTCTGATAGATTGAACATTTACTTACTAGTATGAAGTTGAGACTATGGCTAAGGTTCAGGTCGAGGTATTGCATGGATTGCTCCTTTCTTTAGTATAGCGATGCATTCGATTCAGTATTCTTCCCTCCATAATCGAAGTTAAATCCCTTTCTCCTTTTCTTTAGCCTGTACCTTTTTCTCTTTCAAGCGTTTCATTTAAAAACTTCACGATCTGCTTCATTTCTCCGTATCCAATCTGCCCCGGTGCGGTAGGTTCACCCTCATCCATCGAAGCAAATGTAAATTCAGCTCCTAGGAAAGGTGCCATCAATCTGGTAATCATCCCGATATGTCCCATTCCCAGTGCAACTAGTGGCTTCTGAATATTATAGAGTGACAGTATCCTGGCATTGTCGGCGTTCGAGTTGACCATTGTTGCAATTTTAGCTACATCGGCTCCTAATTCATAACACGTTTCGACAATACTATATAGGTCCTGAAGTCCGGGCGTCTCATTGAAATTATGATATGAAATGATGATTTTAGTATTGTATTTATGTGCACAAGCTTTTATTTCTTCAAGTTGTTTCTTCCCTGCATCAATTTCGATATCCACGTAATGTGCGCCAGCCATCATTGCTGCTTTAAGTTTACCAAGTTGTTCTTTATCTCCTGTTGTTCCTGGCCGGCAAGTTGCAATGGTTATGGCGGGGTGTGAAAATACTCTGGAGATATCATTGTTGTTAAAACCTGTCAGATCCAGGCGAATCTCGGCCATTTCAACTTTATCGAGTGTATGCATACACTTGATCACATCGGGTTCAGATATTGCTACGCAAATCATGGGTTATTTTTTGAAGTTCGTTAAATGAAATTTTACGGGTCACCGCTTTGCCTAATTTTTCGAGCAATACCAGGTGAATAGAATCACCTTCGCGTTTTTTATCCTGTTTCATGGCATCAAACAATTTTTCGACAGGTATTTCCGAATGAACAGGAAGGCCATAACTCTTAATTACATCAGTTATCATCTTCGTATCGTTATCAGATATCATACCCAGATGCTGTGAAACTCTTGCAGCTAATACCATTCCGATACTAACTGCTCTACCATGGAGAGTTGTACTCATTTTTTCGATAGAGTGAGCAAAGGAATGTCCGAAATTCAATAACCGTCTTTCATCCTTTTCGCGCTCATCGGCAGCTACAACATCAGCCTTAATTCTTACTGATTCATATACCAGGTGATGAATCACTTCTTCATCGTTTTTCAAAGACTGCCGGGCATGATCCCTGCAATAGTTGAACAATGAAATGTCTTTAATAGCACCTGCTTTGATGATTTCGGCAAACCCTGACCGGAATTCTTCCTTATCCAGTGTTCCAAGCATTTCATTATCACAAATCACAAATTCCGGCTGATTGAACACTCCTGCCATGTTTTTGAAACCTTTGTAATTCACTCCGTTTTTTCCGCCCACGCTTGCATCGACCTGTGCAAGAAGTGTGGTAGAAACAAATCCAAAAGGAATACCCCGCATATAAATTGATGCAACAAAACCACCAACATCGCATACAATGCCTCCTCCTATTGCTAACAGAAAAGTGGATCGATCGGTTTCGTGTTCGACAAGCTTGCCAATGATGTATTCAATTGACGACAGGGTCTTGTTTTTTTCTCCCAATCCCATTACTATGACGGGTACATTTTCAGGAAATTGTCTGCCATAATATTTGAGAAGATTTGAGTCGGTAAGAATAATGATTTTACGGCCCTTGATGTATTGCATTACATTCGAAAGGCGCTCTCCGATCAGGATTTTGGAAATTTTTGATTCTGCATGAATAGTGAGAACTTTCATATACTTATCGTTGGATTTACTGGCTTTTTTACGACAAAGCTATTCGTTCATTATTTTGGTCTGATGATTGATCGATTCCTGGTGAATTGCTCTGAAAATTTTAACAATAAAATCCTCGCTGAGACTCTTCTTATCGCCATCATCGATTCGTTTGGTCAGTAATTGATCCCACCGGCTTGATTGCAGAATGGTGATATTATTCTCTTTTTTGTATTTCCCAATTTTATCGGCAACTTTCATCCGTTTTTCCAGAACCTCCAATAGTTTATCGTCAAATTTATCGATTTCCTGACGCAGATCTTCCAGGGTGTGGGCAACGACAGCGTTTTCGATATTTGCTTTTCTAAGT
>Ga0299912_10001357_pt1 | contig 19771 bp, 15 predicted proteins | sample RVTome_2_FD_207667 | JGI IMG/M metagenome (GOLD analysis project Ga0299912, IMG submission 207667) | Soil microbial communities from uranium-contaminated site in the Upper Colorado River Basin, Wyoming, United States - RVT95D214 (version 2) ... | reverse complement strand
CGGATTCGTGATGTACGACCTCGGGAGATCGATCGTGTGCACCCGTCAGGGGAGGCCGCCCGAGAGCAACAACCAGCGGCACTTGGATCAAGACGGTGATGGAGTGTTCAGGACTGCCGACCTATTTTACGGCACATCTGACTATTCAAAGAACATTATTCCGCAGGCTGATGTGCAGCAGAAACACTTCATCAAGCTGATCTATCAGCTCATTGAGGATGGGCAGCTCATTCCTCGCGTGTGGTATTTCCCACATGGCGCCTCCTCTGTCGCGGTTCTCACCGGAGATGCTCACCAAACACCTTCAGCCGTCATCCGTCGCTTTGCGGAATACGCCGAACGCAAAGGAGGACGCTTCACGCTTATCGACTACCCGAGTACCTTGGACACGGCATTGGCGCACACTCTGGAGGAGCATGGCCATACCGTGGCCCCGCACATCTACTATCAGCGTCACTCGAACATTTTCTTCATGCGGATAAGAATGATGATAGCGAATTGGTTTTCGCCGACATATTTCTACCGCCCGAGGCTTTCCGATCTGCGGGACGAAGTCGAGTCAGGTTTGGAGACATTTCGCAAACGGACTGGACACACCGGTCTTGTCACACGCACCCACTTCCTTATTTGGTGGGGCTGGGCTGAGACTGCGCAGCTGTTTGCCCAATATGGCCTTCGTATGGATTTCTCCATCACCGGACTGAACCCACGCAATCAATTCGTCCTCCCTTCATCGGACGAATTGAAATCCCCCATCGGTTACGGGTACATCAACGGATCCGGATTGCCGATGAGATTCATAAACCATGAAGGAACACTCATCAACCTGTTTTCCCAAACGACGGAAGTAGAAGATGATGTTATCGCACCCGAATTTGTCACCGATCCTCCGAATGACAGCCTGACTATTCGAAGGTTGATCGCAGTCAATCGGACTCTCATCGATGAAAGCTCTCATCGCTACCATACGGCCCTTGTTTGGAACTTCCATCCGGAGCATTCTGTTGAACGATGGCCATCGTTTGTGCCGCTCACATGGGAATGGTTTACGGCAACTGTAGACCATCTTGCGGAAAGGGGTACCCCAATGCTTTCTGCAGAGGACTGGCTGGCGTTCGTCCAGGCACGCTGTGCAATCACCATGAAGGACGTTGCGTATGACCCCGTCACACGTTCAGGGAGAATCACCCTTTCCTCATCACTTGTCGCCAAGGGACTGACGTTGCTCATCCCGATCCCTCAACGTCAGCGAGCTTTGAAGGTTCTCACCATCAAAGGTAAGGTTGAAGGGACCACGGAGAGAGACATCAGAGCGAGATCGCTGGTAAAGACCATCGACAATCTCGCGTACGTCGAGCTGAAGCTGAACCTCGACCAGAACCTTCCGATTACCGTGAGCTACTCTTTTTAGGTCACGTCAGGGCCTGAAACGAGTCGGTTGTCCCTCACCATTGAGTGATCGCGCGAGCTTTCTCAAGCGACTCTACAGTTGTGTTTGTCGCCAGAGCAGGTCACCTCACGTGAACCACTTTGCCTGTCAATGTCTGTGAATTATTGAATACAAAACGATAATAGAATACCCCGCTCGGCAACTCACCAACATGCAGTGGGATCTGATGCCACCCCGAAGACAATCCTCCCTTTTCTACCCTCAGCACTGCTGCTCCAAGGATGTCATAAATGACCAATTCCACTCGACCGTAATCGGGAAGATAGAATCGAAGGAGAGCTGAGTCATTGAAAGGATTTGGATAGATTGGTTCCAGGACCAATTGCTGTGGCCTGTGAAGTGAATTCCCCCCCACGTTTGTTGCTTCCCGCTGGTATAGGTACAATACGGCGTCCCCATTAAACGGAGGGGTGAAACTTTTCGTGGCGTTGCCGGTTGTTGTTCCCCCGGAAATGGTATCACCGGTCGACGGATTGAACCACTCGACGTTGAGCACCCCCGATGCGCCCGAGAGGTTTACGGTATTTGCCCCACCACTCGGAAAGTACACCAGGAACTCTGCTCCAATGGCTACAGGATTAGCCAGACAGTACCCCGTTGAGGCCAGAACTCCACGCGGCGCCATCGCCACCAGATTCATTCGATTCGCATATCTCAGGATGTACCCTAGGTTCTTTCTCAGTTCGACCACCGTTGGATTGGCCGAATCTGCCCGCGTCCATGGATGGCCTGTCCCATAGGCCTTGCCATCGTAGCCGTCCATGTAGAGAACATTGGTCCCACGACAGAAGCTCTTCCACACCCAGACTGCATCTCCACCGTTGCCCCACAGATGATCCGTGTCATTGATGACAACCTTCCTCCCTCCAGAATCCGGTGGGTCCGTCTTCCAAATATCACCATTGTTCCCTGCGGCGGGAGAAACCCAGTCTGCCCTGCTGGCAAAGACAGTCCCGTTCAGAATCGGTGCATTCCAATCGGCAGTAAAACCAATTGGATGTTGCTTCGGCTTTCTTGACTCATAGGCGCGTATGGTGTCAATGATGCGTGCCTCCCACAGATTTGAACCCGGGTATGAGCTTTCGTTCGACACCTCCCACAGAACATTGTCATAGTCATCAAGCACGTCGATCAAGTGTTTGATATACCGCTCCTGAATCGGCCAGATCGCGCTAATAGACAAACTATGGGTCGCCATTCCATCACTAGCCCCACCGTCTATACCATTCACGTTGTTGGTACTTCTCATTGGGTGGTCCAGCCAGGGATTCCCTTGCAGTCCCCGTGACGACACACTCCAACCATCAAACAACTGAATGGACACATAGATACCTCTGGCAGCAAAGGTATCCACGCGAGCCTTAATCCAGTCAAAGTACGTCTGGTCGAGACTGTCAAGATTGAACTTCAATTCTCCGTCTGAAGCATTCCCCGGTCCTGTGCGCTTGTACGGCGGCCCTGGCTTGAACCAGTAATTGACATCGCTCGTCCACGTCCCCCGGCGCGATTGCTCCCAGACAAACGTGCGCGTGAAGTTGTGACCATACTGCTTTAGAAAGTTGCAGAACTGTGTGATGTCGAACATGGGCGGCGGGTTAGAACCACCCTGCTCAAAGATGCTGTGCCACGTATGCGACCCAGCAAGCAGGATAGCCTTTCCACTGCCATCGGTAAAATACCTCGGGTTGGCCGGATTCACCATCAGCGGCCCAACTGTCTGACCACAGACGTTGCTGTGCCAACCTGATGCAGCCACAATGCACCATACCAAGGCAGCAACATGAACGGGCCTGCAACAACGTCTCAGTCTATCGACAACCATTGTGGGAAACCCCGGGTGAATTAATATTTGGCGCTTGAACCTTAATCAATCACGAACCCATCACTGTTTTGAAGTTGCCTGCGATGCAGGCCCGTCTACGTCCCTGATCTCAGGCCTCGAAGCCGTTATTCAGCAGCTTAACGGACCCTCGTGTAATCATCTCGTTTAGGTGTGAGAAACAATCAATGGCCCCGTCGTCCTTGCAGTGAACATGGGGGTATGCACGCCGCGTGTTCTCATGGATGAGACCATGAGTCCACTGCGGAGCGTTCGCCACAGGACCCCGCAAAGTTCCTGTTAGAGGCTCCTGTTCGACTCAGCAGGCCTCCACACCTCCCACGGAGCCTTGCCCTGATTATACATATCGGTCAACTCTTGTTGTTCCTTGAAGGTGTCCATGGCCCAAAACCGATCATACCTGTAACCCTGCAGGAGCCTTTTTGCTATCAGTCTCTGGAACGGCTCAACCACGAGATCTTCTCCCAGGTTCATGTAATCGAACACCTCCCTCTTAAAGACAAAGTACCCTGCGTTCACGAGGATGCCCGCGTCCCTCACGTAGTTGATGTTCTTCACGAGGTTTCCTTCACCAAGAGTCACAACATGAAAGGTCTGGGACGGCGACGAACACAGAAAACTCCCAACCTTGCCGCTTTTGATGAAATCATCAATCATGTCTGGCAGAGGCAAATCTGTCAGGCCGTCAGAGTAATTAGCGAGGAAGATCTCTTCGTTCTTGAGGTATTTTTCTACAAGCTTCAACCTCTTCCCGATACTGGAATTCAGTCCCGTGTCCACGAACGTGATCTTCCAATCATAGATATCGCTGCTTACGAGCTCGATATCCTTCCCTCCATTGGACATTGTGAAGTCATTCGACACGTATTCGTTGTAGTTGAGAAAATAATCCTTGATCTTGTCAGCCTTATAGCCAAGGCAAAGAATGAAGTCCTTATGTCCGTAATGGGCATAGTATTTCATGACATGCCACAATATCGGCCGGTACCCTATTTGTACAAGCGGTTTCGGAATACTATCCGAATATTCCCTCAACCTTGTACCAAGACCGCCACAAAACAACACGACTTTCATTGATGATTCCTCTCTGCAGTAATGTAAGTTGCTTCCAGTCTACTCTGGTTTCTTCAGTGGTCTTATTCTGATTTCAGTCACTTCAGCTGTGCGAGGCAGGTTCAAAGCATTGATTACAACGGCAGCCACATCTTCGGGCTGGATAAGGCGCTCAGGGCGGTACTCTTTGCCTTCAGCCTTGTGAACGTCCGCTTGCATCGGGCTGGCGGTCCGCCCAAGATACACGCTCAGGACACGCACACCCTCGGCATTGCATTCTTCTCTCAAGCTATCCGCAATGGCGGTAAGCGCATGTTTCGTCGCGGCGTACTGCCCCACATTAGCACGAGCGCCCAGACCGGCGGTTGAGTTGATAAAGACTACTTGACCCTGACATGCTCTCAGCAGAGGAAGCACGGCCTGCGTGAGCAAGTATGGAGCACGAACATTAACTCTGTATTGCCGATCGAGGTCCTGAATCCGAGCTTGGTCTATCCGACCCATCGATATCGCACCAGCGCTATGAATCAGGATATCAGCCTTGTCACAATCCTTGCGGAACTGAGCGGCAAACTCCATTACGTCTTCGTCCCTCTCAAGGTCAACCTGATAAGTCATGACTCGAGACCCAGATGCTTGAGCAACCGCCTCTAAGGACGCTCTCCTGCGACCCAGGAGACATAGTCTGGCACCATGGGCCGCGAGGGCCGTGGCAATTGCCTTGCCAACTCCGCTGCTGGCTCCTGTCACGATGGCAATTTTGTCGTTGATTGATGAGCTCATCCGATGTGGCACTTCGCTTCGTTTCATACCCTGGCATTGAGAGCCGCTCTTTTTCTTATTCCCCGCCCCCTGTCAATCGTTTGGAACCACGTTGCTCGGACACTCCCGCAGCAACGCATGCTCAGATAAGCTATGCGCAGCGTTGCTGATGATATCGAACCTGAGACCGGACTTCTCGGCAATATCAAGCAGTGTGTGTTCGCCGTCTGAAAGGTTTAAAACCCACAACAATGCGAGCTCATGTGTGGGCGAATCGGTTTTCCCGCCGACGGCCGAATAGAGGCCCCGTTTTCCCAATTGCGGCTCACACTTGGGATTCAGGTTCAGATATCTCTTGTTCTCCTCGAGAACCTGAAGAACGGTCAGGTACGTCATGAGAGAATCGGACAGGTATTGCGGCTGCACAAAGTCTAGGTCGTCCGCCGACGTATGGTACTGGGGAAACTGGCCATGAGGCGTCCTTGTCAATGAGCCGACGGGGAGATTGAATCCCGGCGAGCAGTACTGACGCTCATCATAGCCGTATGGCGAGAATTCCTTTGTGGCGTATTGCTGGCCGGATTGCTGCAAGACGTGAACAACGGCCCTGTCAATTTCCGCATTTCCACGACGGCTCTTCTTGTATGTGAGGTGGCCAGGATCCCCAACACACGCCACCACCAACCCATGCTTGATCCTTGGGACTATCGGTTCATTGGCAGAAAGCCATGTGATCGATCCGATAGCGCCGGGTATGAACAGGAATCGATATGAGTATCTGAGCGAAAGAGGTGTCAAGACCTTCGCCAGAAACGCCGAGAGCGCAACCCCGGAGAGGTTGTCATTGCACAGAGACGGATGACAACTGTGGCATGAGACAAGGACCTCGTCGTTTGAGTCGCCCTCCAGATAGTACTCGCCATATGTCAGAGAACCATCTGCTAACACAGAATCAATGGACACTTCATACTCCCCCTCCTTGAGTTTCACCAGAAGGTTGTGGCTTAAACAGAATCCCCAATTCTCTTTGTAATAGGAGGTTCGATATGGAATCACGTCCGGTCTGTCAGGCATTGAGAAGAGATGATTCCTTAGTTGAGCCAGAGGCATTTTCGCATGGATGGGGGTGCTATAGCTCATGACATGGAGATTGCATTTCTTGAAGTCAACAATTTTTTCTCCACTGGAATTCTTGATGTACGCGTCCCGGATGTTCCACTCCTTCGGTACGGTCCAATCGAAGACGCGCGTACCGGTCGGCACTTCACGGGTATGAAGATCGATGTGCCGCTGAAGGATGCGAAGGGTCTCCCTGAATCCATTCCCCGTGATGCTCCGGCAGATGGGATACAATCCCTCCACGAGCTGGTACATTTCTGCTCCAATTCCTTCGGGGTCAAGATTTCGCCTGAGTTCACGCAGGTCCATATGAATCAGCTGGATACAAGAGTCTGAAACTGAGCAGGGTGAGCGTCCGGGTATTGCTGGTCCCTTGGAGCGATCGTGCGCTCAGCTGCAGGCCATGTGATGCTGAACAGCGGATCATCCCACCGCACGCCGCGTGCACATTCGGGTGCATAGAATTCGGACATCTGGTAGAAAATCTCTGTGTTATCCTCCAGCGTCTGAAACCCATGCGCAAACCCTGTAGGTATGAACACCATTGTGTTGTTGTCAGGTGTAAGTTCAACTGCCACCCACTGCAAAAACGTGTGGGACTCAGGCCGCAAATCAATAATGACATCGTAGAGGGCCCCCCGTGTACACCGTGTCAATTTCGCCTCTGCAAAGGGAGGGACCTGATAATGCATGCCCCTCAGTGTTCCCTTCTTCCTATTAAAAGAGACATTGCATTGGACCAAACGCGAATCGAGCCCGTGCTCCTTGAATTCGCGTTCACACCAGGAGCGGGCAAAATAACCCCTTTCATCTTCAAACCTTTGCAGCTCAACGACGTACGCCCCTTTGAGATTTGTCTCGGTGAAGATCATGGATAGACCTTCACCTCCGGGATCGGCACGACAAACTGCCCTCCCCACTCCCGGATGTATCCCATTTGCTGCATTATCTCATCCTTGAAATTCCAAGGGAGAATTAGAACGTAGTCCGGCTTTGTTTCCGGTATTCTGTCAGGAGTAAAAATGGGAATGTGCGTGCCGGGCAAGAACTTACCCTGTTTGTAGTGGTTCCGATCAACAGTGTAATCTAGAAAGTCGGTTCGTATCCCGCAGTAGTTCAGCAACGTGTTTCCTTTCCCCGGAGCACCATACCCCGCAATTGATTTTCCCTTCTTTTTTGTGGAGATGAGGAACTCCAGGAGTTTTCGCTTCGTTTCTTTCACTCGTTCGGTGAATGAAAAATAGTGTTCAAGGCGCGTGAAGCCGGCCAATTCCTCCCGTGATCGCAGCTCACTTACACTGGACTTCACCGCATGAGAGGGATCATCCGTATGACGGCCGTATATGCGCAACGAACCGCCGTGGGTTGGCAACTCCTCCACATCAAAAAGCGTGAGGCCGTGTGCAGCAAAGATCTTCTCCGCGGTGAGAAACGAGAAGTAGGAAAAGTGTTCATGGTAAATCGTGTCAAACTGGTTTTCCTCCATCAATCGCATGAGGTGTGGAAATTCAATCGTCACGACACCGCGGGGCTTGAGAAGGACCTTTATTCCTCGAACAAAGTCGTTCACATCTGGTACCTGTGCCAGCACATTGGCACCTGCGATGAGATCGGCGTGCTTGTTCTCCCGGGCGAGCTCGCGCGCCGTCTGTTCACCAAAGAATTTCACGAGCGTGGGAATGCCCTTGGCTTGTGCGACTTCCGCAATGTTTGCAGCAGGCTCGATGCCGAGGACAGGTATCCCTTTGGCAGCGAAATGTTGAAGCAGGTATCCGTCATTGCTCGCCACTTCAATGACGTAGCTTTTCGTATCAAGCTTCAGTCGATCCACAATCATATCAGTGTAGACCTTCATGTGCTGCACCCAGCTGTCCGAGTACGACGAGAAGTAGGCATACTCGGTGAAGATATGTTCCGGGCTGACGTACTCATCCAGTTGAACGAGAAAGCACTTCTCACATACATACGCGTGGAGCGGATAGAATGCCTCCATGTGATTTAACTGATCTTTGCTCACATAGCTTTCGCAGAGCGGCGACATTCCCAGGTCAACAAACGTGTGACGGAGAAGTGTACCGCAGAAGAGACATCCGTGATGGTTTTGCGACGAATCAGCAGGCATACTCTATTTCTCAGAATATGGAGGTAACCCTATATCGGTCTGACTTGTGGTGTCTTCAATTGGCGAAGCAAAGAGCCAGACCGATGATCAATGAGCTTCGGCATGAGGAGGCCCATGTGTTTTCCGCCAGCGTAAACCATGGTCGAGCCGCCCCGTCCCTATGAGCTGTGTGATGTGGTCAATCCGTTTATATCGGGGACCTTCGAAGTCCTCCAGTTTCAATCCCACTTTCTTAAACGCTTCATAGAGTTGCTGTGCTCCACCCCGTGCGGTCCACTGAGGTTTGAATCCGGGGAGCCCGTTCGAGATCTTGCTGAAGTCCGCACGGTAACACCGGAGATCCGGCCCGGCCCCCTCGGCATATTCAATGCGGCAGTTGGGCACGGTCTCTTTGACAATATCGGCGATCTCGCGGATGCGGTAGTTTTCTTCAGTGCGTCCAACATTGAATGCCTGATTATGGACGATTTCACGTGGGGCATGAAGGGCGGTGATAAATGCGCGGGAGATGTCTTCAATATGGACAATCGGGCGCCAGGGAGTGCCATCACTCTTTATATACACGCGCCCTGAGGTAAAGGCCCACGCGACGAGGTTATTGAGGACAACATCAAAACGGAGGCGTGGGGATACTCCATAAGCCGTCGCGCTCCTCAGAAACGTCGGGCTGAAGCCTACATCCGCGAGTTTCGACACATCCTGTTCGACCCGCACCTTCGATATCCCATATGGAGTCACTGGATTGAGAGCCGATTCCTCATTCATCAGCGCATCACCTGCGGCGCCGTAATTGCTGCAGGATGACGCGAATACGAACCGGGCAATGCCGACCGATTTTGCCAGCCGCGCCAGGCGAACGGAAGCGGCATGGTTGATCTCGTACGTTACTGCAGGATCGAGATTGCCGAGTGGATCGTTGGAGAGGGCGGCCAGATGGACGACTGCATCGAACCCCTTCAGGTCCGCCGCTTCAACATCGCGGACATCCTTCTTGATCGTCGGGGTATTGTCTGCCCATTCACCAAAGGTGCATCGTTGATATAAATCGGTATCCAATCCAACGACCTCGTGTCCCTCTGCAACGATCATCGGAACCATGACCGATCCGATGTAGCCTTTGTTCCCAGTTACAAGTACTCGCATCCTGAGATTCTCCAAGTAGTTGTGAGTTGTTCGTCAATGTACGTTATGAATCCTCGCGAGATGAGCTACTCGACTCTCTTCAGCCATGCCTCCCTCCACATTGGATAACTATTTCGAGAACATGCTCTTCGGCACAATCCCTCGCAGGTCACACCCTCCAGCAAGACAGTGTCGCGAATCTCTTTCATCTTCCCGGTCGTTTCCAGAATAATCCGGTCGACCCGCACCAACACCCGGAACCGGCGCCCGCTGTGTCTCAGCATCTCATGATCAATGCTCAACCCTCGATTCCTGCCCTTTGCATCGAGCGATGCAATAATTTCATCCCTGCTTTTTACCTCGACGAGTTCTCCGGGTTGAAGATTCAAAGACACTGCCGGAGTAATAGTTCCCTCGCCCCGCGCGGCCCCGAATTCCGGACCACCAGTAAATCGCATGATTCTGTTGTACATATCAATGTACAATGCCTTCGCAATTTGTCCGAGAGTGAAGTTGCCGGACGTGAAATCACGGATATACTGGCGAAGATCCCAGCTCGGCAGGTGTTGAGTCGCCTTTCGGATGTTCGTTGACTGGCAGAAGTACACCTTGTCCTTCTCCAAAGGCGTGGGAGGACCCGCTGAGAGTGCGCTGATGCCATGCACCTGCAGCTCGTCAGGCGCAGCACTGCCCGCCTTCTTCAACCATTGTTCCTTCCAGAATGTCATGCACATCCTCTGGCACCCATCCAGAGCATCACCGCCACACCTTACTCCTTCCAAGAAGACGGCATCCCTCATACGGCTGATGTACGCACCCTCTACACAGATCTTATCGGCACGCTTGAAGACCCTGAATTTCCTGCCGCAGTATTGCCACATCTGCGGCATGAACGGTACACCCTCAAGGGTCCCGTCTCCGTCCAGCGAAGCGAGGATCTCCGGCTCGCTGCGAACTTCTACAATTTCCCCCGCATGGAAGTGATACATTTGCCCCCCATCGATAATGAAACCTCTCCGTGATTGTTGTGTGCGCCCTCAGTGCATTGCTTCGGCACTGCGCACTAACGACAGATCATACACATATCCCTCGGTACTCTCCAATATTCTCGTGTAGCGACCTGAAAGATATCCCTCAATGTGCCTGTACGACGCAGTGAATTCAGCCAGGGCGTTCCCGGTGATGACGAAATACCTCCCCCCTTGATCTTTGAGCTTCTCAATGAGTTCCGGCCTGAGCCAGGACAATGCAACATACCATCCGCGACGATCGCTGAAGTAGAACACATCCGGCGGCGTCATACTGCGATCCGGAGAGAAATCGTCCATTTGTCCATCCGCCACGATAATAAGTGATCCCTGCTGTGTAATCCTGCCGACCGCCAGGCCTGTTCTCTTCTCTCCTCTCCAATACGAAGAAATGTCGTGCAACCCCCGAGAATCAAAGAGGACCGAGGCAAAAATCGCGTTCGCCAGGAACACCCCAACACATGCGAATGCAAGAGGCTTCAGCTTCTCCGGTGTTTGCGCCAGACCGGTGTGAGATTCAAGACGTCTCAACACTTCCATTGTGCCAACGCCGGCGAATACCGCTGCGGGAGCAACGACAGGCAGCAGGTACTGGTAATGCCCAATCATTACCCCACGCGCCGACACAAGGATATAAATAACCAACGCTCCGAGCCAGACATGAAAAACGTACGACACCCGGTTTGGGTGGCGCACCGTGAGACCATACAAAAGAGCGGCAAAGGCGACCGGAGTAATATGATAGAGGGCTGCCTTTACAATGTTGAGCGTGTAAAACCCGGGGCTCGAGAGGATCTCCAGAGAGCCGAATTTCAAATAGCCTGCGGAAAGAATCCCGAACGTGTTGTGGTATTCCCGATACAACGTAAAGGCGTGCCAGTACCAGAGGAAGGGCGGGATCAGGATCAACAGGCCGAGCAGCCACACATCGAGCCGTCTCCACCAGAGAGATGGGTATTTGACAATGCACAGATAAAGCACGGGGAACCCAAAGTACAGTGCGGTAAGCTTCAGGAGAATCGCAGACGTAATGCCAAAGGCCCCGAGGAAGAAGTGGAAGAGAGTGCCATTTTTCACCCACACAGCCAGTGCGTACAACCCTAGGGCGCCACAGAAGATCATAGCGGGATCAGGCCACAACCCTGAGCTGAGGGCCATGAGTGTCGGTGAGACAGCCGCGAACAACCCTGCGACAAAGCCGACCGCCGGATCAAAAACGAAACGCGAAAACAGATAGATGCAGAGGACCAGCCCTATCCCCGACGCAATCGGGATGATCAGGCCGAGCCATTCGTGTACTCCAAAGAACCTATAGAGCAATGCCGTGAGGTAAGGAATGATCGGAAATTCCATTTCGACGTACCCTGGTCCGCTACCTCCCCAGTTCACCTGCGGGTAGAAGAAATGGAATCCATGACGATAGTAGTTGAGAGCAATGCTTGCCATGTCACTCGGACGCCAACCAAGGATGGCGGTGCCGCTGTTTAACAGAGCCACCACCGCTGTTCCTATGGAGACAAGGAGGAGTACGGGAATGTGAAAAGGGCTGAATCCGGCTATTGCGGAGCCGATCGATGATTCGGCCGCACGGTTCTCCGGTGTATTTGATAGCTGCATTCTCATCCCCCCTGGCCGCGCATGACAACTTTGCGGCAGTAGAACGCTTCAGCGTACCTTCCGGGAGAACATGACTCGATCCCGCGGATCCTCATCAGCGAAAAGAACGTGTCTTCAGTAAACCAGTGCTTTCCCTTCTGAGATTTGTAACTCCTGAGTATGTACCGAATCTTCCGCCGGCAAACAGACTCATCCAACGGAACAAAGAAATTCGGGATCCCGAGATCCCCGTCGTATTTTGGCACTTCGTATTCAAGGATGAGATGGTCCCGGAACGTATTCCAGGTAAGATCAGAAATCAACCTGTGATCCTGATGGCGGTCGTCCCGATAATGAGTCAGCACAAGATCCGGCGAGTAGGCGGCCTTGATCTGTTCGAAAAATTCTTTGATCTCGATTCCATGAAACGGGAAGAAGCCATCTCTGAAGTCCTTTACGACCACCTTTTTCTTTCTCGCGCCTCGCAGAAAATACGCCGCACTCTCAAAGGCTTCACGCGCCCGGCCCTCGGTGGATCCGAAGACCACCCAGAACACGTCGATATTCTCGCCCTCCCGTACCAACCTAAGGATCGTGCCCCCGCAGCCGATCTCAATATCATCACTGTGTGAACCCAAACACAAAAGCCGGAAGGGCTTTCCTCTTTTCCTGTCCAAGTACACGCCTAGCAAGGTCTGTTCTCCTCAGGGGTCTGATTCTTTTTTCGAAATGGAAGACGCAGCAACATCCAGGCTGCGATAGCAAGGTTTGCAGCAAGGCTCTTCCAGTATGTGCCAATCCAGCGACCCATGCGCATGCTGCAAAGCACACGGGTGCGCCAGTTCAAGGGGACGCTTCCGATAGCCCTCAGATATTCATATCCCATTCTCCAGCGAGGCAAAAGGATCTTCCCTTTGTTTCGTGGATCATAAAACACAGCATAATCACGGTAGGTTGAATACTTGTAGATGGACTTCGCCGGGTGGTCCCTGTTAAAGAATAGGTATTCGGGTATTTCATGGAAGCGTCCCATGAGTCCAAGTCTGGCAAGGAGAACTCCATCAGCATGCCCGAAGCTTCCGTGAAGGGGTGTGCGCCTTAAGGCATTTGATCGTATGACACCAAAGATCTCGAAACACTTCAGGTTCATAATGAGATCGCCAAAGCGAACATCAGGCTCGGAAGAATCGCTTCTCAACTTTTCGTCGTACGTACCGAGCACCTTGCCATTTTTGTCAATGAAACTTGTTCTGGCATAACAGAGAACAACGCCGGGATCCCTCTCAAGCACCTCGACACATTTCTCCAGGAATTCTGGGGCATATGTATCGTCGTGCGCAGCCCATTTGAAGAATTCCCCCTCCGATAGTGAGAACACGTTATTGTAGTTTCTCGCAGGGCCAAGATTCTCTTCGTTGCGAACATAGCGAATCCGGGAATCCCGCATGGCAAATTCTCGGGAAATCTCTTCAGTCCGGTCGGTTGAAGCGTTGTCGGATATGATGACTTCAAAATCCGTATATGTTTGCCTGAGGATTGAATTCAGCGCGTCTTCAAGAAAGTTCCCCCCGTTATACACAGGCAGACCAATGCTCACCCGTGGCTTGACGCGTGTAGTCAGTGTATTCACTCCTTACCTGATTGTTCTGTACAGCCCACGCTTGTCTGCGAGGATTCGACCCTCGACACTCTTTTGAGCAGCTCGACAATTGTCGACGCATTCTTTTCGAGGTTGAAGAGCTCTTCGGCCCTCTTCCTCGCTGCCCTTCCCATATGGATCCGTAGGTCAGGGTCTTCAACCAACTGCCTCAACCGATTGGCCAGACTCTCCTCATCATCTACTGGAACTATGAACCCGCTTCTACCGTCTTCAGTTATTTCACCGAGTCCGCCCACATCTGTTGAGAGAACGGGTAGACCCGAGGCCATGGCTTCGCACACTGCAAGAGGGGAGAAATCGGCCCGCGATGGGAACACAAAGATGTCAGCTTCACGATAAAGGGCGCGTAGCGTTTCTGTATTGGCATTCACATTTGAATGGACAAATGTGTTCGTGTCCTGCTTGCCCTCGAAGGTCGTTGTGACAAAGTGAAACTGGCACGACTTGAATTCATCACGTTGCGATACCCGGAGGAGCAGATCCCCACCCTTTCTCAGGAAATCTGCACCGACAAAGAGTATGTTCGCCCGTCGTGAGCGGGTTCGGTCACATGATTCCCTGGACGGTGGTTGGCCCCAGAGTTGTAAATTGATCCCCGGGGGTAAAACCACGACCTTTTCCTCATTGATCCCGTAGTCCGTCACCAAGGAGCGCTTGACGTGTGAGGACCACACGATGAGCGAAGCGGCATTTGTGTAGACATTTTTCGTCAATCTGTGCTTCACTCTCTCAACGAGACCGCGGGGTGATGAAGGCGCAGGCACTTCATACCACGTGCTGAATCTTTCCAAAAGAGTTGGAGTCGCATCCAACGAGATAATGGTTGGGGTACGTCTCATGAATTCCGAGAGGAAGTGGGCAGGTGTTACATGGTTGATGAATGCCGCATCGAACGTTGTTCCCGATTCTTCAAGAGCGCGTAATCGGGAGCGCATGACTACCCCGTTCTTCAACGTATCATTGAGCGAAATAGGCGGAATGCGTGCGAAGAATTCTCTCGGTTTGAGTTCTATTGGCAGCCATGTTGCAGTCACATCGTTCCTCAAGGAGATTGCTTGGCGCAGGTTCTCGAAGTATATCGCATTGCCCGAGAACATTGCACTGGCAAAGAGGAAGCGGAATTTCTTCGGCTGATGCATGCTGTGCGCTTGGGTGTTTACGTCCGTTCTTCTCTTACATCGTTCTAGCGTATTCGTGTCAACTGCCCAATAGCCCTGAGCCCGAGCCCAGCATACTCCTTGAGAAAGGATGCTTCGGCCGGTTCCAGCGTTTTAAGCAAAAGTTGAGAAAGCACATACACTACGGGGGCCGCAAGGATCTGCAGCACCCATGAAACCCCAAGAATCTCCAGCGACCAAATGAACCCCCCCATGAGCGCGCTGGCCAGAATAGTCTTCGTCACGACGCTTGTCCGAAAGCCCTTGAGCGTTTGCTTAGGCATCAGTTTCAGTAAAGCACTCATGACGCACAATTCGGTCAACACGGTGGCAATTGCTGCACCAATGCCGCCGTTTCCAGCCTGCGTCTGAAAATACGGGATCATGAAGTAGTTTAACAGGATCTTCACCGGGATGACTGACAGACTTATCAGCGAGAATTGCTTCTGTTTGTCTGAGGCCATCATTGTTGTTCCGAGCACCATATCCACATAGAGGAAGAGCATTCCCGTCGACAAAACCTGGAGGACGATCACGGATGGTTCGTAACTTGACAGGCCGTAGAAAAGATTCACAATCTTGTCCGCAAGAAAGATGACACCGATGCCCATCGGCATGCTCGCAATAACCATCAGCTCGATACTCTTCTGTGTCGTCCGCCTGTGTGTTTGCTCGGCATCCCTCCAGAGGCGCGAGAGCACAGGGTATAGGGCAACGGTGACGATATAAGGGAGAAAAGCCAGACTATCAAAAAACCTGAAGGCCGCGCCGTACCAACCGACAACTTCGTCCGGGGTCATTTTCGACAACATCACGGAGTCAATGCGATAGTATATCGCCGAAAAAATGGCAAAGAGAAAATACGCTACGCCTTCCTTGATTTGCCGCATCACCCCGGCCCAATTGACCTTCGGAAAGTATGGTGCGACCTTCCGAACAAATCTCGTCAGCACAACGAAATTCACCAGATTTCCGCACGTGATGATAACCGCAACCACGATTACGTGGGCACCTAGCAAAAGCGCGCCTATGCTGACGAAGCTGACAAGGACCCGTTCGGCAACAGCAGCGGCAGATGTGTACTGCATGAGCTCATGGCCCTGGTAGGAAGCGTAGAGGGCAGTAATGCCACCTTGCCAAAGCAAACCCGTCCCAAAAATAAGAAGTAGGATTCGGACCGTCCCTGTGTAGCCAAGGCCGTATGAGAAAATTATCATGGCAATGATCGAACCGATGGCAAATACGAACCGGAAGACCACCGCATCGACCATTATCTGTGCTGTACTTTCACGCGACCTTGAGACATTCTTTGCAATCCAGTAATTGCCCCCATAGATCACGAAAATCCGGAAGATATCTGAAATCGAGCCCGCAAGGAAGAGCCAACCGTATTCCACCGGACCAAGGTATCGGGGGAGAAACAACATGAGCGTGAATGTCGAGCCCCACGTGATCAGTTGTTGGAACAACATGATCGAGGTATTCTTGGCCAGGCCTCTTGCAATATCTCTAAACATATCGACCGAAGTGGTGGCTATTATGTCCCCCCGACAGTGCAAGCTGTTCGCATGATCTTCAGCGTTCGTACCCTGAATACTGTGGAGTGCTCTGGAGTGAGCGGTGAGTCACCAGGGCTCCCCAACTCCTCGAGTTGCACCCTTGTCCCCACCGTCCACAGTGAATCTTCAAGACATTGCTGTGGGTGGACATGGGGAGGAGCGTGACACGAAAAACATCATGGTGGGGGAACCATACTCGGGCAACTTTGCCATTGCACTGGCGCGGTTCCCTAAATCGTCGTTGCCAAACGTGTACACGTTCATTTTCAGCCTGGCAACTTCCGGAACAAACGATGGAGCGCTCCAAAGAACGGGGAACCGTTACACTAATGACGGCGACGTCCTTACGCTTGATCACGAATGACGTTTCTCTCTGTGACCTGACTTCGTTCAGACCGCGTCGGGACCCAAGGCGCTCTTGATCTTCTCCAGCAACACCTTAATCGGAACCGACTTTTCAACATAGCCGCACGCCCCATAACGCATTGCCAAGGAAACGGATTCAGCGCCACCGTACCCGGTCAGGACGATGACTTTCGCCGCGTCGTCAAACTTGCGGATCTCTTTGAGAACTTCAAGGCCGCTCACGCTCGGAAGACCCTGATCAAGGAGAACGAGCATTGGTCGGTGCTCTTTGTACACTGCAATCCCCTGCGGCCCGTCGGCAGTGGAGAGAACGGTGTACCCCTCAGATTCCAGGAGATTGTGCATGAGCATCAGATGCAGCTCATCATCGTCGATGACTAGAATTTCAGACATGGATCGACCTAACGTGTCTTACGATCCGTCAAGGAAAGCTCCCGGGTCGTACGTACCCAGCCCTTGGAGTCGCGGCGGCGAATGAGTCCCAAGTACAACATCATTTTCCAAACCATATACCGCGGCACGTGAACAATGGCAACATACAATGAGCGATCTCCATCGGCAGCAAAAAGCCCGACGATCATGTGGAAAACCCCCAGTCCTATGACGAGAAACCACAGAATTGAGTACAGTCCCATGCCGGTGACCCCGAACGCCCAGAGAACGGTGCTGACGCAGAACATGAGACATGCCGCGGCGAGCAGATTGATCAAAGGGGGTGTGACCAGGTCAACAAACGCATCAAACAATTTGAATGATCGTTGCTTTATGGAAGCCCGGAGCAGGGGCCAACTATACTTCCGGACAATCTGATACCTCCCGGTTTCCCACCGTGCCCGCTGGCTTTGTGCGTTGCGCGGGTCCTGCGGCATTGCCGCAAGAACTCTTGCCTCAGGGGCAAAGACCACAGGTACGCCGTTCAGGAGCAACTGGAGACCATACTCAAGATCCTCATTGATAGAATAAGCATCCCATGGAACCGCGGCAAAGACGTCACTGGAAAAGCACATACCATTCCCGCGCAACCCTGCCGAGCATCCGATCACGCGGCGACCCAACGGTCGCACAAGATTATACAGTGTGAAGCCTATGCGCGTCACCTCCACACTCCAGGCTCCCGGATGAGGATCAACCATATCGCTGCTCTGAATGACTCTTGCACCCTTCGCCAGGTAGGAATTCATCACCGTAAGAAAGTTTGTGGAGAGCGTGCTATCCGCGTCCACAACCACAAGCGCATCGTACCCTGGTCGACGGGCGAGAAGGAGATCAATGCACCATCGCAGCGCATATCCCTTGCCTTTCCTTAAAGGATCGTTCCTCAGGAATGCCTCAGCACCCAGTGTTCCTGCAACCTCTGCCGTCCGGTCGGTGCAGTTGTCAGCAATGACGATGACATCAAATGACGCCTTCGGATAGTCGATCGCAAGTAGACTCCTCAGGGTTCCCTCGATTGTGCCCTCTTCATTATGTGCAGGGACACAAACAGCAAATCTTGAAAGATGAGTCTGCCCCGTCACTTTCTGTCTTCGTGAGGCCACGGCAAGCAGACTCAGCCCTGCCAGATACAGTAGAAAGAACCCGACAAGAACCAGCGATGCGAGCTCGATGAAGTGAATCATGCTGCGCAATCCCCATCAACGATGCATCCCAGGCACATGACGCCACCACTTCGTCTGATCGGAACCACCATGGTGAACTGTCCTTTCAGCCAAGCATGAAACTTCAATTTGCGTAGGAGCCCCAAAAGATACAATTCGCCAAGTTGGCCTACCGAACTGGAAACCTACATCACAGCCATGTCTCGAACCAGGCTACGGGGTGACTTCTCGGCAACAGCTTCTTCAACGACGCTCTTCACGCTTGACACAAATTGCTCGAGTGTATGGTGTTCTTCGATGTATTTTCTACCCTCTTGTCCCATCTCGTAGGCGATTTCCGGATTACCCCAAAGATACTGGATGGCTTTGCGGAGAGCCACCGGATCGCCCTGTGGGACAAAAATCCCGGTCTTCCCCTCTTTGATAACATCCACCTGACCTTGTGTCCGGGAACAGATGACAGCCTTACCCATCGCCATTGCCTCAAGTATGCATGTGATTCCATTGTCAGTGTCACTTGGAAGGAGAGGGATCACGACAAATCTCGAGTGAGCGTACAGGTGCCTCAATTCCACAGGGTTCTTCGGCCCTACTGTAACGTGCTGTGGTAACGGTCTAACTTCTTGCAGACCTTGTATCCATGCATCCTGCTTTCCGGGATAGGGCCTAGCAGCAATATGGCAGCGAATGTTAAGGCCCTTCAGCGCCATAACAAGTGTTTCATAATCACGCATTTCCCGACCCGCAGAGCAGATCATGTCTGAGTCGCAATCCATCGGCCTCCAGAATTTCTGGTCGACGGCCCATCGTGTAAACGCGATCTTGGAAGGGTGGATCTTAAGTTTATGGATTGCAAAGTCTCGCTGGACTGAGGACCACAGAATCAACCGGTCGATGTGTGAACTGACATACTTGAGAAGAATGGCCTTCTTGGGTTTTGATATCCAGGAGAAAAGGCCGATGTGGGGGATCCTAGAGTTTGTAAGCTTCAGTAGTGCTGCGAGCGGAAGTCCGAGATGTTCTGCCCACGAAAGTATTGCATCATATTCGTTGCGCAGAACAAACGCTTCAAAGACCTGGGCTGCACTTACCGGCATCGAAGCATACACCGATGCGCGCCGCCTAGGTGCAAAATGCAGGAATCTTTCGTCCAAAATATCGGAATTAAGACTCTTGCTGAAAATGCCAAAACGCGGGAATTCATCAGCAGTTTCTCTTCGAGTAAGTTCGGCTGGCTCGGGGAGTGGTGCTCCTGCCGCAACGAGTGTAATTGTTCGAAGCAACCCGGGTTCTTCCACGGCCATCAGGGATGAAAGCGGGACAGGACTCATTCTGAGGT
>Ga0299912_10001356_pt1 | contig 19792 bp, 15 predicted proteins | sample RVTome_2_FD_207667 | JGI IMG/M metagenome (GOLD analysis project Ga0299912, IMG submission 207667) | Soil microbial communities from uranium-contaminated site in the Upper Colorado River Basin, Wyoming, United States - RVT95D214 (version 2) ... | reverse complement strand
AAGAAAACCGGCACGGGCAAGATAAAACGCAGACACATGAATACCGGTCATATTTTGACCAAAAAGTCGAAAAAGAGGAAAAGACAGCTAAGAAAATCAGCGCTTGTCAGCAAGGCCGACATGGGCCGCGTCAAGCAGTTGGTTCCATATTGATTTAGGGAGAAAAAATGCCTCGTGCCATGAATAATGCGGCCGCCAAACGACGCCACAAAAAATTCCTCAAGGCGGCCAAAGGGAATTATGGCGGCCGGAGCCGGCTCTACCGAACCGCCAGGGAAACGGTCCAGAAAGGGCTATCTTATGCCTACAGGGATCGGCGCAACAGAAAAAGAGAATTCCGCAGCTTATGGATAATCAGGATCAACGCCGCGGTCAGGTTTTATGGCCTAACCTATTCGAAATTCATTTCGAGTCTGGACAAAGCCGGCATTAACCTCGATCGCAAAGTCCTCGCCGATACTGCCGTAAGAGACCCTGAAGGTTTCAAGAATATCGTCGAGGCGGCCAAAGCCGTTTAGCAGGCCGTTTCCCCAAACTTGACCATAAATTGGAGCTTTCGGAAGAGAGCTCCTCTATTTTAATGGATGATCTTTTAGATAAACTTAAAGATTTTGAAGTTTCGGCTCTGACAAAACTCGAGTCGGCCCACACCAAAGAGACTCTGGAGGCATTGAAAATTGAGCTGCTGGGACGCAAGGGTCGATTAGCGGAATTTTCGAAATCGCTCGGGCAGGCCGCGACCGAATCGCGTCCTCGGTTGGGCGCTGAAATAAACCGGCTGAAAGCTCTTTTCAAGGCCGGGATAGAGAAGTCGGAGGCAAAGTTAGCCAGGCCGCAGAAACGAGAATACCTGGATTTCAATTTGCCGGCCCGGGCATTTTTTACCGGCCGCAAACACCCTCTGCTGCAGACTGTGGATGATATCATTTCGATATTTCATGGGATGGGCTTTAAGGTTGCCCACGGGCCCGATGTCGAAACCGAATATTACACGTTTGATGCCCTGAATACGCCTGAGGATCACCCCTCACGTGATTTGACCGATACGTTTTACATTAAAAAAGGTGTTTGCCTCCGGACTCATACGTCGCCGGTTCAGATTCGGACGATGGAAAGTCAACAACCCCCGGTGCGCATTATAGCCCCCGGCAGGTGCTATCGCTCGGACGCGCCTGACGCTTCGCATTCGCCGGTGTTTTACCAGTGCGAGGGATTATATGTCGACGAAGGTGTAACCTTCGCGGACATGAAGGGCACTATCACAGCCTTTGCCAGGGCACTGTTCGGCAAGGCCGTGAAAGTCCGTTTCCGGCCACATTTTTTCCCGTTCACAGAACCTTCAGTTGAATACGATTTTTCCTGCGTAATTTGTGCCGGCAAAGGGTGCCGCGTCTGCAAATACAACGGCTGGCTGGAAATTTCCGGGGCCGGGATGGTGGATCCGGAAGTTTTCCGGGCGGTCAATTATGATAGCGAAAAATACACCGGATTTGCCTGGGGGATGGGAGTAGATCGCCTGACTATGCTGCGCTACCGAATCGAGGATATCAGGCTGCTATATGACAACGACATCAGATTTATAAGGCAGTTCTGATGAAGATAAGCTACAACTGGCTGAAAGAACTACTCGATTTCGACAAAAGTCCAGACCAGGTGGCCGAACTTCTGACCATGTCAGGTTCCGAGGTGGAGGTGATCGAAAAGAAGGGGTTCGAAATATCGGATATAGTTACTGGCCATATTAAATCGGTCCAGCCTCATCCCGACGCGGACAAATTGACCGTTTGCGAGGTTGCTAACGGCAAAGAGATAATAACGGCCGTTTGCGGGGCGCCGAACGTGCGCGAAGGACAAAACGTACTGTTCGCCGGTATCGGCGCTCGTCTCAAGGGCGGCCTGGAGATAAAAAAAAGCAAGATTAGGGGGGTGGATTCTTTCGGCATGATCCTGGCCGAAGACGAACTGGGCATCTCCGATGATCACCAGGGTATTATTGAAATTGCTGGTGAGGCAAAGCCTGGCATGTCGTTGGAAAGGCTTCTGAATTTAAAGGATCACGTCTTCGAGCTGGAAATTACGCCGAACCGCCCCGATTGTCTGTCGCATATCGGAATCGCTCGCGAACTGAAGGCTCTCCTGGGCGGAACCCTGAAGTATCCCGATATTGAAGTCGAAGAAACCGGGCCGGACATAGGTAAAAGCCTGTCGATCGAGATCGCTGATCCGGTCGGCTGTCCCCGCTATACCGGGCGGCTGATCGGCCAAATTAAGGTGGGACCGTCGCCGCTGTGGCTTAAGGCCCGTTTGCACTATCTGCGGGTCAGACCGATCAATAACATTGTCGATATAACGAACTTCGTGCTGCTGGAAACAGGCCAACCGCTGCATGCTTTCGATTATGCCTGCTTCAATTCTAAAAAGGTCCTGATCCGGCGCGCCAGCGGCGGGGAAAAATTCGTGACGCTTGACGGTGTCGAGCGCCAGCTCAATGAAAGCCATCTTCTGATAACCGATGGCAAAGAAGCGGTGGCTCTGGCCGGCATCATGGGAGGTCTCAATTCCGAGGTCGCGGAGACCACGACGGAGGTCTTGTTAGAATCAGCCTATTTCGATCCGATCGTAATCCGCCGCGGGGCCAGGTCAGTCGGCCTGAGTACCGAATCATCGCAGAGATTCGAACGCGGCGCGGATCCCTTGATGGTCCCCAAAGCTGCTGACCGCGCAGCTTTATTGATGGCACAATTGGCCGAGGGCGAAGTGCATAATGGAATAATCGACGTCAATCCGAGGCCATTTGTGCCTGTGCAGATCGAATTCCGACCTCAGCGCGCCCGGGCGATCCTGGGAGCTGATATAGCCCAGAAAAAAATGGAAGAAATTTTTCGTGCCCTTGACATTGATTTTGAAATCGGGCCGGTTCTGAAGGTGCAGCAACCCTCTTTTCGGCCGGATCTGACGAGAGAGATCGATTTGATTGAGGAAGTCGCGCGCGTGTATGGCCTGGCTAATATTCCGGATTTTTACCGACCCGGTGGGGCCCTGGATGTGGAGATCGACCGGAAGGCGGTCATCCGACGGCGGTTGCGAGACTTTTTGGTCGGGCGAGGATTCATCGAATCATTTGCGATAACTTTGGTTGACAAGCGACAATTCCTGAAAATTGATGAAAACGCTGAATTGATCAGTATCCAGAATCCGCTTTCGGAGGAGATGTCGGCCTTGCGGCCGGATTTGATAATCTCAATATTAAAAACTTTGCGGCATAACCTCAATCATGGCAATAAAGATCTGAAGATTTTTGAAATCGGCACCGCCTACAAGCCTTCGGGAGGCGACCTGGCCGACGAGCGTGAAATGGTCTGCCTTGGGCTTAGCGGTCGGGAGCGGCCCTTAAGCTGGCGCCAGCCGGAGGTTTTTTCTGATTTCTATTCGTTGCGCGCCGAATTGGAAGGGCTGTTCGAGTTTTGTGGGGTGCGACACGTTCGATTGGCCCATCTGGCAGATCCGTATTTTGACGATGAATGCAGTTTTCAAATCCAGGCAAACCAGACTGTAAAGCTGGGCAAGCTTGGGCGCATTGCCGCTGGCGTGGCCAAAATCATCGGGCTAAAACAAGTTTGTTACATCGCTGAAATAGATTTTGCTGAATTCGCAAAGATAATGCCATATGATGTCGATTTGAATTCATTGCCCAGATATCCGGCCTCGGATCGGGACGTAGCCCTGGTCGTAAACAGCGATTTGCCCGCCGACGAAATTATGGCCCAGGCGCGGATCGCCGGCGGCGATTTTTTGGAGGAAGTTTTTGTGTTTGACGTCTATGCCGGGCCGCACATTCCCGAAGATAAAAAGAGCCTGGCGCTAAGGATGATCTATAGATCAGCGGAACGCACCCTGACCGATAAAGAAGTAGAAGCGGTCCATGAAAGGGTGGTTGCTGCCATCACCGACAGGTTTGGGGCCACTATTAGGTCTTGAGCAGATTGATGATCGATGGTATATTGCGGTTGAGCAATGGAAGAAAATGACGGAAAATTTCAAGATGGCTTTATCGAGCTGGAGAAAACCATATCGGCAGCAGTCGCCAAAATTGCGAAATATAAAACAGCGATTCAGAAATTGAATAGCGAGATAAACGAACTCAAGCGACTTCACGCGTTATGCGAAAAAAAGGCGGATAGGCTGAAACAGGAACTCGATGAAGCCCGAGCGAATAATGAAAAATCATGGCGGGACAGGCAGGCTAATATCAAACGCAGGCTTGTTCAGCTTTCAGCCAAGTTATCGGCGTTCGAAAAAAATCATACAAATGGCAGTTAACCTTTAATATAGATCGGGGAGAATGAGCTAATCAAATGGATAAGAGCAGATTGAAGGTGATGATTTACGGCACGGAATATGCCCTCAAGGCCGACCAGAGCCATGAACATATAAAGGAAACCGCCGCGTACGTTGACCAAAAAATGCAGGAAATAGCCGGGAAATTCCATGGGCAATCGGACACCCGGCTGGCGGTCCTGGCGGCGTTAAACATTGCGGACGAACTGTTTGAGGTTCGTAAGCTTGTGCCGGTTGACCTCGCGGACAGGGCGAACAGGCTCGCCGATACCCTCAAAGCTGCTTTGGAAGATTAGCCTCTCTCCATACGCCTAAGGAGGCGCAATGGAAATGATATATATCCTCATCGGAATTGGCCTGGCGATTCTGGCATTCGTGATTGGAGTGTTTGTCGCTCGGCGCGCAGGCGAAAAGAAGATCGCGCGGGCCGAGGAGCTCGCAAGCAAGATTATCGACGAGGCGGAAAAGGCCGCTAACGTTAAGAAAAAAGAAGCCGTGCTTGAGGCCAAAGACTACTGGCTCAGAGAAAAATCGAAATTCGAAAAAGAGACCAGCGAAAAAAGAAATGAGATACAACGATTAGAATCGCGACTTCGAGATAAAGAACAAGCCTTGAACCGCAAGGTCGATATCCTCAACGCCAAAGAAAAAGATATATCAACTCGCGAAAAAAATCTGGTAGTCAAAGAAAGAGCCAACCTCCATAAAGAAAAGCAACTTGAATCCCTGATCGCCGAGCAAAACGCCCAGCTTGAAAAAGTGGCCGGCATGACCTCCGACGAAGCCAAAAAGCTCCTGATGGAAAACCTGGAGGCTGAAGCCCGACGGGCAGCCGCTCAAATGATTAAAGAGATCAAAGAGCAGGCCGAACGAGATGCCGTCAAGGAGGCCAAAAATATCATCATCCAGGCCATCCAGCGCTGTGCGGCTGATTATAGCGCCGAATCCTGTGTCTCCGTCGTCAACATCCCCAATGACGAAATGAAAGGCCGCATAATCGGTCGCGAGGGCCGGAATATTCGCTCATTTGAGACCGCCACCGGCATCGATGTTATCGTCGATGATACCCCGGAGGCGATAATCCTATCCGGCTATGATCCGATTCGCCGCGAAGTCGCTCGATTGGCCATGGAAAAGCTGATCATGGATGGCCGAATTCACCCGGCCCGAATCGAGGAAGTCGTCGGCAAAGCCGAAAAGGAGATGGAAGTTATTATCAGGGAAACCGGCGAACAAGCTTGCTTTGATGTCGGCGTGCATGGGCTTAATCCCGATATTGTCAATCTCCTCGGCAGACTCAATTATCGCACCAGCTACGGCCAGAACGTGCTGCAGCATTCCAAGGAAGTGGCTTTTCTGTGTGGCATAATGGCTTCGGAACTTAGCCTCGACCCAAATTTGGCCAAGCGAGCGGGCCTGCTGCATGATATCGGCAAAGCCATCGATCGGGAGACCGAGGGGACGCATACGCAATTGGGCGTCGATTTCGTCTCCAAATTCAACGAAAACCCGGCGGTCTTAAATGCGATCGCCAGCCATCACGAAGACGTGGTGATGGAAACGCCCTACGCAATCCTGGTCCAGGCGGCGGACGCCGTTTCCGGCGCTCGACCCGGGGCCAGACGGGAAACTCTGGAAGGGTATATCAAGCGGCTTGAGAAACTCGAGGAAATGGCCGACTCATTCAGCGGCGTGGGCAAAGCCTACGCGATCCAGGCTGGCCGTGAAATCCGTGTGATCGTGGAATCCGATAGGATCGATGACGTAGGGGCCTCGCAGCTGGCCAGCGATATCGCCCGCAAAATCGAATCAGAATTGGAATATCCGGGTCAAATAAAAGTGACGGTGATTCGCGAGACGAGGAGTGTGGAATATGCCAAGTAAATGCGAGTTTTTGGATAATCGGGATATTGCCATATTCGGGATCTCACCCAAAAGGCGTACTTTCGCATCCAGCGTTAATGACCTGCTCATAAAAGCCGGATATAAAACTTTTCCGGTTCATCCCTCGGGAACAGCCGGATATTTTAAGAGCCCGGATAGGTTGCCGGCGGAAGCGCAGGCGGCCTATATTGCCACGCAACCCGGGAATACGCGATCAATCGTTAATGCCCTGGTTGAGGGCCCAATTAAATCGATCTGGTTTCAGAACGGTTCTTTCGATCGAGAGGTATTGAGCCAGTGTGATAGGGCCGGCATTCGAACTTTCACCGGTTGCCTGATGATGCACCTCCCGAACGCCGGATTTATCCATCGCTGGCATCGGGCGATCCATGAATTTTTTTCGAGCCGATAATGAATATTCTATTTATCGGCGACATTATTGGCGACCCGGGACTCAGGACGGTGGCGGAATCGCTTTCGAAATTTCGCAAAGAGGGGCGGCTGTTCGATTTCATTATTGCTAACGTAGAAAATTCGGCGGGCGGATTCGGAGTCAACAAAGATACTTGGAAAAAACTCAATGACATCGGCTTCGACTGCATGACCTCAGGCAACCATATCTGGAACCGGCCCGATGCGCATCAAATAGTCAATGAAGAAGCAAAATTGCTTCGACCGGCTAACTACCCTTCCGGAAACCCCGGCTTCGGCTGGCAGATATATAAGGCGCATAACGATATTCCCATAGCTGTTATCAACCTGCAAGGGCGGGTTTACATGGATAATATCGATTGCCCCTTTCAGGCAGCCGACAAAATACTTGAGCAACTTGAAGATCGGGCCCGCGTAATCATAGTCGATTTTCATGCCGATGCCTCGAGCGAAAAACAGGCGCTGGGCTGGTATCTCGATGGACGCGTCTCGGCGGTCGTCGGGACTCATACGCACGTGCAGACTGCCGAAGAAAGAATTTTGCCGCGCGGCACCGGCTTCATCACCGACGTGGGCATGTGCGGCCCTTATGATTCCATAATTGGTATGGAGGCTGAGGGGGCGCTATTGCGTTTTTTAAGAGGCCGGCCGCACCGCCTGAAGGTGGCCAGCCAAAATTTGAAATTCGCCGCGGTTGCCCTGGATATCGACGAAAATGATGGCACCTGCAGCAAGATCGACAGGATGCTGCTGGACGTGCGCGGGATTAATTAACGGGAACGGGAGCGGGATGGCGGAAATTATAGACGGCAAAAAAATCGCTGACCAGATAAAAAGCGAACTGAAAAGCGACATAGATAAATTAAGGGCGGCGGGCATCACTCCCGGCCTGGCGGGCGTGCTGGTCGGGGATGATCCGGCTTCAGCCATTTACGTCAACATGAAAGAAAAGGCCTGCCGCGAGCTGGGCATCTACTTCGACAAAATCGTCAAACCGAATAATTTTCCCGAACAGGATCTGCTTGATCTAATTGACTCCCTGAATAGGCGATCTGATATTCACGGTATTCTCGTTCAATCGCCGCTGCCCAGGCATATCGACGAAGGCAAGGCCATTTTGAAAATCGCCCCCGAAAAGGATGTCGATGGCTTTCATCCGATCAGCCAGGGTTTGATGCTTGCCGGCAAACCAACCTTCCTGCCGGCCACGCCGGCGGGCGTCATGGAACTGCTCTGGCGGTCTGGAAACGATCCGGCCGGCAAGCATGTCGTGATTCTCGGGCGCGGCTATCTTGTAGGCAGACCGCTGGCGGTTTTGCTGGCGCTGAAGGCCAAAAAATCAAACGCGACAGTCACTCTTTGCCATACCGGCACTCCCGATATTCCGGCGATGACCAGACAGGCCGATATTCTGATCGCGGCCATCGGCCGGGCTGGTTTTGTCACCAAAAACATGGTGAAGCCAGGGGTGGTGGTAATTGACGTGGGCACGAATAGGATTGAAGATCCCAAGCATCCGAAAGGCTACCGGCTGGTCGGCGACGTTGAATTCGAGGAAGTGCAAAAAGTGGCCCGGGCCATAACACCGGTGCCGGGAGGCGTCGGACCGATGACGATTGCCATGCTGCTTACGAATACCGTAAAGGCGGCTAAACTGAAGTGCGGCCATGCCTGATAATATATTAACGGTAACCGAATTAACGCGCACCATAAAAGCTCTGCTTGAGGACAATTACCCTAAAATTTGGGTCGAGGGCGAGATTTCTAATTATATCAAGCATTCTTCCGGTCACCGCTATTTTACGCTTAAAGATGAAGGGGCGCAGATCAAGTGTGTTATCTGGAAGGGAATGGGACGTTATCTATTTTTCGAACCTGATAACGGGCAGAAGGTCAAAGCCTGCGGGCAGGTTACCGTTTACGAAAGATCCGGCCAGTATCAGTTGATTGTTTCGGCCCTGCAACCAGCGGGGGTCGGCGATCTGGAGATTGCGTTTCAACAACTCAAGGCACGTTTGGCCGAAGAAGGATTATTCGATGAAAGTCACAAAAAGCCGATACCGGAGTTTCCCGAAAAAATCGGCATCGTGACCTCCCCGACGGGTGCGGCGATCAGTGATATAACCAAAGTCATTCGGCGGCGGGCTCCCTGGGTGGAGCTTATTATCAGGCCAACCCAGGTACAAGGGGAGGGAGCAGCGGCCGATATAGCCCGGGCAATCGGCGAATTTAATGAATATGGCAAGGTCGATTTGCTGATCGTCGGCCGGGGCGGTGGGTCGCTGGAAGACATGTGGCCGTTCAATGAAGAGCAGACTGCTCGCGCCATTTACGATTCGAAGTTGCCCATAATTTCCGCGGTCGGCCATCAGATCGATTTTACCATCGCCGATTTCGTCGCTGATTTGAGAGCGCCAACACCATCGGCGGCCGCGGAGATGGCCGTGCCGGACGGGGCGGAGCTTTCCCGATATTTTGGTGAATCATATAAAGGGATTTGCCGGTTGCAGCTCGATTTAATCCGGGCCGGCAAATTAGAGCTGCAGAATCGGGTGACGAGATATGGCCTGCGCAAGCCGATGCAGATTATTACGGCGCGAGCGCAGCTTCTGGACGAAACCGACCAGGGTTTCCGTAAAGCATCGCAGCAAGCGCTAATCGTCTTCCAAAACGAGCTTTCCCTGGCGAAGACCCGTCTCATCTCCGCCTCGCCGACCACGATAATGAATCGAGGCTTTGCTTATATTTCGTCGGCGAAGACGGGGGAGATGATTAAATCCTTTACTCAGGTGGCCATCAGCGATATAATTGACGTGAGATTGTCCAGGGGAGGAATGCAAGCGGCAGTGACGAAAATCAGAGGTGAAAATTGAGCGGCGATTCGAAGATTTATTATTCTATTTCCGAGGTGGCCGGCATGATGGGGCTGGAGGCTTACGTGCTGCGATTCTGGGAAAAGGAATTCAACCAGCTTCGCCCCAAGAAGAACCGCGCCGGCAATCGCATATATCAACAGAAAGACATTGATCTGCTCATGCAGATAAAACACCTTCTTTACGACAAAGGATATACTTTAGAGGGCGCCCGCAATTTCCTGAAAGGGGAGGGCCGTTCCAATGGCGATAAACTGAAATCGGATCTGGCCTTCAAGCTGATCGGCGAAGTTCGCAGCGAGATTGACAAGCTGTTGGACCTTTTCGCTTGAAATTCCTTTAATTTCGGCTATATTGTCTCTGTCGGGGCGTAGCGCAGCTTGGTTAGCGCACTTGCTTGGGGTGCAAGAGGTCGGCCGTTCGAATCGGCTCGCCCCGACCATGCCAGGCGGCACGCATTTGTGTAGGCGCTTATCATTTCAATTTATGGCGTTCCATTATTAGATGGACTTAATAGTAGCTGTTGTTTAAATTTTGATCCGTGAAGACAATAGTTGTTATCCCGGCCTATCAGGCGGCGCCTTTTGTCGGAGACGTGATTAACCGCACTTTGTCATTCGCGCAAGATATCCTGGTGGTTGATGATGGATCAACCGATGGAACCTGCGAGGCCGCCGAAAAGGCGGGGGCACGGGTCGAATGCCATTTGACTAATCGAGGCAAAGGGGCGGCGCTAAAGACCGGATTTAAATATGCCTTGAAAAATGGTTTTGACCAGGTAATTACATTCGATGCGGACGGCCAACACGATCCGGCACAAATTCCCTCATTTTTTAACAGATTCGAGAGGACTGGAGCTGACCTGATTATCGGCTCGCGGGCCGGCAACCGGGGCGGCATGCCCTGGCAGCGGCGATGCTCCAATTATCTGACATCTCATGTTCTGTCCTATCTGCTGAAAGAAAAAATAGAGGATCTGCAATCAGGTTATCGGTTGATTTCGACATTTCTGCTGAAATCGATTATCCTCGTTTGTGATCATTACGAGCTGGAAACGGAAATGGTTATTAAGGCGATCCAGCGCGGTTTTAAGGTCGAATATGTTCCGATGAGGGTGCGGTACGACCGGAAAATACCCACCTCGGTCAGAGGCTGGATTGATACATTTCGTTGGCTGCACATGGTCATGGAAATGGTTTAGGCGTTGACGCAGGCCGGGGTGGCTATCGTATGGTTGATGAATCGCTTGACTTGCCGCAAGGAACCGTCTAAATAATCGGTTATGACAGTATTATTGACTAACGACGATGGCTACGCCGCACCGGGATTGATCGCCGCCAGGAAATATCTTTCGAAATTCCATCGAGTGATTACGGTGGCCCCCGACCGGGACCGCTCCGGGGCATCGCATTCATTGACGGTGACGCGGCCGCTGCGGGTCAAGAAGATCGACAGAGACTATTACGCGGTTGACGGCACTCCCACTGATGCCGTGATGATTGCCGTTTATTGTCTGCTGAAGAAGAAACCGGATATTGTGGTTTCGGGAATCAATAGCGGGGCCAACATGGGGGAGGATGTTACTTATTCCGGGACCGTGGCCGCGGCGATTGAGGGTTCGCTTTTTGCCATACCGTCGATAGCCGTATCGTTGGCGGGCACGGGCAGGCTAAATCATGCCGGGCCAAAAGATTTCATCAAGGCGGCCAAATTCACTCAAAAGATTGTCAGGCAAGTTGAGAAAAGAGGCTTGCCCGACGGTCTGCTCTTGAATATAAACGTCCCTGTCGGTTCTGAAGTTAATATCGGCAGATATGCGGTAACCAGGTTGGGCAAGCGCGTTTATGATGACGTGATCACAGAGAAAATCGATCCGCGCGGTGAACATTATTATTGGATCGCTGGTCGAGTCCGAATTACCGGCAAAGGGCCCGATACGGATTATGGCGCTATCGAAAAAAAATTAATATCCGTTACGCCCCTTGAAGTTAACACGACCGCCTCAGGCTTTATCGCAGAATTGCGGAGTTGGAAAATCTGATGTCAATCGCCGGAATTTGTTTGTCGATATGCGATCTAACTTGTTATTTTTATTTATGTTAAGGCACTGCGCGACACGAAATAAATGCAACAAAAAAACGGCAAATACGGTATTTATAGTGGAAGGGATCGAGCGAATCGGCTATAATTGGGCTTTGATCAGAAGCATCACGAGCAAGGTTAAGGGAATGGACAATCTCGTGAAAGTGTCGATCTTGATTGTAAATGATGAAAAACCTATTGAAAAGCGCGAAAGGGTGTCAGATTAGATCATGGCCAAAAAAGCAATCTTAATCGTCTTTATCGGGCTGATAATTTTTTCGGCGATTTACGCCCTGTGGGACGATCGGGAGGTGACAACCTCTTCGGAGAAGGCGTACGAAGCTTATCTGGCTGGAGATTCAGCACGGAAAAAACTCTATTACCGGGATGCTATGGCCGATTTTGAAAAGGCCATCAAAATCGATACTAATTTCGCGATGGCCTATGCGAACCTTGCTATCCTGTATAATGAACGAGGCAGAAAAGACGAAGCCAAGGAAATAATCAAAAAGGCGGAAAGCTTGATGCCCCGGGTTACCAAACGCGAGCAGGGGCTTATCAAATATATGATTGCCCAGGTAAATTGGGATACGGACCAGATGATGACTGCGGCCAAGGATTTCATCGAAAATTTCCCTGATGATATTTATTCGAATAGATATCAAGCGGACCTGTATATGGAGAAGCACGATTACGTCGGGGCAATCAAAGAATTCGAAGCAATAATCAAAAAAGACCCGGGCGATGCCCTGGCATACAATATGCTGGGATACCTTAACCTCTATAATAAAAACTATGAAGAGGCATTATCCTATATAAAGAAATATTCGGTGCTGGCCGACCGGGAAGCCAATCCGCACGATTCGTACGGCGAAATTCTGATGTATCTCGGCCGATATGACGAGGCGATCAAAGCGTTCGAAACGGCCGATAAAATCAAACCGGATCTGATGTTCGTCATCACCCACCTCGGAATGGCCTATCGTTGCATTGGTCGTTACCGTGATGCTATCGGGTATTTTGAGCGAGCGCGTGATATCGCCGAAGGCGATGACGAGTTGATCGCGGCGGAATTCAATATAGCGCATACATATTTCATGGCTGAGAAATTAGACAGAGCTCTTGAAATATTGCAGGAAATTATAAACCGCTATCCCAGGAACCAGCGAGCTTTGGCATTTCAGGGTATGATCTGGGCCCGCCAGGGAAAAATCGAACAGGCCAGCATGAATCTGGCGCATATCGATACCCTGATTGCCCAGGATAGTACGGTCGGCGACTCCAAATCATTTTCCCGACTCTTAAATAGAGTATTCCTTGAGAGCTTTATAGCTCTTGGGAAGGCCGAATACGATATCGCGGAGGAAAATTTCAGAAAGCTTTCCGAAGTCAGCCGGCCGCCCGATTCATATTATTTAAGAGATTTCCTCGGCGAAACCTACCAGAAGATGAATAAATACGCCGAAGCAGAGTCGACGTACAGAGAGAACCTCGCAGAAAATCCAAATTTCGCTCACACTCTTTATCTTATGGCTCAGCTGTATCGAGATAACGGGCAAACTGATAACCAAAAACAAATGTTGCTCAAGTATCTGTCTGTGATGTCAGGAGCCGATGACGACGTGCCGGATGCAATCACGGCCAGGGCGCAACTGGATTCTCTCAGCCTTATTCCGTAGGGGTATCCCCGGATTCCCGTATTGCCGCTTAGCCGGCCCAAAAATTCCCTATCGGTCGATAGATGGACCAAGAAATGTCCCGGCTTTGTTTTGCGGGTTTACTCTTGCCGGCATAGATTCACGCGTTGGAGAGTTAATCACCTGACCGCAAAGGAAATAGCCTGCCCGTAAAGTGAACCATGGTCATAAATCCCCCAGAAAATTTAGTTTGCCGACTTCGCTAATTAGATTGCCAAAGGTGTTCTCAACACGTAAATTGGCGCTTGCCAGGAAGTGATGGGTGTCTGGATAAAGCGGTAATGACCATGAAGATCGAGCGCACACCAAGCCGTGTTCGACAAAGATAAATCTGGAGGAAAGATGATTACTAAAGAGGAAGCCCTCAGGTATCATAGTCAGGGACGAAAGGGGAAAATCGAGGTCAATTCAACTAAGCCATGCGTTACTCAACAGGACTTGTCTCTGGCTTATACGCCTGGAGTGGCCGAGCCTTGCCGGGTCATCGAAAAAGATCCCGAGGCGGTATTTGAATATACGGCACGGGGTAATCTGGTAGCGGTTATTACAAACGGAACCGCGGTGCTGGGGCTGGGAGATATCGGACCATTGGCAGGCAAGCCTGTCATGGAAGGCAAAGGAGTGCTCTTTAAACGATTTGCCGATGTCGATGTTTTCGACATAGAGATTGATACAAAGGACCCCGATGAGCTCATAAAAATTGTCAAGAGCCTGGAACCGACGTTCGGCGGCATTAATCTCGAGGATATTAAGGCGCCGGAATGCTTCAAGATCGAGGAAGCCTTAAAGAAAATGATGGATATTCCGGTTTTTCATGATGACCAGCACGGGACGGCTATAATCTCCGGAGCGGCGCTCATCAACGGCTGCGAAATCGCGGGCAAAGACATCTCCAAGTTGAAAATAGTTTTTAACGGTGCCGGCGCGGCGGGCATCGCCTGCGCCAAGCATTACGTGAGGCTCGGAGCCAAATTGGAAAATATTATCCTGTGCGATACCAAGGGGGTAGTGTATAAAGGTCGGAAAGAGGGGATGAACGAGTACAAAGCCGAATTCGCGTCGGATACGAAAGCGCGCACGCTGGCTGACGCGCTCAAGGGAGCCGATGTTTTTTGCGGCGTTTCGGTGGCCAACGTAGTGACCAAAGAGATGGTTCGCTCGATGGCCAAAAAGCCAATGATTTTCGCCATGGCCAATCCCGATCCCGAAATTAGTTACCCCGAGGCCAAAGCCGCCCGTGAAGATGTAATTATGGCCACCGGACGTTCGGATTATCCCAACCAGGTAAACAACGTGCTGGGCTTTCCCTTTATTTTCCGCGGGGCTCTGGATGTCAGGGCAACTGCTATCAACGACGACATGAAAATAGCGGCCACGATGGCTCTGGCTCAGTTGACAAAGGAGCCGGTGCCGGAATCGGTAACAGCCGCTTATGGCGGAGTGTCGCTGAATTTCGGACCTGATTACATAATTCCTAAACCATTCGATTATCGAGTGCTTTTATGGGAAGCCAAGGCTGTCGCCGAAGCCGCCATGAAATCGGGCGTGGCCAGAGTGAAAGTAGATCCTGAAGAATATTCGATGCGCCTCGAAGCGCGGCTGGGCAGAGGGCGGGCCGTGATGAGAGCGATCATAAATTCGGATAGAGGTCATGCTAAGCGGATCGTTTTCCCGGAGGGGGAAAATGGCAAAATTCTGCAAGCCGCAGTGAGCATCAAAAGCGAAGGGATCGGCACGCCGATTTTGCTGGGGGATGCCGAGTTGATTAGAGAACGGGCTAAAATCCTTGATGTCAATCTCGAAGGGATCGAGTTGAGAGACCCGAAGCGTTCGCCCAACACGGAAAAATATACCGATAAGCTTCTGGCTCTGCGGCGTCGTCGAGGCACGACTTTATCCGACGTGGGGAGAGTCCTTACCGATCCTCTTTACCACGGGCTAATGATGGTCCGCGAGGGGGACGCGGATGCGTTTGTGGCCGGGGCCACCATGCATTATCCGGAGGTGCTGCGGCCGGTGCTGCAGATATTCCCGAAAGCGTCGTCGGACGACAGGATTGCCAGCATGAGCTTGGCGCTGTTTAAAGATAAGGTAATATTCTTCGCCGATACCTCAGTTAATCTCAATCCGATGGCGGAGCAAATAGCCAAAATTACCATGACGGTGGTCAGTCAGGTGCGACGCCTTGGCATCAATCCCCGGGTGGCGCTTTTATCTTACAGCAATTTCGGCTCGGTGCGCAGTGAATTATCGCTTAAGATGCAAAAGGCGGTTGAGCTTATTTCCAAGCTTGACCCCAATCTCGAAGTTGATGGCGAAATGCAAGCCGACACGGCAGTCACTTCGGAAATTTTAAATTGTACTTACCCCTTTTCCCGTTTGAAAAGCCGCGCTAACGTATTGATTTTCCCTGATCTGCAATCAGCTAATATTGCCTACAAGCTCGTCCAGAGACTTGGCGGCGCCGAGATTATCGGCCCGCTTCTGGTTGGCGTCGATAAGCCGATTCAGGTATTGCAGGTCGGCTCTTATACCGTCAGAGATATTGTCCATCTGGCCGCCTACGCGGTCATGGAAGCGCATGGCGTATTTCAGAAAGAGATCTTCGATCAATCGCGGGTAGGGTAGCGGACACGCTGATTAGGTTATAAATAGGATTATGCCTGAAAATAAGTCGGGAGTTGCTGCTCCCGACTTTTTTTCTGCGATTCCTGTCAATTGTTTAAATCCGCCTCGATTGCCTTGATAGCTGCGAGCGAATCAGCGTCACCGTCCCCGCCGACAGCATAAGCAATACTAAGATAATCATACCCCATTCGGACAAAGTCGGTATCTGTTGAACCTGGCGGACCGTCAGGGAAACCGGAATCGCTCCCGTCGGATTTTCCGGATCGTTGCAGGAATAGTCTATAGCGCCGGAATGATCGCCCGGAGCTAATCCGCTGGCATCGATCGTGACCGGGAAATCCAGAGCAGAAGATGGCTGCACGATCTGCTCACCGGTATCGAAAATCAGCCAGCTTTCAGACGTGCTGAATGTTATCGAGAGGTTTTCCGCAGCATGGTTCGTGATTGTAATATTTCTGATTTCAGAATCACCCTGGTCAAGTTCCAGATCTATACTCGACGGATCGATAGTATAACCTGCGCTTGTCATCTGATAAGCTTTTACTTCCAGATCATCAATGTTCCAGCCACAATACTGCCAGGAATCGTCAGTTCCGCCGATGCCGAATCTGAGCCGGAAATTTGCATTGGCGTCGGCATAGGCGGCGACATCATAGTTTGATTCCAGCCACGACGCCTCTTCGATCGTGAACTCGTTTTCGAAAATCGTCACCCAGGAAGTGCCATTATAAACCTGCAGGTGGGCGTGATCATATTGAGGCTGCTCGACGCCAAGCCAGCGGTAGAACGATAGTTCGGTTTGGCTGCAATCGCTGCAGTCTATCAGTGGTGAAGTTACCCAATAGGTAGAAGCGAGGTTTGGCTCATAATCACCATCAGTTGTAAGGTCATTGCCCAGAACCTGGTTGTTGCCGTCGGGTGAATGATCGGCGGTCGGATCGGGCCCGCCATGATCGCCGCCAAGGCCGTTGGGCTGGCCAATCTGCCATTCGCCGCTGCCGCCAAGCCCTGTCCAGCCCTGGTCGGTCGAAAAATCATCACCATAAACAAGTTGTTTCTCACCGATTAAAACATCGAAATAAACCGTTGTGTCGTAGCCTGCGGTCGCGGTCAAATAAAGTTGAAACGTCGCTATATAAAAGGCCGGGCAGTTTTCATCGATAGCAAAACCATAATTGCTTAATGATGACCCCCAGCCGCCTTGTGCCTGGATCATCGGGAAGCTTGAGGAAGGTTGCGTTATCGTTATATAGCCATCGCTTGAAGATAAAATTCCATTGACATCATAAGCATTGCCAAGGCCGCTATTAGTCAGAGTAACGGCGAACGAGACATTGTCTCCTGGATGAATCGTGCCGATGTCATCTCCCGTTAACGACAGCGCCGGGTCGCCCGGGGCCGGCTGCATCTGGACATCAGCGATGGTGATATTACGGGCCGTTACCGTGATTCCGTAAACCGTCTGCGCTTGGTAGCCGGGGGCGGTAAAGCGCAGATTATAAGTGCCCGGTGAAAGCATGCGATGGTAATTCCCCACCTCCGGGTCGGAATAGACCTCGGAACTGTCGATATCATGCCCCACGACCGAGACGATGGCCGCTATCGACGTCGTCGGCGTCACGGCATCGGTCACCAGGCCGCGGATGCCATAAAACGATTGCTCGATATAGGTCAGAAGCGCGGCCCGGTTGTAGTTCCAATGATTTAACAGTTGATTTTCCGGCAGAAGGTAGGTGTTCGATAATTCTATAGTCGTTTCGCGACACCCTTTCCAATAATTCAGATAATCCTGGCGGCCGCCGTTGACCTCGTACCAGGCGTAGCCGTTGGTGATCCCGTTGTTGAGGTAATCCATGTATCCGGAAGGGCTGTTCGCTTGAGCGGAATCGGCGTATTCCCGGCAAATCGCCACGTACCAGTCATTGTCGGCATGGAGCCGCGGCCAGGTATCCCAGGGGTAATTTACCACTTCAACGCCGCCGTGGAAGTTGGCCGAGATTATGAAGTTATGCTGATCGAAGAAATTCATCATGGCGATCGTTTCCGGCTGCCAGGCGCGGCCGTCCGGGTGCGGGCCATCCTCGGGATCGGGGAAATTGCGGTTCAAATCGGCGCCGTTGGCATTGGTGCGAGTGGCGCCGTAAACGGTGTTGTCGCCGCCATGATAAGTGCCGTCGGGATTGGCCAGCGGGTTGATCCAGACCTCCATGTTGTCGAGGATATTTGTCACCTGGTCGTCGCTGCCGTAATTGGTCAGCAGATAATCGATCAGGTGCAGCATCAAAATATAGCCGGTCGTCTCGTTGCCGTGCATGGTGCTCGAATACATCACCTCCGGCTCGTCCTCCTCGACTGAGACGTTGGCTGAAAGTCTGGCGAAAAGAATTTCGCGGCCCTGCACCGAATAGCCGATGTTTTCCACCTCGCAGAGTGACGGGTAATCACTGGCGAATTGGTACATCATGGCCACATAAGCGCCATAGGTGGGGTAATAATCCCAATCGAGGATCAACTGCCGGTTGTCGGACATGCGCGGCTTGATAAGGGTGCCGGGGTGCGGCAGCACCGTGTAGTCATAGCCCTGTGCCTTGAGCCGGTCGAGCTGGTCGCCAACCGCGTAGGCGTAAACGGTGTCGCCCTTCACGTTATCGATATAGATTATATTCGTGAGCGTCGATAGCTCTTCGCGGTTTTGAATGTTAAATTTAAAATAGGTTTCGTCCGTTTTGGCGATAGCCGCCGTAGTGAACAATAGCAGCAGCAGGGCGGCTAAATATAACGTGCGCGATTTCATCATCCCTCCAGACCCGGCCAGAATTTGTTTTCACAAGTTTACGAAGTACCCCGACTCCCAAAATATACCAAATTATCGGCGATTGACAAGAGGGAAGTGGGGGGAGTTTACCCGAGGATTTCCAACGCGCCGCGAATTTTAATAGGCGAGGCTTTCCAGCCTCGCACCAACCCTTGAAAAGGTCGGCTATTAACTGATGGCTTGGTGGAACGCGGCCAGGAATTCCGGAAAGAGTATCAGCTTATCGAAACCTCTCTCTAAGCAACTGACCGCTCTGGTTATCGGGAATAAGTCAAGAGCCCTGTGCTCCAGATTATTTTGCTTCTTGACCTGGTCGGTCTTGCGGCAGGCATAAAAACACTACGACCGAGAGGAGTTGAACCCCCAACCTTCTGGTCCGTAGCCAGACGCTCTATCCAGTTGAGCTATGGGCGTACGAAGGCCAATATTGTTTTTGAATCGTGTTATGTCAATATCGTAGTTATTTCAATCACGCGTGGCACTTCCGCCCCGCCAGCCATCCGGTTGAAAACGCCGACTGCAGATTGAACCCGCCTGTATCTGCATCGAGGTCCAGAACCTCGCCTGCGAAGTATAAGCCCTTAATCAATCGCGATTCCATTGTTTGCGGGTCAACCTCCTTCAGGCTCACTCCTCCGGCTGTTACTTGCGCTTCTGCTAACGGCCGATGCCCTACGATCTTGATCTCGAATCCTCTCAAGGCCCCTCGTATTTTGCCGCGTTGCTTCGATTTTATCTGGCTGCAAGGGGTCGATGGTTCTATTCCGATTTCTCTTAGAAATTCCGAAGCCATTTTTGCTGGCATCCATCGCTTAAGAATAGTCTGAATCTGAGCTTTGCCATGCTGATCAAATTGCTGAAGCAATACTCTTTCTGCCTGGTTTTCCTTTAAATTTGGAAGCATATCAATAGATATTGAAACACTTTTCCCGGATTTCATTTCCTCGACGCATCTTCCGCTGATATTCAAAACCGCCGGCCCCGATACGCCGAAATGCGTGAACAGCAAGTCCCCAGAATCCTTGACTGCAAATTTCCCATCG
>Ga0299912_10001355_pt1 | contig 19802 bp, 15 predicted proteins | sample RVTome_2_FD_207667 | JGI IMG/M metagenome (GOLD analysis project Ga0299912, IMG submission 207667) | Soil microbial communities from uranium-contaminated site in the Upper Colorado River Basin, Wyoming, United States - RVT95D214 (version 2) ... | reverse complement strand
ACTCCTCAACCAGCAAACTCGCCCTGGTGACATTGGGAACAAGTATCATCCTCATGGTAGGACTAACGACCTATTTTGTTCTCCAAAATGGATTCGTACCCGCTGCCGCCGGCAGACGGCTGCTGCCCGCTGTTTCTGCCGTCAGCGTCCTGCTTATGGTCGGGCTGGCTGAATTGGTCCCCAAGGCGCGAGTTCGCCATCTCGCTGCATCCATAGGAATGGCAATGCTGCTTTTTGCCTTGGTAGTGCCGTTTCGATACATTATGCCTGTTTATGCGCGGCCAATCACGCTATCTGAAAGCGCCCTGCAGAATCTGGGGCATCCCCTTGAGGTTCGCTACGGAGACGATATTACATTGATGAGATATGAAGTGGATAAGTCAACAGTAAGACAGGGTGAAACCCTCCCCGTGACCCTCTATTGGAAGACTCAGGCAAAGATCAACGCCGACTACACGGTGGCGGTTAAGGTGATGGGGGCAGATGGCAACATTTACGGGCAGGTGCATTCATATCCCGGCCGGGGGACTTACCCTACCTCTCAATGGAAGCCTGGTAATGTCATTCGCGACACCTATGAAGTGCCCATCAAAACGGATGTACCATACTCGATGGCAGCAAAGGTCTTGGTCGCTCTATTTCTTCAGCCTGACCTCAAGCACCTGCCCGTCTTCGACCCAAATGGCCAACCGATGGACAACGCAGTCCAATTTGGACACCTGAAGCTGGCAGCAAGCGAAACCCCTTCCTATCTTCCCGACAACTCTGTCGCCTACAACTTGGGCGATTCCATTACCCTAGTGGGGTACACGCTGAGCAAGCCTACCCTTAACCCAGGCGAAAGTCTGCTTCTGAAACTATACTGGGGAAAGACCAAGGACACCGGGGAAGACTACACGGTTTTCGTACATCTAAGCGATGACCAAGAGCATATTCGAGCTCAGGATGATGCTGAGCCTGTACAAGGCAGCTATCCCACCTCCTTATGGGACAAAGGCGAGGTTGTGGAAGATGCCCATGCGCTGACCCTGGCAAGGGACATGCCGCTTGGCCAGTACAGATTGTTCGTTGGGATGTACGTGCAGGACTCCAAGGAGCGCCTGGCCGTTACTGATGAACATGGAGTGCGCTTAGCAGACGATCGTATCCTCCTCGAGACGGTAAGGGTGGTGGAACCTTAGGCTTCAGTGTTGTTCTGGGGAGTGGCAAGCCTGCGACAAGGGGGACTGTTCATAGAGGCTTTTTGGCCCCCTGTGTCCCCCAAGATCGGGTGAGTTTTTTGGGAATATGGGGGACACCCCCAGACCCCCGGCAAGGGAGCTTGGCTCCCCTGCACCCCGGTAGCCGGCATCTTCGTGGTCTTTTGGAATATGGGGGACACCCCCCAAACCCCCGGGCAAGGGAGCTTTGCTCCCCTGCGCTCCTCGGTAGCTGACATCTTGGTGGTCTTTTGAGAATGTGGGGGACACCCCCAAACCCCGGGCAAGGGAGCTTGGCTCCCCTGCACTCCTCAGTAGCTGACATCGGCAGGGGCTTGGGCGGGCGTAGGGCGGACGAAACAAAGGCATAATGAGGAGACGACGATAATAATTGCAAACACGGTGAAAGCGTTAACATAACTGCCAGTAGTATCATATACCCAGCCGGAGTAGGTGGGAGCCAAAAACGAAAATGGTGCTTGGAAAGCCCGGAGAACGCCGAATATGGAGCCAAAGGAACTCCGCCCGAAGTAACGCCCCAGGGTTACGGTTAAAAGAGGTGTCCCTGCTCCACTGCTCAAGCCATAAAGGATAAGGAAGACATATACCGAGGGGATTGTCCGAAAGATGAGGAAGGCTCCGATCCCCACAGCCTGTAAAGACATGCCGAATGCCATTACAAAAGGTAGGTGTCTCTTGCTGATATGGTCAGCCAGAAAACCCCCCAGGAACCGCGACGGTATCGTGAAGAACACCTGCATCGACATCATGGCGCCGGCAGCGGTTTGGCTTATCCCCATATCGGTCAAGAAAGGGACAATGTGTATTCCGATACCCCCGATAATTATCGTCTGAATAACAAAGGCTATCACCAATAACCAGAAGGCGCTGGTCCTCAACGCTTGCTTAAATGTATATTCCGTCTCCTCAAAGCTGGCGGCGTATTCAGCACCTCGGGCTATCATGTCGTTCACATTTGCCCCGATTACATCGGGGCTGGGGTCAAACTGAGCCCCGTCCGGGAGCAGCCCATAGTGCTCCGGGCCTTTTGATTTTACGAAGACCAGCACGAGGGGAGCACAGGCGAGCAGCACCAGCCCCCATATCAGACAGGTGATCCGCCAGTCATATGCACCCACCAGCCAGGTGACAATGGGCACCGCCACCACACCACCGACACCAATAAGGGCAAATTTAGTACCTTGAGCAATACCCCTTTTGCGCACGAACCAGTTTATTACGGTCTTGTCCACGGTAACCGTCAAGCCGAGGTTCAGTCCGGTTCCGATCAGAAATCCCCAGACCAGGAAATACGACCAGACCGAGTTCACAAAGTTCATGAGTATGAGGGCACAACCGGTGGTGCAGATACCGATAAACATAACCCATTTCGGCCCAAACTTGTCGGCCAGCCAGCCGGCAGGAGCTGATTCCAGACCGCCTTCCAGCCTGCCAATGCCAGAGCCGATAGAGGTGATGGCGCGGCTAAGATTGAGCTCAGCGGCAAGGTCTTTGAAGAACACGGAGAACCCATATCCATAGAAGCCATGGCCGATGCCGGAAAGAATGCCGCTAACTAAGACGGTCCACCAGCCAAAGTATATCCTTGGTCGAGATTTTGCCTTGCTGATCAAGCTATTTCCTCATACCGAGTAGATCCCCCAACTGCAACCATCTCTGTGTGTGGACATCACCCTTGCGCATGGCGAGTCAGGCAGGGGTGCTGCCAGACGTAGGAGTGGTTAGGACTAGAACTGTGCCAAAAAGAGTAAGGGCACTGAAGCCCAACCATGCGCCCTGATAGCTGCCCCAGGTGTCGTATATCCACCCGGCCAGAGGAGCGCCAGCTACGTTCCCTATCATCATTATGCCGGACGTAAATCCGAGAATCGTGCCAAAACTGCTCCTGCCAAAATACTCCCGCAGCACAGATATTCTTGAAGTGACGCTGAACCCCCACCCGAGGCTGAATGTAATGACGAACGGCACCATCAACCACATCCTTTCTGTTATTACCAGCCCAAAGAGGAGTAGCCCTGCCGTCATCAGGACGAAGCTGGCGGCGAATACGTTTCTCCTGCCCAGCCTATCGCTGAGCCAACCGCTACCGAGTCGGCCGCCGATGCTTGCCACCGGTAGAATCAGGGCCACCAGACTGGATACAGACCTAGCGATGCCGAGGCTGCTGAGATACGGCATCATATGTGTTACCACCGCGCCTATCACAAAGGCATGACACATCGAGGCAATGGCCACATGCCAGAAAGCCCTGTTCCCTAATGCTTGTTTGGCGGGGATATTGATCTCTGTGCTTGCCGTCGAGGTATGAATCTCTCCTGATCCCCCTGCGCTGCTTTCTTCGCCGTCGGGTTGATAGCCATAATCCTCAGGTCTGTGCCTAACCAGCAGCGACAGCGGCAAGACGATGCCCAGCGTACCAGAACCGAGAACAAGCATTGCCTTTCGCCATTGCAGTGCATCGATCAATTTGGTTACCACGGGGACGAGAAGCCCGCCCAGGCCGAATCCACTGGCCACAATGCCCGTGGCCAGTCCCGCCCTCCTGTGAAACCAATTTATGACCGTTGTCATAAGCACGGTGCCGGTACAGGTACTCATGCCAACGGACAGCAAAGCAAAGGCTCCGTAGAAGGTGGCGAGAGAGGAGAGGCGACTCAAGAGGAAAAAGCCTATGCCGATGAAAATGCTGCCCCCAAAGATCAACTTTCTCGGCCCTAAGCGGTCAACGAGGAATCCCATGATAGGAGCAAGAAGGCCGGTTTCCAGACCGCGAAGAGAAGAGGCCAGGGCTATTTGGGCATAACTCCAGCCGAATTCGTCTGCTATAGGCTCAAAAACGGCGGTGAATCCGAAGTGAACAACCCCGCCCGTATAGAGGGTGATAAGGACGCAGGCGCCAACAATGTACCAGCCGTAGAACACCTTCGAGCGTTTCTTTTCTACAGCTAATACCGAGCCGTCGCCTGGTTCCGACGAGATGGGGCTTTGATTTTCAGACATGGTATCTTGTGGCGACAAAAAGCTTATGGTGCTCCTCATCTTAACACTCACATACACTATGTGCAAACCTTTACGTGAAGCATTTCGCGACCTTGGTCTCTGTCATTCTGAGCCCCACGGGCGAAGAATCACTCCTGCGAAGGATTGTCCTTCCGTGAAGGATGTAACGGTCTCGGTATTCGTGCTTGACATGGGTAGATGGTAGCCGTAAGCTGCGGATTGGGGGATCATCTTGGCAACTGGATAGATCGTCTAGTGTCCTATCTAGTGAGTGCAAGATATGAGCCAGCCGCGAATGTGCCGAGAATGAGGGAATACAGTGGCCCGTCTTATTAAACGCTATGAATGAATATATCCTTATTGGCGCTTCCATTCTTCTGCTCACAAGTGTTCTTGCGAGCAAGATTTCAGACCGATTCGGCATACCCGCGCTCTTGTTATTCTTGATACTGGGGATGCTGGCAGGGTCCGAGGGGCCTGGCGGCATATATTTCGATGATCCTGCCCTGGCGCAGTTTGTAGGTGTTGTCGCGCTAGTTCTAATTCTATTCTCTGGTGGCCTTGATACAGAGTGGAACCGCGTCCGTCTTGTTATCAAAGAAAGCCTACTTCTTTCAACTCTTGGAGTGTTCATTACTGCGCTGGTCGTCGGTCTTTTCGCAAGTATGCTGCTCGGTTTCTCGCTGGTTGAAGGCCTGCTACTCGGTTCGATAGTTTCATCTACAGATGCGGCAGCAGTGTTCTCCGTATTGCGATCTAAGCATGTCGGCCTGAAAGGTCAACTGAAACCACTACTCGAACTGGAGTCGGGCAGCAATGACCCCATGGCCTTACTCCTGACCGTTGGCTTAGTCAAGCTCCTTACCCAGCCTGACCTATCACCTGTTAACGTCATTGGCCTATTTGTCTTGCAGATACTGATCGGCGCAGTTGTGGGTTTTGGTATGGGCAGGGTTATGCTCTTTCTGGTCAATCGCCTGAAATTAGGTTACGACGGTCTCTATCCTGTCCTGACTTTATCTGTGGTATTTCTTACGTACGGATTGACCAATTCCATTGGTGGGAATGGCTTCCTGGCTATCTATCTGGCTGCCATTGTTCTGGGGCGTCATGATTTCATTCACAAGAGGAGTCTACTACGTTTTCACGACGGATTGGCATGGCTCATGCAAATCGCCATGTTTCTGACTCTGGGCTTACTTGTCTTTCCTTCGCGCCTTATTCCCATAATAGGCATTGCCTTGCTTATTGCCGGATTTCTGATGTTTGTGGCCCGCCCTGCTAGCGTTTTTGTCACTCTGCTGCCGACTGCTCTGAATTGGCGAGAAAAGGCCTTCATATCCTGGGTTGGCCTGCGCGGAGCAGTCCCCATCATATTGGCAACTTTTCCTTTGTTAGCCAGGATCCCACAAGCCGATTTCATTTTCAATGTGATTTTCTTCGTTGTACTGACTTCAGTTTTGTTGCAAGGAACCTCGATACCCCTTGTGGCCAAGTGGTTAGGGGTTGATGCGCCAGCGGTACCCAAGCGCGCATATCCTATCGAATACACGCCGATGGGCGGGTTGACAAGCGAGCTTAAGGAATTGCCCGTACCGTCTGACTCGAACATAGCTGGAAAGGCCATCGTCGAGCTGGAGCTCCCAGCCGATTTCTTGATAGTACTCATCGCCAGAAACACTGACTTCGTGTTGCCAAGCGGGGGTACGGTTCTACAAGGAGGGGACACTTTGCTGGTACTAGCGGATAGGCAAGCCCTTGATGAGGTTAAGACGAAGTTCGACCTGCAAGAGAAATAGAGTGGCGGGCTAACATGCGCTTGCCACGACCTCCTTCGTCTTAGGTATGCGGCGAATCTCACCAGCAGTCGCTATGGTTATTAGAGTGAGCCGCGCCAGAATCGGTGACGGCACCAACGATGCGTCAGCTCTAGCATAGGCTTATGTGGCCGCCGCTGCGAATTCCGTCACGCAAGATGCGAACGTGCTGAGAAAAGGGGGACTGAAATGACCATCGACATCCATTGTCACCTGTTCGTCAAGGAGTTCTACCCTGAATCCTTTTGGGACTGGACCGCCCACAATTGGAACTGGACAACGTCATCGAGAGAGGCCAGGAGAACGACTACGATGACCCCGGAAGAGGTGCTGGCAGTGGAGAGAACCGTCTTGCCGACATATTGGGACCCAGACGGCACGCGCCACATCAGGCGGATGGATGAGGCAGGTATTGAGAAGGCCGTTCTGCAACATATGGACATGGAGTTGCTCTTTGGTGCAGGGGACATTACTATTGAGCAACAGAATAAGTACGTGAGCGAAGTGGCCAAGAAGCACCCAGGACGCCTCATATGGTTCTGTGGCATAGACCCCAGGAGAGAGGGGGCTGTGGAGCTCCTGGAGACGTGTGTGACGCAGTGGGGCGCTAAGGGGATAAAGTTGTATCCGGCCACCGGGTTTCTTCCCGCCGACAGAGAAGTGTACCCCTTCTACGAGAGAGCTGCTGTCTGGAAGATACCAGTGCTGTTCCACATGGGGCGTCAAGCCGCTCCTTTCAAGAACGAAGGTAACTTCCATCCTTCTACGTTGCTCCGGGTCTTGGTCGATTTCCCGCACCTTACGGTCATAGTGGCTCACCTGGGCTTCTCATTCTGGCGCGACTTGATAGCTTTGGGCAAGGTCAGGGAAAATGTGGTGTGCGACTTCGTCGCCTGGCAGCAGACCGCCACGGAAAACTATGGCCAGTTCTGCTACATCCTCAGAAAGTTCCTGGACGAGTTTGGAACGGAGAGGGTCATGTTCGGGACGGACGCGCCTTCTACGGAAACGATGATCTCGAGCAAGGAGTGGGTCGACATCATAAAGGCTCTTCCCCATGACGCAGCAAAGGAGTATCGTTTCACCGAAGAGGAGGTGGCAACTCTCCTTGACGGCAATGCTCGAAGATTGCTTGCCTCCATACCTGGGCGATAGCAGCTTTGCCTGTAGCCGAGCCGGGTTGGCCTTTCTTCGTTTTGCCTGATGGCCAGAGGGATGTGGATTCACAGGTTCGAGAATAGGGAAAACGAGAAACGAGGCCTGGCCCTATGTGGGTAAGAGGCATCTATATGGACCGAGGCATGGTTCAATACAGCGGGCAATCTGCTCAAAGGTGGTACTTTTTGAGATGTATGATTGACAATTATAGGCCATAATTTCCATATACTATGCTATGCGCTAGGTATCTTCTGACAATTGACTATAACAGCACAGAGAGTTAGGATATGGACACATGAATTTCAAACAACTATGAAAGTGCCACATGTTAAGGAGTGAGATATGAGTAAGTCCATGGAGACGATTGTTAAGACCGACGCGGGGAGGATTGAGGGCTACCAGCAGCGCGGCTTGTACGTTTTTAAGGGTATACCTTACGCTGCTCCACCAGTCGGGGAGCGACGGTGGCTGCCACCCGGAGCGGTTGAGCCGTGGAGCGGTGTGCGCCCGGCACAGTCTTCGGCTGCTATTGCACCGCAGAACGTGGCTCAAGGTGGTTTCCTAGACTTAAACCAGCTCCCGGCAGCAGAACCTCAGAGCGAGGATTGCCTTTATCTAAATGTATGGACCCCGGGTCTCGATGATACCCATCGCCCCGTACTGTTCTGGATTCACGGGGGAGGCTTTACCAGTGGCTCGGGTTCATCACCGATGTACAAGGGAAGCAGGCTGTCAGCGCGGGGCAACGTTGTCGTTGTGACAACCAACTACCGGCTGGGTCCACTCGGCTTTCTGAACCTGAACGAGCCCACAGGAGGAAGGATTCCGGCCACGGGCAACGAAGGCTTGCTGGATCAGGTCGCCGCTCTGGAGTGGGTGCGCAATAATATCACGTCCTTTGGTGGTGACCCCGATAATGTTACCATCTTCGGTGAATCGGCCGGCGGTATGAGTGTTGGTTGTGTGCTGGCTGTGCCGCAGGCAAAGGGGCTCTTCCGTAGGGCGATTCTTCAGAGCGGTGCGGCCAACACTGCCCGGCCACTGGGTAAGGCGGTGCAGGTCGCCGAGCAGTTCCTTGACATACTGGATGTAAAACCAGGTGATGTTGATGCCCTGCGTTCGCTTCCTGTGGAACGATTGCTGGCTGCCCAGCAGGAGTTGACACCCAGGATACAAAGGTCAGGTCTAACTGGGGGACTAGCACTGCAGCCGGTCATCGATGGTGTCACACTTCCGGCACTCCCGCTCGATGCTGTCCGGAGTGGTGCGGCCAGAGGAATACCTATCATTGTGGGTTCCAATCTCGATGAGTGGAAAATGTTTAACGTGAGAAATCCGGAACTGCAGAAGATGACCGAGACCGATCTCTCACGCCGTATTCAACGTTTCCTGCCTGGCGTAAATGTGGAGGCACTGGTTCAGACCTACAGAGAAGCACTAGCTAGACGTGGCGTGCCAAACCCACCGGCTGAGATATTAACGGCAATCGAGACAGACCAGAAGTTCCGGATACCGGCTATTCGCCTTGCCGAAGCCCAGCATAGTCAGGGACAGCCCGCCTATAATTACCTGTTCACCTGGCCATCCCCGATGCTTGATGGTGCCCTGGGGGCTCACCACGCCCTGGAACTGGGTTTCTTGTTCGGCAACTACGGGGAGGGGTGGGGGGGTTCCGGTCCCGCTGCTGACGCCCTTTCCAGGAACATCCAGGATGCCTGGCTGGCGTTCGCACGCAACGGCGATCCCGGCTGTGAAAGCATTGGCACATGGCCACCCTATGATGACCGTAGGACAACCATGATAATCAGGGAAGAATGCCACGTCGAGGAGGCCCCTTACGACGAAGAGCGCCGTGCCTGGGACTCGGTCCTAAATGAGGCATTGGGGTCATAAGATTGGCTGATTCAAGGTTTCTAGTGGCACAGAGGTTTTACCCTGTGCTTCTGTTTGCCTCGTTTGAAGGACGTTCAAGGACCACTGCCGGTGATCTTTACTGACGCTAACTTGACTACATGACTATTTTCCCGCCATATTAGTCCAATTGCCTGCGGTACTGGACAGAGCCGAAGCCAACCCTTCAAATCGAGCACGGCCCTCCTCGCAGCACCAGATATGCTGTTCACAGATTTGCTTACTATGATAAGCGGTCTAAGCGCTATCCCCAGACTAAGCCTTTGATCCTTTCAGCTTTGTTTGCCAATCGGCAGCATATGTAGGATAATCGGCAGCAAGCAGGATCGGCGTATAGAGGGAAAGGAACTTGAATGACTCGCGATGCGATTGTTGCGGAGGGGCTGTCCTACTGGTATGGCGAATTAATCGCCGTGGATCACATCAGTTTCGGTGTGGCCGAAGGCGAGATTCTAGGCTTTCTTGGTCCAAATGGTGCAGGGAAGACAACCACTGTCAAGATGCTGACGGGACAGCTCAAACCGAAAGCTGGAAAGGCAATACTGCTCGGTATCGACGTTGCCAGTGATGTCGAAAAGGTGCAGGGGGAGATTGGCGTTTGCTTTGAGGAGACAAATCTCTATGAACAGATGAGTGCAATCGAAAACTTGAAGCTGTTCGCGCGTCTGTTTGGTACTCGTGAATTTGATGGTTATGCTCTATTGAGACGGGTTGGTTTGGCGGGTCGGGAGAAAGACCGGGTCGAGAATTATTCCAAAGGCATGAAGCAGCGTCTCATGGTGGCACGATCGCTGGTGAATCGGCCCCGTGTCTTATTCCTTGATGAGCCCACTGCCGGGCTCGATCCTGCATCCAGCGAGTCTATCAGAAACATAATCTTGGAGGAGCGCGAGCGAGGGGCCACGGTTTTTCTCACCACGCATGATATGATGGAGGCCGATAAGCTTTCCGACCGGGTAGCCTTTATGGATCAAGGCAAGATCGTTGCTCTCGATACGCCGCACAACCTGAAACAGCAGTATGGCAAACGAGCGCTTAAGGCCAAAGTCTCGACCGATAGTGGTAAACTTGAGGATCGTGAGATCGCTCTGGATACCCCGGAGACGCCAAGCGCCATTCGTGAACTCTTTGCCCGGGAGAGGGTAGTCACTATCCACAGCGAGGAGGCCAGCTTAGAGGACATCTTCATTAGGATCACGGGACGGGGACTCGAAGGATGAACTTGCGTGTTGTCGGTGCCCTCGTCATTAAAGACCTCTCTCTCTTCTTCCGAAACCGGGCTTTTACCCTTTTGACCATCTTTGGCCTCATCGTGTATTTAATCATCTATTTCGTGATACCGGGTTCAGTCGACGAAAGCCTGGACATCGGACTCTATGCGCCAGTAGTACCCCCGGCCTTTGAGCAGATACAAGGAGAGGGCCTGAAAATGGAGGTGGTCGAATCTGAGGAGACCCTTAGAAAGGGTGTGATCGAGGGCCGATACGTAGCTGGGGTGGCTCTCCCGGCTGACATAATGGAGAGGTTGATGTCTGGGCAGAAACCTCAGGTCAAACTGTATGTCACTTCAGATGCACCTGGAGAGATCAAGGATGCAGTTGGGGTTCTCATCACAGAATTCGCCTACCTCCAAACTGGACAATCACTGGCTATCGAGGTATCGGAGGAGATCCTGGGTCAAGACATGATAGGTATGCAGATACCACCGCGAGACCGGCTTCGTCCTCTCCTTGCCGTCTTCATTCTCCTTGTTGAAACCATGGGCTTGGCCACCCTGATCGGCGAGGAGGTTGAGCGGCGCACCATCCAGGCCCTTTTGGTTACCCCGATGACGGTCAGAGACCTGTTTGCTGCCAAAGGCATCATGGGTGTAAGCTTGGCCTTTGGCCAGGCCACATTATTCATGGCAGTCGTCGGCGGCATGAGTGGGCAACCATTGATAATGCTGGCCACGCTGCTGCTTGGGGCGGTGCTAGTCACAGGAATTGGCTTCCTCATAGGATCATTGGCGAGAGACATGCTATCGGTGATGCCTTGGGTACTTGTTGTCTTCATTCCGTTGGTCATCCCCTCATTCAACGTTATGTTTCCAGGCACCTTTACCGGATGGGTCAAGGTCATCCCTTCCTACTATCTAGTTGATACGGTACATCGGGTTTCTAACTTCGGAGCTGGCTGGGGTGATATCTGGCGTAATCTGCTGATGCTCGCGTTGTTCAGCATAGTCATCGTTTGGATTGGTATCACGGCCCTGAGGAGGAAATTCCAATGAGCCTCAAGCGTGTCGCTATTCTGCTGGGCAAGGAGTTCCTACAAGGTCCCAAGAACTACATCTTCGTCATGGCTGTCGTCCTGCCGATACTCCTCTCGCTTGTAGTTTCTCTAGTCTTTGGCACTCTTTTCTCTGAGAAGCCCAAGCTGGGGATTGTTGATGAGGGTAGCTCCAAGCTGGTTAACATGACCAAAGAGCTTACTTCGGTGATCACCAAGGAATACGGCACGGCCTCTGAGGTTAGACAGGCGGCTGAGAGTGGCGCTGTAGACCTGGGTATAGTGCTTCCCCAGGATTTTGACAACTCTGTTGTGCAAGGAGAGGCAATAAAGATCACCGCATACATCTGGGGAGAGAGTCTGGCTAAGAATCGCTCCATCCTGGGGGTGACTATACTCAATCTTATTAGGGAGCTGGCCGGTCAGGAAGCTCCCGTGGAGATCGAAACCATTACCCTAGGTGATGAGGTGTCCATCCCCTGGAATGATCGCCTGCTTCCATTCATTGTACTCATGGCCGTGTTTTTCGGTGGCCTAATGTTGCCGGCGACATCGGTGGTGACCGAAAAGGAGAAGAAAACGCTCCAGGCGTTGGTCGTAACCCCTACAAGTCTGAGAGACGTTTTCCTGGCAAAAGGGCTCGTTGGCATTATTCTCAGCCTTTTTGCAGGCGTGGCGATCCTGATTTTGAACCAAGCCTTTGGCGCTGAGCCAGGGCTGCTGCTTTTGTTGTTGGCGCTGGGCGCGATAATGGCAGCGGAGATCGGCTTGTTACTGGGGGCCTTTATTAAGGACTGGACGACCTTGTTCACTGTCTGGAAGAGCGGTGCAATTCTGCTTTTTGCCCCCGCTTTTGTTTACCTCTTCCCTCAAATTCCGGAATGGATAGCGAAGGTCTTTCCCACCTATTATCTTATCCAGCCAATCGTCGAGATAAGTCAGAGGGGTGGTGACTGGGCCAGCATAGCAACAAGCGTCTTTGTCCTCATTGGGCTGGATCTGATTCTGATCGCCGTGGTCGCAGTCACAGTGACGAGAGTTAGGCAGTACGCTATATAATTGTTGACTGCCCATTTCATATTCTTCCCTGATGCTTCTTTCCTCTAGGTTACGCCTAATTAGGCATTTACATGCTAGTTTTCCTCACTGACTGGGGTTGCATTGCAGTATTCATCTATTCTTCATCAGCAGTTCCTTGTCCACCAAAAGGCCATTCGTTCGACCATACCAGGGCAGAGAATGTGACCATGTCGGAGCAATGAAATGGTAGATTCGGGAGTTGACGCAACATATGCTGCACCATACGCTAAGCCTGGTTACATGACCCACTGGGGTTGATCAATATCCGATTTTTTTGGAGGTGAGAATTTGAGTCAGGCAGTGATGCAAGGTGTTGGCCGCATGACAAGGGATGTGCTGCGAAAAGCGGAGAAAGGAGCCATAGAACCCTCACCGCAGAAGGAAGAAAACCCTACGCTGTTTCATTGGGGCGATGCGCTCCTATGGGAGCGGGCGAATTGTCTGCATCCATTGGCCTTGATAGCGCGAGCGTTTAGCCTCCTCGATGCTGTTAGCACGCGAGCTGCTCGCCATGGCATCGATAGCTCTGATACCATACAAGAGATAAGGTTCGCTTTCGAGACGCTGATTAAGGCTGAGGAGTTCCTCACGGCCGGTGAGTTCCTGACTAGCCTGGAGACGGCGATCCCGACGGAGGAGCGGGAGCTATGGCCGTTGAGTGAGATACTTTCCTAGCGGCGGATACTCTGCAATCTGCTTGCTTGGTAAAGTTGCACCTGTTTCTTGACGCAACTCAATATTCCTACCTTTTTCTTGCCAATTCCTTACGACTCCTTAACTATCTCGTGTTACCCTATAGTTGGGTTCGCAGATTTTGCAATTCAGCTAACGGCAAGCGGAGGTATCAGTGATGGTTGAGGTAGCAGTGAGAGACGAAAGGGGAATCGATTTGCCCTCGAGGATGCTGACGGTGCAAGAGGTCGCCCGTCTTCTATATGTGCATGCCAATACAGTTAGGAAGTGGAGCAACCTAGGACTTTTGAAAACATACCGCATAGGACGCCGCGGCGACCGCAGGTTCGCTGTCGAAGAGGTTTCCGAATTTCTCAGAGTGAATAGCCAAAGCCATAGTCCTTAGGCGAGAGCACAGGGGGCGTACTTTTGCTCGGGGGATCTTAACTGAGTAGTTTCTGCAAGGACTCGCCGTCCTCTTCACTGTATGGCCGTGCAAACACGAAGGTTGTACGGCCATACAGGCATTTAATGATTGGGAAAGATCGGCGAAGCATCCAAAGGCGGACTAACACATAAGCTACAACATCCGGATAGCCTTAAGGGGGCAAACGCCAGCGCATTTGGCGCAGCCGCGACACCATCTGGCCGAGTTAACCTCAGGTACTTCACCAGGGTGCACTTGAAGTAAACTCTTGTGCTCACACTCAAGCGCAGCCATACATACGCCGCCGTTACATTTCTCGGGTTTACACCTGGTGTAGTCCACCACCACTATCTTCTTGGGCATGGAGCCTCTCTTTGGCTAGCGCTTCTCAAAGTTTACCGGAACGGGGCAACGTTCAAAACCGATGCATTAGCACGAAAAGCATTCAAGCCGAATTCTAATATAGCCAGCCTGTCGAAAATATGACATTTGTCTCATTCTCAGTCTTATAAAGAAGGGACTTCATACTATTGTTCGCAATCGGGGTGGTTTGGCCATATAAGGCATGTTATAATGGCATCTACTATACCCGATGAACAAGTGACCGAGGCTGAGGGTGCAAGGCAAAGAAGACGCAATCTGTGAATAGGAGGTGGCAAATCGCTGAGGGAGTAGAGTACGCGGGCTTCTGGATTCGGTTCCTGGCTGTCATCATCGACGGAGTCATACTAGGCATCATAGGGTTTGTCCTTTTTCGACTGATGACAGCCACAGCGTATGGTTCTATCTCCTGGCTGGTGGGCGCAGCCTATTCAGTATGCTTTTATTCACTATGCTTCTGGGTATACTGGCAAGGCCAAACCCCGGGCAAACGCATCCTGAATCTCAGGGTCGTCAGGGCAGATGGTGCACCGGTAGATTGGTCAACTGCCATAATAAGGTATATCGGCTATACAGTCTCCGGCTTTATATTGCTGGTCGGGTTCATAATGGCTGCCTTTGACGATGAGAAGCGCGCGCTGCACGACCGGCTGGCCAATACTCGAGTGGTCATGGTTCGTAGGACAGCTTAAGCAGGCACTCATTACGCCGGACGCAGTATACTCTTTGGTTAGATGATATTATTCGCCCATGTTGGCATCGCTTTGGGTATAGCTTAGCTTTCAAAGCTAAAGTCGAATTGAGGAGCGATCGCAATCCGGCAGAGGTCGCGTCGAATTCTAAGCCCTCGACCTCCAACCACGAAACGATGCCCACATCAGAGAAACCAAACCTGCCGGTACCCGATAAGTTGGTGCCTTCTTACCCGTCGGTGGCGTGTGGGCAAGCGTCGCTTTGCGTTCTCTAATGCGGGCACGATAATGTACCACCAGTTTACTCACAACAGAAACACCCCTCTTACGCAACACTGCCCATACAGCCAATATGGCAAATCCCGACTGTATGGCCACCGAGAACCACGCATTTTGCAGTATCGGAAGCCCCCAGAAATAAGTCCAATGATAGTGTGCCCCTGACCAATCTAACCCTGCAATTGCACTATACGCTCGCTCCCAGTCAGTTATGGTGGCAGCTAACATAGATGGCCACTGCTCTCGCCCAAACCACATAAGCAGTGCAGAAGCCACGCCCATTACCAAGCCCATGGGTACGGTTATCTCGTCATGGTATAGCATATTCCAACACCAGTCTAGAACATAGTGGGAGAAGAAGGCGACGGGTATGCCAGTCCATTTACCTACGCCCTTCCCCACCACGTATCCTGTAGCAAGGTGTGCTGGAAAGTACATCTAGTTCTACGCCTTAACAGTAATCAGTGCCCTGATCTGGTGGTTGATCTCTATGAGTTTATATAGCTTTTCGAGAACTAGCTGATATTCTGGCAGGGAAGGGGGAAGAGCTTTCAACAACGCCCTGCACTCTGCCTCCTTTTCCGTGCCCTCGTCGAGCAACTTCTGGAGGTCCGGTGTGCTTTGCACTTCAGTTGTCCCCTTTCAGTAAAATCTTCAGTTGGAAGACCACCGTGATTTGTCTTCGCCCTGCGAGTTGGATTGTTTGGCCAGCCCAAAAAAATAAACCGACCCGAAGGGTCGGTTTCGCTACTCGCTCCCCGCAGCCCAAGCGTCCAAATACGGGCTGCGGTTCAATGCTTCCCTTTGTTTACACTATTCGCTTCTGCGAAAACTATAACACAGGCTCGTATTTCGATGTCAAGGCTATTGTCTTATCATTAAGTTGTGTTATGAAACATGGGTGACACTCTCAGGTAAGATAGGTTAGTAAAAACATAATACCTAAGAGTAAGTTCCATTAGACTTATGGCACAAAAGCCAAAGCCAGAAGGAAGCTGAGGACAGGCTTCTTATCTGGGAGAGTTCCCTGCGCAAAGGGGCTCCCGGGGGAATTTCAGGCGTTGCTCTCCATGTTTAAGAGCTGGCGGCAGGAGATCCTAAACTGCTTTGAGGGGTCTCTACGAACGTTTCTTCCTCTTCTGCTCCTGCTCGGCGTTCTTTTCGCTTCCCACATCCGCCAGTGGCACTTCCACCACCGCCTCACTCTCCAGTTGGACCATCACTGTTTCCTTGAGTGGGTTGCACCCTGTTACCATGCCCTCTCCCAGAGGAGTGAAGACATGCTCGCCCACTTGGGGCAGTTTCTCTTTCATTTCGCGGTATTGTTCGCTTTCATGGCTTAAGCAACAAAGCAGCCTGCCACAAACGCCGGAGATCTTCGTGGGGTTAAGAGGCACATCTTGCTCCTTGGCCATTCTGATGGAGACAGGATTGAACTCGCAGAGAAAGCTGGAGCAGCAAAGGGGACGTCCGCAGGGGCCAAAGCCACCCATCATCTTCGCTTCGTCCCGAGGTCCCACCTGTCGCAGCTCCACCCGCGTCTTAAAGGTAGCCGCCAGGTCACGAACAAGCTCCCGAAAGTCCACCCTTCCCTCCGCCGTGAAATAGAAGACAAGCCGACTGCCATCCAAATTATACTCGGCGGAGAGGAGCTTCATAGGTAGATTGAATTGGGCCACCTTGGCTTCACAGGTTACCAAGGCATCCTTCTCCCGACTGCGAAACTCCTCCATTTGGCGCAATTCCTCGGCCTCCGCTTTACGCAAAACCGGCTTAAGCGGCTCAGCTAATTCGTTGGCCAAGACCTGTTTTGAGGCGATGACAACCCAACCTGCCTCCAGGCCACGGGCGGTCTCGACCACAACCCAGTCGCCAACTTCTAGTTCTATTCCAGCGGGGTCGAAGTAATAGACGCGCCCCGCTCGCTTAAAACGAATGCCCACAACTTCAACCATATGTCAAGGGAAGCCAGCCTACGGGATAAGAATTAGACCCTGGCTACTTCCCTACTCACCTCCTTTAACCCTTCCTTATTAGGGATGTCCAACATCAAAACCTCCAGTGCGAGGCGGGGGTTAGCATTTCGCTCTAGCTGCCAGCGCGCGGCCCGGATGCTTCCAATGAAGCCCACAATCTGCATCAGACTGTAACTTTGCGCCAGTTGAAGCAGCCGCTCCTGACAGTCAATGTTAGTGATCAGATCAGCACAGCCTACCCGAATGAAAAGGAGATCACGCCACAAGCTGAGCCACAGGTCCAGCACCTCCGTAACAGCCTGCCGATTCCTTCCAAACTGTGATGCCAACTGAGCAGCATAGGCAAAGCGCTCCTCAAAACTGACCGTGAGGAAATCAAGAAGCTCAGTCGCCCTCTCCGCATGCTCCTGGAGAAGGCGCTCCTCAGCACTGGCCGAGAACGCCCAACCAATGCCACCTCCACAGAGGCGAGCTAATACCCTCGCCTTTTCCGGAGCAATACCCTCCCGCTCTATCAAGGTTCGCTCCACCAGGTCGCAGGACAGGGGGCCTAACTCGATCCTCTGGCAGCGGGAAACAATAGTGGGTAGCAACACCCTATCGTTCACCGCCAGCAGGATCAAAAGAACATAAGACGGCGGCTCCTCCAAAGTCTTCAACAGGCAATTGGCGGCTTCCATATTTAGACATTCGGCACCGTCGATGATGAAGACCTTCTTTCTGCCCTCATAAGGAGGCAAACTTGCCGTATGCTGCAATTCCCTAATCTGGTCAATGCTTATCTCCGTCCTTAATCGTCCGGCAGCATTTCGGTCATAGGTCAAGCCAATCACCTGCACATCGGCATGCTTTCCAGCCTCGATTCTGCGGCAAGCTTGGCACTCGCCGCAGGGGGGGTCCTCAGCCTCGCAATTCAGCGCCTGGGCCAAACTCACGGCCAAGGTCATCTTGCCTACATGGGCGGGGCCCACAAAAAGGTAGGCGTGAGAAAGGCGCTCCCTTTTCAGGCTATTGTCCAATAATTCGACCGCTCTTGGGTGGCCGATCACTCGCCACATCGCCTACCAGCTCCCTCTAAACCGAATCGCATCTCATCAGATCCTCATAAGTCTCACGCCGTCGAATAAGACGGGCCTTCCCTTGTTTAACCAGAACAATGGGTGGCTTCAGCGCGGCGTTGTAGTTGCTGGCCATAGCCAGACAGTAAGCCCCCGCTGCCAGTATGACCACGAGGTCGCCCGCCTCCAGGGCTGGCAACTCGACATCTTTAATCAAAATATCGCCCGACTCACAAAATTTGCCCGAAATGGTGACGCGTTCCGTACTCGTTTCCGCCATCTTATTAGCCACCACAGCCTCGTAGGTGGCCCCATAGAGGGCAGGACGAATATTATCGGCCATGCCACCGTCCACCGAAACATACTTACGCACCCCAGGTATGTCCTTTATGGCTCCCACAGTGTATATTGCCAGCCCCGCTCGGCCCACGATTGACCGCCCTGGCTCCACCACCAGCCTAGGCACGGGAAGCCCCAGCCTTTCTGCCACCTTGACCAGAGTAGATACAATAGCCTCGGCGTACACTGATATGCCAGGCGCTGGCGTATCCTCAGTATATTGAATGGCGAATCCGCCTCCCACATTGAACTCCTGCAACTCAAATCCGTGCTTAACCGTCATACCGGCGGCAAAACCGAGCACCACCCTGATAGCCTCTTCATAAGGCTCCACATCGTAAATGGGCGAGCCCAGGTGGACATGCAGACCGACAAGGTTCAAATTTGAAGCTGCCATAGCCTGCATCAGCGCCTCCTCCGCCTGCCCGCTCACGATGGGAAGCCCAAACTTGCTATCGATGATACCCGTGGTAGTGTAGGCATGGGTATGAGGATCGATCCCGGGCGATAGCCGAAGAAGTATGTCTTGCCTCCTCCCTGCCTCTTGAGCCAATCCATTCAGCATGGAAAGCTCATACATATTATCCACCACAACTCGCCCCACTCCCCACTCCAGGGCCAGCCGAAGCTCATCGGGGGTCTTGTTATTGCCATGGAAGTAAACCTTCTCCATAGGGAAGGCGACAGATCGGGCAATGGCCAACTCGCCGGCGGAAACCACGTCCAGCCCCAAACCTTCCTCCTTGAAGATGAGAGCCAGCGCCTGGTTAATGAAAGCTTTACACGCATAGATAACCATTGTGTCGGGGTAGCGGCTCCCGAACTCCGCCTTGAATTCCGCACACTTGCTGCGCAAAGCGACTTCATCGAAGACATAAAGAGGGGTGCCGAATTCTGCGGCCAGATCCACCACATCGCAGCCCCCCACCACCAAGTGATCCTTGCCATTTACCCCTGCTGTCTCAGGAAGCAGGGCTGACTTGGGCACACCTTGCATAGTCGACATAGCACCTCTTGCCCTGCCAAGAAGGGCAGAACCGGGATTCAGACCAATTGCATTCCAACAAGTTTAGGGAGCTAAACAAGCGAGAGGAGGCTGGTACAAGCGAGGGTTCAGTTGTTAGCTGAGGGTATAACGAGTGGTTTCACCGGCAAATTGAGTAACTCTTTTCTCCCTTTCCAGCTTTATAAGATGAGCCAGAACCTGCCCTCTGGCGGCTCCTAAAAGCCGCCGGTCAAGCTCTGGGTAGATCTCGCGTACCATCTCCTCGATAGTCCCTTTGCCCCGCCTTAGACAGCTTAATACCTGCTCCTCGCGGTCGAGTCGGTGATCGATAAGCTCCTGGATCTTGCGCCTCGGCTCCTTTATGGCAGGGCCGTGACCTGGGTAGATCATCTCGATATCGTAAGCCAGAAGCCTCCGCAATGAATCGACATATTCGCCCATATCCCCTTGAGGTGGGGCGATAGCGGTGGTTCCCGCGCCCGGCACATTATCGCCCGAGAAAAGCACGCTCGCCC
>Ga0299912_10001354_pt1 | contig 19806 bp, 20 predicted proteins | sample RVTome_2_FD_207667 | JGI IMG/M metagenome (GOLD analysis project Ga0299912, IMG submission 207667) | Soil microbial communities from uranium-contaminated site in the Upper Colorado River Basin, Wyoming, United States - RVT95D214 (version 2) ... | reverse complement strand
GGCTTTTTGCGATGGATGATACAGGAGCGGATGAATTTGAACTTTACATTCTGAGAAGAGCGGGCGATCTCATTCCCCTGGAGAGAGAAAGGGAACGTTTGATTTTTAAGGAGGAACGATGACACCCAGGTTGATTTCAAAAAAAGTGGTGTCAGATCGTTTGAACTGGGTAGAGAAGCTGATAACGGAGATACGTTCACTACCTCTCCATAGTTATCAAGAATTTATTGGCGATAGCCGGAATGTTTGGTCCGCCGAATCCTGTCTGCGGAGAAGTCTTGAAGCCTTGATGGATATTGGAAGGCATATATTGGCCAAGGGTTTTGGCACGGGGGTGACCGAATATAAAGAGATAGCTCAAAGACTTGGTGAGGTTGGGGTCTTATCTCCATCTGATGCCGGGATTTTGAGGATTCTGGCAGGATACCGGAACCGCCTGGTCCATTTTTATCATGAGATAGGGGAGAAGGAGCTATATAAAATCTGCAAAGACAGATCGGTGATTTAGAGATAGTTAGAGATGCTTATATTCGCTGGCTAAAAGATCATCCGAACAAAATAGATGAGAGGCTTTAAAACAGATATACCCTTTCATGATGAATAGAAAGTTGTTTTCCGGGATTTTTGGGGTAATCCTTCTTTTCTCTCTTTTCTTTTCTTGCGACCGGCCCCAGAAATCCGGCATAGATTTTGATAGTATTGATACCTCAGGGGATCCCATCCAGACCTCTTATAAATCCGAAGCCCCCATCGTTAAAGAAATCAAGAATGGGCAGTTTACGATTACCCCAGTGGCGGAGTATAAATTGTCGGGCATGGTGGTCAGTAAGGAGACCTACTCAGATGATTGGGGAGGAAAGATATCACCGGTCGATTTAGCCATCGTATGGGGAAAACTGGCCGAGCCTGAATACACCCCGTATATCACTTATAGCCAGAGTAACCGGTGGTATTTTTATCAGTATAAGCCAGATAGTCCTTTCGACAATTCTTATGTGATCTCCCATTCTGCAAACAATCATATTATAACTGCCAATGAGAATATTCTTGAGGCGGTGAAGACGATCGGGAAAGGAGACAGGATTGTATTAGAAGGGTTTTTAGTGAATATAAAGGGAACCCATGAGGGAAGACCGGTCACCCGGAACACAAGTATGACACGGAAAGACACGGGAGACGGTTCTTGCGAGATTGTCTATGTAACTAAAATAAGAGTCAATACAGATGTCTATGAGTGATGAGAAGATAAGAAAGGGGAAAACACTTTAGCTCTTTGAAAAATGCTTTTTAAAATCCCTCCCCTGCCTTCGCCGAAGCGGCTTCGCGCAGGCAGGCCACCTCCCTTTGCCCTCCGGGTCAGAGACCGTTCTCTCCGAGCCAGAGGCTCTTCTGAGCCGGAGGCTGGGTCGGAGACCAAAGGGAGGAGAAATACTTCCCCCTTTGAAAAAGGGGGATTGCCGTCGGTCCATAGGGCCTCTGGCCCGGAGGGAGGGGGATTTAAGATATTACGATATCTTGACCAGACCTCTTTTTCAAAAAACTAAATTATTACGAAAGGAGAAATAAAGTTGCGATTCACTTATAGCCGGAAGAGAGAATCGAAAAATGCAGCACAGCGCTCCGTGGTGATGGGAACCCAGGGGATGGTGGCTGCCAGTCAACCTCTGGCCACCCTTTCTGGATACAAGATCTTGGCAAAGGGTGGAAATGCAATCGATGCGGCGGTGGCCATGGTCAGCACCCTGAGCGTGGTGGAACCCTATAATGTGGGATTGGGCGGTGACGCCTTTGCGTTGATCTATCTGGCAAAAGAGAAACGATTAATTGGGATGAATGGCAGCGGCCGGGCACCTTATCTGGCGACACTGACAGAATTTAGGAATCGGGGACTGAATGAAATTCCCGAGAGAGGTATTTTAGCGGTCACCGTCCCAGGAGCGCTCCATGGGTGGAATCAGGCCCTAGAACTGTACGGAACCATGAAGCCTTCCGGTGTCTTCAGGGATGCCGTTAATTATGCTGAAAACGGATTTCCTTTCACTGAGGTCATTGCCGGAGAATGGAAAGAGGCGGAAGGGCTTCTTCGTTCTTCCGAAAGTTCATCCAGGGCTTACCTGATAAACGGTAAAACTCCCCGAACCGGCCAGATATTCACTAACAAAGATCTGGCAAAGACTTATCGAAAAATTGCCTATGATGGAATCAAGACCTTTTACGAAGGGGAGATTTGTGATGCCATTATTGAGACCTCCAACCGTCATCAAGGGTTGTTTTCTCATCAGGATTTTAAGAATCACACGACCACCTGGGTGGAGCCCATCTCTACAGATTACAGAGGTTATACGATTTATGAACTCCCCCCAAACGGCCAGGGGCTGACCGCTCTTGAAATGCTTAATATTCTCGAAGGATATGATATAAAAACCTTATCGCCTAATAGCCCGGACTACCTTCATCTTCTGGTCGAAGCCAAGAAGGCGGCTTTCGAAGACAGGGACAGATTCATCACAGATCCTGAATTTGGAAAGATCCCCATGGATCGTCTTTTATCCAAGGACTATGCAAAAAAGGTCAGGGATAAGATCAGCCTGGAAATCGCCGTTCCTCCTTCTTCTTTTACTTTCCAGAATAGTGGTTCTGAAACCGTTTATGTGACAGCAGTGGATAAAAACAGGAATGCCGTTTCATTTATCAGCAGCCTGTTTATGGCCTTTGGATCGGGTGTCGTCGTGGATGGAACGGGGATCGCTTTACAAAACAGGGGAAAATCATTTTCTTTAAACCCGGAACACCGAAACAGGATAGAACCTCACAAACGACCCATGCATACCATCATCCCGGGCATGGTCTTCAAGGATGGAGAGTTTTTGATGAGCTTCGGGGTGATGGGCGGGGATATGCAACCACAGGGCCATGTCCAATTTTTAGTCAACCTGATCGATTTTGGAATGAATTTACAGGAATCCATGGATGCCCCCAGGGTAAGGCACCTGAGGGGTATGGAAGTCTACCTGGAAGATGGCATTTCAGAGGAAACAGCCACTGTTCTCTCCCGAAAAGGCCATCACATCATCAGGGAATTCTCACCGGTCAATCAGGTGGGTGGGGGACAGGCCATCTTTCTTGACCATGATCAGGATGTTCTTCTGGGAGCCTCCGACCGGAGAAAAGATGGTTGTGCAATCGGATACTAAACCTCACAGTTGCGTAAAAATTACATAAAAAGGGAGGCGGGTGTGCTGGGCGGACACGGGAAGCCGAAGCTTCCCAAAACTTTACACCTGCCTGCGCGAAGCCGCTTCGGCGAAGGCAGGGCGGCACCTTTAAACGTTTGGCTACGCTGTTTTCAAGCAAAACCCAAAGGCCACCTCAGGTTACATCGTATATTTCCCATGAAAGATAAAATAATCCGCAATTGTAAAGGTTTGTAAGCACACTTGCCTCACTTTTTTTGCAACGTTAAGGTAAACCTATCCTCCGAGATAGAGGCGTTTGACTTCTTCGTTGTTTAAAAGACCTTCTCCTGTATCTTCCAACCGATTCATCCCTAAATCTAAGACATAGGCCCGGTGGGCTGATTTAAGAGCCTTTCTTGCATTCTGCTCCACAATGACAAAGGTCACTCCATCCTTGTTAATCGAATTGATTCCATCATAGATCTCTTCAATGACCTTCGGTGCAAGACCCAAGGAGGGTTCATCCAGGAGGATGAGTTTGGGTCGGACCATGATGCTTCGCGCCAGGGCAAGAATCTGCTTTTCCCCTCCTGACAAGGACCCTGCTTTCATCTTCATTCTTTTTTTTAGGATGGGATACCTCTGGAAAATATCCTGAATGGCTTTTTCAATTACTCTGGAATCATGAAGTGGCGTCCCTCCCATCTCTAAATTCTCCCTCACGGTGAGAGAGGGGAAAATATTTTTCCCTTGAGGAATATAAGATATTCCCATTTTCACTTTTTCCTCTGGTTCTGCCTGAGTAACCTCTTTTCCGGAAAAGAGGACATTACCTTTCTTGGGTTTAATCAGACCGAAAATGGTTTTGAGTAGGGTAGATTTCCCTGAACCATTTGGCCCGATGATACAGACGATCTCTCCTGAGTCTACCTGGATTGAGACTCCATGTAGGACTTCGATCTTTCCATAACCCGAATAGACGTTTTGGACTTCTAAGATGGGAACCATAGGTGAAGTTCGGAGTTCAGAGTTATGAGTTCGGAGTTTAAAGTCTTAAACTAAAGACTCCAAACTGAATTACTCCGAACTAATTTACACTCCCAGATATGCTTCAATGACTCTGGGATCGTTTTGAATCTCCTTGGGCTTTCCTTCTGCGATCTTTTCCCCATTATCCAGCACAAAAACCCAATCACAGAGCTCAATGATCACACCCATGTTGTGCTCGATGATGAAGAAGACCTTCCCAGACTCTTTCATTTTCAAAATCAGCTTCATTATCTTTCGAATCAGGGAAGGGTTGATCCCCGCTGTGGGCTCATCCAAGAGAATCATCTTTGGATCTGCCATAAAAGCCCTTCCCAGCTCAAGTAGTTTCTGTTGTCCGTAAGAAAGATTTTCAGCAAACTGATCTTTCAAATGGGATAAGCCAACTGTTTCGATGAGTCCAAGGGCTCTTTCTCGATATGCCTTCTCCTCATCCCGAATCCTTCTCCTCTTGACCCATAGAGACCAGAGAATTTCCCCTGTCTGGTGCAGTGGTGCGAGAAGCATGTTTTCAAGGACCGTCATTTTTGGAAAGATGCGGGTCAATTGAAATGTCCGGATGATTCCATGCTGTGCCACCTTATAAGGAAGATGTCCATCGATTCGATTCCCCTTAAAATATATTTCTCCTTTGTCAGGAGGGATGGAGCCTGTGATGAGGTTGAAAAGGGTCGTCTTTCCTGATCCATTGGGTCCGATCAGTCCTGTAATCACATAGTCCTTCAATCCAAGCGAACAATTGGAGACGGCGTGGATTCCACCAAAGGATTTGCTGAGCCCTTTAATTTCCAGCATTCGAACCCCTTCCTTTTTCTTTAAGCAAGCCCTCAGGCCGAAAAATCATCAATACGATAAGAAGCCCTCCAAAGATCATCTGTTGGAGAGGGGCAAGGTATCGGGTCCATTCCGCGGGGAGCCGGAGAAATCTGAGAGACTCCTGAAAAAATATAAGGACAAAGGCCCCAAGGACTGGACCCCATTCTGTTCCCTTTCCACCCAGAACGACGATCAGAAGAACGAGAATCGTTTCCAGCAAGGTAAAGTCCCCTGGACTGATAAAGGTGGTGTAATGGCCCCAGAGCGTTCCAGCCAAACCGGCAAAGAGTGAACCGATGACGAAGGATTTGATCCTGAAAAAGAAAACATTTTTACCTAAGGCTTCAGCCGCCACTTCATCTTCTCGAATCGCCCTGAGCACTCGACCAAAGGGGCTTCTTAAGATGATTCTTAGAATGAGAAAGGTGAGGGCAGCAAATCCTAATGTGAGTAAGAGATATTGGGGAAGGGTGGCGAATCGGTAAGAAAAGAGAATGGGTTTTGGAATTCCCGGTAAACCCATTGGCCCCCTGGTCAACCAGACCTCGTTCTGGAAGACCATTCGGATGATTTCACCAAAGCCGAGTGTGACGATCCCAAAATAGTCGCCCCGGAGTCTGAGGCTGGGGATGCTAAGAAGAAAACCCCAAAGGCCTGCCATGGCAAGGGCGATGAAAAGGCTCAATTCGAATGGAACTTGTTGGAGAGTCAGTAGGGCAGAAGTATAAGCACCGATTCCGAAGAAGGCTACGTGGCCAAAATTGAAGAGGCCCGTATATCCCACCTCAAGATTGAGACTCATGGCAAAGATGATATAGATGATAATCATCACACAGAGATGAAGAAAAAGATCCATGGATTACTCCTGCCTTCCCAGGAGAGCCGAAGGTCGAATGAGCAACATTAAAACCATAATCCCAAAGGCAATTGCATCCTTATAGCCTGGAGAAATAACAAGAACACCAAGATTTTCTGCCAAACCAATTACAATACCCCCCAAAAGAGCTCCCCAGATATTGCCAACACCTCCAAGAAGCGTTGCGGCAAAGGCCTTCACCAGGTTGATCAGCCCCATTCCGGGTTGAAGGTTGGTATCGAGAGCCAAGAGAATACCACCCACTCCGGCTAGGACAGAGGCAATGACCCAGGCGAATTGAATGGCGTGTTTCGAATCGATCCCCACCACGCGAGCTAATTCCAGATTGTCTGAGACGGCGCGCATCGACTTCCCCAACCTTGATCTGTGGAAGAGAAGATAGACAAAGACGATACAAACAATAGAAGTAAGAATGATGGCCACCTGGTTGAGCGTGATGCTGATTCCTAAAATTCTCAGCCCTCTCTTGATTTCAAAACCATAGGTTCTGAGCTCAGCACCCCATAAGAACTGTGCTCCATTCCTCAAGAGGAAGGAAAGGCCCAATGCAGCAATAAGGAGTGTTAAACGATTCGCTGTGCGAAGAGGTTTAAAGACAAAGCGATCCATTCCAATCCCAAGAAGGATCGTCAAGAAGAGAGCAGGAATGAGAGCTATAGGGAGAGGAAGTCCAAAGGGTTTTCCCATCAGAAAGTAAAGAAAGTAAGCCCCCCACATGATCAATTCACCATGGGCAAAGTTGACAAAGTTGAGCACTCCATAGATCAGCGTCAACCCCATGGCGAACAGGGCGTAGATGCAGCCGGCAAGAATGCCATTCAGAATGGATTGGAAGAGGAAGTCCATAAGTTAAAAATGACAAATGTTAAAGTTCAAATGTCGAAGCTCAAAGCTAAAATTCAAAACCCTTATAAAAAATTAGGTTCTGAGGGAAAATATCCCTCAGAACCTATCTGTGGAATCAAAACATCTTGGCCCTATTTTTTATAATCAACAATCAGCCCGTCTTTGACTGTCCAGACGCCGTATTCGCTTCCCACCCCGCGGTCCTGATCAAAGGTCTTGTCTCCAGTCACTCCCCTGTAGCCATTGGCCACTTCAAGGAGGGCCTTTCGAATCCCGTCGGAAGCATGGCCTCCTTTTTCAATGGCTTTGGCTGTGAGGTAGACCATATCGTAGTTGAATTCAGCAAAGATAGGGATCTTCTCGTCCCCATACTTCTTCTTCCATGAAGCCCTGAAGGCTCTGTACTCTTTTGTCTCTTGAGAAAAAACAGGATAGGTACCGATGATTCCCTCGACGGCCTTCCCAGCCAACTCAACCAATTTGGGAGCCTTCGCAGCGGAACCACAGATCCATTGGGTCTTGATTCCCATTTCGTAGGTCTGTTTGAACATGACAGCCCCTGATGTAATATAGGTTAGATTGACAATGGCCTTGGGATTTCCTTTTGTCGCCCTGATCAGTTCGGCTCGGTAGTCGGTTTTTCCATCGTCATAAGGGATTTCATCCGTCACCTTTCCACCTGCCTTCTTGAAATTTTCGACAAAGACATTCTTCAGGCCGAGTCCCCAATCGTTATTTACATACATGATGGGGACCTCCATATATTTCAGGCTGACGCAGAGGTCGGATATCCCTTTTCCTTGAAGGACGTCTGAGGGGAAGACCCTGAAAATATATTCTCCAGCATTTGTGAGGGCTGGGGCAGCACCTTGTGCCGAAAGCATGACCACTTTGCTCTCCTGTGCCACCGGAGCCGCAGCCATGAAATTTGAACTTCCTGCTGGTCCGAAGAGGATAGGAACTTTATCCACCGTAATCAATTTTCGGACGGCGGTCACACAATCCTTGGGTGTACTTTTGTTGTCTTCGTAAACAATTTCGATCTTTTTTCCTTTTATCCCTCCGGCGGTATTGATCTCTTCGACAGCCAGATCGACCGCCTTTTTGAATCCTTCACCATAGACCGCGATAGCTCCGGAGAGGGCAAAGGCCGCTCCGATTTTGTAGGTTTCCTGGGCAATGGCCAGAGGTGCTGAAAGAAAGGATAATCCGATGAACATGAAAAGCAGAATACTGATTTTCTTCATAGCTTGACCTCCTTCAACATAGATATGGTATTTTTATAAGATGGAAGTTTTTGTGTCAATAGTGAATTTTTAAACAATTCATTCCCCATCGGTCGCGGCCAATTTTCAATATTGACCTGGCGCTTTGCCATTCAAGTTCAGAGCAAATTTGTATGGCTAATTTCATATCACCTTTTTCAAAGGGTAGGGCAAATTTGGAAAATTTCAAAAAATTTTGGATTGTTTTATAAATTTACCTGGAGCCCCTTTTTCCGCAGATATTCTTTCACTTCCCTGATACTGAAGAGCCGGTAGTGAAAAACCGATGCCGCTAATAGAACCTGTGCTCCACCCTGGACCACAGCCTCATAAAAATGTTCAAGCTTTCCAGCCCCACCGGAAGCGACCACCGGCAAATCCACTGCATCTGAAATAGCTTTTGTAAACTCAAGATCATAACCAGTCTGAGTCCCATCGCCATCCATGCTGGTTGGAAGGATCACTCCTACACCCAATTCCTGACACTGCTTTGCCCAGGCGATGGCGTCCTGGCCTACAGGTTTGGTCCCACCCGATACCACCAGTTCAAAACCGGATGGTATGGCCTTGTTTCTCCTCGCATCGATCGCCACAGTGACCTTCTCTTTTCCAAACCTCTTTGAGGCCTGTCTCACCAGTTCCGGATTCCTCACAACAGCGCTGTTCATAGAAAACTTATTGGCTCCAGCTTTCAAGACCAGTTCGATGTCTTCGAGGGTAGAGATCCCTCCGCCCACGGTTAAAGGAATATGAATAACGGATGAAACATTCCTGATCCATTCCAGCCTGGTTTTTCGATTTTCTACTGTAGCGGCGATATCGAGCATGGCCAGTTCATCAGCGCCTTCCTTTTCATAAAACGCCGCATTTTGGACAGGATCACCTGCATCTTTTAAGTTTATAAAATTAATCCCCTTGACCACCCGGCCTTCTTTCATATCAAGGCAAGGCATGATTTTTATGGTTTCCATCTCCCCCCCTTTTTTTTAAAGTTGTTTAAGACCAGTCCTTTGGGTCTGCCAATCTAAAGAAAACTATTGAGATAGCTTCTCTTCCATTTGCATCCTAAGCCAGACCGCCAGAATGGGATCCACAAGGCGCCATCTTCCTGTCTCTTCATCCTTTTCGATCAGATCCAGTTCCTCAAGTTGCCTGGAGGAATGCTGGACTCCTCCCACCGACCCAAGCCCATGTTTTTGAATATAGCCACTTGCCAGAAGCTTCGGCGTCGGCTCCCTGGCCAAAGCTTGCAAGAGAAGACGTTGGTGGGGGGATAACCCCTGGAGGGTTGCTTCAAAAACCGGTCTTTCCGATAGAATTAGCCTTTCAATCCCATGATCGACCGTCTCTTCCGTGACTGTTTTGGAGAGTTCATAAACGAAGAAAGCCAATTTCTGCGAGTAATAGGGATGATACCCTGTAAGGGATGCAAGCCGGCGTGCCACTGTCTCGGTACATTTCCTTTGATTTTTCTTAAATTGCCCGGAAATAAATTGGACCAGTTCGTCGGACGGAAGCAGGTTCAACGGGTAGTTGATGGCGCTCTGGAAGAACGGACGTTGTCTTTGATTGAAGATACCCAAGAGAATACGGCGGCGGCTTCCGATAAAGAAGTGAGATGCCTGCAGTTGTTGAATCTGAGTTCTCATGATTCCTTCAACCTGCAGGGCCTCTCTCAATGTGACAATTTCTTGAAATTCATCGAGAGCCACATGGACAAGTGATTTTGTGGTATTCACAAATTCCCGAAGCGAATCCATTGTCTCGTCCAGGAGCTCTAAACCGCCTTTTCCTGCAGTGGTAGGCTCGACACTCAGAGAAACCCCTCCTGAAGGATCAGGTTTCAAAACAGGGCGAAAAGATTTCATAGCCCGGAGCGCTGACTTCCAGAGTGGATCCTTCTTGTGCGTGATGACGAAGACCGCTTTAGCTAACCTGGAAGCTACATCACCAACAGAGGCAACCCCAAAGAAGTCGGCAAAAAGCGTAACGGCGCCCTTATTCGCCAAACTATTTTGGATCCTTTTCACCAGTGACGTTTTTCCATAACGTCGGGGTGAAAAGAGGACCACATTTGCTTTCGCCTCAGCATAGGATTGCAGCTCTGTAAGCTCTCTGTCCCTGTCGCAGAAGGGGGCATCAACCGGCACTTCTTGAAGATAGAAAGGATTGCTCATCATATCTCCTTAAGATTTTAAAATAATTGAAGTTCCATTACGGTAACTCAATAATATTATATCAATGATGAGATTGTCAATGTCCAACATATAAAAGAGCGGGAAGTAAGGGGCAATAGGGGGGACTTCCCTGCGAAACATACAATGATAGTGATCGGAGTGCAGGCCCTCTTTTGGGTGTGGTCATAACTTCCTTTTAAACTTTTCACTTCCATAAAGTTTAAGAAAGGTGTATATTACAATTCCTATTTCACGATAATTAGGTGGTTTATGAGAGACTGGACCGCTATCCGTGAACGCTATTTGCGTGATGACCTCTCTGTTCGTTTAGGTGGACTGGCGGCAAACCTGAGTCGGATTAAGTCATTTGCCAGCCACGACGCGAATCATGAGGTCGTTGAAAGCATACTGGATGAAAGCAAGTATTTTATCGAGTGGACCGCGGCGGAAGTAGAAATTGATACGGCCGCCGAGTTGGTCGAGTTGCAGATTCAATTAGCGTGTTGGCAACGTCGGTGGGCAAGCATTTGGGCCGATCCTGAGCAGCGCAATAGAGTTGCTGAACAGTCAAGTGCATGGTCAAAGCGCATATTGGATCTATCGGGCTTGTTGGCCTGACATGATTCTGCTAAACCGCTCAAGCTGATTCAGGAGCATTTACTAAGGAGTCCATAATTGATCCCGATTTAATCGGGATGAAAATCTCCCCTCGCCCCTCTTTGCCTGTCTAAGGACAGGAAAAGGATTACCAAAGAGGGGTCATTCCTCCCTTTGGCAAAGGGAGGGAAGGAGGGATTTATCTTCAGTGTCTATACAATTATGGACTGATAATAAATTTGAATGAAACGGTAGCAATGACTCGATCCGTACCCATCAGTGCAGAAAAGTTCAGCTCCTTGACCTTCTAAATGATATATCCTTCAAGTTTCTTACCATTTAATTTGCCTGAAATTATATTAACCTTTGTGATTCCTCGGTTACAGTAATTTATAAAATTGAGAATCTTAATGAATTATTGTATCGTTAAATTATCTACTTGGTGAAACGAGGCTCTATTCATGAAACCTCGGAAATCCTGCCATACTCTAAAATCCTTTCAGGAATTAATCTCTGCTCTTGATTTAACCTCTCTACCGGACGATCGTCCTTTTACCCATCAGGTTCCTGAAGAAAAACTTACCTCTGAATCAGAAGAGGAACTTTTCCAAAAAGAGATGGATGGCGTAAAACCTGTTTTAGGGAAGAGACGCATTGGAAAAATAGCCAAAGCTGAGCTGGCAGAGGGTTTTAAGGAGAAAGATGATGCGGAAACCTTAAAGAGGCTTGAGGATCTTATCCATTACGGGACAGGCTTCCATGTCGCGGACACACCAGAATACATCGAGGGAACGGGATACCACGTTCATCCTGAGATTGCGAAGCGGCTTCACCGGGGGGACTTTTCGATTCAAGCTCATCTCGATCTCCATGGGTTCATCGTAGAGGAAGCCAAAGAGGTATTTGATCAGTTTATGAAATGGGTTGTGATCCATGGAAAGACAGGTATTTTAGTGACCCATGGCCGTGGTCTTTCCTCGCCTGCCGAACCGATTTTGAAGAGGAAGGTCGAGGAATGGCTGACCCGTGGTCCCTGGAGGAAATGGGTTGTTGCCTATACGAGTGCAAGGCTTTGCGATGGCGGGGCAGGAGCCACCTATGTTTTGCTCAGGCAGCGTCCCGTTTCGAAGCGGTTGAAGTTGAATCGAACGGGTAAACCCCGTTAGAAATTCCAACGGGGCATTAAACCCCGCCGGAATTATTTAGAATGTAACTCCGCTGCAGCCGCCGGCCCAGAGGGCCTCTGGCCCGGAGGGAGCAGCGGGGCATTATTTCTAACGGGGTAAAGAGAGAAAATGATGAAATGCAGAAAACATTTAGATCGGGAGGCCATTGCTACCTGCCAGAAGTATGAGACCGGGTTCTGTGAGGAATGCTGTGAGTGCCTTAATATTGATGATTGCTGTGAATGCATTGATCCAAAACTCTACTGCAAATTCAGAAACCAGTGTCTCATCTGGGAGATGTCGAGGGACAGAAGGAAGAAAGAAATCGATAAGGGGATAAGGAACCCAGGAAACCAGGAAATAAGGAAATGAGGAGGCAAAGGGCAGGAAATCAGGAAGGTCAAAGAATGGAAACGAGAGTTACCAAGTACGGCAGTAGGGATACCAGATACCTTCCCTTAAGATGAGACGAGTCGTATGATCATTTGGTCGTGAAGGCCTTCCGTGATTTATCAATGAAGGAATATCGCCTCTCGCGAAAACCTCATATTCCGGGTCCCAGGGGAAGATGAGGAGGGGGCCATCCGTTATTTTTGTGAGGATGGGGAGAACAGGCTGTATACTCTCCATTTCCAATGAATGGAATAGTTCGCCAATCGTCTCGAACCGGGACAGGTCTTCCAAGGTTTTCAGGGTAGGGGGGCTTAAGGCTATTCTCCTATTTATATTTTCTTCCAGGGCTTTTTGTGGAGTTATCCATATCCCTTCCATGGTTTCCTTTTGATCACAGCTTGCTTCCTGCCCTTCAGGATGTCTGGCCAGAAAGAACCGGGTGTCGAATCGTTCGGACCGGGCTTCAGGAGTGATCCAGTGAGCATAGTAATAAAGCTGGTCCAGAGCGAGGAAGAGTTTTTCGTCTTTCGCCATCTGACAGATGGAGATCTTTCTCTTCTGGAGCAGATCCCGATAATTTGAAAATCTCTTTCTCGCTTCGACATTTTTAAGCTCAAAGGGATCGCCTTCAAGGGTATAGGCGAGGAGAACCCCTCCCTCTTCAAAAAGCTCCCGTATCGCTGCAATCCAGTGAGCAAAACTCTCTTCTTGAGTGAGGACTCCTCCATATATCTTGTGGGCTTCTTCAAATGTGATTCCTCTGGAATTGGTGCATAATTCCATGGATCCATCTTCCCTATCCACCTTTCCTCCGGGATAGACAAAATTTCCCCCCATAAAACTGCTCTTCTCGTGGCGTTTTAAGAGGAATACTTCGAATCCTTCCGGTATCTTATCCCTAAGAAGGATGACCGTTGCCGCTTTTTGGGGGATAACAGCAGTCATTGGTAATCTTTATTCGATCCACCTTACGAATTTTTCAAAATCATCCCTTGGAGATTTGAAACGATTGATTGGATTATTTAGATCGGGGTAGCCTAAGGCGGTTCCGATCACTACCATTTTATTCTCCGGGATATTGAGCAGCTCTTTGATCTCATCTTCATAGGCTGTGATCAAACCGATGGGGCAGGTTCCCAATCCAAATTCGTGCGCTGTCAGAATGAGGTATCCCAGAGCCAAGCCAATATCAACCAATCGGGCTTTAGGGAATGAATCATCGAGACAGAAAAAAATCGCTACGGGAGCTCCATAAAAATTACAGCTCCCTTCATTGATGAATTGATTCGGATCAACTCCCATCTCTTCGAAAAATGGGGTCATCAATTCGAGAGTCTTAGCCCCCCGCTTGGCAAATGTTTTGGGAAGGGGTTTGACATTTCCGGGCCCACAGGAAATCTTTTTTTCTTTATATGCCTTGATGAGTCTCCGGCTTAATCTCTCCCTCTCTTCTCCTGTCACCACGATCAAATCCCAGGGTTGAAGGTTGATGGCAGAAGGGGCAAGAATCGCCAATTTTAATATTTCTTCGATAGTTTCCTTTAACACAGAATCAGGCTTGAAAGCTCTGACGCTTTTTCTCTCCTGGATGGCTTTAATGAGATCCATTGCTCGCTCCCTATCGAAATAGTCGGATGCTTGACATTAAATGAAATGGCCGTTATTTTCAAGTTAGCTTTGCAAAAAAGGAGATGACCCCGAATGATACGAGCCAAATTGTGGTTTCGATGTGCGGCCATGCATGACCCTGTTACTCCGATGATCGTTCAGCCCGGCTTGATCGGCTGGGAGGCAAAGCAAAGGAGAGTGGATCTTCATATCGAGAGGGCCTTCAATGGGGAGGAACTTGTCCGCCGGATGAAGGGGTGGGTGACGGTTGATCCATCGGAAACGATCGAGGTGGTGAAACGATTTGGAAGATTAAAAGTGCTTGATGATCGAGAGCTGGTGATTGAATTTGAAAAGATGGAGGATTTACAAAATTTACAGGAGGCTTTTCAAAAGGCATTTAAAGGAGAAGTAGAGGCTGAATTGATTCCTAAAAAATAGAAAGATGATCCCTTTCTTCAAGGAGCGCCCTTATCATGTGAAAAGAGATACTTTCATCCCTAAAAAATTTGTTTTACACTAATCAGAAAATTTGATATCTATTATATAATTGTTCGAAATCCTCCCGTTTTATAGATCGATACGAAAAGGTTTTGCTGATGTATCTCGACTTTTACGGATTCCGGGAAAAGCCTTTTAACCTGACACCTGACCCGCGTTTTGTCTTCCTGAGCAAGAAACATAAGGAAGCCTTTGCACATCTTTTGTTCGGCATTCAGAACCACGCAGGATTCATCCTCCTCACCGGGGAGGTGGGATCCGGAAAGACAACCGTCTTGCGAACACTCCTCGGTCAGCTTGATGCGGATCATCATCGGACAGCCTTGATTTTCAACCCCTGTCTTTCACCCGCAGAACTTCTCAAGAATATCAACCGGGAATTCGGTATTTCATCTGATTTTTCCAGTCCCTCGAACCTTCTCGATTTACTCAATCAGTTCCTTCTCAAAGAGAATGCGGAGGGCCACACCGTAGTCCTCGTGATCGACGAGGCGCAAGATTTGGAGACGCCTGTTCTTGAACAGATCCGGCTGATCTCAAACCTTGAGACCGACAGGGATAAGCTTATACAAATCGTTCTATCTGGACAACCCGAGTTCCTCCAGATTTTAAATAGAAACGAGATGCGACAGCTCAACCAGCGAATCACCGTCCGTTATCATATCCAACCCATGGATTTTCCGGACACCGTACAATACATCCATCACCGGCTTGAATTAGCAGGAGTCAGGAGCGGACAGGTCTTCACAAACAAGGCCCTGAAGCGAATCTATCGATATTCTGGGGGGCTACCGCGACTAATCAATGCGGTTTGTGACAGAGCACTCCTGACCGGCTATGCAAGAGATAAGACAAAGATAGATTCACGCATTACTGCGGCAGGAATCAAAGATATGGAAAGAAATTCGGGAATCTATATCCGAAAATGGCGTTTTGCCATGATCACATTGGTCGTGGTCGCCGTCCTCGTTGCAGGAGTCCTTTCTTTTAAATGGGATGAAATGATCGGGGCGTTTTATCCTTCGAAACCAACAGGAGACACCGAAAAACAAACCGAAAGAGTATCCAGTCTCAACAACGAAGAACTATTTCGCACTATGGTCGCCGAACTGGGAAAAACCACTGAAATAGAAAGCGCCAGGAGAGCATTTAATGCTTTGGTTAAATTCTGGGATGTTCCACCCATTTCCGAAAACACCAACATGAGCCAGTTCAATGAGATCGAACAGGCGGCTCTTGAGCGGGATCTCAGGCCCTATCGTTTTTCCGGAAATCTGGGGGCTTTGCTCCGGCTGAATACGCCCGCATCTCTTGAGATGAACTTTCCGGAGGTTCAAGGGGGACGGTTTATTTCTTTAGTGGGACTTGAAAACGACAAATTCTTTATTGATCCGCCGGTCTCTGAGAAAAAATTCCTTTCCTTCAAGGAGATCGAAAAATACTGGTCAGGCAAGGGATTCATCCTCTGGAGAGATTTTTTGAACCTCCTGCCCAATAAACCGACTGAACAGAGAGGAGAACACATTAAAAGATTGCAGGAACTTCTCAAAGAAGGAGGGGTCTACAGCCGACCATTGACGGGTGTTTATGATCTGGAAACTCTTTCTGCTGTTAAAAGATTCCAATTGTCGAAAGGAATCGAGCAGGATGGTATTGTGGGTGGTCAAACCCTGATGCTATTGTATCATTCCATCGATCGCTTTAAGGTGCCAGGGATCAGGGAAGGACAAAAATGAGCGTTATCCTCGATGTCTTAAAAAAACTGGATCGCGAAAAGCCGGCCCGGAAGGATCAACCACCCAATATCGCCACCGAAATTCTTAGGCAAGATATTCCCCGTTCGAAGAGAAGAATTCCGCTCAATATTATCATCGTTTCCCTCACCGCTATCGTTACTGCTGCCATCACCTATGTCTTGATGAAGGAGTTCGGTTTATTATCGGAACCGTCGCCTTCCGTCCAACCCAGCCCTCCTGGGCCGAGCCGACAAGTTAAACCCGCTCCTCTGGAATTGAGTCTCCAGAAGAAATCATCACCTCCCGTACCCGTGAATCCCCCTGAACCGGTTCAGAAGGTTGCTCCCACTCCACTTTCACGTGAATCCGTTCGTGAAACAAAAGAAGATATCCGTAAAGTTGTTCCCAAAACAGAGGGGGTTCCTGAAAATAAGGTTTCTGAAGTACCTAAATCTCCCGTCGAAAACAAACCGAGCAGTGCTCCTCCGGAGGAGAAAAAACCAAGTCAGAGTTTTATTCCTGCAAAGAAGGAAATTGTCCCTGCGGAGCCATCAAAGAAGAGTCCTGAAACACCGGTGACTGAGCCTGTCAAAAGCCCTCCAGCACTAACCATATCGGCCATTGTCTGGTACGAAGATCCCTCGATGCGGTTTGCAATCGTCAACGGGTTGAAGGCGGTTGAAGGTTCTCTCGTCGAAGGAGTGAAGGTCGTAGAAATCAATCGTACCGGCGTTCGCTTCCTGCATAATCAACAGTATTTTGAGATTTCCATATCAAGGTGAAAACAACCCATTTATTAAAGTGGTCAGCGGAGAATAGCTTTTCTAATCCTTTCTGGACGGCATTCCCCACGCTATTCCATCCATGGAAGAAATAGGGGTCGATGGAAGAAATAGGGGTCGAATCTTTATCCTTGACTTTGCGATCGTGGTTTCATCTATAAAAAAGTTGGCCATTCTTTTAAGCAATGAACAGAGTGCATAAGAAAAGACATATAGAATGACGCAACACTGTCGCGTCATTCGAAGACATTAGAGGAGATGATAACATATGATCCGTGCAAAACTCTGGTTTCGATGTGCGGCCATGCATGATCCTGTCACCCCGATGCTTGTTCAATCTGCTCTCATTGGCTGGGAAGCAAAGCAGAGGCGAGTGGATCTTCATATCGAGAGAGCCTTCAATGGGGAGGAGCTGGTCCGCCGGATGGAGGGATGGGTGACGGTTGATCCTTCCAAAGCCATTGAGGTCGTGAATCGATTCGGAAAGTTGAAGGTGTTGGACGATCGGGAACTGGTGATTGAATTTGAGAAGATGGAAGACCTTGGACATCTTCAAAAGGCATTAAAAGATCATTTTGGAAATGAAGTGGATGCAGAGTTGGTTTCTAAAAAATGAAACAGGAACTCTCTTTTTTAAGGGGGTTACTTTTCGAGAAAATTGAGTATGGCTCGATCACGTGCTTCATTGGGCTGAAATAGGATCGTGTAATGGTTGGTACCCTCCAGCTTCACTAAAGCGGCATGGGGGATCTCTTTGACCATCCGCTCCGCCACATCCTCGGGCAAAACGAGGTCATCTTTCGCTAACATGCCTTTCGTCGCACGAAGAATAAGGGTGGAACAGGTCACCTTGGCGTAGAATTGAGTCGAATCTTCTTTTTTCAGGTTGATTGCTTCTTCGTCAATATGTTTTGGATGGACACGGGAACGGACACCTCCTTCCACCTCCTCCACTTCGTAGCGGAAATAGGTCTCCATGTATGAATTCCAGGGTTGTAAATAGGGGGCCTGCTTCATATTCATCAGATAGGCCTCAAAGGAGGGGAAGATCTGTCCCAGACGATCGAGGGAGGGCTTAATCCCTGCAAAGACTTTGGCCATCTGAGTTTCAGAGAGTTTTCCTCCGCCATCGGCCAGGATCAAACGATCCACCCTTTGAGGATGCTTAGCTGCAAAAACAAGCGATATGAAGGCGCCCAGGGAGTGGCCCATGAGCACTGGGCGTTCCAAATCCTGATCGTTCATCAGGGCCAGGATATCTTTACAATGGTGCTCGATGGAATATCCCGTATTAGGCTTATCTGAAAGCCCTCTGCCTCGAAGGTCCATCGCAATAACCCTGTGTTGCGGCGAAAGGGCCGAGGCTAAACAATCCCAGAATCGAAAGTTGGCTGTAAGACCGTGGATGCAGAGAATCTGTTTTCCTTTTCCTTCCCACACCGCCAATTGGATTTGAATCCCATCGCCCTTGGCTTTTATCATCCTTGGTCCGGGCATCGTCTTCTTCCTCCGTCCATCAATCCTGGCTGTTTCTCCTTCTGGAAAAAATTTCCTGTGCCGTTCCAACGATTCCCTTAGGAAAGAAATAGACAATAATGATAAAAAGAAGACCAAAATAGAATAACCAGCGCTCGGATAATCGGATGGCGAAGGGGACACCCGGTAGAAGAGAAGCGATAAGGACTTGTAACTTTGGAAGAAAAGCACGGGTGACCATCAGGAAGGCCGCCCCAAAAATCCCACCATAAAGCGTTCCCATTCCTCCCACGATGACCATTAAGAGTACGTCTAACATAATGGGGACACTTAAACTGGAATCTGGGCTTACATATCGCACCCAAATGGCAAAACATCCGCCTGCCACAGCGGCAACACAACTGGCAAAGGAGGATGCAATCACTTGAAAGAGGTAGGTCCTGTACCCTAAGGCAATGGACCGTGGTTCATTATCCCGAATGGATTGAAGAACCCGACCCACGGGCGAATGGACAAAACGAAGCATTAACAGAAATAGGATAACAGAAATGATCAGTATGAGATAATAGCTCATTAGACGACCGGTCCATTCAATTCCCAATAATTTACCGTAACTAAAATCGACTGCTAAGATACCTGGAAGTTTGAAACTGATCCCATCATCTCCCCCGGTAATCGATCGCAACTGGCTCGAGAGGATAAAGGTAAATTCCATAAAAGCCAACGTGACCATAGCGAAGAAGATTGCCCGGATGCGAAGGGAGAATAGGCCGATCAATACAGAAAGGATTCCTGAGATCACAATAGCGATTAAAAGGGCAAGCGCCAGATGGCCGTAGGAAGTCCATCCCAATTTCCCCATGAAGATCCCAACAAAGTAAGAACCGATTCCAAAATACAAGACATGACCCAAAGAGACGATCCCCGTGTACCCCAAAATCACATCATAACTTGCCACCAATGCTGAAAAAATGATGATCTTTAACACGACATCAAGTACCTCAAAAGATCGGAACATGAAAGGAGTGAGGACAAAGAATGCGAGCAGGAGGATTCTAAAAAAGAAAAAAGGGCTTCTGAAGCGAGCTTCTTTCTCTCCTAAGCGAAATCGTTGAACGGGATTCATCATGGACTTCGTCCCAATGCAAAATATAAAGTGCAAAATGTAAATTGGAAAATGTTTCTAAGCCTTATTTATTTTGCAATTTGCAATTTTGAATTTACAATTTGAAATGGTCATATCGAATCAGGTCCCTTCTGAAAATAGTCCTGTTGGACGAATCGAAAGGATGATGACGAGAAGCAACATTGTAATTCCTAGGGCTGCCTTAGGAACCAGATAG
>Ga0299912_10001353_pt1 | contig 19822 bp, 24 predicted proteins | sample RVTome_2_FD_207667 | JGI IMG/M metagenome (GOLD analysis project Ga0299912, IMG submission 207667) | Soil microbial communities from uranium-contaminated site in the Upper Colorado River Basin, Wyoming, United States - RVT95D214 (version 2) ... | reverse complement strand
CCCTATATGTTTAGCTGAGGCGACTCGCACACTTCAGGGGAATCTATATATAAAGCGCCGAAAGGCATGAATGTGTGATCGGGGTCCAACCCCGGCTCGGAATGATGAACATGAAGATAGTTGTGATCTACGACAGCAAGACGGGCAACACCGAGAAGATGGCCAAGGCGATAGCCGAGGGAGCAGGCAAGGCGGCCAAAGTGGAGCTGAAGAAGATCGGCGAGGCTTTCCCCCTCACGATCATGGCCGAGGCCGACGGCGTAGCCATCGGGTCCCCAGTCTACTACGCTGACATATCCAACCAGATGAAGGACTTCCTTGAACACGTCGAGGGCTACATAAAGGCCAAGAAGCAGAAGATCAACGGCAAACCAGCCGCGATCTTCGGCAGCTACGGCTACGACGGCGCATGGATCATGGAGGAGCGCCTCAAGGCGAGAGTCAAGGCCCTGGGCTACCAGCCCATGGACGACGTGCTGGTCATGGTGGACTCGGACATCAAGTTCAACGCCAAGAGCCTGGACAAGGCCAGGGAGTTCGGCAAAAAGTTCGCCGAGTCCCTGTAAACCCCCCTTTATCCCCAAGTTTTACGGTACCTTTAAACAGGTCACACTGAATCGTTCTGCGTAGTGAACCGGATGGATGAATCGGATGTGTACAGCCGTGAGGCCCTGGAGGCCCACAGGGCAGGCGAGATATTCATCCATCACGTGGACGAGGCCGGGATAGGGTACTCCACCGGGATAGATGTGGGGGAGCTGCAGGAAGCCCAGGGCCGAGTCCGCACGCTGAGCGAGTACCTGCACAACGTCGTGGAAGCGGCCAAGAAGCTTGAGGGAGAGTGGGCTCACCGTGTCACCCTCCACGGCCTGGACCTGGGTACACGCGAGTGGCTTGACGGGAAACGTGGCGGGGAGGCGGCTGCGGCCGTCGGCGACTTCGTCTCGGAGCTCAATAGGCTGCGGTTCAACGTATCGCTGTCTCTGAACGAGGAGAACCGTTCATACGGGTTCTCCCGGGTACTCGCCGACGAGTTTGAGGCCCACGCCGCCCAGGGCAGAATGGCGCCTGCGATAGTGTACAACGTAACCGATGATACCGACCTGGCGGAGGAGCCTCACAGGAGATACGTCTCCTACGCATACAGGTACGGCAACGTGGAGTTCGTAGGGACCCTGAGAGAGCTGGGCGGGCAGAGCCTCACAGGGTACGTGCTGGGCGACCCGCGGAACGGCGGCAGGCTGGGCGTGGTCACCCTGAACCTGCCCAGGATCGGGTACGAGGCAAGAAACGAGGATGACTTCTACAGCCGCCTAGGGGCGCTAACGCAGTTAACCGTGGAGGCCCTCGAACAGAAGAGAAGGGCCGTGGAGGAGTCCATCGAAGACGGGCGCATGCCGTACACTGCGGAGCTACAGGGCTCCCTCGGGGGCCACCACTCGGCGATAGCTGTGGCGGGCCTGAACGAGGCCCTGGTGAACCTCATAGACGCCGGGGTCGGCCACGTGGCGGGGAAGGCTGTCACATACAAGGTGCTGGAGTTCCTGAGGGACCAAGTGGCCGAGGCAAAAGAAACGCACAGGCACCCCTACTCGCTTGAGGCCTACCCCTCCGCGGAGGCCGGGGCATTCTTCGCCGACGAGGACCGAAGGCTGCACAGCGACGCGTTCACGCAGGGAGAGGCTGTCCCATACTACACGGCGGCGTCCGAGCTGCCGCCCAACCACGGGGACGACCTGTGGCAGGCACTGGAGCACCAGAAGCGCCTGCAGATCATTTACAGCGGGGGCACCATGCTGGAGGTTCACCTTAGGAGTGGCATCCCCTACAGGGACGAGTGCGGGCTGCTCGTCAAGAGGATCATGCAGCAGGGCTTCGCGGACGTGAAGGTCTCGCCGGTGTTCAGCCTGTGCCCTGTGCACGGGTACATCTACGGCGAGGTCGAGGTATGCCCGACCTGCGGCCAGGATGCGAGGGTCTACGTGTGGGTGGACGGCCAGGCACATCCACTGGATACGTTAAACGAGGGGCTGAAGGAGGCGCACAGGCAACGAGTTTTCCACGACGTCAAGGCTATGTGAGGACAGACCTTCCCATAGTGGGGCAGAGGAGGCTCAGCCTCAGCGACTACCCTGGCTGCCTCTCAGCGTCCGTTACGGTCCCGGGATGCAACTTCAGGTGCCCCTTCTGCCCCAGGCAGGACCTCGTGCACCGCCATATACCCATGCCCAAGACGCCCCTATCGGAGCTGCTTGAGACCCTCTGGCCCAGGGTGGGGTTCCTGGACGCGGTCAGCGTCACAGGCGGAGAGCCACTGCTCCACAGGGGCCTATCGGACTTCCTAAGCGAGCTCAAGCACATGGGCTACAGGACCAAGCTGGACACCAACGCGTCCAAGCCCAGGGCGCTCAAGTACCTGATCGAGAGAAGACTGGTGGACTACTTCAGCGTGAAGATCATGGCGCCCCTGGACCGTTACACGGAGGTCACGAGGTACAGGATCAAGCCCGAGACCATGCGCCAGTCCATCCAGATCATACGCAGAAGCAGCGCACGGCACGAGTTCAGGTTCACTCCCGTGCCTGGGATACACGACGCGAACGACGTGCTGTCCATAGCATCGGCCCTGGCGGGGTCGAGGAAGATGGTCATAGGGGCCTTCAGGCCCGACGAGAGCATGGGGCGCGAATACAGGGACGTGGAGCCCTTCAGCGTCGGCGAACTGGACCAGTTCAGGGACCTGGCCGCCCCCTACTTCGCCGAGGTACAGGTAGAGTACCCGACTTAAGTGAGAGGTTTTCCCCGGTGCCTGACTTAAACGTACGTTCCCTTTATGTTCCTCGGAGCGAGTAATTTAAAAAAAATTACTGTGTGGCTACTCGCCCCCTAGGATGGAGACGACCTTCTCGGCCGCCCACTTGACGTAGTCCTCGCAGTGGGTCTCGCCCCGGGCCTTCATCTCATCGTAGCGGGCCTTGCCCTCCGGGGTCCTGGTGTTGACGCCCAGTAGGCCGTAGCAGTTAACGTTGCCCCACTTCTCCTCGAAAGCCTTGTTGAAGACCTGTGTCAAGGCTCTCATCCTCTCCCTCTTCTGCTTGAACTCGTCAGGGCTCTCATCGCCCTCAGTACCCATGAGGAGCCCGAAGGCCATTGCGGCGCCGGTCACCGCTCCGCATGCTGAACCCCATCCGGCGACGCCTCCGCCGAAGTTGGATGCGACCCTCATCAAGGGGGAGCCGAATCCGGGGAGCGGGTGCCTCTCGTCCACCCTTATCAGGGTGCTCTCGCAGCAGTTGAACCTTAATCCTTTTTGCTCGATCATGGGCAGTAGAGGGGTTCGCGGCCCAGAAAAGGTGTTTGGTCACCCGAAGAAGATTATGAGGCCGGTCTCTATGATGGCCGCCACTATCAGCATCGGCACGATCCTCGTTATGAACACGTTGAGGCTGTCCACTACGTACCTCTGGAGCCCCTCCCGGCGCCTCAGCTTGTTGATGATCTGGTAGCCGAGGCCCACCCCCATGGCCACGCTCAGGGTTATGGCCGGTATCTCTATCACGCCGTGTGGGAGGAGCGTCATGAGGACGAAGCCCAGGCCAAGCTCCGAGGCGGCCGAGTATGACACCCAACCGACGAAGAAGCCGTTCAGAGCTAGGAACAGGAGAGGCGGGATGCCGACCAGTACACCTGAGGCGAGGAATATGAAGCACGCTATCACGTTGTTGGTGAGGATGGCCGAGAACAGTTCGAGGTCTGTCGCCTCGCTGGGGTCAGGGATGTTACTCAGAACCCCCTCAAAGACCGAGGCAGGTATCTCGTCACCCATGGAGTACCCCACGAATGTGCTGAACGTGAAGAGGAAGAGGCTCAGGGCGAAGATGGGGCCAAGAGCCTTCACGTAGTCCTTCTGCGCCCCGAAGAGGAGCCCCAGGACCCCGGACGGCTTATCGCTCAGATCATTTCTCCTCCAGTTCCCTAACCCTAACAACCGCGGCCTTGATATCCCTTTCTAGAACCGTCTTACGGCCCTCCTTGGAGGCGTTCTCCACAGCGCACTCCGCGAGCCTGGCCCCGTACAGGCCCAGGAGCCGCCTCATCTCCTCCGCTGCGTCGGGGCTTATCCTGAGGTCCCCAGCCTTCTTCAGGAGCCTCCTTATGGGGGCCACCGTGAACTCCTCAGCCAACTCGTATCTTGGAGCACCCCAACATGATATAACGTTTCTCTGAACGTACAGAGGGTAAAGTGTAAATAGAGCAGTCCACCGTTGTCAAGTCAGGTTATCGAGTTGCCTAAAGTCACGGTTGACCTGGACAAGTGTGAGGGCGCGGGCGTCTGCGCCCAGGTGTGCCCAATGAACGTCTACGACATGGTTGAGATCAGGGGAGAATCGAAGGCCAGGCCTACGAGGGCCGACGACTGCATAATGTGCATGGCGTGCGTAAACGGGTGCCCAGCCGGCGCTATAACGGTAGAGGACGAGTAGCGGCACACCATTTTAGGAACCCATATTTGAGAGCCCGTCTTTTTCAAAGAGATATGAGACCCCGTCCACTCTGTTATCTGCTGCCTATCCTTGTATTAGTCACAACCGTTCCTCAGGCATATGCCAGCGGAATAAAAGTTACCTTTGAGATTACCCCAACACCTGTACACAGTCAGGTAACTGCCTATGAGAGCTACGTCTTCAACGTATCAATGGAAAATCTGGGTGTAACCGTGGAACAAGGTGAACCCGTGGATGAATCGGGCCAAGTCAAGTACAGTGGAAAAGTCGTCGTCTCATTGAGACTCACCGTTAGGGGGCGGGGCAGCTACGACTTCGGAGAATCCACCACCGGCTACACCACGCAAACGCTGGAGGAAGTGGAATTTAATGCTCCAACCATAATGCCTGGAAACGGGACCAGAGCCTACGTCTCATTTAACTACACCTTCACCAAGGACGCCTACGAATATAGTTTGAAACCCTACGAGGATGTAGAGGTGACCGCGAAGGCGACCGCGTACTACGAGGTGTACGACCAGATAACTGGCCCTACAGCGCCCTTCAGAGGACCCGAGATAGCCTCGTCCACGGCAGTATACTACCTCATAGACGAGACCAAGATCGGATACATCGAGGGCAAGCTCAAGGACATGGCCGATGAGGTGGGGGCCTTGAGCGGGATCGTCAGGCCCGAGTACGTGAACACGGGGCTCTACGTGGGCATGCTTGAGGAGATGAACTCCAGCTTCAGGGACGGCGACTACACGTCGGCTCTAAGGATCTACCAGAGATACGAGGATAAGTATAGGCTCAACCTGATAAGCAGCCTGACGAGGGAGGCGAGCACCTCCCGGCAGAGGGCGGAGACCATATCTGGGCTGGAGAGGCAGGTGCAGCTGCTGGAGCTTGAGCTGGAGAACAACGTCAACCTGCTGGAGCTCGAGATAGAGCAGCTTCAGGCCAGGTACACCGCACTGTCCCAGACCTACCAATTGAAGCAGGCGGAGCTCGATGAAGCGAAACAGAGCCTGACCACGGCGATAACCGCCGTGTTCATCGCCTCCATCGCTTTCTTCTTCCTGGGCAGGAGGTCAGCGACCAGCAACATCTTTGAGCGTAGACCACGTGAGCCTGAGGTGAGAGACGATGCTGCACCTGGTGTTCGTTGAGGCGGCGCTGGAGCTGGTGCCGGCCGAGATACTGGGGCACCCATCGGTGAGGAGGAACGCCAAGAGGCGCGACAGGCGGCCCGAGGAGACCCTCCTGGACAGGAGCCTACACCACTACGCCATGGACAGGCTGCCGGACAGCGAGAGGAGGGGCCGCCCAGACATCATCCACTTCTGCCTGCTGGAGGCCATGGGGTCGCCCCTGAACAGGTCGGGGCTTCTCAGGGTCTGGGTCAGCACCATCGGCGGCCAGGTCATAGAGGTTGACCCCTCCACGCGCCCCCCTAGGGACTATAACAGGTTCAAGAGCCTGATGGAGCAGCTGCTTCTGGGCGGCAGGGCCCCTCCCGGCGGCGATCCGCCCCTACTGAAGCTGAGGAACCTGAGCCTGAAGGGGCTCGTAGAGGAGATTAAACCCAGCAGGGTCGTGGCCCTCACCAGCCACGGCGAGCCCGGCAGCTTCGAGTCCCTGGGCAGAAGCCTGTCCGCTGAAGCCAGCCCCATGGCCTTCGTCGGCGCATACCCAGCCGGGGCCATGGGCCCGGAGACTACGGCCCTGGCCGACGAGAGGGTGAGCGTGTACCCCGAGTCGCTGGAGGCCTGGACGGTCACGTCCCGGCTCATATACGAGGTGGAGAAGAGCTCAGGGGTCTACAAGTAAGCCGATGAGCTCAACTAGGTCGTGAACCGTGTCCCGTCCAGCCGTCCCCTTCGATCTGTCCAGGTGGTACGCCCTGACTCCCAGGCTTCTGGCCGCCCTGTAGTCGAACTCGGGGTGGTCCCCCACGTGAACCATCTCGCCGGGCCGCACGCCCAGCGCGCCTACGATCAGCCTGTAGAAGCCGGCGTCCTTCTTCACTGTGCCGAAGTCGCTGGGAGCCGAGTAGACGTGGGTGAAGTAGTGGCCCACGGCGTCCACTTGGAGGTCCAGGAACTCCCTTATGGTGTTAGATGAGACTATCATGGGGTAGACGCCGCTGAGCCTCTCCAGAGCCTCGACGGCGTCAGGGTACACCTTGATGAGGCCCGCGCGCTCGCGTATGAGCTGCCTCCAGTCGGTCTCCAGCCCGAGCCTCCTGAACCAGTAGTCCACGTCGTACCACTCGCGCCTCCTGTCGCCCACCGCGCCGTACTCCGCGAGGACCATCTCACGAGCGGCCTCCAGGTCGAGTCCACGTTTCTCGGCGTAGAGGCGGGGTATGTCCGTCTCCCAGATCGCGTGGCTGAAGGCATGGTCTATGAGGGTGCCCTCCATGTCCAGGGAAATGACCTTGACTGCACTCATCTTCGGCCACACGTCAGGCTTCCACCTTCGCGCCGCTTCACTTCCGCTGGGGCTCAGCCGCCCTAGGGAACATGTTCTGCACCATGAGGGAGGCGCCGCGGTCGGTCACATTCACGAACCTGTGAGGCAGGTCCCCGGGCAGCGTGACGACCATCCCCGGCTTGATCTCCACGGCCTCCCGGCCCGTCTCTACACGGGCTCTCCCCGACAGGGCTACCACCACGTGGACCCGCGGGTGGCTGTGCATGGCGGTTCCTCCCCCCGGCGCTATCCTCATGACCCTGCACGAGTAGGAGTCCACCTGCGTCTCCTCCACGACCATCACAGAGTTCACCCCCACATGCCCCTCCCCAGGCATGGGCTCACCGGGCTCCTCGCCGAGCCTCATGACCTTCAGACTCATGGTTACCGGGTATAGCGTGGCACCGTGGCTGGATGAAGGTTACGAGGGGCAAAAAAAGAAAAAAATTGATGGGTCTATTTTTTCGGCACAGTGTGGCTGAGGACTCCCTTCTTGTAGAAGGCGCTGAAGGTCTTGTCGCAGCTCTTGCAGTGGTAACCTTTAGCGTCGAACAAGCCGAACTTCCAGGTCTTTCCTGTAGGCTTGGCCTCTTTGCCGCACCGGGGGCATGAAGTCATTTCGACCGCGTAATTATAGTATATACGCCTTATAAGTTTTAGCAAATAATTTAATAAAAAAGAGACAATTCAAGTACTTTCACATGATTTTAGCGGCACCGACGGCGTCATCACCGCCTCTTATATTGCACTCTAGCCACCTTTAGTTCGGTGAACCCATGAGCCTCATATTGGGCACGAGCGGCTGGAGCTACAACGAGTGGGTGGGACCCTTCTACGAGAAGAAGACGGGGATGTTCAGCCACTACGCCCAGGTCTTCCAGACCAGCGAGATCAACAGCACATTCTACAGGTACCCTACGGAGGGCATGGTGCAGGGGCTCCGCCGCAACGCGCCCCCCGGGTTCCTCTTCGCGGCCAAGCTGCCCCAGCTCATCACCCACGACAAGTGGCTCAAGCTGGGGGAGGGGGTTGAGGACGACACCCAAAGGTTCCTGGAGCTGATGAGGCCCCTGGCTGAGAGGTTGGGCCCCATACTGATCCAGCTGCGCCCCAAGTTCACATACGAGGATCACGCGGGGAACCTGGAGTCCTACCTCGATGTGCTTCCCAGCAACTACGAGTGGGCCGTGGAGTTCCGTCACGAGTCCTGGCTCAGAGAAGAAACTATGGATATCCTGAGGAGGCACAATGTGGCGTACACAATAGTGGATGAGCCGCTGCTTCCGCCTGAGCCCCACGTCACAGCCGACTTCGCATACGTCAGGTGGCACGGCCACGGCGCCCGCCTCTGGTACGACTACGAGTACAGCGGCGACCAGCTTGACGAGTGGGTGCCCAAGCTGAAGGACATCAAGGGCAAGGCCAGGAGGGTGTACGGTTACTTCAACAACCACTTCGGGGCCAACGCCGTGAAGAACGCCGTGGAGATGCTGGACCTCCTGGGGGAGGCCACGCCTGCGCAGAGGGTGGCGCTGGAGAAGATCAACGAGTACAGGGAGACCGCGGCGAGGCCCCCTGGCGTCCAGCCCCTGGAGTCCTTCACGTCAGACGACGAGGACCTGAGCGTGGGCGACCACCTCAGCCACTTCATGGACCCAGGCCGGCTGAGCCGCGCCGAGGCGATCAGCAGCTCGGAGATCAGCGTAACATACAGCGGCGACGACGCCATCAGGGCGAGGCTCAGAGACTACACCATAGAGGTGGACATGGAGCACCAAGTCATCAAGCACGACTGTGACGACTGGAGGAAGGGCGCCGCGAGTAAGCGGATGTGCAAGCACATGGGCAAGCTGTTCCTGACGCTGCCGCCGGGCCAGGCCAAGAAGGTTCTCAGCCTCATCTGGGGTGACTTGGACGGCTGGGTCTTCGAGGAGTAGCTACTGGATCGGCAACCCCAGCTTACCCAGCAGAGCCTCAACCTTCTTCCTCTCGTGGCCCTTGAGGCCGCCGTCAAGCACAGCCGCCTCGGCGCCCCCGCTCCTCTCAGCCATCTGGCCCACAAGGGTCTCCGTGAGTAGGGGCAGCGCGTACTTGGCCGCCATGTGGCCGAAGGCGTACTCGCTCATCTTGACGCTGAAGACCGGGCAGTAGTGGCCGCCGCCGAACCCTAATGCCACTGGGGCTTTACCCTCGTCGTCCATCCCCTTGAGGATGCAGTCCACGAGGTAGCCGCACGCCTCCTCGTCGCGCCACTGGGCCTCCCTGCTGCCCACCTCGGCGAAGAACATGGGCACCCGGAACTGCGTGGGGCTGTGGTGTGTTGCCTCTAGGCTCACCTGGAACCCGCTCGGCGGCTCCTCCAGGAGCCTGAGGTAGATGTCCCGCATGGGGTTGGGGGCCGTTGGCTGGAGCTCGTAGTTTCGGCCGCCGTACATGGCTTTACCGAAGTTACCTGTGGGGTGCACTGTGAGGCTGGGTTTGCCGCTCTCGGCCCAGTGCCTGCTGGCCACCACTATGTAGTCGAGGCCGTTGCTCACAGCCAGCGAGTCATAGTCAGCCGGGTAGGGGTTGGGCTCGGTCGGCGCCTTGTAGCGTTCCTCGGGCACTATGAGGGGTTCTATCGCTAGAAGTACCTTGTCGCCCTTCACGAGCACGTTTCTCTGAGTCTCCTCGAAGCCTCTGTCCCTGAAGATCGCCAGCATGGTCTCGCCGGCCGGGTCAGACAGAGACAGCGTTATCCCTTTCTTCCCCATGTGGGCACCTTGACGCTTGAAAGGCGTCTCCGCCGGCTAAAACTGTTTAGGGTAGCGCGATGGTGCCGACGACGCGCAGGTTGCCGCCGTTTAGGTACATGATCGTGGCCCTGTCGCCGGGTATGTACGCAAGAGGCCTGTCCAGGTTTATCGTGACGCCGCCGTTGTGGGCCTCCGTGACCTTCGCGGAGTTGAATTGGAGGCCGCAGCCCACGTGGACGGGCATCCCCTGGGCCACAGGGTTGCTCCAGTACTTCACCATCCTCAGCTCGCCCTTGATCTCGCTGGTATGGGCCACCGAGGGGTCGCTGGTCAGCATCAATCCTCTGTCAAGGTCGGACGCCTCAATGTTCTTGAGGGCCAAACCCACCCGGTCCCCCAGCTCAGCCGTCTCGTAGTCCTCGTCGTTCTTCTGGATGCTCCGTATCTGAGCCGTCTTGGATGTGGGTAGAGCCATGAGCTTGTCGTGTTCATGTATTTGGCCGCGGTGGACCACGCCCAGGGCGACGGCCCCTACGCCACGGACGTTGAAGAAGTGGTCCACAATGACTGTGCCCGTCTCGGAGGCCGCCCCCAGCTGAACCTTCTCGGCCTCGGCCGCGAGGAACTCCCTCAGGTGGGGCAGGTCGTCCTCCACGACCTTGTACCCGTCCGCGACTGTGCCCCTGGTGAACCGCTTCAGCTGCTCCGGGGTGATGTAGTTACGTGGCACGATGATGCCGCCCTCGACTCCCAAGCAGTCCAGCATGACTATGGTCTCCCCGAAGGCCGCGTTTATCTGCTCCACCACAAGCACAGCGTAGTCGGCGAAGCTGGCCGCGTAGAAGAGGGATGCGAGCTTCTCAGGGTACTTGGAGGCCTCTATGAGGGTGAGGCTAGCGTCGCCTCTCTTAGCATTGTACAGGGTGACGTCTGACTCTGTACCCTTCTTTCCCAGCTCCCTGCTGTACCCTGGGCTGCCGAGGACGGACACGTTGAGGTTGGGCATGACACCGCATGGATGAGGGCGTAAAATATACGGGTTTCTGTCCAGGCACCCGGAGACGGTTATTCTAGTAAGCATAAAAAATTATGGTTTCATTAAAATGAGGAATAATCTTATATTCTGGTTCCGCGGATGGCATCGAGTGGACCCCATAACCAGCTCGGACATCGGCAGCTTACCATCCAGAAGCAGCCCTGAGGCTCTCTCGTCGGGGGCGCGCCTCTCCAACAGTCTGCTACCCCTGCTGGGCCTCAGCGACCCGAACTACGTCGCGTTCCGGGACGAGGTGGTCGCGGCTTTCATCGACAAGCTGAAGGCGGGCGTGGAGGTCCCCAACTACCCCCAGTTCAGGGACATGAACCAGATGTTCCTTGCGCTCATGGAGGGCGTCGAGAAGACAGACGGGGGACTGGTCGCCGTCAAGAAGATCAGGGCGAAGCTGGAGGCAGGCATCCCCGAGGTGGAGGCGATCAAGGGAAGCGCCTCGGCGATCAGGGACGCCGCGGGCGTGGACAGGTTCAGGATCAAGGTCTGCGTCACGGGTCCGTACACCCTGGCCAGCCTCTTCCAGCTGAGGACGCCGGAGCTCATCGATGAGCTTGGCCGCGCCCTGGGCGACATCCTCGACAGGTCCATGTTCAGGGGCCGGTCCGCCGAGGTGGCTCACGTGTGCGTCGACGAGCCCGTGCTGGGCTTCATGAACGACCCGCTCCTGGACTACGGGTCGGACGGAAGGGAGTCCCTCAGGAGGGCGTGGGACCACGTGTGCGGCGTCGCGACGGCCAAAGGAGCGGACACCAGTATGCACCTCCACAACACATCCGAGAACCTATTCTGGGAGGTCGAGCGCCTGGGCTCGGTCATGAGCCACGTGGGTGACCCCTTCTACGCACAGGAGTCTGTGAAGCGGAGGCTGGAAGAGACAGATAAGATGATCTGGGCGACGATAGGCGTCACGCAGTTCGACAACCTCATAGGCTACCACTACGCCGCGCAGGGCTACGGCGGAGACATGCCCGAGAAGATCGGTGAGACCTGGACGGGCATCAGGAAGGGGTCCGTTGACCCCTACATGTTCCTCGAGGAGCAGGCGGCCATGGAGAAGCGTCTGGAGACCATTTCAGAGTTCTTCGGCGCCGACAGGATCGTCTACGCGTCGCCCGAGTGCGGCCTCAACAGCTTCCCCAGATACGAGGTTGCGATGGAGTGCCTGAAGAGGACCATGGAGGCCATCTCTGGCTTCAACGGTAAGCACCATGATTAAGGCGGCCAGGTTTACCCCATGCGCCTCGGTTCTTTCGGGTATCTCTCGTGCTCTCTGTTTTCTACCACGGCCTTGAGGTGCTGAACCACTTCCCAAACCTCCGAGTAGCTTGTGTACAGCGGGATGGGGCTCAGCCTAATCGTTCTGGGGGGCCGGAAGTCCGGGACGACGCCACGCTCCGCGAGGGCGACGCTGATGCGTTGGGCGTCGGCGTGCTCCACGGCCACGTGGCCGCCGCGTCTCTCATCCTCCCTCGGTGTGCCCACGCTGTAGCTGTAAGGAGGCTTCGATATCAGCTCGTCGACCAGGTACATCAGGTAGCCTGTGATCCTCAGGCTCTTCTCCCGAATCCGTTTCAGGCCAGCCTCGTGGACCATCTTGCTGGTGGCCAGCACGGGGGCCAGGGCCAAGCCTGTGCTCGTGCTGCTACCCAGGTGCCAGGCCTCGGCGTTCTCCGCTGGCTTGAACTTGGTCTGGAACATGAAGCGGTTGGTTTTACTGTTCCCCCACCAGGTGGGCAGCCCTGGGGCTGTGCCCCAGTGGCGCCTGTTGACGTAGAGGCCGGCGATGGCGCCTGTGCCTCCGTTCATGTACTTGTAGTTGCACCATAGCGCGTAGTCGACGCCCCACTCGCTGAACCTGTGGGGCACGACGCCTGCGCTGTGGCAGCAGTCGTAGCCGACGACGACGCCGTGGCGGTGGGCGTCCTCGGTGACCCTCTTCATGTCCAGGAGCTGGCCGCTCACGTAGTAGACGCTGGGGAAGAGGGCGACGCTGATCTCGTCGCTCATGGAGTCCTCTATGTCCTTCTCCTGGATGGTGCGGCCGTCCCTGCTCTTCACAAGCACAAGCTCTTTGTCGGGGTCCCTGCCTCTGAGCCTTATCTGTCCGGCGAGGGCGTAGAGGTCGCTGGGGAAGTTGAGCTCGTCTGCGAGGATCTTGGTGCGTTTTCCCTTGGGGTTGTAGAAGGTGGAGACGAGGGCGTGGATGTTCGCGGTGGCTCCGGCGGTGAGGATGACCTCACCCGGTTCCGCGCCCACTATGCCTGCCTGGAAGTCAGCCGCCGCTTTGTCGATGCCGCTCCTCCTGCTGGTGAGGTCTCTCCACCTCTCAAGTTCAGCCACGGTCTCCGACTCGGCGTCCTTGGATAGAAGCCCGAGGCTGTTGCCGTCCATGTATATGATGGGCTTCACGCTTCGCCTCTTCCCGTCCAAGTCCAGGCATTCCTTGGCAGGGATGTAGAACCTTTCCTTAAAACCGGCCAGGGGATCATTCCTGTCCAGCTTCTCGGCGTACTCTAACCCAAGTTTATACTCCAAAGGGATCAGAGGAGGGGTAGCCTCCAGGCTAAATAACTTTTATAGCATCGCCTTATGGGCTTCAGAGCCGTGAGTAGGGTTTATACATTACACCCATGAACCCATATGTGATTAGTATGGGCAGGATTGCTAAGGGCGCCAAGTGCAGCATCAAGGGATGCGGCGAGGAGGCCGTGCGGTCCCTGGACGTGGGTAAGGTTAAGGGCGCGGGCCTCGACGTGGACGCCTCCAAGCGGGCGTACCTCTGCAAGGAGCACTACAAGGAGTTCAAGAAGGGAAACAAGAAGGACGCCCAGATAGAGAAGTGGCGCCACGGTATAGCCTAAAAAATTTTGGGGGTTTACCCCACGAACTTGGGCCTGTCCTGCAGGTGAAACGGGACCGGTAGCGGCCTGTACGGTTTTCCCTCGGTCTCCGAGACTATCTTATCCTTAATCTCGGCTACGCTCATCTCCACGGGCTTGGCGTGGCCTCTGACCCTGACGGGGAACCTGTCCTTGCCCTCCTCCTTCGCCCCGACCACGACTATGTAGGGTATCCACTCCTTCTCGGCGTCCCTGATCTTCTTGCCAACGGTCTCGTCCCTGTTATCCACGTCCGCCCGCACCCTGCTGAACCCGGCCCTGATCTGGTCGGCGTGGCCGGTGTACTCCGCGCTCACGGGTATGACGCGGACCTGGGTCGGGGCCAGCCACAGTGGCAGGGAGGGCTTCTTGCCCGCCTTCATGTCGAAGGCCGCCTTCTCCAGGAGCCCGTATATGCCTCGCTCTATGGCGCCCGAGGGGCTGCAGTGGAGGATGAGTGGGTGCTTCTGGGTGCCGTCCTCGTCCATGTACTTGATGTCGTAGCGTTCGCCGTTCTCCACGTCGATCTGGTCGGTGCTGAGGGCGCTCGCCTTGTCCAGGTTGTCAACGAAGTTCATGTCCCACTTGAGGATGAAGTAGAAGAAGCGCTCCCTCCACATCTCCACCAGCACGGGCTTACCGTGCTGCCGGACCAGGTCTACGACGAACTCCTTGTTCTCCTTCCAGAAGTCCTCCACCATCCTTATCGCCAGCTCGAAGTCCGACTTCTCGAACCCTATGCCCTTGAGCACGTCCCGGCTGAGCCTGAAGCGGCGCACGAACTCCTCCTTGGCCTGGGGCAGGTCGCGGCAGAAGGCGTGGACGTCGGGCATGGTGAAGGCGCGCAGCCTCCTCAGCCCGGTGAGCTCGCCCCTCTGCTCGCGGCGGAAGCTGTACCTGGTCATCTCGTAGATGCGCATTGGCAGGTTCCTGTAACTGATGGTGGCGTCGTGACTCATGAGGAACTGGCCGAAGCACGCCGCGAACCGTAGGAAGTACTGGGTGTCGTCGCTCTCCACCGTGTACTGCCTGGCCGGGAACCTGTTCATGTAGCTCTTCAGGCTGGGGTGCTCCAAGCTGTACATGAGGGGAGTCTCCACCTCCATGCCGCCGTACTCGTGCACCATGCTGGTGACGTACTCCTCCAGCAGACCCTTCACCATCCTGCCCTTGGGGTAGTACCTGAAGTTGCCTGGGTCAGAGGCGGGCTCGTAGTCCACCAGCTCCAAGCTCCTCATGAGGTCCACGTGTGGCGGCGTCCTGTCCACTGTGCGATCCTTCTCGTACTCGTATCCGCTGAATATCCTCAGCTTGTCGCGGCCCTTGAAGTCGAACTCGTCCAGGGGCCAAAGCTCTCCGTCAAGGTCCAGTATGTACCACTGGCTCCTTAGCTTCTCCTCGGCCCTCAGGGCCTCGGAGACAACTTCCTGCTTCTTCTCACTCATCTTTGGTCATCTCAGAGGAACAGGGGCTGCGCCACCAATGGCTCACGCTATCCAGAAGGCTTCCCAGAACAGCGGAGGAGCAACTAAGTCTACGATGGGCCTCTAGGCCTAGGCTGTTTGGCGGGACATCACCGCTTTCTCCTCTCACAACTTTGAAGGAGTCCTCCACATTTAATCTTTATGCATCAAAACGTGCGTCACGCCAGACAAAAAGTCAGTTAAGCATTTATCATGAGTGAATGTATCCTCGTTCATGGCCTTCATAGGCGTCAAGTGTGAAGCCTTCCCGTGCGACGACGTGGCCACAGGGAACTACCTGGTGCCGGGGATACGGGTGGACCCCCTGAGGGTCCGGGCCGTGATGATCTCCGAGGCATCACCCCCCGACGTGAAAGACTACTACTACGCTGAGGGCGACCCCCTCTTCCAGAGAACCACCGTCCAGGCGTTCAGGGACGCCGGGGTGGATGCCGGCTCCATCGGCGAGCTGCTAGGGATGGGGTTCTATTTCACCACGGCAGTGAAGTGCGGTAAGACAGGCTACGGGGTTAAGTCCGGAACCATCAAGGAGTGCAGCCTGCTGCTTGAGAGGGAGCTGGACGCGTTCCCCAACCTCAAAGTGCTGCTGCTCATGGGGGACGTGGCGATAAAGGCGTTAAACTACATATCTAAGAGGAAGACGGGCCGAAACGTGGTTCCGCCGGGCTCAACATACAAGATCAGGGGGAACACGTACTTCTACGGCGACATCAGGGTGTTCCCCTCCTACCTTCAGGCTGGCCCCAGCTTCTTCATAGAGCAGAGCAAACGCAGGATGATAGCCGAGGACATACGGGAAGCCATGAAGATACTAGGAGCCTGACCGCTTCCCACGTAGACGCGCTTCCCTTATCACGTAGCGGCCGCTCACGCCGTCCCAGGTCTTCTCGGCTTTGGAGACGACCACCTTCCTCCTGAACCATGGGGCGTCCAGCACCATGCTCTCGTACTCTCCGCCCTCCCCGCACGGGTCGACGCCGTAATCCTTGCTGAGGACCAGCAGTTCCTTCACCGCCGTCTCGTCAAGCCTCCGCCCGAGCCACGACTCGTCAAGCCCGTGTGCGGCGACGGCCGTGAAGATGGCCTTCATGCCCTTGCTCAAGACGAGCCTTAGGAGCTCCTCCCTGCCTCGCCCCCAGAGAGGGGACAGGTGGATGAGCCCAAGCTCACCGCATACGCGTTCAACGCGGTCCCTCTGGTAGCTGGACGCTATGGCGCCCGAGACGACGCCCTCGATGGGCAGCCCCTCCAGCGCCGCCTTGAGGTCATCCAGCTCCTTCTCCTTCTCGCCGGCCGTCCAGGCTTGGACCCACTGTTTGCCCCAAGCCTCAGCCTGGAGCCCCGCTGTGTCGACGTTGACCGTGTGGAACATGTAGCTGTCAGGGTTCTCCGACATCATAGTAACAAGGTAGGGGACCTTGTGGCCGTCCTCCTCGGCGAGCCTGGCAGCCAGCGTGCTGTCCTTGCCTCCGCTGAAGAGGGCCGCAACCCGCACATTAGACCACTACTGGGTTGTCGGGCCGCTGCCCGTTCATGGCCTTCCAGACGCCCTCCGCCACCTGGACGGCCATCCGCTGCATGCCCTCCAGGTTGCAGGCCCCGAGGTGGGGCGTCAGGATCACGTTATCCATCTTCATCAGTGGATTTTCTGGGCTGATGGGCTCCTTCTCGAAGACGTCGAGCGCCGCGGCCCGTATCTTACCGGACCTGAGGGCCCTGATCAGGGCGTCCTCGTCCACGACCATGCCACGGGCCATGTTCACCAGTATGACGCCCTGCTTCATGAGGCCCAGCTCCCGCTCACCGATGAGGTGTTGGGTCTCATCGGTACCTGGGACGTGGAGGCTCACGACGTCGCAGGACTTCAGCAGCTCATCCAGCTCCACCCATGTGACGCCCAGCTCCTGCTCAGCCTCGGGCTTCCTGGTCCTGCTCCAGTAAACCACCTCGGCGTCGAATGCTCGCAGACGCTTGGCGGTGGCTGTACCGATCCTGCCCATCCCCACTATGCCCACGGTTTTGCCTGCCAGCTCAAGCCCTATGAGGTCGCCGTACTTCCGGTTCCACTGACCCGCGCGGACAGCCTTGTCCGCTGACACAACGTTGCGGAAGGCCGCCAGGGTCAAGGCGAGGGTCATCTCGGCCACAGTCACCGTCAACGCGTCGGGCGTGTTGCACACGACCTTGCCCAGCTCCTTAGCTGCCTTGAGGTCCACGTGGTCGCAGCCCTGGCCGTGGACCCCCACCGCCTTGAGCCTGGGGCTCCTCTCCATCATCTCCCGCGTGATCCTGATGCTGCCCCGGGTGATGAGGCCGTCCGCCTCACCTATCAGCTCCATGAGGTTCTCCTCATTGGAGCCGGGGGGCAGCTCGTAAACGTTTACACGCTTCTTCCTGAGGTACTCGACGCCCACAGCGTTAATGGGCTCCGTGACGATGACCCTGAATCGCGTCATGAAAGGCACTGGAAGTATTGGACAACGAAAATGGTTAAGGGTTGAGGTCGCGTGTGGGCCTTCTCCTGCCGTGCCTGGGCTTCTTCTCGGGCTCCTTCTTGGCCCGGGTTATGATCTTGTCCAGGGTGGCCACGAGTCCGTCGAAGGCCTCCATGAGGCCCCAGCCCTCGTTCTCCGCGTTGAAGCTGACCTCGGGCCCCATGGCTCTAGCAGTGAGGCTGTACCTTGTGCGCTCGCCCTGGGTCCTCTGCTTCTTGACGGTGATCCTGACCTCGGTGATGCCCGGCTGCATCCTCATGCCCTTCATCACCACTCGGCGCACCTTCTCCTCGGCCACGGCCCTCTCGAAGAAGCTCTCACCCTCTATGCCCACGATGTAGACGGGCAGTATGTCCTCGCCCCTCAGATCGTAGACCAGCTGCAGCAGCTCCCGGGGCGTAATTATGCCTAGCACCCTGTCCTCCTCGTCCACCATGAGGCAAGCGCTCTTGTCGTTCCGCGTCATCTCCCTGGCCACCTGCAGGGCGCTGGCGTCCGAGCCCACCTTGAGGGGCTGGGTGTCCATCACGCCGCTCACCTGGCCCGGGAACCTCGGCACCTTCTCACCCACCCTGTCGCCCCGGGTGGTCTTCCCGATCGCCGTGACGAAGGCGTTGACTATGGTCTTGGCCGTGATGACGCCAACCAGTTTGCCGTCCCTGAGGACGGGCACGTGGCTTATCCCCCTGTCCAGCATCTCCCTGCGGGCCTGGGCTACGCCGTCCTCGGATGCGAGGGTGAAGACAGGCGACTTCATGATGTCCTTGGCGGCCACCGACTTGAGTTCGTTGACCTCGCTCAGAGCGTCCAGGAGGTCGGACTGGCTGATGATGCCCTGGACCTCCCCGCGCTCCACTACGGGCAGGGCCCTCACGTTGTTCTCCATTAGGACCTCCACCACTTCTATGACCGTGAACCCATCGTCCACGGCGCCCACCTGCTCCCAGATGGTCTCCACCTTGGTTTGCTCAGGCAGGTCGACGCCCAACAGGTCACGCACCGTCACGATGCCCATCCGGCCTCCGCCGCTGGCCACGGCCTCGTATCTGCCGGTGTCCTTGAGGTAGCCCAGCACCTTGCTCGCCTGGTCCTCGGGGCTGAACACGCTCCCCGGGTTGTGGATGAGTTCGGCTATCTCAGTCTCGGCTAGCTCTACAAGTGTCTTTGTCAAGATCAGAAACCCGAGAAGATATTGGGGAGCAGCATGATAAATAGGTATCACCTCCCCGGTCACAAGGTTTAAACGGGGCACGGTGACCCCCGAGGGTATCGCGCCATGTGCACCCTCATAATCCTGTACAGGCTGCTCGATGACTACCCCGTGATCGCCCTCCACAACAGGTACCTGGGCAAGGACACCTTGGAGCATCCGCCCAGAAGGATCGGTGACATCGTCTGCCCCATAGATGTGGCCTCGGGGGGCACATGGATAGGGTTCAACGGGAGGGGGCTGCTGCTGGCCATCACCAACCAAGAGACCCAGACCCTGGAGAAGCCGGGCCGCAGCAGGGGCCTCCTGGCCCTGGACATACTCAGGGACTGCGGCACGGCGGAGGAGGCTAAGGACTTACTCCTCGACCCCGGAACCAGGGCGCTCTACAGGACAGGCAACTTCGTCGCCTTGGACGCCGAGACGGGCCACCACGTGGTCTGGGACGTGGACACCTACCACTACGTGGTCAGCCCCGGGTTCTACTCCGTGGGCACGGTCACGGTGGTCCCGGGCGTTCAATGGGGCGAGAGGAGCCGCAGCATGTACAAGAGCTCGGAGAGACGCGTGGCCAGGGCCCATGAGCTGCTGGACGGCTACAAACCGCGGAGCATCGATGAAGCCATCGAGACCATGATGAGGGTCTCCGCCGACCACGCCCACGGTAAGACGGAGTCCAGCATATGCTGGCACCACCCGGAGTTCAGGCAGACCAGCAGCACACTCATAGCCCTCGGGAAGCAACCCAGGGTCTACTACTGCCCAGGCAACCACTGCGAGAGCCCATACACAGACTATAGTTAAAATCATATCACCCGACAACCCTATCTCTGTTGCCGTACTACCTGATTCCAGGTGAAAGCCTTGAGCCGGATAGGTCTGCTCCTCCCATCAAGCAACACCACAATGGAGCCCGACTTCGTAAGGATGGCGCCGGCGGGCGTCACGGTCCACTCGGCCAGGATGCTGCTGGAGGACGTGACCCCCGAGAGCCTGGAGAAGATGG
>Ga0299912_10001351_pt1 | contig 19833 bp, 15 predicted proteins | sample RVTome_2_FD_207667 | JGI IMG/M metagenome (GOLD analysis project Ga0299912, IMG submission 207667) | Soil microbial communities from uranium-contaminated site in the Upper Colorado River Basin, Wyoming, United States - RVT95D214 (version 2) ... | reverse complement strand
CCGGTTTGGTCAAGATCTTATTCTTTTTACGGATAAAATGTGCGTTGCAGTTTTAATAGTGCGGTTATTTTAAAAATGGACTTATTTCCCAGGAATCATATATTTACATTTATATTGCTCAAAGAGGATGCTGGGTATTTGAGGTTACTTCAAATATAAAAATTGCTAAATCGGGGGACAGCGTACTTATCTTCTAACCAGAAAAATATTAAATAGGTATGGTGTCCCCCGATTCCCAAGGCTCACTAATAAATCCCAGGGACCCTACACCAGACCATGGTAAGGGGAATAGAAAGAAAGGAATAACTGAATGGAATGAACAGCCTCTCCCAAGATGTGCACGCGTTCCTCTCTGGGGCTCCACGAAGGATGAAAAGAGATTTTGCCGAAGGCTTAACGTCGAACGGCATATTCGTACCACACCTTCCGTAGACTGCAACTTATAGCAGGGGTTTCATCCGGTGATATTACTATCTGCCTTTTTTTACCAACTCCGACAGGGTCACCAAGCGAAAGCCGCGATTTTTTATCTCCGGAAGGATCTTGGTCAGGACCTTAATGGTCCTTTTCCCCCGTGAGCCGCCGTCATGGAGGACGATAATCGAACCCGGCCGGACCTTTCGAAGCACATAATGTCTGATAAACCAGGCTGAAGGGATTTGGGGGTCAAAAGGATAGACCGAACCCAAAGCGCACTGATAACCGTATTTGCCAAGTATAGAGAGCATTTTTTCACTATACCAACCGGACCCGGGACGAAACCAGTGCACTTCGGAGAACCGGGTCAGGACCTGGTGGGCCTCTACCAATTGCCTTTCAAATTCAGCACTCTCCAACTTGATGGTGGGTTCATCGGTGGTCATATGGTTAGCCAACTCGTGCCCTTCGCTGACGGAACGACGGACAATGGCTTCGTTGCCGGCCACATGTTGACTGATGAGAAAAAAAGTGGCCTTGGCCTGATGGCGTCCCAGCAGATCCAGAATTTTGACGGTCGAAACCGGGTCAGGACCATCATCAATGGTAAGGGCCACTACCGGTTCCGTGGTCTCGACGGAATAGATCACCGAGGGAGACCGCCTGGTCAGGGCGCTAATGCGCCAATTCGGAGGGAATACAACCAACCCGACGGCAATAAGCAGGATTGTCAGAACGATAGTGGCGATTATTATCCTCTTTGGGAAACCTATTGGTTTCTCATGATTTTCCTTCAACCAACAGCCGCCGCAGTACCTTCCCTACAAAGGACTTGGGCAATTCCTCCCGGAATTCGATATCCCAGGGTATGGCATATTCTTCAAGGCGCTTTCAGCAGATATCCAGCAATTCCTCTTTGGACAGCCTGCTCCCCGGACGGGGAACCACAAAGGCCTTGACCTTTTGGCCGGCTGTTCCACTGGGAATGCCGACCACGGCTGCTTCCATGACCTTGCTATTCTCGTAAAGCACTTCTTCCACATCACGGGGATAAACGCTGTACTCCCCGGCCAGGATCGTATCCCGCTTTCGACTGATGATTTGAGTGAAGCCGTCGCTGTCCATGACGGCCAAATCTCCGGTATAAAGCCACCCCTCATTCAGAACCGACTCGGCCTGATCTTCCTCGTTTGAATTCCAGTACCGTTGCATGACCTGGGGCCCTTTGACCGCCAGTTCGCCGATCTTTCCGGCCGGGAGGCTCTCTCGGGTTACCAAATCAATGATCTTGGCATCGGTGTTGGGAATGGGAATACCGATGGAACCGACTTTGCGGGCCCCTTCCAGGGGATTGATGTGGGTTACCGGCGAGGCTTCGGTCAATCCATACCCTTCCACCAATCGGCAGCGGGCCAATTTTTCGAAGGCCTCCTGTACCTCAACCGGCAAAGGGGCGGCACCGCTGACACAGGCTTTTATGGATGATATTCCAAAGGAACTGACATTCGGGGCTTGGTTGATGGCCGAATAAATGGCCGGGACTCCGGGGAAGATGGTCGGTTTGTACTTTTTAATATATTCCAATACCTGTTTTAATTCAAATACGGACAAAAGGAGAATGGTGGCACCCATGGTAATCGGGATATTCATGGCATTGGTCATTCCGTAACTGTGGGTCAAGGGAATAACCGAAAGGAAGGTTTCCCGGCCATAGTGTAAATTGGGAATCCAGTGACGGGTTTGGACGGCATTGGCTACCAGGTTGTTGTGGCTCAGGCAGACCCCTTTGGGTTCATCCGTGGTTCCGCTGGTATAGAGGATAGCGGCCAGGTTTTCGCTGGAGACTTCCACTGCGGGCGGTATCCGGGGGGCGTCCATCATCAACTGGCTCATGAGATGCCCTCCATAACTCCGGTCGGCCCTCTCCGGCTCACTGAGTCCGGCCGATTTCCAGCGGGTCATGAGTTGTCGATAGACGGAAGGGGTGACCGCGCTCCGCAAATCGACAAAGACGACAGCAAGCTGAAAATGTTCTCCCATTTTCCTGACCAAAGCACCAAACTCCCTTAAAGTGACCAAGACCTTGGCCCCGGTCTCTTTGATCTGCCTGATAATAGCCGGCCCGTCGGCATCGGGATTGGGCAATACGACTACTCCGCCGATCTTGAGAGTCCCGTAGTAGGCCACAATCATCGGCGGCATATTGGGCAATACGACCACCACCCGGTCCCCAGGGCGAACCCCTAATCCGTGCAAGGCGTGGGCAAACTGATTGACCTGCCATTCGAGTTGCTGGTAAGTCAAATGGGTGTCGTAAAAGAGCGTTGCCGTTTGTTTCGGCACATTGTCGGCTGCTGCTTCCAGGAATTTGTGAAGGGGTTGACGGGGAATAGGAACCGTAGCCGGGGTATGTTTCCCGTAACTTTTTAGCCAGGGGCGATTAGTTGACCGGACCCCTTGAGCCGAAGGTTCGCGCCAGGAAACCCGGAGTCCCTCTCTGGTTTCAGAGATAAAGCGTTCTATGGCCCGGTTGACCGCCTGGTGACGTTCCAATTGAACCTTATGTTTGGAAACACCAACATCTATCACCTCGGCTCCCGGTATCAGTCCGCTCACTTTCTCAAAAACGGTGCGGGGAAAGTAGCGATCCCGTTCTCCGGTAATGACGAGAGTGGGGATACGTATATTCGACAACAGGGTCCACCCCTGCCAGTGACGCATGTTATTTAACATCATACGTTTCATAACATGGATTTCGGCGTTCCAACGGGGTCGATACTTCCACCAGGGCCGGAAGGCAGCTGTCGGAATACGGGAAAGCAAGGAGGCCCCGCGAGGCAGTGGGTATTCACCGGCCGTGGCAATCAAAACCAGTCTTTCCACTCGTTCCGGATAGGCATTGGCATATTCGATACAGATGGAACCGCCGAAGGAATGACCGATGAGAATAATTTTCTCCGGAAGGGAGAGGGCGTCGGAAATGGTCCGGATGTCATCAATCAACTCCGGCATTGTGTATTCGGTGAAAGGGGCGTCACTTTGCCCATGGCCTCGCAGGTCAGGAGCCATAACCCGATATTCATGGGCAAAATGATTAATCTGGTATTCCCAGGTTTCAGCACATCCGGCATACCCATGGACAAACATCAGGGTCTTCCCGGCTCCTTCGGGCCAAAGGTCCACTACGCTCAGTTCCATATCGGAGACCCCCCGGATGGGCACACCAACCCGGTACAAACTGAAATCCAGTTGAATGTCCCGGTGTTTAAATCCCCTCAATTTTCGTTTCATGGGAATTCCCTTTGACCGCTTGGTTTATTTCCTATACTATCTTTTACATTAGAATTGTCAAAAAGAAAAAGATAGTAATGTAAGGGTCAGACTTGTTTATTGCTATCCTTCCCGAATGCCGGGGTCGGACCAAGTCAATTGTAGAGGATGGAGTCAAGTCTGCTCATGACTCTTGGGAGGAATTAAAGGGGCGCCCTTTATATATTTACATTTATATTGCTCAAAGAGGATGCTGGGTATTTGAGGTTACTTCAAATATAAAAATCAAAAGGGTGTGCCAAAAAACATCATAATAGTTGCTATTGCCATACGGGATTTCATTTGGAAGCAAGTCGCTTCCGGATGACAGTTCTATTTTTCTCCTTGACCCTGTTTTTTTCTTGCCCTATATTCTTGCCTCAATAAAAAGTCAATTCCCATCAGACTGATTAAAGAAATTACTAACCGAATGGAGAAAACAAGATGGATGTTTTAGAAGCGGTCAATCAGAGAAAGTCTATTCGGGCTTTTAAGCCCGATCCGGTCCCGCCGGAGACCTTAAAGAAAATCGTTGAGGGGGCCCTGCACGCCCCGTCGGCATCAAACAGCCAGCCCTGGGAACTGGCCATTGTCAGCGGAGCTAAGCTGGAAGAGATCAAAAAGGCCGTCCTTGAAAACCCGGGCAGGCTCACCGTAGATATGCCCGGGGCTATCCAATATCCGGAGCCCTATGCCTCGAGGCGCGCTGCCGTCATGGCCGGCGCCCTCGATATGATGGGCATTGCCAGGGATGATAAACAAGCGCGGGCACAATGGGGCATCCAAGGCGCCAAGCTCTGGGGTGCGCCAAGCTGCATTTATGTGATGGTCGACCGCGGTTTCTTCTACATTGATGACAAAATCAATGTCTGGCCTGCCTTTGATTGCGGCGCTATAACACAAACCATCCTTCTGCTGGCGACCGAAAACGGTCTCGGAACCATCCCGGCCGTCCAGCCTGTTTTATATCCCGATCTTTTGCGGGAAAAACTGAACCTCCCGGCCACTAAACTGATGGTTCTGGGAATAGCCATCGGCTATCCCGACTGGGAGGCGCCGATCAATAAACTGCGGACGACCAGAGAGCCTCTGAATAAGATGGCGAGATTTTACTAACCTAAACAAAAGCAAATCCTAATCGGAATTGAGTAAATAAAAAAGGGACGCTGTTATGTGTTGATGCCGGGGTCGGACCAGGTCAGGGGAGCAAATTTTCAAAGAATTATACAAGAAAAGACGGGTAAAGAAGGCCTTAAGCGGCCCTTTTTGCCCACAAAAGGAAGCTGTTAAGCGGAATATCGATTCCGTGTAGGGATAGGAGGCCGGGTTCAAAAGGCAATGAAACCGACACGTGTGTTCATTCACGGACTGGAAAGCTCGAGCCGGGGAACCAAGGGTGTTTTTTTCCGTGAACGATATCCCGACATGATCATCGAGGACTATTTCGGTTCCTTTTCACAGCGGATGGAGAAGCTCGAGGGGCTTCTGGCCGGGGAGGACCATCTTGTCCTCGTCGGATCCAGTTACGGAGGGCTGATGGCCGCCGTGTATGCCTGTCTGCACGAAGAACGGGTAAAAAAACTCATCCTGCTCGCGCCGGCTCTGCACTCAGAGCTTTATCAACCATACCTTAAAAAAAAGTTGTATATGCCCATCACCATATTTCACGGCCGGCAGGACCATGTGGTGCCCCCGGAGCCGGTCCGGGCTATCGCCGAGCAGCTTTTCATGAATCACCAATTCAACGCGGTCAAAGACGATCATTTTCTGCATGATACCTTTGCAACCCTGGAGTGGGATAGACTCCTGGATGACAGCTCATAGGTCATAGATGAGAGATGCTCGATGCTAGATACCAGATGCTAGATGCTGGATACTATAGTGGACGACATAAATTTTTATCCATAAAGGGAATGCCCTGTGACGTCATGCCGGACTTGATCCGGCATCCAGGGAATTCAAAACTCTGGATTCCGGCTTTCGCCGGAATGACATTATGTGCACATATTTATGTCTTTTACTATAGATGCTGGATACCAGAAGATGATAGAGACCGATAGATTCCAAATACTTTTCCTGTCAAAAAAGAAATTAACTGTCATATGGGAAACATTTTCAAACAAAGGGTAATGTGGCCCAGAAAAGGAGAAGGCCGATGAATTATCAAACCATTATTTTAGAGAAGAAAGAGGGTATTGCGACCATAACGCTCAACCGTCCGGAAAAGTTAAATGCTCAGACCCCCCTGATGTACCAGGAACTGTCTGAAGCTTATAGGCTAGTCGATGGGGATGATGAGACCAGAGTATTAGTGATTACCGGGGCCGGCCGCGCATTTTCTGCCGGCGCCGATGTAGGCGAAACGCTGTATAAAGAAAGAATACAAAAGCGGGAAGAACAGGGTGTGCCTGACGTCATACGAAGTGTGGGCTTTTCTGTGGCCGATGTAAGGAAACCGGTGATCGCTTCCATAAACGGCTATGCCATAGGTATAGGTCTTACCTTAACGTTGGCTTGCGATATCAGAATCGCTTCGGAGGCGGCCAGATTCAGTGTGCGCTTCCCCATGCTGGGGATTACCCTTGATTATGGTTCCAGTTACTTCCTGCCCCGTTTAGTCGGCCTGGGTAAAGCTCTTGAATTAACCCTTACCGCTAAGACCATTGACGCCAAGGAAGCCAAAGAAATAGGACTGGTCAATGCCGTTGTACCCGCCGGCGAACTGGTGCAGGCAACCTACGAAACGGCCAGGAGTATTGCCGAACTGCCGCCGTTGGCCGTGCGGGTCTCCAAGGACGCCCTTTATCGAGGGATGGATTGCGATCTCGATACCCAATTGCAGTATGAAGCTTATGCCAATACCTACTTACGCGGCACACAGGATACCAAGGAGGCCACGCGGGCTTTTATAGAAAAGAGGAAACCGGTGTTTGTTGGAAGATAGCCGCCGTTAGAATACCGAACCAGGAACAGCCGCCATTTTTCCAACCCCCCTCCCTTTTGAATGGAGAAAAATACGCCCTTTATCCCCTTGCCTTCCACCCTGCTTTTCTCCTTGCCCCGGTCTTTTACTTGTCTTATACTCTTCCCATTAAAAAGCGACCTTTTATTAAACAATATTGGAAGTCAAGAGCTTCATTTTATGGCCTCGACTTTTGAAGATCGCCAAAAAGTTTAGGAAAGGAGAGAAATCATGGGCAAATTAGAAGGCAAAGTGGCTATTGTGACTGGAGCGAGTCGAGGTATCGGTAAAGCCATATCCAAGCTCTTCGCGGCTGAAGGGGCTAAGGTTGTTTGCGCCGCTCGCACCCTGGACGAAGGGGAGCATATTTTCGAGGGCTCTCTCAACACAACCGTTTTAGAAATCCAGCAGGCTGGAGGCACCGCTTTAGCCGTTCAGACCAATACGGCCTCCGAGAACAGTTGTATGCAGCTTGTTCAGGCTGCCAAGGAAGCCTTCGGTCCTGTCGATGTCCTGGTTAATAATGCGGCCCTTACTTATTTTGTCCTAATCAGAGACATGGGCGTAAATCAATGGGATCGTTCTTGGGCAGTCGGCCCTCGTGCTGTTTTTATTCTATCTAAAATAGTGCTGCCGGATATGATCGAACGCCGGAGTGGAGCCATCGTCAATATTTCTTCCAGCGCAGCGATTGGCCCAGGTCGCGGACCTTATCAACCAACGACCCGTAGTAGTACCAAGTATGGGGCGGAAAAAGCAGCCATCGAACGTTTCTCTCAAGGACTTGCTGAAGAGGTTTATCCCTACGGTATCACCGTGGCGGCTTTGTCTCCTTCGCAGGTTGTGGTCACCCCGGGCACGGTCTATTTCAAATTAACCCCCCCGGAAAATCCGGACAGCGAACCCCCGGAGATCATGGCCAAAGCAACCCTCCTGCTTGCTACCGAGCCGCTCGACAAGGTTACCGGCCTGGCCACTTATAGCCAGGCCATCCTCAAGGAGTATGGCTGGATCAGCAATGGTAAGGGCGTTGGCATAGACCGACCGGGTAGCGGATACAGCCAGCGGTAACCGGTCGAAGGCCATGGACAAAGACCTGATCCCATGTTGAACATGGACAGCGAGCGCCTTCTCCGCAGCTTGCGGCCTGGATTAGCGGGCGAACTACAATAATAGAAACTTTCCCTCGAATAAAGGAGAGTATTTTTTATGACCTATGAAGATGTGACCCCAGATTCACCCAATTCATAAATTAAATAACCCAAAAAGGAGGCTTTCATGATTCGAACACCTGAACAGTATGTGGAAAGTTTGAGAGACGGCAGGATAATCTACCTGAACGGCGAAAAGATTGAAGACATCACCAAACATCCCCAATTCCAGGGGCCTATTAACGGTCGGGCCTTGAGTTATGCCCTCTACCATCATCCCAAATTCAAAGACCTGCTGACGATAGAAGAGGACGGGGACCGGTACCTGTTTTTATGGAAGCAACCGAAATCGGCCGAAGAGCTGGTCAGAAGAAGGAACCTTTACATCACCTGTATGCGATGGGGTGCGGCCATGAGCGGTATGGGGCCGGACGCCCTGGCCGCCTCCGGAATTGTAACCGCCAAGATGGACAAAGAACTCGGAACCCACTACACCGACGCGGTGGAAGATTACCGCAAGCACCTGAAGAAAAACGATCCGGCCATTACCGGAGCCATTACCGACGTCAAGGGGAACCGGGCGCTTCGGCCGACAGCCCAGGTCCAGCATAAGGATTTTTATGTCAGGGTCGTCGACCGCCAAAAGGACGGCATTTATGTCAGCGGCGCCAAGATGCACATCAGCGCCACCCCCACGACCAACGAACTTATTGTTTCACCCTGCCGGGCACACCGGGAAGAGGATAAGGATTATGCCGTTGTCTTTGCCACACCGGTTAATGCCAAAGGAATCACGCTTCTGACTTCTCCCGCCTACTACCAGGAGACCGGCGAAGAAGCGGAGTGGAACTGGCCGGTAAGCGGCCGCCGGGCCGGGGTCAGTGAATGTCTGATCGTCTTTGATAATGTCTTTGTGCCCTGGAACCGGGTTTTTATGTGCGGAGAATGGCAATACAGCCAGGATCAGGCCAGGATGTTCGGCGTCTTCCATCGTCTCTTCGGCACCTGTCATAAGGTTATCTCCACCGAGCAGAACGCCGGGGCAGCGGCCCTGATGGCCGAGTACAACGGCCTGGACCGTTATCCGCATATTCAGGAAAAACTGGCCTGGCTGGCCATGCATGCCAAGATTATCGACGTCATGGCCCAGGCAGGATGCGAGCACCCGATCATCTATCCGGATATTAATCTGGTGGCGCCCAACGTCATGTACACCAATATCGCCAAGTACATGTTTGCCAATGATCAGCACGAGACATCAAAACTGGTCGGCGACATCACCGGCGGGATCGCCTCCACCGTGTTTACCTACAAAGACTGGATGAACCCCGAGGAAAGGCCCCATATCGAGAAATACCTGGCCGGGAAAGACGGCATCCCGACCGAACACCGGCTGAAAGCCATCCGGATGGTCAAGGATCTCATCGGCCATGGTCACGATAACGTTACCATTCATGCGGAAGGCTCTTTGGCCTCCCAAAAGATGATGATCTATTCCTCGGCGGAGTGGAAAAAATACAAAGCCATTGCCAAGAGGATCGCCGGGATTCCCGGTTGGAGAGAGGAGGCTCCGGATATGGCCGACCTGCCGGACTGGCCGGGTGAAAAAATTATTTAAGGATTAGCTCACCGTATTTTAAGGATCGGTGCGATTGGGGGGACCGGGATGGCTTTCCATTAATTAACCAAAGGTATGCCGGAAGCTGGTCAAACCCCTTCCGGCATATTTTTTGTTTATTCAGGAACCCCCCAAACCTCTAAACGAAAGGACAGGGAAATGGATTTTAATTTTACCAGCGAACAAATTGAATTACGCCGGAAAGCCAGGGAGTTTGCCGAAAAAGAAATCGGCCCTATGGCCCATGAACTGGACAGTACTAATGACGTCCCGGCAGAAGGTCTCAACCGCCTTAAAAAATCCGGATTTTACGCCTATGTGGTTCCAAGGGAATACGGCGGCAAAGGCGTATCGTCGATCAATCTCTGCATTTTGCGTGAGGAATTCGCCAAGGTTTCCTCTTTTCTGGATGAGGCCTTTGTCATGCAGGGTCTGGGAAGCTATCCCATTGTTGTCAACGGCACCGAGGAACAGAAGAAAAAATACCTGACACCCCTGGTCGATGGTTCCCGGACGGCCAACTTCTGTCTCACCGAGCGCAGTTCGGGTTCGGATGTGGCCGGCATCCGGTCCACGGCCAGATTGGAAGGCGATCATTATATCCTCAACGGCATTAAATGCTATGTTTCAAGGCCGGGCGACACGGACATCTCGACCGTCTTCGCCAAGACCGACCCCAAAGCCGGGGGAAAGGGCATATCGGCCTTTATTGTGGACCGGGCGGTCTCGAAGTACCGGGCCGAAACCCGCCAGTTGATTGCCGAAGGGAATATCGGAGAAATCTTTATGGAGGACATGAAGGTCCCTAAGGAAAACCTCCTGGGCAAGGAAGGTGAAGGCATGCGCATCAGTCTGGGTAATCTGAGCATCTTTCGTCCGACCGTGGGCGCCGCCACACTCGGAATGGCCCACTGTGCTTTGTCCCTGGCCATAAATCATGCCAAACAGCGCGACATGTTCGGCCAGAAGCTGGGTGATTTTCAGGTGACCCAGTTCAAGCTGGCGGAAATGAAAATACAGCTCGACGCCGCCTCTCTGCTGATCTACCGGGCCGCCTGGCTGGCAGACAATCCCACGAGCGAAAGAACAACGCTGGAGGCCTCAGCCGCCAAATTCTACGCCACTGAAACGGCGCACAAAATCGTTGACCAGTCGCTCCAAATCCACGGGGGCATCGGACTGCACAAGAGCTCACGCATCGAACACCTTTATCGAGCCGTGCGTTCTCCCCGGATCTATGAAGGCGCATCCGAAATCCAGCTCCTGGTAGTCGGCCGGGAACTGCTGAAACGGGAATACCTGACCAGCGACAAGCGGCTGTAGATATCATCGGAGTCATTGGGGTGGGGTCATCGCCGGCAAAAAAGTGAGGAACTCATGCGGGCTATATGGTAAAATCTTGTATGATTTCCGAAGGTAATTTTCTTTTTTAGCAGCGTTTCCCGTTCCTTCAAAAGAGGAAATGAAAACGGAGGCTATTTTACAAAAGGGTTAACTGGATGAGCCCTTTAATTGGTATGGCGGGCCGGGTTTGCCAGGGTAAAAAGCAAAGGAAAGCGCAGGGTAAAATATAACAGGGTGCCTTTGCAATACTAACCGGAAGAGGGGAAAAGATATGGGCATGAAAGACGCAATCAGAGAATTGTACGAACGTCGTGAAAAAGCCAGGCAAATGGGCGGCGAGGAGCAGGTGGCCATGCAGCATGCCCGGGGGCGGCTTACCGCCCGGGAGAGAATAAAAAAATTATTAGACCCCGACAGTTTTTGGGAAATTGGATTGTTGAATCGCTCGGATATTCCGGAAATGTATGAACGGACCGCTGCCGACGGGCGGATTTGTGGAGTCGGGACTATTCATGGCCGAAGAGTAGCCGTTGTTGCCGAAGATCGCACCATTCTGGGCGGCAGCGGCGGACGTGTCGGAGGGGACAAAACCCGCGATATGCATGTGATGGCGGTCAAGGGGGGTTACCCCATCATTTCCCTGGGCGATGAACTGGGGGGTATCCGTTTGCCTGACCATATGGGCTCGGACGGCATGAGCCAGGCCCACCCCCGCCAGGAAGTCCTGCTCACTCCCCGTCAGACACCCAGAGTTGCGGCCATTATGGGGGAATGCTTCGGGGCACCGAGCTGGATAGCCAGCCAATCCGATTTTGTGGTCATGGTCAAAGGCACAGCGATGGGAGCTGCCGGACCCAGGATTCTTAAAATGGCCATCGGCCAGGAAATAACCCCCCAGGAACTGGCCGGATGGGAGCTCCGCTACCATGAAACCGGAGAAGTGGACGCCATGGCCGAGAATGACGAGGAGTGCCTGAATATTATTAAAGAATATCTAAGCTATATGCCTCAGAATAATACCCTGGAGCCTCCGGTTCTTGCCACCGATGATGACCCATACCGAAGGATTGAGAACGTCGGGAAAATTGTGCCCGATGAACTCAATCGTGGTTACGATATGCACCGCTTGATTAAAACCATTGTGGATGACGGTAAGTACTTCCCAATTAAAGACGGCTTTGGCAAATCGTTAATCACCTGTCTGGCCAGGATTGCCGGCAGGGTGGTCGGTATTATCGCCAATAACCCCATGTTTAATGCCGGCGCCCCGGATGTTGCCGCCTGTGAGAAGGTAACGAGCTTTATCTGCTTGTGCGATTCATTCAATATCCCCCTGATATTTTTGAGTGATATCCCGGGTATGTTTCCCGGTAAAGAGGCTGAAAAAAAGAAGCTGCCGGGTAAAATCATGGTTTGGCATGAGGCAATGGCACAGGCATCCGTTCCCAAAATTTCCATTACCATACGCAAGGGTTATGGAATGGGATGGAATTGCATGTTATCACCCGGCGAGGGAGGCGATTTGATCGTAGCCTGGCCTACAGCCTCCATCAGCTTTGTAGATCCGGAGATAGGGATTGAACTGGTTCACGGTGCGAAGATAAATCAGGGGAAAAACCCGGAGGCGGAAAGGGAACGCTTAAGGAAACAATGGGCCATCGACAGCACTCCCTGGGCAGCGGTTGAAAAGAATTTTTTGCAGGATGTGATTGATCCCAGAGATACGAGAAAATTCCTTGCCGAAGCCCTTGAGATCATTAGAGGGGAGAGAGGTCCGGTTATCAGTGAGCACAGACTTCAAACCTGGCCTACGGTTTTTTAATTTTGTCAATCCGTTTTGGACCTGAAAAGTTGCTTTTTTTCATTTCTCCTGTCTCGGGATTTTCCCTTATGGTCTTGACCGGTTTGTCTGTTTCCATTTGAAATACGGTAAAAACCGGAAAAGCAGCTTCTCATCAACTGACCGTTCTGATCAGGGACCGGCCAGGGGTGAGGTTACATCCAGGAAGGAGGTTTTGAACGATGTGACCACATCCACCACTGTGGGCCTTTCACCTTTAAGGGCCTCGGCCAGGGCTGCGGAGATCTGACCCGGCTCTTCAACCCGAAGGCCCTGGCAGCCCATGGCCTTGGCGATCTCGGCGTAATTCATATTTCCAAAATCACTGGCAATGACCCTTTTCCCCTGTCCGTGCTTTACCCAGCCCAGGGCCGAGTTATTAAAGATCACTACGCCAATGGGGATATTTTGTTCAAAGGCCGTCATCAGCCCGTTCATGGCCATGCCGAAACCGCCGTCTCCGCAGACCGCCAGGACCTGGCGGCCGGGATAGATGAGCTTGGCCGCCATGGCCGCCGGAACGGCGTAGCCCATGGCACCGATACCCGGCATGATTAATGACCCGGCCCCTTTGGTCTGGAACAGATGGGTCATGAAGAGCCGGTTCTCCCCTGCGTCGCAGGCAATAAAGGCGTCATCGGCAATCGCTTTATGGATTTCAGCAATCAGCCTCTCCGGCAGGATGGGCACTTCTTCGGAGCCGTAGGCCGGGCAATTGAAAAAGCGGTGCTCCTCCCTCAATTTTTTCAAGACCTCTTTCCTGGTGTTAAGGGTCTCCACCGAAGGCCGTCCGTTTTTTTGGATGGCGGCGGTTATTTGTGACATGACCAGGGCCGCATCTCCGATAATCCGGTGTTCGCAGGGAAAAGACCATCCGGCGTTTTTCGGTTCGATATCCACCTGAATCAGGTCCTGTCGCTGGGGATCAATAAGCTCAGGGTTTTCCCTGGCCGTGTCTACAGGTCCGAGTCGGCTTCCGACGCATAAAATCAGATCCGACTGGCCGATAAAGGCATTGGCCGTGGCTTGGCCGAAGTTGCCAAAGGCGCCGAGGGCCAGTTCATGGGTTTCGGGGAAAACCCCTTTGCCGGCAGCCGTGGTTCCCACCGGGGCTCCAAGGATTTCAGACAGCTCCTGGAGTTCTTTATAGGCCCGGCTGAGACGAACCCCGTTCCCGGCGAGGATCACGGGATATTTTGCTTTCAGCAGGGACTCGGCGGCGGCCTCAATCAGGGCGGGGTCTCCGGCGGGTTTCGGCGGCAGATAGAACCGGGTGGGGTACAGGGACGGAGTGCTGTTTGGGCCTACCCGGCCCCTGAAGACCGCGCTGTGGCAGATGACCGCCACCGGCCCCGGTTCCCCGCTTAAAGCATGTTTCATGGCGAGCTGGACACTCTGAACCGCCTGCACAGGTTCCTGGGGCACCATGGTCAATTTGGTTACACCGCTAAAGCTTTGTTTGGCATCCCAGGCGCCGTATTCGCCCGTTCCCGACTGATAGGGGGCATGCTGGGAAAAGGGCGATTGATCGGAAAGATCAGTCAATATCAGCATCGGCGAACTGCCGAGGTGAGCCTCGACAACGCCCAGGAGCCCGTTTGAAATCATAAAGGCCCCTTGTCCGATGGCCACGCCCGGTTTCCCGGTCAGGCGGCCGTAGACCTCGGCCATGACACCGGCCAGGGATTCGTGGCGCACCAGGACCGTCCGGATGGTTGATTGATGAAAATAAAGGGCATGGAAAAACCTCCCGGTATTTCCTCCGGCTATGCCGAAGACCATATCGATCCCCATCTCCTCCAGTACACGCATAATGGCTTCACCAGCCGAAACGTCTTCCTGTAGTAACTTTTCCGTCGTCGCCATATATTCCCCCTTTTAAATAGTTTGGGGCTCTGGTTTCCTAAAGCTCAGGATAGAGCGGAGAACCAGCCTTCATGCTGCGGGTCATGTGTCGTATTTCAACGATTAAGGCACCGCTTTTCTTCTCAAATAGCCGGGCATCAAACCAGTAATATTCCGTTTTGCCGGTAACCCCCACGGCAATAATTTTTCCCCTGGTCTCATAAGGCACATCTGCCTTCACCGGGCCGTTCACATAGCGCATCTCGGTCGCTCCATAGAAGGTGACCCCCTGCGGTAAAAAGGGCGGAGTGACCCGCATCATTAAAAAAGTTACACTGGGAGGAATGACGGGGGATCTCCAGGGAGATCCGCCCATATTCCATTCGATGGAATCTTCCCGAAACTCCGCCCCCTCTATCAATTCGGAGGAGGTTATGAGGACCTCCCGGGGCGCTGGTTCGTAACCCACTTCCAGGTTTTTAAAAATCCGCCTCTCCTCCACGGGACTGCTTTTGATCTCCATCGTCCCTAAATAAGACTTCTCTTGGGGATTCCCTGTAAATGCTGTGCCTTTGGCGACAAGGTGACCGTCTTTTGATTCCAGCCGGGATTCGACCTGAGCATTCTCAGTATCTTCGGGAGGGATTTGAACAACGGCTCTGAGTTCCTCACCATGGAGTGTGGCGTAGGTATAAAACATGCTGAGCGATCCGTTTTCAAACCATTTTTGTCCAAAGACCTTCAACATCAACGGAGGAAAAAGATCTAAATGTATCACCCCGGCCACGACTCCACCGCGCATACCGATTTTTTGGGCGATACCGGTTTCATGAATGGAGCCGATCGTGCTGGTCGGGCGACTGTTCATCTTTTGGCCGCGGGATTCTAAGATAGCCCGAACTTCAGGACCGGTCCGGTTGATGCCTTTCCGCCACTGGCCATACAAATACCTGCCGTTCCTTTCAAGGTCATCGCTCATGGATCGATCCTCCTTTTAATGAATGTGGAGATGGGGTCAGATCTGCTCTTGACTCTTATGATAAAGATCGGATCAAAAAAACCCTTTCTCTCCATTCGGCCGACTGTCGGCATCGATCAAAGACTCTCGCAGGTGTTTGAGAATCGAACCGGGATTTTCCCCTGTCGTCTTTGACAGGCAGTTTTCACCCACGGGGACAGGACCCAAACCCTGCCTTCAGGATACATCGACCGGAAAACAGCCGGATCATCCGGATTAATTTAGTATTCAATGGCGTCTATCCGCTGTTCGGAACCTTACACATAGCCGTCTATTTGTAAAGTATATTTTCACTGATTAATAAAGCGATCGCTTTCCGGCCGCTCCGAAACAGATGAAGGCCGTATCCCCGTTGGAAGCCACAAACCCCAAGGGTTTCAAAAGATACATCAGACCGTCAGGACGAATAAAAAGATGCCCCCGCTCCTAATGAAAATCGACCTTTTTTTCAATCGCGCCAAGCAATTCCCTAAGGGTCTCTTCCTGTAAGGCGCAGACCGGGACGGCCTGATAGCGGGCGCACTCGGTGTCCACGAATGCCCGGGAAACCTGATCGACCTTGTTGAAAACCCGTATGATCGGGATACGGGACAGTTCCAGTTCGGTTAAGAGGTTTTCCACCACCAGCATCTGCTCTTCAAATCGGGGATGGCTGAGATCAATGACATGCAGCAACAGGTCGGCCTCTTCCAATTCTTCCAGGGTGGCCCGAAAAGCGGTCAGCAGATCCTGGGGCAGATTTTTGATAAAGCCTACGGTATCGGTTACGATGACTTCACGGTCTTTGGGAAAACGGAGACGGCGGCTGGTCGGGTCCAGGGTGGCAAAATAGAGGTCTTCGGCCTTCAGGCGGCTGTGGGTCAGGGTGTTTAAGAGGGTGGATTTCCCGGCGTTGGTGTAGCCGACAATGGAAATGACCGGCAGTTCCCTGCGGTTCCTTCTTCCCCGCCGTTGTCTGCGCTGGATCCGTATGGCTTCCAATTCTTTCTGGAGGCGATGAATTTTATCCCTGACCCGGCGGCGGTCGATCTCCAGCCGGGTTTCTCCCGGGCCCCGGCCTCCGATACCCCCGGTCAAACGGGACAGGGCGTCATCCCGGCCGACCAGACGGGGCAGGATATATTTCAGTTGGGCCATCTCCACCTGGAGTTTACCTTCCCTGGTCCTGGCCCTCTGGGCAAAGATATCCAGGATCAACTGGGTCCGGTCAATAACCTTCAGGTCGGTGAAATCGGTCAGAGAACGCACTTGAGACGGATTCAGGTCCTGGTCGAAAACCAAAAGGGTGGCCCCGAGCTGGAGGGCCCGGATGGACAGGCTGCTCAACCGGTCCTTGCCCATAAGGAATTTGGGACTGATCTCTTTTCTGGATTGGATCATGGTTTCCAAAACCCAAAGACCGGCCGAACGGGCCAATTCTTCTAATTCCAATAAAGATTCCTGGGCCGCAGCCCTGGGCTGGGTGGTCACACTGACCAGGATGGCCCGTTCCCCCTGGGGGTGAATTTTTTTGGCGGCAATTTTCCTGCCCCATTCTTCTTCCAACGATCGGATCAAACCGGCGACATCCACCTCGTATTGCCCGATGGGTTCCGGTTCCAGGACCATCCATTGCCGGCCTTCCGGATTGTCGGGCAGGAGATGGGCCGTATAAAGCCACCCCGCCTGGCCGCTATTATTAATCCCGATGGCGGTTATCATATCCAGGCGCAGTAAGGCCAGATCCATCTTGTCTTCCTCGTTGATCGGCTCTCTTTTTAAATGGGTATGTAAAAGGCGGAGGCCTTTGAGACGTCCCGACCCAACCCGGGATTGCGGCAACTGGGGGATGACAATGGATTGGTCGTTGCCCAGGATTACGGTCTCAATCCCGCCTCTCCGGTTGATCAACAGACCTATTTGACGGTTGAGTTCAAAAGAAAGCTGGGCCATAAAATTGGCCAGTTCAGGGGAAACGATCTGGGAGGGATTAATCTGACGGCGGAACAGGGATTCCAGTTTTTTTAAATGAAGGGCTTTGAGGCCGGCAGTGTGTCCAAAAATGCGGTTAATGCTCGGGTCCTTCTAAAAAGGTTCCTCTTCAACCGCCAGGGTTTCAAAGCGGGTGTATTCGTCTCTAAAGGCCAGGGAGACCGAACCGGTCGGTCCGTTACGATGCTTGCGGAGTAGAATTTCGGCGATCCCTTTTTGTTTGGAATTTTCCTCATACATCTCTTCCCGAAAGATAAAGCAGATCACATCGGCGTCCTGTTCAATGGCCCCCGATTCCCTGAGATCGGCCAGGACCGGCTTTTTATCGTCCCGGCCCTCCGGCCTTCGGTTGAGCTGGGAAAGGGCGATAACCGGGAGATTCAATTCTTTGGCCAGGGCCTTTAACGACCGGGAGATCTCGGATATTTCCTGTTCCCTTCGTTCGCTGCCTTCCCTTCCCTTCATTAACTGAAGGTAATCGATCAACACCAGGCCCAGGCCCTTTTCGGACTTTAACCGTCGGGCCTTGGCCCGCATCTGTAATACGGACATGGTCGGCGAATCATCAATATAGATCGGGGCATCGGATAAGACCCCGGCCGCCGCGGTTATCTTAGCCCACTCCCGTTCCCCGATAAACCCGGTTCGCACTTTATTGGAATCGACCCGGGCCTCGCTGCAAATCATACGTATGGCCAGTTGTTGCCGGGACATCTCCAGAGAAAAAATAACCACCGGGACTTCATGATCTACAGCAGCATTTCGGGCGATATTTAAGGCCAGGGCTGTTTTTCCCATACTGGGACGTCCGGCGATAATGACCAGATCCGAGTTCTGAAAGCCGGAGGTAAGTTTATCCAAGCGGGTGAACCCGGAGGGGACCCCGGTCACTGATTCTTTACGATCGTACAAATGTTCGAGGGTCCCGATGCTTTCTTTAACGATATCACTAATCGGATATACTAGAGGATTGATCTTGTCCTCGGAGATTTCAAAAATGGATTTTTCGGCCTCATCCAACAGGTCCTCGGCATCGCCGGAAAACCCGTAACCCTTGCTGGCGATCTCGGTGGCCCGGTTGATCAGGCGGCGCAGGATGGACTTTTCCCGAATGATCCGGGCATAGACATCCACATGAATGGCCGAGGGGATGGCATCGGTCAGCGAAGTCAGATAACTGGCCCCGCCGATGTCCTCCAACTGTCCTTTATTCTGGAGGATTTCCATCAGAGTGATCAGATCGACCGGGGTCCCTTTTTTATAGAGATCCAGCATGGAGGAAAAGATCTTGCGGTGGGCCTCCCGGTAGAAATCATCTCCGGTCATGACCTCCAGGACCCGGGAGAGGGCTTCCGGTTCCAGCAAGATGCTTCCCAGAACCGACTGCTCGGCTTCAAGATTCTGAGGAGGGATCTTTAGTTTAGCTCCATCAGAGCTGGTCATAGGGATTTTACTTGTCTTCGACTACCGATACCTTAAGGGTTGCGGTGACCTCGGCATCCAGTTTAATGGGCACTTCAAAGTTGCCCAGGGTGCGGATCGGGTCCTTCAGGAAAATTTTTTTCCGGTCCAGGGAGATGTTCTGCTCGGCCAATTTTTCCATCAGGTCCTTGGCTGAGACCGATCCGTATAATTTTCCTTCTTCCACGACCTTGCGGGACAACTCCAGGGTCAAGGATTCAAATTGACCGGCCTGCATCCGAGCGGTTTCCAGATTTTTGGCTTTTCTTTTTAAGATAATTCGTTTTTGCTCTTCCAATTGTTTTTGGTGAAGGGGGGTGGCTTCCAAGGCTTTCCCCTGGGGGATCAAATAATTCCGACCATATCCGCGGCTCACCTCTACCAGGTCACCGGCCTTCCCCAAGGTGGAAATATCCTCTTTTAAAATGACTTTCATGATCCAAACCTCCTGATAATGATGGAGTGATTTTATCTGATTTTTTCGGCCAAGGCAAGCATTTGGGTTGGCAGCCTGGGCCAAGGGAAAAAAAGGAAAGGGGTCTGGTATAAACTGGAACACATTAGTAAAGCGGAAGCAATGATTAATAAATTAAAACGCATTCCTCCGATCTACAAACCCAGGTTAAAAAACCCTTTAATCCTCTAATCCTTGACCTCTTTTTTTCTAATGTTGAATGGTAGTGGCCAGATAGGGTAACAGGGCGATCTGACGAGCCCTTTTAATGGCGGCCGTTAATTCCCGTTGATGTTTGGCACAATTTCCGGTGATCCTTCTGGGGATAATCTTTCCCCGTTCGGAAGTAAAATGTTTTAACAGTTTAGAGTCTTTATAGTCAATAATCATTGAGCTGTCGGCACAAAAACGGCACACCTTCCGGCGGGGGAAAATCCTTTTTT
>Ga0299912_10001350_pt1 | contig 19838 bp, 21 predicted proteins | sample RVTome_2_FD_207667 | JGI IMG/M metagenome (GOLD analysis project Ga0299912, IMG submission 207667) | Soil microbial communities from uranium-contaminated site in the Upper Colorado River Basin, Wyoming, United States - RVT95D214 (version 2) ... | reverse complement strand
AACGAGATCAAAGCCCTGACGAGGGCCGGCATGGGGTCCTGCGGAGCCAAGACCTGCACCCCGCTGATTCACCGCTTGTTCCGGGAGGAAGGAGTCCCTGAGTCCGAAATCGTCGACCAGCCGAAGAGACCCCTGTTCCTTGAAGTCCCGCTCGCTGTCTTCGCCGGGCTCGCCGACGAAAGGGAGAAGGACGGTGGCGACGCGTAGCTCTTTCGACGTTATCGTTATCGGCGCGGGAAGCGTCGGGACACCGGCGGCGCTTTACCTCGCCGAGGCGGGCCTCCGAACCCTCGTCGTCGACGAGCTCCCGAGCGTCGGCCAGGGGTCGAACAAACGGGCCATCGGCGGCCTTCGGGCCACTCACTCCGACGCGGCCAAGATCCGTGTGTCCCTCCGCAGCCTTGAGGTCTTCGCTACCTGGGAAGAAAGGTACGGGGACAAGATTGAATGGCGCAAGGGCGGCTACTCATTCGTCGCTTACCGCGAGGAGGAGGAAAAGAGCTTGAAAGGGCTTCTTCCCTTCCAGAAATCCCACGGACTCCGTATCGGCTGGCTCGATAGGAAGCAACTCCTCGAGGCCGCTCCCGACCTCAACCCGAACGGCCTTATCGGCGGTACGCTGGCGCCCGACGACGGCAACGCCTCTCCGCTCCTCGCTGTACATGCTTTCTACCGACGGGCCAGGAGCCTTGGCGCCGAATTCCGGTTCAACGAAAAGGTAACGAGTTTGATCATGGCCGGCGGCCGGGTGACCGGCGTCCGGACGGACAAGGGGGAATACTCGTCCGGGGCCGTCATCAACGCGGCCGGCCCGATGGGCACAGAGGTGGCCCGCCTGGCCGGCCTCGACGTCCCCGTGCGTCCGGACTCCCACGAGGGGGCCGTCACCGAGGCCGTGGCCCGGTTTCTCGATCCCATGATCGTCGACATCCGGCCCGTCGCGGGCTCGGCCAACTATTACTTCTACCAGCACGATACCGGCCAGGTCATTTTCTGCATCACTCCGTATCCACCGATTTGGGGCCTGGACATCCGGGAAACGAGCTCCTTCCTGCCCATGGCGGCCAAGCGGATGGTTGAGATCATCCCCCGTCTCAAAAATCTCCGGGTTCGCCGGACGTGGCGCGGTCTGTACCCCATGACCCCGGACGGCCTGCCCATCGTTGGAGCAACAAAAGAAGTCCCGGGGTTCATTCTTGCCGTCGGCATGTGCGGACAGGGTTTCATGCTCGGCCCCGGCCTGGGCCAGCTTTTGGCCCGTGTGGTCCAAGGGAAACTCAGCGCTGAGGATACGGATATTCTCTCCTATTTCAGCCCCTACCGGAAGTTCATGGGCCACGAAAAGCTGGGCTGACTAGCGTTTTGTCCGTTTGCCCGGAGTCGCGGCCTGACCGGAGGGCTCGGTCAGTTTCCTAAGGTCGAGAAGGCGTTCGGCCTCAGCCCGGTCCAAGATTCCCTTTTCCCTGGCGATCGCCCGGATCGTCTTGTCCCTTTTCAGCGCTTCTCTGGCGATGTCGGCGGCCCGGGCGTAGCCGAGCCAGGGAGAAAGCGCAGTGGCCAGGCCCAGGCTGTTTTCGGCATATTCCCGGCATCGCTTCTCATCCGCTCTGATCCCCTCCACGCACTTTGTCCTGACCTGCTCGACCGCGTTCCCGATGATCTCGATCATAAGGTGAAGGTTGAAGGCGATAACCGGCATCATGACGTTGAGCTCGAGCTGGCCGGCCTGGGCCGCCCCGCACAGTGCCAGGTCGCAGCCGATCACCTGATAACAGACCATGTTCAACATCTCGAGCAGCGACGGGTTGACCTTTCCGGGCATGATGGATGAGCCGGGCGCGATGGCCGGGACCGTGATCTCAGCCAGGCCCGTGCGCGGCCCCGAAGCGAGAAGCCGAAGATCGTTAGCGACCCGGCCTAGCTCAACGGCCAGCCCGCGCAGCGCCGCCGAGACCTCGACTAACGGTCGCACGCTCTGCATCGCTTCCATCAGGTCATCAGCCGGCCTGAGTTTCAGACCGGTCATCCGAGCCAGATTGCGGACGACTCTCACTCCGTAGCCGGGCCCCGCGTTGAGCCCGGTTCCGACGGCGCTGCCTCCAATTCCGAGCTCAAGCAGCGATCGGCCTGCTCTCTCGGCGAATTTCCGGCACCGGCCTATCGCTCCGGAATAGGCCATGAATTCCCGGCCCAACCGAACCGGCGCGGCATCCTGGAGGTGGGTCCTTCCGGATTTCACGATATGATCAAATTCCCCCGCTTTATCCCGGAAACTGGCTTCCAGTTTCCGCAGCTTCGGCAGGAGATGATTCCGCAGCAGGGCACCTGCCGCCAGGCGCATGGCCGTCGGATAGACGTCATTGGTGCTCTGCCCCATGTTGACGTGGTCGTTGGGATGGATAAGACGGTACTCTCCCCTTCTCCCTCCCAGGATTTCTTCTGCCCGATTGGCGATCACCTCGTTGACATTCATGTGGAAGGATGTGCCGGCTCCCATCTGAAAAACGTCGACGATGAACTGGTCGGCGAATTTTCCGTCGATGATCTCATCACAGGCGCGTACGATCACGGCCGATCGCCTCTCGTCCAGCCGGCCGAGCGCAGCGTTGGTCAGCGCAGCGGCCTTCTTGATCATGGCCATTGCCCTGACCATTTCCGGATGCGCCCTCAACCCGCTGATCGGGAAATTCTGAGCCGCCCGGACAGCCTGGATCCCGTAGTAGGCGCTGACCGGGACCTGAACCTTTCCCAGAAAATCCATTTCTTGTCGAGTCCTTCCCTGCTGCGTTTTCCTAACCATCTGACCTTCTCTTTTTATCGGGCCCAGCCCGGAAGCTTCATCTGAACCTCCAGACCCTCGGTCCGTTCGAAATGCTCTGTCTGCTCTTATCTCATTTGGGAAATCTTATTGTCTGCGCCGACAATCAGGATCTTGGGCATAAAGAACTCTGTCTCTTCCTCTTCCAAGATCACATAGGAGACTATGATGAGCGTGTCGCCGACCCGGGCCCGCCGGGCGGCTGCCCCAAAGACACCGACTTTCCCCGATCCCTTCTCCCCCTTGATAAGGTAGGTCGAAAACCGCTCCCCGTTGGAGACGTTATAGACGTGGACTTTTTCATAGGGCAGCATGTCGGCCGCCGCCATCAGTTCCTCGTCGAGCGAAAGGCTTCCCTCATAGTTGATATCAGCCTCAGTTACCCGGGCCCGATGGATCTTGGCCTTGAGCATGACTCTTTTCATTTTTTATCCCTCGTCGAACCAAGGATTGTGTTGTCGATCAACCTCGTCTTCCCGACATAGACGGCCAGGGCAACAAGCGCCTCGCCTTCGATCCGTTCGACCGGCTCAAGAGAATCGGGGTCGACAACCTCGGCATAATCGAGTTCGGCCAAAGGTTCCGAGGCTATGCTTGTCAGCAAGCACTCCCGGAGTCGGCTGGCCGCTCGCTCCCCGTTCTCAAACATCCGGCGGGCTTCCTCAAGGCTCCGAAACAAAACGAGAGCGGCCCGGCGCTCCTCAGCACTTAAATAAGAGTTCCGGGAACTCATCGCCAGGCCATCCGGCTCCCGGACCGTCGGCATCGCTCTGATTTCGACGTCCATATTCAAGTCCTCTGCCATTCTCCGGAGGACGACGACCTGCTGCGCATCTTTCTGGCCAAAGAAAGCCCAGTCCGGCCGGACGATATTAAAGAGCTTGAGGACGACCGTCGCCACTCCCCTGAAATGTCCCGGCCGCGTCCGCCCGCAGAGTCTTTCCTGGAGCCCGGCAACCTCGACTGAGGTCCGGTATCCTTCGGGATACATCTCCCGGTCCGAGGGAAGGAAGAGAATATCAACCCCTTCCTTTTCGAGAGCCGACCCGTCTCGCTCCGGGTCCCTGGGGTACCGGCGGAAATCCTCTCGGGGACCGAATTGAAGAGGGTTGACAAAGATGCTGGCCACGGTGACATCCGCGCTCTTCCGGCATTCCCGCACCAAGCTGAGATGGCCTTCGTGCAGGTATCCCATGGTCGGCACGAATCCGATGGTCCGCCCCTGAGCCCTCAGCTCGGCCAGGGCGGCTTTCATTCCGGCGACCGTTCTTACGGTCCTCATTGCTGACTTTGTTTCTTCCGGTGGAAAGAATGCGTCTCGTCGGGGAAAATCCCCGTCCTGATGTCTTCCGCGTATTTCCTGACCGCCCGGCCGATGACCGCTTGCAGGTCCGCGTACCTCTTGACGAATTTCGGGATGTATCCCGTGGAGTATCCCACCAGGTCATGAAAAACGAGGACCTGGCCGTCGCAGTGGGGTCCGGCGCCTATTCCGATGGTCGGAACGCGCATTTTCGCCGTGATCCTGCGGGCCAGGTCCTGGGGGATGCACTCCAAGATGACGGCAAAGACACCCGCTCGCTCCAGGTTTTGGGCATCGGCGCAGATTTTTCTGGCCTCTTCCGTCTCCTTTCCCTTGACTTTAAAGCGGCCGAGGTGGTGGATGGACTGAGGCGTCAGTCCGACGTGCCCCATGACCGGGATCTCGGCTTCGACCATGGCCTCAATCAGCTTCAGTCTTCTCCTCGTGGCACCCTCGATCTTGACCGCTCTGGCGCCGGCTTCCTTGAGAAACCGGGAGGCATTGGCGATGGTCAGGTTTTCGGTCTGGTGAAAGGAGAAATAGGGCATATCGCCGATGACCAGCGCCCGTCGCACGGCCCGGGTGACCGCCTTGGTGTGATGGATCATCTCATCCATCGTCACGGGGATGGTGTTTTCGTACCCCAACACGACCATGCCCAGGGAATCGCCCACCAGGACGATATCGACACCGGCCTCGTCCAGGATCAGGGCGGTGGGGTAATCGTAAGCCGTCAAAGCGACGATTTTTTCTCCCCGCACTTTTTTCTCAAGAAGATGCGGTATCGTCACCGCTCCGACAGTTGGCTCAGACATGTCCGTTCCTTTCTCCCCATCCCGCCTCACCGCGGGATTGAGGTAAAGTCATATTCTCAGATCTTCCATTATATCGGTTTTTTCCGGGAATCCCTATGGGCATAGCTCTCCGGCACATAAAAAAGCGGCCCCTTTTTGACCTGGCCGGACTTGGCAATGATGTCGGCGATCTCTTCTTCCCGGGTCAAATCGAGCTCGTCGGCCTTGACGACGAGCAGGGGCGCGGCCTGATAGTTGAAGAAAAAATAGTCGAACGCCTCCACCAAGTCGCCCAGATACTTTTCCGAGATGCTCTTTTCCATGGGATCTCCGTCTTTGGCGATGCGCTTGAGCACGGTGGGGAGGGAAATCTGGAGATAGATCACCAGGTCAGGACGGGGAAGCCTCTCCGCCAGGATTCCGAAAATCCGGTCATAGACGACGAGTTCATCGTCGCTGAGCGTCTGATAGGCAAAAATCTTGTCCTTCTCGAAGAGGTAATCGCAGACCACCCGCTCTTCGAACAGGTCCCGCTGGGAGAGTCGAAGCTGCTGGTGGTAGCGGTTGACCAAGAAGACAAGCTGGGTCAGGAAAGAAGACCCTTCCTTTTCATCATAGAAATCCCTGAGGTAAGGGTTTTCGGTCCGGTCGAGGACGACCCGGCCGCCGAGGAGAGAAGTCAGGACCTGGGCCAGCTTGGTTTTCTGAGATTTCGGCACGCCCTCAATCGCGATGTGCTGGAAGGGAAGGTCGGCCTTGGTCATCATCGGGGGCCGGCATCCAACCGGCAGACTAATTCATAGCTCATCACGGCGGATGAGTCAATCACCCGGCCTTCTTCAGCTCCTCCACCGGGATGATGATCCAGGCGATCAGGTAGAAGATCACCATCGGGATGATCGCTGTCACCAGGGAGATGGCGACAAAGACCAGCCGGATGAGCGTCACATCGATCTCGAAATAATCCCCCAGCCCCCCGCAGACGCCGCCGAGCATCTTCCGTGCCGGAGAGCGATACAGCCTCTTTTCCATGACCGTCCTCCTTCTTGTTTCTACGCTTTTCCCTGGAAATGGTTCAGCTCCTCCAGAAGCTGAGGAGATCTGTTCAAGTTTTTATAGCACACAAAGCGAGCCGATTTCAAGCCCACCGACTCAGGACTTGCCCTAAATACAGGTCCCGGTTCTCGCCCCTCCGTTCACTGTCTGCTAAACGCACAGGAGATCGTCGGGACGGGCTGATTATGCAGGTATTTCTGCAGGAATGATCTCTTGACTAAGAGAACTCGTTGTGCTATCCGATAGAGGCTTCTAATTATATAAAAAACCGAGAAGGAGAACCATACCAATGAACGGCTGGACCGGCAACCTGCTGAGGATAAACCTAACCACAGGATCTGTAAAAAAAGAATCCTTCACCGAAGAATTTGCCAGGACATGGATCGGAGGCCGGGGATTTGCCCTTAAAATCCTATGGGACGAGCTCAAACCCGGAATCGATGCCTTGGGTCCGGAGAACAAATTGGTCGTGGCATTGGGGCCGATCGCCGGAATTCCCGCGCCGAATACCGGCAAAACCGTTGTCGCCGCCAAGTCTCCGCTGACCGGAGGTTATGGAGACGGAAACTTGGGGACAAGAGTTACGGTGGAGCTTCGCAAGGCGGGCTATGATGGCCTGATTATTGAGGGACAGGCCCGCTCACCCGTCTACATCAATATCGTCAACGACCGCGTGGAAATATTGCCGGCCGGCGAAATCTGGGGAAAAGGCACGTATGAAACGATGGATTGGCTTTATACAAAGTACGGGAAGGCCGCGGGAATCCTGACCATCGGGCAGGGCGGTGAGAACAAAGTGCTCTTCGCAGTGATCCGGAGCCTGGAAGGCCGGGCCGGCGGCCGTCCGGGAATCGGGGCCGTAATGGGCTCAAAGAATCTTAAAGCGATCGTCGTCAAAGGGTCGAACGACATCCCGATGGCCGATCCTCCGGGAATGAAAAAGCTCGGCGCAGAAGACCTGAGAAAAGTCGGGGAGATCGACAAGAAAACCGGATGGTCAGTTCAGGGAACAACGGGAGTGCTTTCCTGGTGCAATGAAGTCGCGGCCTTGCCGGTGAGAAACATGAGGAAGACATCCCACCCGGATGCCTGGAGAATTGACGGTGAACGGCTCAACAACGCCCGGGTCGCCACCTATGGTTGTCCGAATTGCACCATGCGCTGCGGCATAGCCATTCATGACCACGAAGGCCGCGAATCCGAGCTGGATTACGAAAACGTCGGCATGCTGGGAAGCAACCTCGAAATCTTTGATTTGCCCCAGCTCGCGTCCCTGAACTATCTCTGCGATGATTACGGTTTGGATACGATATCGGCCGGAGGGGTTCTGGGCTTTTACGCCGATGCCATTGATCACGGTTCCATCGAAGGGAACTTCAAATTCGGAGACGCGGAACGAGCCAAGGAACTCCTGAGGATGACGGCCTACCGGGAAGGAGTGGGGAATTTTTTGGCCGAGGGATCCAGGCGAATGGCACAAGAAATCGGCCGGGATTCCATGGACTACGCCATTCAGGTCAAAGGGCTGGAATGTTCGGCCTATAACTGCAAGTTCATTCCCGGCATGGCCCTGGCTTTTGCGACCAGCCCGATCGGGGCTCATCACAAAGAATCCTGGGTGATCATGTTTGAGATCACCCAGACCTCGCGGGAATCCTACGGACCGGAAAAAGCGCAAAAGGTCGTCGAACTGCAGAGAATCCGCGGCGGGATCTTCGAATTTATCGTCGCCTGCCGGTTCCCCTGGATTGAGCTGGGCTGGGATCTTCAACATTATGCCGACTACTTCAACACAATCACGGGTATGAACTGGACTCTCGCCGACCTCTTCAAGGTCGGCGATAGGATCTATGCCCTGATGAAATTTTTCTGGCTGCGGGAATTCCCCAATTGGGACCGGACGAGGGACTATCCCCCGAAAGTCTGGTTCGACCCGTCCAATGCGGACAAAGAAGGCCCGATCGCGGGTAAGGTCCTGGAATGGGACAAGTATGAAAAGCTGCTCGATTCCTTCTATGAAATCCGGGGTTGGGACAAGCGGGGCATCCCGACAAAGCAGACGGCCCTTGGATTAGGGCTGGCCAAAGAAGCGGCCGAAGTCGAAAAATACGCCAAGCTCGAATAGCTCTCTCTCAATAGACTGTTTTTGGGGTAAAATTGAAGTGATTAAGATCAAAATCAAGATTATTGGCCCCTTCATCTATGAGGCGGGATTCAGTGAAAAAGAGCTCGAGTTGGAACAGCCGATCACCGCGGGTCAACTCCTCTCCCTGGTCAACCTCCAGGAAGGGAGGCCAAAAATCATGACCCGCAACGGAAAAGCCATATCTCCCAAGGAAGAGCTCGAAGACGGGGACAGGATTGCCATCTGCCCGATCTATTCGGGCGGGTGAGAGTCCCCCTCTCGTTTTCCAGGGTCGATTTCATGCGAGATGGCCACTCCTCTCTTTCTTAGGCCCTCCATAAAAACAGGAAACAGATCCTGGCTAAAAATTCTTTCGGGAAAGACCACTCCCCTCGCTGAGACCTGGCCGGAAACGATCATCTGGGCTGCGATCGACGCGGGGAAACTCGTCGTCCGGGCCATAGAGCTGTATTTTTTATCTGAATCGTAATGATCGACCATCTCAAAAATATGCGTCTGAGGAACTCCTGATTTCTTCCCGGAGACGAGGATTCGCAATAAGGTCACATCTCTTTCTTCCCCGAGCTTCATCCTCTCTTCGAGGAGCGTCTCCGAAACCTGCCGGGGGATGATGCGCTGGTCTCCAATCTGGACTGGATCGGTGGAAAGAAAGCCGCATTCCTGGAGTGTCCTGAATCCTTGGGCATGGCCCCGGTGCCGGACCGTCTTCTCATAAAGGTCTCCGTTTATTTTCCCTTTCATGGTCTGGAGCAATGAATTCAGGCCATCAGTAAAAAAGCATTCCATGTCGGGGAAATCAGGGGGAAAACCGACGGGCTCAAGGCCGGTCAGCGGGGCGACTTCTTCAACTTGGCCATGTCTGATAATCAGGGCCGGCCTCTGGTAGAAATTGATCAAGCTGTCAATGGCATAGACAATTTTATAAAGCAGAGGGGGCCGCGGGTGGACCGGGTTCCCTCCGCAATAAATGAGCGCTCTTTCCGTTTCCTCGAGAAGATGCACGGCCCTCCCGACGAGGACGTTGGTGATCCCGGGCGATAATCCCATTCCCGAGAGGACGGTGACACTGTTGGCCTGGGCTAGTTGATCATGCGACATCCGGGCTAAGGGCGCTTCCCCCGCCAGGTCAACAAAATGAACGGCGCTGCGGATCGCCGTTTCCAAGGCGGGTAAGCTGTGCCTGTGAAGGAGAGCATTGAGAACAACATCCTTGTCTTTAAAGAGCCTTTCTCTATGCTCTTCAATTTCCATGTCCCCCTGCCGGACCTCCAGCCTGGAGCTCGCGATGAACTTCCCGGCTTTCTCCAGCTGATGCGGGCTGATATCGACCAGCGTCACGATATTTTGGGGGATGCTTTCAATCAGGTCTTTGGCCAGGGCAACCCCCATCTTTCCGGCACCCAGAACAAGGTAATGACTCATCGGAACTCCTGAATAAGAACAAAACCTTATTATTCATATTTGCCTCTTCATTGACAATAAGATCTGAGCCTGACTATAATCTGAAAAAACCAAACGGAGGATTTCTATGGAAGTCCAGTCGGTACTCATCGGCGGCGTCTGGCAAAAAGCGGAGGCTCCCCTTGGCTTTTTTAAGGCGACCAACCCGGCGACCCGAAAAAACCTCAAAGATAATTACCCCGTCTCGAGTTTCATCGATATCGAGCACGCCCTTCAGCATTCGTTGAGGTCTGCCTATAAGTTGCGTTCCATGACTCCCCAGACGGTCGCCGTTTTTTTGGATTCCTATGCCGACCGGATTGAGAGGCACAGAGATGCATTGGTCCAAATGGCTTCTCTCGAGACAGCTCTCCCCGGGGAACCCAGACTCCGCTCCGTCGAGCTACCCAGGACGACCGGTCAGCTGCGTCAAGCTGCGGCGGCCTGCCGCGACCGTTCCTGGTGCCGGGCAACGATCGATACGAAGAATAACATTCGCTCCAAGCACGGGGCACTCGGCGGCCCGGTCGTCATTTTCGGCCCCAGCAATTTTCCATTCGCGTTCAATCCGGTGGCGGGGGGCGATTTTGCCGCGGCGGTGGCTTCCGGAAACCCGGTGATCGCCAAAGCTCATCCCGGGCATCCCGGAACAACGAAAATCTTGGCTGAGATTGCCTTGGAAGTCCTCCAAGAGAGCCACCTGCCTCCAGGAGTCGTCCAGCTCCTTTATCACTTTGACCCTGAAGACGGCCTGAGGCTGGCCGCCCACGCCCTGGTTGGAGCAACGGCTTTCACAGGAAGCCGTTCGGCCGGGTTGCGGCTCAAAAAAGCCGCCGATGAAGCCGGTAAGCCGGTCTACCTTGAGATGTCGAGCTTGAACCCGGTCATTCTCCTCCCGGGTTCACTCGATGAGCGCTCTGAGCAGATAGCCAAGGAGCTTTTCACCTCCTGCACCTTGGGCTCGGGCCAATTTTGTACCAAGCCCGGACTGGTGATTTTGAAACAGAGTCTACAAAGCGAAGCTTTTTTCCGCTTCACCCTCAACCTTTTCAGGCAGGCACCGGCAGGTATTCTGCTCAGCCAGGGCACCCTCGACAGGCTGGGCGAAAGTATTTCCAGAATGGCCCTCTTCGGCGCGCAAATCGTCACGGGAAACAGGGAGCCGGGTGGACCCGGATACCGCCTGGAAAATACCCTGCTCCGCGTTTCCGGAAAAAGATTTTTGGACCATCCCGCAGAGCTGCAGGTCGAGGCATTCGGGGGCGTCTCCCTCCTCGTTTTTGCCAAGGACAATGAGCAAATGCTGAAGATCGTCGAATCTCTTGATGGGAATCTCACCGGCGCCATCTACAGCGAGAGCCATGACAAAGACGATGAACTCTATAACAGGATCGAACCCGTGCTCCGCCTGAAGGTCGGGCGTCTTCTCAATGATAAGATGCCGACCGGCGTCGCCGTCTCCCCGGCCATGGTCCACGGCGGGCCTTATCCGGCGACAGGCCATCCCGGCTTCACATCCGTGGGGATCCCCGCATCGCTCCTCCGTTTTACGGCACTTCACTGTTACGATAATGTCCGCCCGCACCGTCTTCCTGAAGAGCTGCAGGACAATAACCCCACCGGCAAGATGGTCCGCTTCATCGATGGAGAATGGACGCAGCGTGATGTCTAGGTTTGACCAGGTCGTATCTTGGCTTTCCTGCTCTTCATCTTAACCAGCAATTCCAGAGCCAGGTTGGCCTGCATGTTGGCCACGATCCCCACTCGAGGCGCCATCGGGGATATCCGCTCCCCGGGTTCCGTCTCTTCGTCTCCGCAGATATAAAGACTGCCCACTTTTCTGGTGTGGAGCTTCCTGTTCTTCCCCAAGCCAGTTAGTCCCGAGGCAACGATGATCGGCTTTTGAGGAAAAAGCGAGAGCCAGCTATCGACGAGCATTTGTTTCATTTCCGCCTGATCAAAGGCTTCGACCAGGATGTCGGCAGCCCCGAAAATGGCCGCCACAATGCCGGGCTCAACTTTGACAAGATGGATCTGATACTGAGAATAGGGGTTGATCCTTTTCAGATTTTCGAGCAGGGCTTCGACTTTGGGTTTTCCGACCTGCTCAATGAAATAATATTGCCGATTGAGGTCGGATGGCTCGACTCGGTCGAAATCGGCGATAATCAGCGTTCCGAGACCGGCTCTGGCCAGAGAGACCGCGGCATTGGAACCCAGCCCCCCCGCGCCGGCGATGCCGACTGTGCAACTTTTAAGGATTGAGAGAACTCCAGGATCATGCTTGGAGAATTGCTTTTTTTCAAATTCCCGCCTGTCCATTTCGACCCGGGGCTCTTTCTCCAAGAAATCGGCGATCTCACGGATCTGGCTGAAATGAAAAACCGGCCGCGGGATATCGACGTCAAAGTCAGAAACAACGGCAGCCAGCTCTCCGAGCGGGGTCGTCACTTTTTCGGCCACTTCTTTCCGAAGGAGCTCCACCTTGGGGATATCTTTGGCCGGACGGCGGCCTTCGACTAAGACAATGTCCATATTCAGGAAATGAGAAGTCGCGAGTTGGACATCATCGACGTCATCGGATTTCCTTTGAATGATGGCTGTCTCCTCGGGAGAAACCAGTCCCACGCCATCCGAACCGGCCTCTCTCAACCGCCAACTGTCCTTGCCCTGATGGTCGAGGCTGAACCCTCGGGAACAATGCTTGATCACCGCCACGGAAAGCCCGCGCCTCTTCAGTTCGGCGACAAGTTGCACGAGCAGAGACGTCTTCCCAATCCCGCCGGGGCCAACGACGGCTACGATTCTCATGGCTGAAGAAACCTATAGCACAGGAAAATCAGCGTGTCAAAATTGGAAAAGGGAGGAAGGAAAAGAGAAAAAATAACGGTTCATAGCCCGAGTTCCTGGTCGATGCCCTGCATCGCCGCGATGCAGACGGAGATAAACTCATCCAGTTCCAGGCCGAGGTTCCGGGATTCCTCGATCTCTTCTCTTCTGGCCCCCCGGGCAAAGCTTTTCTCTTTGTACCGCCTCTTGACGAAATCGAGGTCGATCGCCTTGATTTTTTTCGTGGGGTGCATCAGGGTGGCAGCGATGATCAATCCGGTCAGCGGGTCGACGGAATAGATCGCCCAATCCATGGCGCTCTCACAGGGGGCTTTGGCGGCGTGGGCCTTGACCGCGTGGACGACCTGGGGAGAGATGCCCATGGCTTCGAGTATCTTGACCGTCTCGGTGGTGTGAAGGTCCGGGCTCTTTTCGGTCAGCTCGTAGTCGAGGTCGTGAAGTATTCCGGCCAGTCCCCATGGCTCCGGGTCCTGGCCGAGCCGGACCGCCACGGCCTCCATGCAGGCCTCAACCGCCAGGCAATGCTTGACCAGATTTCTGTTCTGAAGATGTTTCTTGAGGAGGTCGAGTGCCTCTTCCCGTTTCATCGTTTTTCTCCTTTCCGGAAGTCTATGTCCCTATTTCTGTTGTTCTTTCTTGGCAATCTCAAACGGAATCTCCGCTTCCGCCGCCTGCCTCTCGTCATTGACTCTCACACCGACGGCATAAGTCCCTTCCTTCTCGGGGAACCAGACCCAGGTCTTATTTTCGCCCGCCTTCTGGACAACGGTCTTCTCTTCCCCCTGGCGCAGGAAGAACTCAAACCTGGGCAGATGAAAGCCCTTCGCCGTTGCCGTAAAGGAGATCTCGGTCCCGGCCGGCTGGGGAGAAGAGAGAGAGGAGGAGATCTCGGCCTTCATTTCCTTCCGGAGAAAGGAGATGTTCCCCCGGTCGGCCGAAGTATCGAAGGTGGCGAAGACAAGGTTCGGGTCCACCCAGACGGGATTGGACCTGATCTCTGATTTGGCCGTGTATTGCCCGATCACTTTTCCCGATTTCCCGTCAAGCAAAAAAAGCGATGGGGAACGGAATGTGGCCAGGATTTTTTGGCCGTCGAACCCGAGTTCAAAGCTGCTCCGAGACGGGGCGATCCACCACCACAGGATATCACCGCCCTTCTTGTCCAAGGCATAAATCACGTTGTTGGAGGCCTGGAAGTAGACCCTTTTTTGGTCGGCGCCCGGGGGAACGAGGAGCCTCCCTCCCGACTGGATCATCCATTTCCTCTTCCTGGCGCCCAGGTCATAACAGTGAAAACCAGAATCCTCGGTCCCGACATACAGCCGGCTTCCGTCCACAAGCGGAGCGACCGTGATCGGGCTGCCGAGATCGATGGCGCCCCTCCGGACTCCCTGCGAGCTGATCAAGTAGACCGACCCGTCACCGCTCCCCAGAACGATCGAGTCTCCGAAAAAAACAGCGGCAGCCGTGATGGGTGCCTTGGTCTTGAAGCGCCAGAGCGGTTCTCCGGTTGCCTGGCTCAGGGCGAGCAGGTCACCCGCCTCGGTCCCCATGTAAATCCTCTCCCGGTCCCGCGAGATCGGACTGGAGATTTTATCAGGGACCGTCGCTTTCCAGACCAAGTTTCCGTTCCAGTCGAAACAGAGCACGTTGTCGTCCTGGTCCCAGACGAAGACTCGGTCCGGACCGAGCACGGGGGGACAGCCGAACGGCGATGGGTTGGCCTGATGCCAGGATAACTGTTGGGCCGCGCCGTCCAAGCAGTACAAGTGGCCCGTGTCGGTTGAAAAATAGAGGCGCCCGTCCTCCCCTTTGACCAAGGCGCCTGCGGGCTTGCCCTCATACGGCACCTGGCCGACTTCCTTCAGGGGGAAGACGACTCCGCTCGGGTAGGGTTCTACTTTGCTCCGGAAAAGGGCGCAGGAAAACGACAGCAGGATCAGGAAAAAGACAGGGGCTTTTCTCACTCCTTTCCTCGCCGGGGCATAATCATACCATCTTGACCATTCTCTCTCAATCTTTACTTGAAGGGATCTAGCTGGTATGATTTTCAAAAGACAAGCCGATGGTGAACTACATCGTCCTCTACAAGATCCGGAAAAGAGTTAAGCGAATCCTGAAGGATAAGATTTCGGACGGCGAGCTGGCCACGACCAAGACCTCCTGTCTCGGCTGTCTTGCGGATGACATCAGCTGGGAAATCTATTACCTGATGAAGGAAAAGGAAGGGGAAGAATAGGGCTCTCAGCCCTCGCCTTTCTTCTCTGGAGATGTCTCTGCCTGGATTTTCTGTTTGACCTTCAGCCACCACTCGATCCGCTTTTTGATCTCCTTTTCCAAACCCAAGTCGCCCGGAGTATAGTAACTCCGTCCTCTCAGCCTTTCCGGGAAGGTCTCCATGTCGGTCGTCGAGAAACCGAAATCGTGGGCATAGGCATAGTCCCTGCCGTAGCCGAAATCCTTCATCAGCCGGGTGACGGGGTTCCGTATCTGGAGGGGGACGGGCTCATGAGGGCTGGCTTCCACATCTTTCATCGCCTGGCCGAAGGCGGCATAGGCCCGATTGCTCTTGGGAGCGGAGGCCAGATAGATGACCGCCTCAGCCAGGGCCAGCTCTCCTTCAGGTGAGCCGAGAAAGTCGTAGGCCTCCTTGGCCTGAAGGGCGATCGCGAGTGCCTGCGGATCGGCCAGGCCGATGTCCTCAGAGGCAAACCTGACCAGGCGCCGGGCGATATAGAGGGGATCCTCCCCCGAAAACACCATCCGGGCCAGCCAGTAGAGGGAAGCGTCCACATCGCTGTTCCGGAGGCTCTTGTGCAGAGCCGAGATCAGGTTGAAGTGCTCCTCGCCGCTCTTGTCATAAAGGAGGATCCTCTTCTGCAGGGCTTCCTGGACTTCATCTGGCCCGATCCGCGGACCTTGGGACAAACTGGCGGCGATCTCAAGGGAGTTCAGGGCCCTCCGGGCGTCGCCGTTCGCATAATCGATGATGAGCTGCCGGGCCGCATCATCAAGGTCGGCCTTCGGTTTTGCCAGCCCGCGCTCCTCATCGACCAGCGCGCCATCCAGGATTTGGGAGAGAGCCTCGGCCGAGAGCGGCTGGAGCAGCAGGACTTTGGTGCGGGAAAGGAGCGGGGCGATGACCTCGAAGGAGGGGTTTTCGGTTGTGGACCCGAACAGGATGATGTCTCCCCTTTCGACATAGGGAAGGAAAGCGCCCTGCTGGGCTTTGTTGAAGCGGTGGATCTCGTCGATGAAGATGATCGTTGGCTTGCCGTACATCTTTTTGTGGCTTTCGGCCTTGGCCATGACCTCTTTGACTTCTTTAATGCTGGAGAGCACGGCACTGAAGAAGAGGCAGGGCAGGTCAAAGTCCCTGGCCAGCATCATTCCCAAAGTGGTCTTGCCCGATCCCGGCGGCCCCCAGAATATCAGGGAAACCAGGCGGCCTGATTCGATGAGCTGGGTCAGTATCTTGCCCGGTCCAAGGAGGTGTTCCTGGCCGTGGAACTGGTCAAAGGAATGCGGCCTCATCCTCTCGGCCAGCGGTGTCAGGGTGGAATCCTGCTTTTTGGGCATCGAGCGAACCGATTATATCATGAAACCGGGGACTTCCCCGAGCCCCTGGGTCCCGGAACCTTCTCCTTGACCGCCCTGCGGAGTCATGCTATTGTGAGGCAAGAACTTCAATGAAGAGCGAAAAGGAGACGGGCAAGCTGTTTTACCGGCTCGACGAGGCCAGCCGGATCGCTGGGCTCGAGCCCAAGGTCATCGAGAGATGGGAAAGAGACTTCCCCTTTCTCCACGCCGGCCAGACGGGCAGCGGCCAGAAGATCTTCCGCCAGAAAGACCTGGACATTATCCTCAGGCTCAAGGAGCTTCTGGTCAAAGAGGGCCTCACCCTGGCCGGGGCCAAGCGCAAGATCCAGGCGGAATTCGAGGGCCCTTCAGCGGAGAAGCTCCACCCGGACCGCCTGAAGAAGGCTCTGGTCGAGGTTCGCTCGGAGCTCCAGGACCTGGCCGCCTCGCTTGAAAAAAAGTCAGGAAGGCAGTAAAAATAATTCCCCTTATTTGCTATAATATCGGCTTCTCAATTCGGGACGTGGCGCAGCCTGGTAGCGCACATGCTTGGGGTGCATGGGGTCGGCGGTTCGAATCCGCCCGTCCCGATTGCCTCTCTCCTGGGAAACCGGCCGAAAAAAAGGTCTTGGAATAACCGCTTCGGCTTGACGTCGTCGAGGCTGGCACTATGGGATTGGGATTGAGAACCGGGTCCAAGGAGATAAAGAAATGAGTCCCATCCAGAAACAGAAAGCAGATGGAGAGATCAGAGCGAAGGCTTTCGAACTGAGCGCTCTGGCCGATTATCAGGCCGGCTCGGTCGTCAGCCGCGAGATCATCAACCAGAAGACGGGCACGGTCACTGTTTTTTCGTTTGATAAGGGTCAGGGGCTGAGCGAGCACACAGCCCCGTTCGACGCCCTTGTCTATGTGATCGACGGAGAGGCGGAGATCATGATCTCGGGCCGCAGCCACCGCGTGGCGGGAGGGCAGATGATCATCATGCCAGCCAAAGAACCGCATTCTCTGAAAGCAGTGAAGAGGTTCAAGATGATGCTGGTCATGATCCGATCCTGACAGCGAATGCGATGGCCAAGCCCCTGGTCCTTCTGACCAACGACGACGGCTACTTTGCGGATGGAATTCTCGTCCTGGCCAGACATCTGAGAAGGGCGGCCGAAACGTTCATCGTCGCCCCGGACCGAGAAAAGAGCGCCACTTCCCTATCCCTGACTCTGCGCCGCCCGCTCCGAGTGGAGAAGATCAAGAGAAACGTCTTCGCTTCAGACGGCACGCCGGCCGACTGCATCTATCTGGCCCTCAAGATGATCCTCCCTAAGAGCCCCAATCTGATCATCTCCGGCATCAACCGGGGTCCAAACTTGGGTCAGCAGGATATCTCCTACTCGGGCACAGTGGCGGCCGCTATCCAGGGGACCTTCCTGGGGATCCCTTCGATCGCGGCCTCTGCCGTTCCGGATGCCCGGGGCGAACATGATTTCGACCTCGCGGCCGAGTTCGTTGTAAAGCTGGCGATGAGAATTCTCAGGAAGAGATTGCCCGCCGGGTTGACCCTCAACGTCAACATCCCTCCGTCCCCGGTCAAGGGATGCAGGATGACCAAACTCGGAGAGAAGCGGTACGATCCGGAGATCGTTGAAAAACGGGATCCCCGCGACAACACCTATTATTGGATCGGCTCGGGAAAACCCACCCCTATCGGCGGCAGGGCCAGCGATGTCTATGCCGTCTCCCGCGGCTACATCTCGGTGACGCCACTCCACACCGACCTTACGGACTATGCCGCACTACGGCATCCCTCCTGGAGAAGAGTCCTTCAGGGCCTGGTCTGACCGCGGGACGCCCGGCGGTGGCGATAGAACTCGACCGCGACCGGGATGGCCGAAATGATGATAATGGCGATGATGACCAGGCTGAAGTTCCTCTTGACGAAAGGGATATTGCCAAAGAGGTACCCGCCGAAAACGAACAGGGCGACCCAGCCGATCCCCCCGATGACGTTGTAGCTGATGAACCTCCAATAGCTCATCCGCCCGATCCCGGCCACGAAAGGGGCAAACGTCCGGATGATGGGCACAAAGCGAGCGATGATGATGGTCTCGGCCCCGTATTTCTCATAGAAACGATGGGTCCGCTCCAGGTATTCTTTCTTGAAAATGCGGGATTTTTCCTGATGGAAGACTTTCGGGCCGACGAAATGACCGATCCAGTAGTTGACCGTATCCCCGAATATGGCCGCGGCGCTGAGGAGGATGAAAAGCCAGAGGACGTTGAGAGCCTTGGCTGCGGCGAACGTCCCGGCCGCAAAGAGCAGGGAATCACCGGGAAGGAATGGAGTCACCACCAGCCCCGTTTCCAGGAAGATGATCACGAAGAGGATCAGGTAGGTCCAGAGTCCGTAAGTCTGGATCAGAGAGCTCAGGTGCCTATCGAGATGCAGGACGAAGTCGAGCACCCGGTAAAGGAACTCCATATTCCCTCCTCAGAGAATGTCCCCTCCGGCTTTCCGCCGAGGCGGGAAACGCTTTAATTAATACACATCCCCTGCGGTGTCAAGAGAGGATGATTCTGTTAGAATGGATGAGAGTGATAGAACCGGAATGATCGCCTGGAGAAAAATCGACAAGATCGACTCCGCCCTGGCCAAGCTCCAGGCGCACGAAGGCGACTGCCGCCTCTGTCCCCGCGATTGCGGAATCGACCGGAGCGCCGGAGAAAGAGGGTTTTGCGAGACCGGCTCCCTGGCCGTCGTATCCCATGCTCTGCTCCACTTCGGCGAAGAGCCCGTCCTGAGCGGCAGCAGAGGTTGCGGGAGCGACTGGAACGAGGGTGGAAGGACGCGCTCGGGATCAGGCACGATTTTCTTTTCAGGCTGCAACCTCAAATGTGGGTTCTGCCAGAATTTTCAGTTGAGCTGGCTCGGACAGGGCCGGCCGGTCGGGGACGAGCAACTGGCCGACTTGATGCTGGAGCTCCAGGATAAGGGAGCGCTGAACATCAACCTGGTTTCGCCTTCTCATCTTATCTTGCCCATACTCCGGGCCTTGCGGATCGCCTACTCGAATGGCCTGCAAATCCCTCTCGTCTCGAACTCCAACGGCTACGAAAAGGCCTCGGTCCTGGCCCATCTGGAGGGGATCATCGACATCTATCTGCCCGACCTCAAATACTTTTCTCCCGCCGTCTCTCTGAGGTACTCGGGTGCGGCCGACTATTTCAGGCAGGCCTCTGAAGCGGTCAGAGAAATGGCTTTCCAGCAGCCCGTTTTCGTCCTCGACGGTCAAGGGATGGCCGAGCGCGGTCTGATCGTCCGCCATCTTGTCCTGCCGGGTCAGGTCAAGGATTCAACGGCCGTCTTGGACTGGCTGGCCGGCGAGTTCGGCAGCAGTGTGGCCGTCAGCCTGATGAGTCAGTATCATCCTTGCTACCGGGCTCCGGAAGAACTCCTAAGACCCATTACTCCTGAAGAATACGGCGAGGCCCTATCAAAGGCTCAGGAGCTGGGGTTTGAGCACCTGTTTATTCAGCCCGAGGCTTTCGGTCCGGAGGATCATCTCTTCCCGGATTTCAACCGGCCCGAACCCTTCTGCTGGGATAAAAAGCCGGCAAATAAATGAACGTCCGACCCGCCCTCAGAATCCCCGGCTCGCCGGGGTATAGGTCCGGGCCTTGGGCAGGCTCGATTCGGCAAAACCCAGGTTGATGGCGATTTCCCTCATCTTCGCCTGGATGGCGCCGACGTTCTCCGGCCCCATCCGCAGCAGATGCTTCTGAGCGTCGCTCAGGCTTTCCAGCTCAGGATCGAGCATAACGGAGTTGATGACAGCTTTCTCCAGGACAATATCGCCT
>Ga0299912_10001349_pt1 | contig 19839 bp, 13 predicted proteins | sample RVTome_2_FD_207667 | JGI IMG/M metagenome (GOLD analysis project Ga0299912, IMG submission 207667) | Soil microbial communities from uranium-contaminated site in the Upper Colorado River Basin, Wyoming, United States - RVT95D214 (version 2) ... | reverse complement strand
CAACAAGCGGAATCACGGACCTCGGCCGAGATCGCCACGGTCATCGCCAGCCAGTCCGGGGCCTACGCCGGCCAGGTGTTGATGGTTTGTCTGGCCTTGATGGCGGTCTATGCCCTGGCTTTTTTCCTGTTTCTGGGAACAATCCACCGGCTGCTGGAACGGTTTCTGTGGGAGGCCCGCAACGTCCAAGTCCTGCTCGTTTTTTTCATCGGTCAGATCGTCGTATTCGGCCTGACCTTCGGTCTTTTAAGCCTTGTCCCTGGGCTCCGCTCCCTGGTTGTATCGCGCAAAGACAAACGGAATCGAGTCCGGGAAAGGGCTGAATCAGCCTTTTTTCATCACAACATCACAGCCACCCAGGCCGGCAACGGGCTGCTGATCTATGTCTCCATTTTAGAGAGGCGGGTTGAGCTCCTTGTGGATTCCGGCCTTGCTCAAAAGATCAAACCGGTGGTCTGGCAGGAAGTCGTGGACCGCATTGTGGAGGGGATCCGCGGCGATCGTTTTCTGCCGGCCCTGGAAGAGCAGATTCAGCGCTGCGGCGACATCCTGTCCGGGCCTTTGCCCCGTCAGCCGGGCGATGTCAACGAGCTGCCCGACAGACCGGTCGTGGAGTAAGCTATGCCTCTGGTTAAAATACGCGCCGTGATGGTGATTCTTCTGCTGGCCGCCGGCCCTCTGTTCGGCTTGGAGGTGCCTGGCCTTAAGGGCCGGGTCAACGATTATGCCCGCATCCTTGAGCCGGAGCAGGAGGCCGCTCTGGAGAACAACCTGGCCGCCATCGAATCCAGCATTACGGCTCAGTTCGTTCTCTTGACCATCCCCTCGCTGGAAGGGGAACCCTTGGAAGACTTTTCCTTGCGGGTGGCTGAAGCCTGGAAGCTGGGGCAAAAGGGCGCGGACAACGGCCTGTTGATGCTGGTGGCCGTGGAGGACAGGGCCATCCGCATCGAAGTGGGCTACGGCTTGGAGGGAACTCTGCCCGACGGCAAGTGCGGGACGATCATCCGCCAAGTGATCGTGCCCGAATTCCGCAACGGAAACTACTATACGGGCATTTTTAAAGCTTTTCAGATCATGGGCCAGGCGGTCGCCGGCGACCCCAGCCAAATCAAGCTGCTGGAGAGCCGGGAGGCCGAAAGAGGCCATAAATCGGGCCTGGGGACTTTCTTCGTCGTGCTGATTCTCTTTTTCCTGGTGGCCAAGATCATCTCGCCCTGCCGCAAAGGCCGCTGGTACTCCAGCCGGCCGGGCGGAGGCTGGAGGTCTTTCGGTACGGGTGGATTTTCCGGCGGCGGCCATTCCCCGGGCGGTTTTAGCGGCGGGGGCGGCAGCTTCGGAGGCGGCGGCGCTTCTGGCCGGTGGTAGGCGGCCGGCTCGGTTTATGCTGTTCAAGATTTTCTGGTTGTTTACAAAAGTTGCCCTCTTCTCCTGGGGTGGCGGGCCGGCCTCGCTGGCCCTTATGCAGCGCCTGACCACCGAGGCGGGCTGGGTCACTTCCGCCGAATTCGCCGATTTTGTGGCCTTGAGCAACGCCCTGCCCGGCCCGATCGCCCCCCAGGTTTCGGCCACCATCGGATACAAGCTGGCGGGCGTGCCGGGGGCCGTGGCCGGCGTCACGGGCACAGTCCTGCCCGCCACTCTGGTCATGCTGCTCATGGTCGCCTTTTTCTTCAGGGTCAAGGACAGCGCGGCCGTGCGGGCCATGCTCAAGGCTGTCCGGCCGGTGGTGGTCGGCCTGCTGTTGTGGACGGCCTACGATATGGCGGCCGTGGTGCTCCAGGCCAAAAAAATCGGCTGGAGCGCGGCCCTGGTCGGCGGTTGGGACAAGCTGGTTCTGGCCCTGGCGGCCTTCGCCCTTCTGACCTTCACCCGCATCAACCCCATCTTGGTCATCCTGGCGGCGGCCATGTTCGGGTTTTTCGTCTACCGCTAGCCCAGCATGGCCTCTACTGGGCGTCGACGCTCGAATCGAGCTCGGCCCGGGTCTTTTCGATAGGGCCAAGCTTCGGCCGTTCCCGATGTCCAATTCGATGCGCCTAGAAAACGCAAAAGGAGCATCGCCGAGAGGGAGGCTATGGTCATAAAACACCCCGCCCCAGGCAGGACAAGGTCCCTTCTCAACCTAGCTGCCGGAGCCGTCCTTCTCGTCGCGTTGAGCGGCGGGACGACCTTCGGCGCGCAAGCCGAGTTTCTCCATGCCGGATCGCCCAACGCGCCCCTTCTCTTCTGTGTCGGCCTGCATATCGAGCCGTTGGGGGCCAGGATGAGCTCCCTGGCCTTCGAGGCGGACCTCCTCGCCTCTCCCGGCTTACCGTGGCTGGCGGGAGGGCAACTATCCAATCCAGGCCAGGATTACAATGACCCTCAGTTTTTCCTCCTCCACCTGGGCTATATCACCAGTCTCATAAACATCATCGAGAATCACAGCGGGAAATTAACCATCCAAGCGCAGACGCCGTTCACCCGCCTGGCCGCCACCCTGAACATTCCCCTGTTCGCCGGCGCGGCCGTTCAAGGCCATGAGATCGCCCTGCACTTCCACGAGGAATCCCATCTGGGAAATGACTGCAACACCTTGCCCCAATCGATTTGGGTTGCGGTGATGAGAGAGGAGATCGACTGGATCCGTGCCGCCGGAGGGCGAGACATCCGTTATTGGAGCGGCGGTAATTTGTATCCCCATATCCTGGAGGCGGCCGCCGGCGTTGGCCTCGAGGTCATGAGCGACTATAAAAATCCCAAGACCCAGAAATCCGACCCGCGGCTGCTGGCCGTGAATCCCTGGCGTCCGGCCGGCGGCCCTACCGCCGACAACCTGGATGATTTCGTCCGTCACGATCCCTCCGGGAAGATCATCTACCTCCCGGACGGCGTCTTCGCCGGTGATGATTTCCGCGAGCGTAAAGCCGAGGGTGAGGCCGCCTATTTTGCTTACATGACCGACGGCCTAGACCGTTCTCTCCGCGCCGCGCGCCGGGACCGCGTGAACGTCTTCCACCTGACCGTCCATCCCGGCGAGTTTCGCGGCGCTAACCGACAGGAGCCATTCGCCGTTGTTGACCGATGGCTGTCCGAGGTCGTCGATCCCCTGGTCAGGGACGGGCGGGTAAGGTGGGCGACATTCTCAGAGATGGCCGACGCCTTCCGAGCCTGGGAGCGCAGTCATCCCGGGACAGACCCGCGGAAGTAGCTTGGTCCTGATCGATGGCAGGACTTCCTCGCGCCCTTTCTTTAAGCCGCGTGCCTGTCCTGAAGTCCCGCATCAATTAAACTTGGAAGAATCTCCGTTACTGTGATTCAGTATCGGTGCCGGAATCCCCCCCGGGCCCCTGGGGAACCAGTCTCCTTTACCATTATGCTTGTAAAATCGGAAAAAAAAGATATAATAGAGCTTCGTTTTTGCTTGAGAGGAGGTCAGCTATGGCTTATGTGATCACCGAGGAATGCATCAACTGCGGCGCTTGCGAGCCGGAATGCCCCAACCAGGCCATTTCCGCGGGCGATGAGATCTACATCATCGACCCCAACCGGTGCACCGAGTGTGTGGGCCACTTCGAGAAATCCAAGTGCGCCGAGGTTTGCCCGGTGGATTGTTGCGTGGCTGACCCGAACCATAAGGAAACCAAAGACCAGTTGATGGCCAAGTATAAAAAGCTGACTCAGAGCTGAAATTAGGACGAACGGTATTTTAATAGATAGGAGTGAGGTTTTCACTCCTATTTTTTTATCGTCCCATGAACGGCAACCCCGACGGCGATGAACAGGCCCCCCAGGCCGTGCCCCCAGCGGTCAGGCGGGAGTCGTTCTTCGCCAAGAAACGTCCCTGGCTGAACGCCCTGCTCTTTATCCTGACCGTGGCCTCTGTCTATTTTGTAGGATTGTCCCAAAGCGCTGTTTACGTATTGGTGGCCAAAGGCGGGCCGCAGGCCGACCTGTCCTTGAACCCGGCTGTTTTGGGAGACCCTCAAGTGCAGAAGCTGGCCCTGCTCTATGTTGTCGTTCTGATGGCCATCCTGCTTGGCCACGAGCTTGGCCATTACTTGGCCTGCCGTCGCTATGGCATCGATTCCACGCTGCCCTACTTCCTTCCTTTTCCCAACCTCATCGGCACCTTGGGCGCTTTCATCAAGATCCGCTCTCCCATTCAGCGCAAGCATGAATTGTTCGACATCGGCGTAGCCGGGCCGCTGACGGGATTTCTCCTGGCGCTTCCGGCCCTGGCCTATGGCTTGTCCCTTTCCGGCCTGGGCGTAGAGGCCAGAGGAGAGGGCTGGCTGAGCCTGGGTGATCCGCTGCTTTTAAAGCTCCTGGCCCGCGTCCTCATCCCCGCCGCTCCTTCCAGCACTATTCTTCATCCGGTGGCTTTTGCCGGCTGGGTTGGAACTCTGGTCACTTCTTTCAATCTTTTTCCCGTCGGCCAGCTTGACGGCGGCCATGTGGTTTATGCCCTGTTCGGCCCACGATCCAAGCTCATCGCCCGGATGGCCTTGGTCGGCTTCGTGGTTCTGGGTGTTTTTTTCTGGGTGGGATGGTTCGTTTGGGCCGTACTCATTCTGCTGGTGGGGCTTAAGCATCCGCCTATTTGGGACGAGCAGACGCCATTGTCCTCCATCCGAAAAGCGCTGGCTGCGGCGATGGTTTTGATCTTCATTCTGTCGTTTATTCCCGACCCCATAAAAGGATACAGCCTCCTCAACCTGCTTCGCTAAGATGTTTTTCACAGTTTCTGTGGAAAACCTGTGGATAACCGGCCGGCTCGAAGGTCGAATAACCGAGAATCATTGAGCTTATGGCTTTTTGCACAGAATTTCGGCATTTTCCGCGCAGGAATTGAAAATCTTTGAGCATTAGCCTATGATACTAGTCGTGCGTCTCAGAAGTTCTTTGCTAGGGGGAGCACCGAACCTGACGCACGACCGCCGAAGGAGCTTGAGGGGGGCGGCGAATGAGACGGTGCACTGGGAGAGCGGGTGAGGGAAGGCAATCATGGACAATGAATTCAAACACGCCGAGGGCATTTTTCAGGAGTTAAGGGAAAAGTACCGCCAGGGCGAGATATCCAGACAGGAATTCCTGGATAAGATGAAGAATCTCCAAGTCAAGGACGACCAGGGGCGTCTTTGGATGATCGGCAGCCAGAGCGGAAAATGGTACTACCTGAAAGGTCAAGAATGGGTTCAGGCCGAGCCGGAGGTCAGAAAGGAATCTCAAGGGGCCTGCCCCTATTGCGGGTTCGAGAATAAACCGGAGGCGGAAGCCTGCGCCCGCTGCGGCGGCGGATTGCAGGGCTCGGAGGATTTCTGCATCGAATGCGGAACCAAGCTCCAGCCGCCGCTCTACCGCTGTCCCAAGTGCGATGCCCCGCGGCCCGGGGCGACGCCGACGTCCACTCCAACTCCAAGCCTCCTCCCTCAGACAACCCCGACCTCAAGTCGAACGCCAATCCCCATGCCGTCGCCGGCACCCGCCCCGGCCGTAGTCCAAGCGTTTGTCGAGAAAAAACCTGCGCCCCAGCCGGATAGAAAACCCATCCAGGGCGAATTCCTGGTCAAGTCCGTGAGCGCCTCCTCATTTGCTTTTTTCGGCGGTGCCCTGGGCATCATCATCGGCATCATCCTGGGCGCTTTCATCGGCGCCACCGATCTCTTGGCCGGCCAAGCGGCGAAGCTGCCCCGCTTCCTGGCCGACATGCAGGGCACGCTCATCGGAGCCATTGTCTATGCCGCGGCGGGTGGAATAATAGGTTTCTTGGCCCTCGGCTTGCTGGCTTGGCTGAAAGCCCACTTCCTCAACTTGCTTCTGTCGTTTATCGGCGGGATCAAGGTTAGGCTCGACCAGGCGCCCGAAAAAGTGTTCCAGAGAAAGAAGCCCGACCGGTTGGTTTAGTCGGAAGCTTTAATTTTCAGACGGTTCAAGGCGAAAGCGATCTGTCCCAAGGACAGCGATTCATCGTTGGGCGAATACTGTTCCGGCCTGAGGACCTTGAATTTTTTCCTTTTTAAATACTTGAGGGTCGCTTCCAGGAGCCTATTATTCAGGAAAACCCCGCCTGTCAGCACGACGGTGTCGGCCCCCTGCCGGGTCCGGGCCAGTTCCGCCATCCGGACGATGGCCCGGGCCAGTGTTTCGTGAAATCGGGCGGAGACGATGGCTACGGGCTTCCGGGCTTTCAGGTCGCTAAGGATGTCTCGAACGGCCGGGACAAAGGATATTTCGATGGGACGGCCCTCCCTGACCCGGAAGGGATAGCTTCCTTCGTTTTTCGGCGAGGCGACGGCCTCAAGCCTCATGGCCGCCTCAGCTTCGAATTCGACCTCCTGGGGAGCTAACCCGGCCAGCCAGGATACGGCATCAAACAGACGGCCGCAGCTTGAGGCCAGCGGGCTGCGGATTCCGCGGGACATCATCTCCAGAACCCCTTGAACCTTGCTGCTGTCCAACCCTTTCAGGCTCTTATGCCCAGCGGCGCGGTCCCCTTGGATCAAGCGAAGATAGGCCAGAGCCATGCGCCAGGGCTGGCGGGCGGCCAGGTCGCCTCCGGGAAGAGGAACGGGCTCCAGGCGGCCGAAGCGCTCAAAGGAGGAGTAATCGGCCAGAAGGAATTCGCCCCCCCAGGCCTGGCCGTCTGCGCCGTATCCGTAGCCGTCCAGGGAGACGCCCAGGACTCGGCGGCCGGGGGGAAAGCCGTGTTCGAGGAGCGCCGCCAGGACATGGGCATGATGATGCTGAACCTGGAAAAGGGGCAAGCCCATCCGTCGCGCCCTCCGGGTTGTGTGAAAATCCGGATGGAGGTCGCAGACGACGATTTCCGGCTTGACGTTGAACAGACGGCAGAGATGGCCGATGGCTTCTTCCAGGTAGCGATGGGTGGGATACTCATCCAGGTCGCCCAGGAACTGGCTGGTCACCACATAGCCGTTCTTATAGATGGAGACTGTATTTTTAAGCTCGCCGCCCAGGGCCAGAATGTGTTTTGAGGAAACGAGGGAGGGCGGGACCCTTTGAGGGGCGGGAACGTATCCCCGGGCGCGACGGATAAAAAGCGGCCGGCCGGCGGCCACCCGCAGAACAGAATCGTCCGCCCTCATCTCAATCGGCCGGTTGTGGTCCAGGACCGCGTCGGAGAGGGCCTCCACCTTTTCCCGCCTGTCCTTCATGATGGGCGAATCCTTGCAGTTGGAGCTGGTGGCCACAATCAGGGGCACCGCCCCCAGGAGGAGATGGTGAAGCGGGGTGTTGGGGAGCATGAAGCCCAACTCATCCAGATGGGGCGCCAGGCCCGGGATGTCGTTCTTCTTTTTCAATAGGACGATGGGCCGGCTGGCGGAAAGAAGCAGCCGTTTTTCATCCTCGGAGAGGAAAGCGTATTTTTCAACGATCTTGGGGCTGGCGGCCATGAGCGCCAGCGGCTTGGTCTTCCGGGCCTTGATCCGGCGCAGCCGCCCGACGGCCGCAGGATTCAAGGCATCAACCGCCAGGTGGAACCCGCCCAAGCCTTTGACCGCCAGGATCTTTCCTTTTTTAAGGAGCAAGGCGGCGGCCTCCAGGCCGCCCGGCAGGGTCCGGCCTGTTGGGGAATCAATCAACCTGACCCGGGGGCCGCAGGCGGGACAGGCGATGGGTTGGGCATGATAGCGCCTGTCCAGGGGATCGCGGTATTCACGCCGGCAATCGGGGCACAGGCTGAACCCGGACATGGTGGTCCGGCTGCGGTCGTAGGGCAGGGAGCGGACGATCGTGTAACGCGGCCCGCAATCCGTGCAGTTGGTGAAGGGATAGCGGTAGCGGCGTTCAGCCGGGCGGCTGACCTCGGCCAGACAGGCCGAACAGGTGCCGATATCGGGCGAGATAAAAACGAAGCTTTTTTCCCGTCGCGAGGCCAGAACCCGGAAATTTTTGAATCCTCTGAAAGGCGCGGGCCGGATGGTGATATCTTCGATGCGACCCAGGGGAGGCTTCTCCAGGCGGACGGCCCGCAAAAAGGCCTTAGAATCAACCCCCTTCCGCCGCTCCAGGTGAATCTCGACGCCGGGCCCCACGTTCTTGACATAGCCGTGAAAACCGAACCGGCAGGCCAAACGGTAAATGAACGGCCGGAAGCCCACGCCCTGGACCACGCCTGAGACAAGGACCCGGACGGCTCGGGTTTTCTTCTTTTTCCCGGTTTCAGTCATGGCCGTCCGGGGCGGCCGCCGCCGGTTTCATGGAATAGACGCAGCCGCAATAGTCCTGGCGGTAGAGCCCGTGCTCTTTGCTTAGGAGAACGCTGCGCCGGAATCCATCCTTCTTCTTGAAGTTTGCTTCCAGGAAGACCAGCCTGTAGCGGCGGCCGAACATTCGGCCGAGGCGATTGAGAACATCCGCTTTTTTCCAGGGGCTGAGGCTCATGATGGTGGTAAAGGCCTCGAAGCCCAGGCGGGCGGCGGCCCGGGCCGTCTCATCCAGTCGCAGGGCATAGCAGACGTCGCACCTCCGGCCTTTTTCGGGCTCGTCCTTGAATTTTCGAGTGAGCCCCGTCCAGCGGTCGAAATCGCGGGGGCCTTCGAGCAGGGCCAGGCCGAGGAGGGAGGCCGCTTTCCGGGCTTCTATTAGCCTGAGGTCGTATTCCCGGAGGGGGTGGATGTTGGGGTTGTAGAAATAGCCGGTGATGAGCGTTGAGCCGGGCCGGTGGGTCTGCTTCAGAAGGTCCAGGACGTAGAGCGCGTCCGGCGCGCAACAGACGTGCACCAGCAATCCCGGCATTTTTTTGTCCTGGGCCCCGGGCCATCACCCGGCTACCGGATTCGGGCCTCCCTGGCTATCAGCCGGCGGGCTTGGCCGGCCCGGCCGTTCTCTGAAACCGGCGGCACATAGCGGCTGATGCAATCCTCGATCAAGGTGAGGGCGGCCGGTAAGTTGTCGTTGAAGATGGGCCGGATCTCGGATTCCGCGTTGAAAAATCCCCCCTGCCCTTCGCTGGGCGGCTCGAGCTCGATGGTGTAAGCGGGAATGCCGTACAGGCCGAATGCCCAGTCGGTCGTATCTCCATTGGTCAGGTAAGACAGCAGCGAGGACTGACCCTGCCGGTAGACGGTGCCCGCCACTTCCAGGATGTGCTGGGCCATGCCGGCGGCTAAGCCTTTCATCCGCTCGGCGTTCTCCACCGGCTGGCGGGAGTAGCCCCAGGGATAATAAATGACCTGGGAGAAGCTGTGATAGCTGACCAAGGCCTGAAAATTGCTCCGGAGAAAAAGATCGCGGACGGCGGCTGTTTCGCGTTCGGAGAAGGCGGCCGGGCCGCGGTAAACGGCCGATTCCGGGGTCGGACTTGAGCCGGAATTGTCGTAGCCCCACTCATAGCCGTAGTTCCGGTTCAAGTCCACGCCGAAGCTTCCGTCGCCGTTGTCCCGGCGATTCTTGCGCCAATAGCGATAGACGTGGATGCTATACTCCAGTCCGTCGGGGTTCACCAGTGGAACGAGCCACACTTCGCTGCGGTCCACGATGTCCCGCACCCGGCTGTCGGTGAGGTAATTTATCAAAAGAAACTCACCCAAAAGAAAGGGGACCTCAACAGAAATCCATTCCCGGGCGTGGTGACAGCCCAGGAACAAGACCTGTGCTTCCGGCTCCGAGACCCCGACGTTGTCGCTGATTTTTAAGGCGTAAAGGGACCGGCCCTCCAGACTTCGGCCGATGTCATAGACCTTGGCCAGGCCCGGATGACCGGCTTCAAGCGCTCTCAGGTCCGCTTCGAGCTCAGAATAAGAATGGTAGTCGCCATTGAGCCCGCCCCCGGCGGATGAAGAAACGGCGGCCGGCCGTCCGGAAAATGCTAGTTCCGGACGGAAGGGGAGGCCGGCCTCCCCCAGCCGCATCCTGTCCTGGGGGGAGCTGACTATGTACAGCCTCCTTTCTTTTTGCATCAGGATGTCCAGGCCCAGGCCGGCCAACTGCCGGAGGGGGACGTGCTCCAGGTCCAGGCTGATGACCTGCCAGGTTTCCGGTTCCTGCGGAATCAGGCCCAGGCCGGACAGGATCAATGAAATGAAGATAGCCGTGATGAACCGCTTTATGCTCATCTGCGCTTATCCTTTGGCCGGTTTAGGGCCGGAGCTGAGGGTCAAGGTCAGGGCGATCTGGTTAGTCGTCAGGTGCCAGCCTGATCCTTTTTCCGCGCCTATGATGGTTCCCATGTCCAATTGAATGCCCTTCCACCGGAACCCGAATCCCAAGCTGAAGTTGAGATAGGAAGACCGGGGCAATTTCATGGGCTGAGGGTCATAGACCAGGCCGATGCGAGTAGGGAGGTCGAAATCCTGCCCGAAAAGGCGAAACCAGCCCATATACTCCAGCCCCAGACCGGCCTTCCAGACATCTCGGAAATCCCTGGTCAGTTCTTCCCCGAAGAGAGAGGCTTTGTAAGACGACCAATTCCAATAGGCAACTTGGCCGGCCAGCCGGAAATTGTCGCAAATCCTCCAATCCAGGCCCAGGCCCAAGACCAGGGGCTGGCGGAATATGTCCTCGCCGTCAGCTTGGATCAGAATGTCCGCGGCTTGGGCGCTGTAGCGAAGATTGCTGCGGCTGGAGGCCCTTCTCTGATAGGGGGCCCGAAAAGCGGCGGCCAGGCTGATCTCGGCTGAGGCCTGCCAATGCAGGCCGCCGTTGAAAAAGTATCCTTTGAAGCTGCGGGTGCGAGCGTCGGAAATGCTGACCCCGCTCCAAGCATCGGTCAAATTCCATTCCCAGCGGCCGGAAACCAGGTTAAAGCCCAACCCCAGGGAGAATCCGGCCGCGACTTCCCGGCCGAGCGAAAAGTTCAGGATTCGCAGATATCCGGCTTGCTTGAAGGAGAAAAGATAAGCGTACTGGGTCGAGCGGGCCTCCACCGGCGGCCGGTCGTAGATTTCGCTCAAGGCCAGGCCCAATCCCACCCGCCAGCCCCACACTTTGACGGTGAGAGCGGCGAAATCCGCCGCGGCCATATTCAGGCCGGCGTTGCCGTCCGTATACACCGGGCCGGTGTTCACCGGGCCGTAGCGAAAAAAGGAGGCGGATTGAAGCGACCCGCTGATCGAAACGGCCAGACGGGGGAGGCGGGTCAGGAGGGCCGGGTTGGTGAAAAGGACCGAGGCATCGGCCGCCTGAATGAAGCTCGTTTCGCCCAAGCCGAGGCCGGCGGCGCCCTGCGGGCCGAAAATATTCCAGGTGCGGACCGGAGCTTCCTCCTCATACTGACCCAGCGCCATTTGGGCCAGGCCTGGACGGGGCAGCCAGGCCGTCAAAAAGGCAAGGGCCAGAATAATGATGATCTTGTGTTTGGACATCCATCCGATTGTACTTCTCCGGGCCGGTCCGGTTCAAATGTTTTAGGCCTTATGAAAGCATCTCCGTTTGTGTGATTTCCTATCGGCGCTGGAATCACCCTCGGCCCCCTGGGGAAACAGTCTCCTTGGAGGGGGAACCCGCTTCGCGTTTCCCCCTTCCAACCCTCGCCTCAAAAAGCTGCGGCTCGCTGCCTCCCTTTCTCGCGCGGGGCAAGAGCCTCGCGCCGAGACCAAGGGGGCATACCCCCTTGGATCCCCTGACGATCGGCTCTCCGTGGCAAGCCTCGTAGAGCCGATTGTCCCGTCGGTTCCCCCCGTCGAAAAGCCGACGGGGCCCCCCTCCGACCTTTCCGGAGACGCCATCGAGCTCCCCCCTATTTCCCTAGGGGGGTCGGGAGGGTAAATAAATTTTAAAGAAGTTTGGAGGCGTCTCCGCTGGTGGGCGATTCCGACACCTCTTTGAAATCACATATTTGGATGCTACCCCCGCCGGGCCCTTCCCTTAGAAAAGAAAAAAGATTATAATATTTTGTGCGTTATCTATCCGGGGCAACCATATCAACGGGCATCTAAGGTCTGACTATGTGCGGCGTCATCGGCATCATGGGCAACACGGATGCTTTCCGCGACCTTTACCAAGGGCTGCTGGCCATCCAGCACCGTGGCCAGGACGCGGCCGGAATCATCACCTACGACGGCCGCTTTCACACCAAGAAGGGCAACGGCCTGGTCCGCGACATCTTCAGCCCCGAAAACGCCCTGAGGCTGCAGGGGCCGGTCGGCATCGGCCACACCCGCTACCCGACCATCGGCGGCGGCTCGGGCGAGGACGCCCAGCCCTTTCACGTCAACTCGCCCTTCGGCATTATCCTGGCCCACAACGGCAACGTGGTCAACTACCGGGAGCTCCGAACCGAGCTGTTCGACACCTACCACCGCCTGCTCAACTCCGACTGCGACGCGGAGATCATTCTCAACATCTTCGCCCAGGCCCTCGGCCAGCGCCGGAAAAAGACGGCCGGCCCCGAGGACGTTTTCGCCGCGGTCAAGAGCGTCTATGCTCAGGTCCGGGGCAGTTACTCGGCGGTGGCCTATATCGCCGAACAGGGGATGGTCGGTTTCCGCGATCCCTACGGCATCAAGCCCCTGGCCTACGGCCAGCGGCCGGACGGCCTCCTGCCGTCTTACGCTTTCGCCTCGGAGACGGTCGCCCTTAACATCATGAACTTCGGCCAGATCAAAACCGTGGAGGCCGGCCAGGCCGTGTTCATCGACCAGAACCGCAAGGTCCATGTCCGCAAGATCGTCCACCGTCCCCACTCGCCCTGCCTGTTCGAATGGGTCTATTTCGCCCGGCCCGACTCCTTCATCGACCAGGCCAACGTCTATGAATGCCGCATCACCCTGGGCCGGTTGCTGGCCAAAGAAATCAAAAAGCATCGCCTCCAGATCGACGTGGTTGTGCCCGTCCCCGACTCGGCCCGCGACGCGGCCATTGAGATCGCCCGGACGCTCAACCTCCGCTACCGGGAAGCCCTGGTCAAAAACCGCTACATCGGCCGGACCTTCATCATGCCCGCCGACAGCCAGCGCCAACTCTCCGTCCGGCAGAAGCTGAACCCCATCGCCAACGAGTTCAAGGACAAGAACGTCCTGCTGGTGGACGACAGCATCGTCCGGGGGAACACCTCGCGGGCCATCGTCAAAATGGTCCGCGACTGCGGGGCCAAGAAGATCTATTTCGCCTCCTACAGCCCGCCCCTCCGCTTTCCCTGTGTGTACGGCATCGATATGCAGACCAAAACCGAGTTCGTGGCCCGCGACCAGAACCCAGAGCAGGTGGCCAAGTCCATCGGCGCGGACAAGGTCATCTACCAGAGCTTGGACTCGCTGAAAAAAGCCGTCCAGCAGGAGAACAAAAACCTTAAACAGTTCTGCGAGGCCTGTTTCAGCGGCGTTTATCCCACCCGTGACATTTCGCCCGAGCTTCTTCGCTCCCTGGAGGAGGACCGCAAACAGGCCCAGGAACATCAGCTCGAGCTGAACATTTAATCAGTTCTTCGATCCCTGAGATCAGCTCAGGCTTTGGCAGCCGCCGCTTTTGCCTCGCGTTTTTTCTTTTGCCAGGCGATACGGACCAGGATCATGGTCGCCACGATGAGCAGGGCAAAAAGCGCCCGGGCCCCCCAGCGATAGGGAATACTGGCCGGGTCGATGGGCGCATCGCCCGGCTTGACCTTAAACAAGAATTTTCCGATCGCATCCTGAACGGTCCACAAGATGACCAGGCCCAGGAGATAGACGGGAGTAATATATTTCAGGATGAACTTGAACACGCCCGGCACCTTGATGTCCGCCCCCCGATGCATTTCCGCCCAGCCCTTTTTGAGGCCGAAGATCCAGGAAAAAATGATGACCTCCAGCAGGGCGAACACCACCAGCCCCAGAGTCCCGGCCCAGAAATCAAGCTCGTCCAGGAACCCGAACCGGAAGAAGAAGACCACCATCAGGGCGGTCGATGCCAGGATCGAAATGACCAGGTTCACCGATTTCTTGCGGCTCCACTTCAATTCATCTTGCAGAAAAGCAATGGCCGGCTGGGTCATGGCCACGGCCGAGGTGATGCCGGCGACGAACAGGAGCAGGAACCACATGGCCCCGAAGATGTGGCCCAGGGGCAGCTTCTGAAAGATGACCGGCAGGGCCTGGAATCCCAGGTCGAAGGTGCCGGTGGGGCTGGAGGCGATCTGTTTCGTCATCTGCACCCCGAAAAAAGCCACGGCTACGGGAATGGCGATCGTGCCTCCCAGGATGACCTCGGCAAATTCGTTGGTGGAGGAGGTGGTCAGGCCGTTGAGGGTCACGTCGTCATTCTCTCTGAGGTAAGAGGCGTAGGTGGCGATGACGCCCTGGCCCAGGCTCAGGGTGAAAAAGATCTGGCCGGCGGCCACTAGCCAGACCGTTGACGACCCCAGGCGGCTGAAATCCGGGTTCCACATGAAGCCCATGCCCGCCGCCACACTCATCTGCGGCTGGCTGGGGTCCGGAGTACCCAAAGTCAGGACCCGGATGGCCAGGGCGATGCCGAATAGGAACAGAACAGGCATGCCGATCTTGGCCAGAAGCTCGATGCCCTTGGAGATTCCCCGATAAAGGAAAAACCAGATCAAGAACAGGTTGATGGCCACAAAAATAAGGAGCGGTACGTAGGAGGTGAAGAATTCGTTCTTCTCCATGCCCTGAAACCCGTGCAGGAACCGTCCCATGACATCATGGGTTTTGGCCCCCCAGTATTTTCCCGTGCCCGAGAACCAGGCGAAGCCGATGCACCAGGATTCGATGATCTGGTAATAAATGATCACGGCAAAGGGGATGGAAATGCCCAGGGCGCCCAGGTATTTGGCCACCGGATTCTTCCACATCATGGCGAACATGCCGGGCGTGGTGCCGTGGCCTTTCGTCCCTCCGAAGCGGCCGATCGTCCACTCGGTCCACATCAAAGGGATGCCCAGAAAGAGCAGGGCGATAAAATAGGGGATGAGGAAGGCGCCGCCGCCGTTGGCCGCCGCCTTGGACGGAAAGCGGAGAAAATTCCCCAGCCCTATGGCGTTGCCGGCCATGGCCAGGATGAGACCGATCCGGCTGGCCCACCTCTCCCGGGTGGGCTTGACCGAGACGAACTCCTTCTTTTTCTTCTTGCCAAAGAGGACCTTGGAAAAGCTGAATACTACGAAAAAGAGAATGGTTCCCCACCCGAGAGCGAGGAACACCCAGCCTGGCGGAATAAGGCCCTTTCCCATGTAACGTCCTCCTCTGTCAACAGACGGAAGATATCACGCCCGGTTCCGGCGTGTGAGGAGGATTCTAATTATGGCTTCAGTCTTTGTCAACCTTTCAATCAATCTTCAAGGGCGTGAAACCCCCCAAGAGCGAAAAGCCCGAATCCTGGACCGCCTTCTTGAAGTTCTCCACGTCTTTCTGGTAGAAGTCGTTGAGCTTGGCCAGGTAGGCCTCAACCTTGGGCTTGACCTTGTCGAACTTCACTTGGGCAGCCTGGGAGACAGGCTCGATCCCGGCCCCGCTGATTCCGAACACGGCGCTCATGACCTGGCTGGAGAGCCCGGCTGAACGGTCGGCCATGCCCTGCTTGGCCGAGGTGGGGCTCAGGGCTTCGGAGAATTCCTTGAGTTTGGCCTCCAGCTCCGGGGCGCCTTTCAGGAGCTCCATCAGCTTAGGGTTGCCTTGAGCGCGCGCGGATTCTTGCAGGGTCTGGAGGGCGCGCTGGGTCTGTTGGATCCGGCGGCCGGCTTCCTGGACGATGCGGGACAGCTTCTGAGCGGCTTTGGCCTTCAGATAGTTGGCCTTGAGCACTTCGGGGTCAATCTTGAACCGCGGGTCGGTGCGGACCGCAAAGCTCCGGACCGCCTCCTGGTCCTCGTACTTGACCTTGACGGTGTAGGTTCCGGGCAGGGCGTTCAGAACTGCCCGGCGGCCGAAGGAAGACATGGCCGCTTCCGTCTGGACCTGCTGCCGTTCCTGAGAGGGAGGCTCCATCTCCCGCAGGTCCCACCACACCCGGTTGATTCCCTTCTCTTCCGTGCCGCTAAGCTGGGCCACCTGCTTTCCCTGATTGTCAAGAATGACGACAGACACGCGGGTGTCAGGCCGGCCCATTCCCTCGAAACCGACGGCCGAAGGCGGCATAGTCCCCGTTCCGGCCATCTGCCTCATCCGCTCCGTCGTCCTCGGCCTCGTCTCGTCAGCGGCTTCCGGCCTTTGCTCCTCCGGCTTCTTCTCTCCGGGAATCAAATAATAGCTGATACAGGCGCCCAGCCTCTTGTTCTCACCGGCAAAGGCGGCATCTCCCGGCGCCATCAGGACGCTCATCCGGCCTTGCTGAAACTGGACGGCATCGGGGATGGTGAACACATGGAGTTTCTTCTTCGTCACTTCCTCCGATAACTCCCGCAAGAGCGATATGTCGTCGATGATGTAGAGAGACCGCCCGTGGGTGGCGATGAGGAGGTCGTTCTCCCGGGGATGGACGGCCAGGTCATAGACCGGGCAGCTGGGCAAGCCTTGGGTCCACTTCATCCAGCTCGAACCGCCGTTGAGGCTCAGGAAAAGCCCGAACTCCGTGCCCAGGAAGAGGAGGTTTCGGCTGACCGTGTCTTCTTCTATGGCGAAACAGTAGCCGTCGATATCAGGCGTGGCCAGGCTGGCCCAGGTCTTCCCGAAATCGCGGGTGAGGAAGATATAGGGCTTGAAGTTCGAGCGACGATGGTCGTCGAAGACGACATAGGCCGCGGCCTCTTCGAACCGGGAAGGCTTGATATGGGGCACGCTGGCGCCGGCGGGAACCAAGGGTTTTTTCCCGCCCGTCAGGCCGGCGCTGGCCAGCGTCCAGCTCTTCCCTCCGTCCCGGGTGAGCTGGACGTTGCCGTCATCGGTGCCCACCCACAGCACGCCCTCCTTGACCGGGCTGGGGGCAATGCTCAGGATGGAGCAGTAGTTCTCGGCATTGCTGATGTCCAGGGTCAGGCCGCCGCTCTCGGACTGTTTCTGCTTCTGGGCGTCGTTGGTGGTCAGGTCCGGACTGATGATCTCCCAGGTCCGGCCCTTGTCCGGGCTACGGTGGACGAACTGGCTGCCCAGGGTGATGGCGGCCGGATGGAAGGGGTCCACGGCAAATCCGGCGTTCCAGTTGAAGCGATGTTTGACCTCGGATTCGGTGGGCACACAGGGCCGACTGGTACCGGTGGACACGTCGAAATAATAAAGATTGCCCCCCTGGGACATGCCGTAGCCGCAATTGGAGTTCTCCGGGTCGGGGGCTGCGTCGAACCCGTCCCCCCCGCCCACCGAGATCCATAGGTTTTCGGTGAGGGCCCTGTCTTTGACCGAGTAGGCCGGCCCCCGCCAGGTTCCGTTGTCCTGAAGGCCGCCATAGACGTTGTAGGGAGTTTCCATATCGTAATTGATGTGATAGTACTGGCCCAGGGGCAGGTTTCCCACAAAACGCCAGGTCTTCCCCCGGTTGGGAGAGATGACCAGACCGCCGTCATTGCCCGCGATCATCATTTCGCCCGCGGGATGGAGCCACATGGCGTGGAAGTCCACATGGGATTGGCCGCTGGCGGTCAGGGGACGGAACGTTTTTCCGCCGTCCTCGCTGGCCTGGAGCTGGGTCTGGAGCATGTACAGGATGTTCTCGTTCGCCGGGTTGACGAAGATCCGGCTGTAGTAAAAGGGCCGGTTGTGGACACCGGTGTCGCTGTTCACAGCCTGCCAGTTCAACCCGCCGTCGAGAGACCGCAGCAGGACGCTCTTCTTGGCTTCCACCAGGGCATAGGCGATCTCCGGCCGGCCGGGGGCAAAGGCCACGCCGCAGCGGCCCAGGTCGCCCGAGGGCAAGCCGTTCTTATCCGACAGCTTCTGCCAGTGCTCGCCGCCGTCGAGGGTGAGATAGATCCCGGAGCCGGGGCCGCCGGAGTTGAAGAACCAGGGCCAGCGCCGGTGCTCCCACATAACGGCCAAAATGCGGTTGGGATTGGAGGGATCCAGGGCCATATCGGCCACTCCGGTCTTTTCGTCCACGTAGAGAACCTTCCGCCAGGTTTTTCCGCCGTCCGCGGTCTTGAACACGCCCCGTTCGGGGCTGTCGCCCCAAGTGGCGCCCAGGGCGCCGACCAAGACGACATCCGGGTTATCGGGATGGATAATGATATCGGAGATTTTCTCCGTCTTGTCCAGCCCGGCCAGCTTCCAGGCCTTGCCGCCGTCCAGGGTCAGGTACACGCCCCGGCCCACGCTGACCGAATTGCGGGGCGCGGCCTCGCCTGTCCCCACCCAGACGATCTCCGGGTTCTTCTGCCAGATGGCGATGGCGCCGATGGAGGAAACGGGCTGGCCGTCGAAGACCGGCGTCCAGGTCAGGCCGCCGTTCACCGACTTCCAGACGCCGCCGGCCGCGCCGCCGACGTAGATGACCTTGGGGTCGGCGGCCACGGCGTCTATGGCGCCGATCCGGCCGCTCATGTTGGCCGGGCCGATGCTGCGGGCTTTGAGCCCGGCCAGAAGTTCCATCTTGACCTGTGCGGGCAGAACGGACGGAAGTATCAAGAGAAAACCAAGCAGGATGAGACAAGAAATAGGCGCTGATTTTTTCACGAAACCGCCTCCTTTCCTAAAAAATGGGAGCCTCTCCAAATATGTGATTCCCAAGAGGCGTCGGAATCGCCCCCAAGGTCCCCATAGCGGAGGGGGGGAACCGACGGGACAATCGGCTCTACGAGGCTTGCCACGGAGAGCCGATCGTCAGGGGATCCAAGGGGGTATGCCCCCTTGGTCTCGGCGCGAGGCTCTTGCCCCGCGCGAGAAAGGGAGGCAGCGAGCCGCAGCTTTTTGAGGCGAGCGTTGGAAGGGGGAAACGCGAAGCGGGTTCCCCCTCCAAGGAGACTGGTTCCCCAGGGGACCTGGGGCGACTCCGGCGCCGAGGGTGAATCATACAAACGGAGATGTAACCCCAAAAAAACAATTTGATTATTTCGACGAGAAAAATCACGGTTTTCTTCCCGGAGGGAAAGCCCCGCCGGCGCCCTTGGCGGCCAGAGCCTTGACATCCAGGCGGACACTCCTCAGGCCTCCTTCATGACCCGGATAGGCAGGATGATGGTCGGGATACCGTTGAACTGGAGACGGCGCTGGATGCCGTAAGCCGTCTGGTTGTGCAGGAAGCGGGTGAAGAGGCCTTCCTTTTCAAAAATCAGCTTGCCCACGAAAAAGACGGCTTTGACGTGCCTGCGCTGGACCTGCTCGCACACTTTTTCCAGGGCGTCCAGCGTGTCGATGTCGATGGAAGTCTGCGTTTCGGCGTAGAACCCGAACTTGTTGGCCAGATCAACATACTTTTTCAGCTCGCCCCGGAGATAGGCTTCCAGGTTCCTGACCTCCTTAGCCCCCTTGAAGTTTTTCCAGTCCACCACTCCGATGGAGATGAACACGAAATTCTTGAAGTAGCCGGGGAACATGCGGTGGATGTTGAGAAAAGAATGGACGCCCAGGCCGCCGAAGTTGCGGACGAACATAACGGCCGTCGGACTCGCCGGGTCCTTGGCCGGCCGCTCCGCCCGGCGGGCCATGGCCCCCACCTGGGACATGACTTCGTCCAGCCGTTTCATCATACGAAACACGTTGTTGTAGTGGCGCTTGACCAAAAGACAGAACCCGGCGAAGACGGCGGTGATGAGCAGGGTGATCCAGCCGCCTTCGTGAAACTTTATGGAGACTGTGGTGCCCAGGATGAAAAGAGAAAGGACCAGCCCCAGGGCATTGACAAAGAGCTTACGCCCCCATCTCATCCCCTTGGCCTTTATCCAGTGGAGGCACATCCCCAGCTGGGAAAGGGAAAAGGTCAGAAAGACATTAATGGCGTACATGACCAGCAGAAACTGGACTTTCCCCCGGGTGAAGATCAGGATCAGCAGCGAGCCCAAGCCCATAAACAGAATCCCGTTCTGGACGACCA
>Ga0299912_10001348_pt1 | contig 19842 bp, 19 predicted proteins | sample RVTome_2_FD_207667 | JGI IMG/M metagenome (GOLD analysis project Ga0299912, IMG submission 207667) | Soil microbial communities from uranium-contaminated site in the Upper Colorado River Basin, Wyoming, United States - RVT95D214 (version 2) ... | reverse complement strand
TCGGGTCAAATTCGACGGAATCTGCCACGCCGCGAATAAGGCCGCCGATTTCATCGAGACTGATCGCCAGTTCGTCGATTTTCGTTTTATACTGATCGGCGGTTTGATGCAGTTTGGCCAGGCGTGCCAGTTCTTTCGCAACAAACTTGAGTCTTTCCGCCACCGAGCCATCATCATCGAAAAGACCTGCCTGGCAGGTCTGGCAAATCGATTTGATAAGTTCGGCGTTAACGAGCTGCAACTTTTCTTTTTCCAGCTGGCTGTCTTCATCGATAATCAGGCTGGCGGCGTCGATTTCCTTTATCTGAAATTCAAGCAGCTCTTTTTCGGCCTGCATATTTTTCTGCTGTTGGGTAATCGCCGCGAGTTCGGTGCTCAGTTTTTTATATGACCTGAATAGCGAGCCGAGCTCAGCAACGTCTTCCTCAAGACCGGCATACCTGTCAAGAATCAGGCGATGGGTGGCCGGATCGATCAGGCCTCTCTGGGTATGCTGGCCGGTGATGTCTGTCAGGCTTGAACCGAGCCCCTTCAGGTTTTGCAGTGTCACCTGGCGGCCGTCAACGAAAGCTTTGGTGCGGCCGTCCTTTTGTACTTCCCGTCTGATAATCAACCGCCTGGCTTCCTCGAATTCCTCCAAAGGCATTTCCTGATCCGAAGGCAAGGTAAATTCCGCCTCGACCACCGTAAAGGCTGCGCCAGTGCGGATAATTTCGCCGGACGCTTTTTCCCCGAGCACGAGCCCGAGGGCGCCGAAAATAATGGTCTTGCCGGCGCCAGTTGAACCGGTAAAGATGTTCAGGCCTGGTTTGAATTCTATGGTTATGTCGTCGATGAGGGCGTAATTGACGATGTGGAGCGATTCAATCATGCTCTAAGGTCAGCCCATATGGGCCCATGTGCGGCGGCTTGGCGCCCCAGTGGAGTTTGGTGCGCAATATCTCAAAAAAGCGATAGTCCTTAATCCTGATCAGTTTAATATTATAGGGGGCTTTTTTGACAAAAATCTCTGACTCCGAACCGAGAATGCAACTGACCTGGCCATCGACGGTAAGCCGAACGTCGATATCACCATCGGCGACTTTGATCGCCAATTCGCTCCGATCATCGAAAATAATAGGGCGAAGCGTCAGCGAGTGCGGACAGATCGGTGTCGCGATGAGGGCCCCGAGTTTGGGGTGAATGACCGGCCCGCCAGCCGCCAAATTGTAAGCGGTCGAGCCGGTGGGAGTCGATATTATCAAGCCATCGGCGTTATATGAGCACACGAATTCCCGATTGCTGTAAAGGTCCATATTGATAAGACGAATGCTATCGCCGTGATCCAGCACGACGTCATTCATGGCTGAATAAGTCGCATTTTCGGTGCCGCTGATAGTAGTTTCCAGGATCATCCTCTCTTCAATATGGAAGTCATCGTTCGTCAGCTTTTCCAGCGCTGCGGAAACCTCCTGAGGCACGATCTCTGTCAGAAAGCCAAGACTGCCGACGTTTATGCCGAATATCGGTAAGCCAAGATAGCCTACGACCCTGGCCGATGATAACATCGTGCCATCACCGCCCAGCGAAAGCAGGCAATCGACTTGTTCAGGCAGCTTTTCGGGCGGAACCCTGCATTCAGCGTCAGTTATTAAATTGGCGAGATTTCCGCTCACGCAATAATGCAAGCCTTTCCTTTTAAGCCATTCGATAATCTGCCTGGCGACCCTTTCGGCCGCCGGCTTTTTGGTATGAGCGATAATGCCGAATCTATTCATAATTTGCCATATTTTTTATTGCGGGATTCGCGATGCTGAATGAACTTGAACCCTGTCGCAGCTACGCCATCGATATCAGAAATACATTTCGTCGGCAGGGGAAAGTCCTCCGTCTATTGTCTCTTCTGTTTGCCGGCGAACCGAACTTATCAAGTCGGCTCACCGTTTTCCTCCGAAAATAAGTTGAGCTCGAATTCGCCGCTTTCATTTTTTATCAACTGCTTGACCCTGGTTTCGGCCTCATTTAGCTTTTGATGGCATTTTTTCGAAATATCCACGCCTTCCTCAAAGGCTTTAATCGATTCATCGAGAGTCAGTTTGCCTGATTCAAGATCTTCGATGATCCGTTCCAGTCTTTCCATGGATTTTTCGAAATCGAATTTAGCCAAAATTGCACCTTTTCCGCGATAAGCTTGACTTAATAATTAATAAATATGGCCCCAAGGTCGGTCGATTGCAAGCTAATAATGAACGGCCGCTCTGTGCCTGATCTCACCAGACCTCCGGCTTGGGGCTGCGGGTCATCAGGTCATAAAGCGCTAATTTTGGGTCTTTGTTTTCAAATAAAATCCGATGCACCTCAGCCGTAATTGGCATTTCGACGCCGTATTTGCGGGCCAGGTCATAAGCCGATTTCGTGGTCTTGACCCCCTCGGCCACCATGCTCATCGAATTCAATATTTCATCGAGTTTGCGCCCCCGGCCGAGCTGTTCCCCGACATAGCGATTGCGCGAGTGTTCGCTGGTGCACGTCGTAATCAGATCACCGATGCCGGAAAGGCCGGAAAAAGTGATCGGGTCTGCGCCCATGCGCCGGCCCAAACGGACCATTTCGGCGAGCCCGCGAGTGAGGAGAGCGCCGATGGTATTGTCGCCGAGGCCGAGCCCATCGAGAATACCGGCGGCTATGGCAATTACGTTTTTCAGCGAGCCGCCAAGCTCGACACCAATTAGATCAGTGGAAGTATATACTCTGAAATAATCATTGGCAAAGGCGGCCTGAACTTTTTCAGAGGTCTTGATATCATCAGCCGCAGCCACTACCGTCGTGGGGATTTTTCGAGCAACCTCCTCGGCATGAGATGGCCCGGAAAGACAAGCGATCTGGCCATGAAACGACCCGGGCAATTCTTGAAGTAATACTTCAGACATTCTATTTAGTGTGTTGTTTTCTATGCCTTTAGCTAAATTTACAATAAAGGATGGACGACCGGATAAGCTTCCCGCCGCCAGGCGCATCGTCGAGCGCAAAAAATGCGAGGGCACTACCAGGACCAAGCCGAAGGCATCGGTTAGGGCTTCCCGGATATCGTTGCAGATTAAGATGGCGGCAGAAACTTTTATTCCCGGAAGCTTATCAGGGCGTTCTCTTGTCTTAACGAGCTTTCGGCAGTCGTCTTCATAAAATTCCCATAAGGCGACCTCGTGGCCATTCTGGTAAAGCAGATTGCTGACCGCAATTCCCCAGCCACCGGCTCCTATGACGGCGATTTTGCCCATCAGATTTTTTCCACGACGACCAGATTGGTTTGACCGGCCCGTGAATTGGGAGAACCAGCAGTGATCACCGCGAGTTCACCGGCCGAAGCGAGTTTTTGCTGCCTGACCATGGACTTCATTTTGCGAATGATGGCGCTGAAGCCCAATTCCTGATTGATCATGAGCGGTAAAACGCCCCAGGAAAGCACAAGTTCCTTCAGGACATTCCTATCGCCGGTGAAGGCTATAATCGGGCAGCGCGGCTTGAATCGGGAAATGAACAAGCTGGTCTTGCCGGAGCGAGTTGGAGTCAGAATCACCGAGGCGTGAAGATCACGGGCAGCCTCCGCTGCAACGCGGCTTATAGCATCAGTAATTTCGCAGCTTTCGTCGCGGCTTGACTGCAGGCCGTGCCAGAAAATGTATTGCTCGGCCTCACGGGCGATTTCGGCTAAAATTTGCACGGCTTTGACAGGAAATTTGCCCACAGCGGTTTCGCCGGACAGCATCACGGCGTCGGTTCCGTTCATGACGGCGTTGGCAATATCAGTGGCTTCGGCGCGGGTAGGCTTAGGCCGCTCAATCATCGAATCGAGCATCTGCGTGGCCGTGATGACCGGCTTGCCAGCCAGATTGCATTTTTCGATAATCATCTTCTGCACGCCGGGGACCTTTTCTATCGGGATTTCCACTCCCAAGTCGCCGCGCGCCACCATGATGCCATCGGCGGCATCAATTATTTCATCGATATTTTCGAGGGCTTCGAATTTTTCGATTTTGGCGATCAGGAAAACGCGTTTGCTTTTGAGAAATGCGCGGGCCTTTTGAATGTCCTTGGCTGTTCTGACAAATGATAAAGCCGTCATGTTCATGCCGTTAGCAGCGCCGATCCTCAAGTATTTCAGATCCTCGGGGGTAGGTGCGCTCACCGAAAGGAAGGTGCCAGGGAGATTTATACCTTTATGGTCCTTGAGGACGCCGCCGGCAATCACCAGGCAATGGATATCGCGACCTCGGATTTTCTCTACTCTCAGTTCGATATTGCCATCATCGATATAGATCGTTCTATCGCGGGCCACGTCATTATGGAGATTTTTATACTGCACGAACACCCTGGGCGGATCGGGATTCGGGCTGGTGGTCAGGATGAGGGCCTGGCCGGGGAGAAGGTTCATTTGCCCTTCCGGTAGGGTGCCGATCCTTATTTTCGGGCCGGGCAAATCCTGCAAGACCGCGGTATTGACCCTGGCTTTCGCAGAGATACGACGAATGTCTTTGAGCGCGGCAAGATGATCAGCCACCACGCCATGTGAAAAATTCAGGCGAAATATCCTGACACCGGCATCGATCAGTTGGAAGACAGATTCAGGCGACCGGCTGGCAGGCCCGATCGTGGCGATAATTTTTGTGTGCAGCATATCCCGGACATTTAGACTGCCTTTATTTTTTGCCAAATTTATTCTCCTCACCCTTAATCAGGCGCCTGATATTTCGCCGGTGAGTCAAAATTACAATTATAGTGAGCAGGAAAACCATAATCAGGTAGATATCGGGCACCGGCAGGCCGAGGTAATATTTTTCTGCCAGCAGGGCACAAAGCAAAAAGACCATGGCCAGGATCGAGCCGAGCGAAACATACCTGGTGAGCGCAACAGTCAGAACAAAAAATAAAAGGGCGAATCCAAGCTCGATGGGGAATAAGGCGAGCATCACTCCCGCAGCGGTGCCGATTCCCTTACCGCCCTTGAATTTTACCCATACCGGGAATACATGAGCTATTATGGCCACAAGGCCCGCGCTTATTTTCAACCAGGGCTCAGCTATCGCCAGATCACCAAGGTTGATCCTGCTGATAATCAGGACCGCGATAACGCCCTTGAGAATGTCGATTGCCAGGACGGGAATTGCCAATTTGGGGCCCAGAACGCGCATGACATTGGTGGCGCCCATTGTCTTCGAACCATGATCCCGCACGTCGATGCCGCGAAAAACCCTGCCTAAAACGATGCCGGTAGGGAATGAGCCAATCAGGTACGACAAGAGGCAGATCACGATTAGCGAAACCAACGCTATGACCTTTTTTTGAATATCAGGTTAAGGGGCGTCCCGGGAAAAGCATAATCACGCCTTAATTTATTTTCCAGAAAGCGCCGGTAGGATTTATCCACGGAATCCGGATAGTTGGAAAAAATAATAAACGTCGGCGGCTCCGACTCCGCCTGTGTGGCATAATAAAATTTTATCAGCCTGCCTCGTCTGGCGGGCGGGTGTTTTTCGCTGACGGCCCGTTCCAGGAAGTCGTTCAGGTCAGGTGTGCCGATCCGAAATTTGCGAGCCAGGTTTGTTTCGATAATCGCGTCGATTATCGCCCCGACCCCCTTGCCAGTCAAGGCGCAGGTGAATACGATTTTCGCATAATTAAGCAAGGGCGCTTTTGCATAGATCTCCTGCGAGAAATGATATTGCTCGACGCCCTTGACCAGGTCCCATTTGTTGGCGATGAAGACCAGGCCGCGGCGCATCTCCGCCGCCTCACCGGCTATCCGGATATCGCCGCCGGTAATTCCATCGCTGCTGTCGATCACCACCAGGGCGATGCTGCTGCGTTCGATGGCACGCAGACTCCTCAGAGATGAATAATATTCTATTATATCGGGATACCTGGTTTTCTTGCGAAGGCCGGCGGTATCGATAAACTTGAATCGCTGACCGCGGATTTCCACCAGGCTATCGACCGAATCGCGGGTGGTGCCGGGGGTAGCGGCGACAATTTGCTTTTGTTCGCCGATAACGGCGTTGAAAAGCGAAGATTTGCCGACGTTGGGCCGGCCGACGATAGCGACGTCAATCGATTCGACGTCGCCTTCAACCGGGGCCACGGGCGGCAATTTCTCAACCAGGGCGTCGAGCAGATCGCCGACCAATCTGCCGGCAGTTGACGAAACGGGATAAACTTCTCCCAGCCCCAGCTTATAAAATTCCGCAGTGTCAGCCAAATCCTTTTCGGAATCAGCCTTGTTGGCCACCAGCAAGGCCTTCTTATGGCTCCGTTTTAGCAGCGAAGCGATGTCCTCGTCGGTAGTCTGCAAGCCAACTTTGGTATCAAGGATGAACATCACCACGTCGGCCTGATCCATAGCCAGTTCGACCTGCTGAGTTACCAGGGAGGTGATTATTTCCTGGCTGCGCGGCACAAAACCGCCGGTATCGACCAGGATGAATTCGCGGCCGTTCCAGGAGCCATCGCCATACACTCGATCGCGAGTAACTCCCGGACGATCATCGACGATCGCTTTGCGCTGTTTGATTATCCGGTTAAATAACGTCGACTTGCCAACGTTGGGCCGGCCGACAATGGCCACCATCGGTCTGCTCATGATAGTAATTTCAATGTTTCCTTGAGGCTGTATGAACCTTGAACGATCTTGACCTTGAGCTCTTCCTCGAGATCGGATATGGTCAGATCATCCAGAAACAAGCCGTCGGTATTCAAGCAATTAGGTGGCAGCACCAAAGGCTGGCCGTTCAATTTGATTTTGGACAGTTTATGTAAAATATCGCTGCCTGATAACAGACCGGTGACCGTCACCCGCGGCCCAAATAGCCGATTCGCTACGGGAATCAATTTCAACCGTCGTGATAATTTATGCATCGCCTGGCTCTGCCAGATCTTTTTCATTGAAGCGCCCGTTACCCAAACGCCGCCTATTTTCGGGGGTATTCTCGCCGGAATTGTAGTCAGGAAATCTCTCACCATGCCGATTCCATTTTCTATTTGTGGAGAATCATCATAGTAGTTTTCCGGCGGTATGTCAATGCCGGCTTTGATAAATAGCTCGTCGGCCGCGTAGGCGAAGTTGTTGGACTTGCCGCCATAAAGCCTACGGAACCGGCCGGTTTCGGCTATCAGCGAGGCCGCGAGTTTCGGACCTGCTGGTCTCAGGCGAGGATCGGAAAAATCCGTTAAGCCAACGGGCACGATTGCCAGCGAAGAAGCGTGCGGGCGAAGTCCCGCCAGGTCCGCCGCGGTTTTGCGTAGGATCTCGCCGCCGTTGTAACCGGGCACTATGACCACCTGGCAATGAAAATAAATGTCGTTATCGGCAAATTTCCGCAGCAGCGGCAAAATGGGCGGCAGGTTGGCCCGGCCAAAAAGCCGGCTGCGGACGATTTCGTCGGTAGTCTGCACAGAAATATAAAGCGGAGAGAGGCGGAGCTTAATGATCCGGTCAAAATCGCTATCGGATAAATTTGTCAGAGTTACAAAACTGCCATGCAAAAAAGACCGCCGATAATCATCATCTTTTATATATAGTGAACGGCGCAGTTTTTTGGGGTTGTTGTGGCAGAAACAGAACAGGCATTTATTCCGGCAGCGGATTATTCTGTCGGGATAAAATTGCAGCCCCAAATCCTGATCGATATTTTTAACGAGCCGGAACGCTTTTTCGCTGCCGGCTCGCCTGATCAGCATTTCGATTTCACTGTCGCTCTGGAAGTACCTGTAATCGATCAGATCCTGAATATCGTGACCGTTAATCCGGAGCAATTCATCGCCGGGAAAAATACCGCAGCTGGCAGCCGGGGAGGCAGGAGCGTTGCCGCTGATTTTTAACATGGAGAGATTATAATATCTGCAGGTCCGGGCGGGCAATGACGATAATTAGTCTCCTAAATTACCTAATCACACAATGGGCACACCGGTACGCAAACAGACGAGGCTTCGTGCCTGTTTATTTTTCAGCCAGGAGGGAATCGAAGTAGTCATCGATTTTCGCATAAAGTTGGATTCTGATTTCGGCGGCGGCCCTTGTAGTGGCTCGCCTTTCGGCCTCGGCGTACGAAGTGTGGCCTTCGCGGTCTTCAGCGCTGTAAGTTAAAAACACCTTGCCCGTGGACGTGTCCTGAAAATGCAGATCGATATGCCAGCGAACGAAAAATCCTTCGCGTTGCAGATGCTGCAGCGTCCATTGGCCGATGACAAGCACATCGGCCCGGTCATCTACCGTTTTAAAGCCGAACGTCTGCAGAACTTGTCGAACGGCGCTGCAAAGGTCGTCATGGTTACCGCAATCTAATCTTAACTGGACATCGACCGTTCCTGTCGATTCCTGGCGCGCGGAGGTTAATTCCGCCATTGCGACGGTTGGTGAAAAGCGTTCGGCGCCAAGCGTAATAGTGTTCAATTGTTCGGCCATGATGTCTCTCTGGACAGCCAGGCTAAATGCTTTATTGAGATAGGCCAGCCTGGTCAATTTGTTTTCGTTCTGCTGGGATTTTTGAAAATAATAAGAAACGTCTTTATCGATTTCCTCAAGCTCCCGATCGTAGATCCGGGCCGTCCCGCTGCGATCCATATAAGCCAGGGCATTATACCGCCCGTCTTCCTGGGAAAACCAGGTTTTGCCGATATTGATATTTTTGAGGTTCTGCTCAGTTTTCAAGCCGATTTCGCGTGAAAAAGTAGCCATTTGTTTCAGCTGCAATTCCGGCCCGCTTTCGAAATACTGCTCGATCAATTGCTGTTGCGAATTCACGTCCACCTGGATCGATTGGGCGATGCCGGCGATGGCGTTTTTTTCGGCGGCGGCCTGTGTATCGCCTGAACCTATGAAAGTGATGTATAGTTCGTGTGGATAGGCAGCCAGCGGGTCATGGGCCTGGCGGGCAGCCGGTTCCGGTTTCGGCGGATTGCTGCAGGACACCAGGACGGAAAAAGTCGGTAAAATGATCAGTGAAGACAAAATTTTCATCGGTCTCATCTAAACCTCCGTAAATTGTCGTTAATCGTCATTGCTTATAAGTCGATTAGCCGCGGTCAATGGCCGGGCGGTTCATTTAAGCATCTTCACTTCGATCATATTCCAACCAACGGGCTTAACCAGATAGTCGTGAATTTGCTCGCGGCCAATTATAGTACCTGCGTAATTTAAAAACTCAACGGTGATGTCGTACCTCCCCGGCTCCAGCTCAAAATCGCCGACATAGATCTTGCCGGGCAACAGACGGGCGCAGCGAAGGTCGGCATTCTCGGTGATATCGGAGCCGACGTCGACGAGGGCTTTGGCCAACCATTCTCCAAGGCCTTCCGTTTCCTGGTCGATTTCTAGTTTCAGCCTTAGAGTCACCAGCCCCTTGACAATAGACCTGGCGAGTGAACGGAAATAAATGAGCGATTTTTTGGCCTTGAATGTCTCCTCGGCGACCCGGGATATATTTTCGATCAGCTGCAGTTCGCCCAGGAATATATCATTTGACAGGACTCTGATGCGGGAGATAACCGACGGCCTTATCACGAGTTTCGGCATCGAAAATTTAAAATAAAAATCGATGTCGACTGGAAATGCCAGATGATCATATTCGGCGTCCTTGAATTCGCCATCGGTATAAAGCACCTGGATGAGATCAAGCTCCCTGTCAGTCCGAATTCTCAGATTTAGAGCCTCCTTGACTGGTGCCAAACCAACCAGCCCGATAACACTTACCATCGCCTTCCCGGGGCCAAGTTCGAAAAATAGGTCGGGCGTATCGAAATCATAAATATGGGGCTGCGACTCAAAGGCATCGAGCAGCAAGTTATAATCGATAAGGGCGTCGTCGGCACGGCCGTCCGCAGCGTACATATGCATGCTCAGGTAGCGGGCAAAGGCGTCGTTGGTGAAACGGATTTTTTCGACGTCATATTTCAGCCTGGCGTTTACTTTGAGTGTATCATCAGGAGGCGATTGGCTGAGTCGGTCAGTCGCGCCGGCGTATTTTTGTTCGAGCAACTCGAGTTTTTCATTAGCTCGGCGAATTTCCACGAAAGCATCATCGAATTTGTCCAGCGCCAGGTGATTGAGCGCCATGATCAAATTCGAATAGAGCACTTCGTAATCTTCTCCGGCATATTCAAGAAGATTATCGTTAATAAGAAGCGACAGGGCCGCGCGGGAGATGCTTCTGGTGAAGAGCTCCTCGGCGGCGTTTTCCGCCATAGTCAATTTATCATTGCTCGCGGCGAAATTATCGGCATAATGATTGGCGATGCCGGAATCGAGGTAATATATGAGCCGGTCCTTTCCGGCGTACTTGCCGGCCGCCCCGGCCTGTTCGATTTTATGAACGGCCTGGTGAAATTGCTGGTGTTCGAGATCAGCGGTGATCGGATCATAATATTGCTGCCTGGTGGCGACGCTGCTGCAGCCGGCGAAAATGAGCGATATAAATGGATAGAAAACATATCGCCGAAGCCGCGCTCCTACCATTTAGAGCCCTTCTGAGTGATTTCTTTTTTGATTTTTTTCGAGCCGATCCAGACCTTCTCATTTGATTCGATATTTACCAGCTCCATATCGGTCTGATAATAAACAATCCTTCGGCCTTCAATTTGATCGACGATCGTCTTTATCGAACCCTGGAGCATGAAATCGGCGCCGGTCTCCTCGGCTAAGCGCTTGGCCGTTTCATCGGACGAATATTGTTGCTGTTCGAGACGCTCCTCGCGGATTTCCCCGCGTTCGAACCTGGCGGCCACGAATGTTACGTTGCCGGAATTGATCAGTTCACGTTCGAAATCTTTGGTGAACATTTCGGTATCGATATGCTCGTGGCTTAAGTTTCGGATGGTCCCGACGATGACGGTGGGCTTCTTTCCCGCCATCATGTTAAATTCACCTATCCAGGGGCGAGCCAGGCAATCGGAGATCATCTCCTCGGCGACCAGCCGGGAATCGGCGTCGTTCCAGCGGCCGCTCAAATCGATCGTCGTCTCGGCCTCTATTCGCGTCACCTGCCGCGATGAGCCGCAGCCCAGAAGCAGGGCGGCTATTATAATTAACAAGGATATTTTGCTCACGATTCCTCCTTTCACAATTTGGCAGCTATCTATTTTCAATTATAGAACTCGAGCCTTCATGGGCGGTAATCGGTCCGACTTTTTTGCCCTTTATTTAGCGGCACCGCCGCCCTAAGTCAATAGATATTAATTTGCTTTAAGATGAGCCTGGCAACTGGGCACTGCAAAAAAATGAATACCGAGTTAATCCGAACGGCGCATGAATTCATGGCCGCAAGCGTGGTGAAAGGGAGTATTGCCTGCGTCCAGGCCCGCATTTAGTCGGGATAATCGCAAACTCAGGTTATCATATCCTTCTTGTGTAATCGTATCCGAACGGTTATATATTTTACAGTGAAAAAAGCGAAAGGTGTGATGCCGGCTGATTCAATCGAGAGAAAAATTTGCGCTATCAGCGGGCGGTTCGTTATAATAGAGACGACCTGAAGTTAACGGCGCGGCGGGAGGCGTAATTCGCCGTTTTATTTCACATATAATTGCAGCTCAAGATTCTTAACGATCGGACTTGATGACCTGACATTTTCTCAATAACCCGGGAAATTGGAGGAGTTCCTTTTATGGCCGAGATTGATTTGACGTTATTTCGTCATATTCTGGCGACCCTGGCTTATCGGGCTGCCAAGGCAATGCGGACCGCGCCCGAATCGTTTGCGCATTTTCGCCCCGGGCCGACATCGAGAACACCTTTGCAGATCGTCGCTCATATGGGCGATCTTTTCGATTGGGCGTTTACCATGATTTCCGGCGCTCCCAAATGGAATACCTCGGTGCCGATGGATTGGCCGGGCGAGTGCCAGCGGTTTTTCGATTCGCTTAAGAAATTCGACGAAGCTCTGGCATCCGGCGGGCAAATAAATTACGAGTTAGGGCGCATGTTTCAGGGGCCGGTAGCCGACGCCCTGACTCATACCGGCCAATTGGCCATGCTACGACGCCTGCATGGCTCGCCCATGAAAGGGGAAAGCTACAATCGCGCCGATATCAGGGTCGGGCGCATCAGCCTGGAGCAGACGCCGCCGGACCCGCGCTACGAGTTTGATTAATTGGGCGGTGCGGGCTCCGCCAAGTGTGTTGCCTTTCGCCGGACCCAATTTTGGCTTAAAGCTTCCCGCAAAAGGCAGCCATGTGAATTTAAGATTCAATAAATAAAAGGAATCAATCTATTAGAATGCCTGGCATAATCCTCGTATTCGGGGTAGCGCTGGCGCAGTAAACCCTCTTCCAGGCTGATGCGCCACAGAATCGCGATAAGCAGCACAAGACCGATGGCAGCATTGAGGATTGACCAGTGCCCCAGAATGCTCGCCCAGACCAGCAGCAGCGCGCTGGCATACATGGGGTGACGCAGCCAGCGATAGGGGCCCCGCCGAACCAGCGGGCCGCCGCCGGGAATGGCATCGAATCGGAACGGCTGTTTTCTGAAGGCTGTTTTCGCCAACAACACCAAAATTATCGCCGTCAATTGAGCGATAATCACTGGCAAAGATGAACTGAATAGATCTCGTTGTATGAGCAATGCAGCAATCGAAAAAACGGTTATCAAGGACGTGAATTTGATTATGAATGTGTTCATGTTTTCTTCACCCGTGGCAACCCTAAAATCCTTAGCCAAATGTCAACTATAGATAAAACAAAACATCGTTCCGAAAGTTTCCTCATCGGGCAGTGGTTACGCCGGGCCGCGAAACGATCGGGGTCGCATCAGAAGATGACCTTGCACAGCTTAAAGTGTTGTTAACATATTAGCAAATCTGATCCTCTCGCCATCGAGCATGCTTATGTCATTATGATTCATAGCGGGCTGTTCCGGGAACCATAATGGATTTCATCAGTTAAGATTACCAGGTCAGGGAGACACATCTTAGGTAATCGCAACAACGGCAACGAGGAGTACACAGTGTTCATGAAACCATGCGAAAAACATGCTTATGCGCTGCTGCGGATGGTGGCGGGATTTACGTTTTTATGGCACGGTTCGCAAAAATTGCTGAATCTGCCGGCATCCGGGCATGTACCCGCAACCTACCTTAAATTTATTGCAGGGCCAATCGAATTATTTGGCGGTCTGCTTATTATGTTCGGCTTCGCCACAAGCTGGGCGGCTTTTCTGGCGTGCGGTTTGATGGCGGTGGCTTACTGGAAGGCGCATGGGACAAATGCCGTTTTGCCGCTGCTTAATCGAGGCGAATTGGCCGCGCTCTATTGCTTCATATTTCTGTATATTTCCGCCAGAGGAGCGGGCATCTGGAGTATAGATTCGCTGATAGACCGTGTCAGGCGGAAGCGTCAGATATCCGGATAATTAAAGCGCACTTTGATCCCGGTATATCATAGCTTTTCGTGATTGCTCATCCGGCGGTCACGAATGCCATCAGAGCTTGCTTTATCATTTTTAAAAGCTTAAATTATCAATGCAGGGTTCAGACAACGACGGATTTACAGGCTTTATCATATTCATCTGTGAGATAGCACGCAAGTGAAAGCGTTAAGATTTAATTGCCGCCGCAATGCTGTGGATTTGCGGTTCAAATTAGTGAAGGAGGATGTTTATGATTACGGTCGTTACCCTATTGCGGAATCAGCTTGATGATGCCTTCGACCTGGTTCGCAAAGCGATGGCCGACGTGAATAACTCAATGATTCACTGGGAGCCTGCCCCGGGCTGCTGGGGTTTGCGCCTCAGGAATGGCCAATGGTTCCCGGATTTTGATAAGCCTCGTCCGCCCGCGCCTAAGACAATCGCCTGGTTAGCCGCTCATTTGGCCGGCTGCAAGGATATGTACTATGAATACGCTTTTGGCCCGGCAAAGAAAAAATGGAAGGATTTGGAAGGGCCGGGCGACGCCATAAATCTAAGGCTATACCTGGAGAATACGCAGAATGCCCTGGTCAAGAAGCTCGCCGAATTAAATGATGTAGATCTGGACCGACCGGCGCTGACCAACTGGGGGGAAGAAAAGCCAATCTGGTGGATTTATTGGATCATGATTTACCATGACGCCGAGCATGGCGGTCAGATTATGCAAGTAAAGAATGAATACCGCAATAGAATCGCCTCGGAGTCGAGCGCCGTTTCCTGACCTGTAAGGATGACGGAAGCGCGCGACTGCTCCTCGCGGCATTTGACCGGCGGTCACAATAAATTGTGACAAGCCGGATTTTAGATTTGCCTGGTCGACCGGGCGCACCCCTACTTCAACAAAACCATCTTGCGCATCTGTGAAAATTCGCCTGCCTGCAGCTTATAAAAGTAAACTCCGGATGCCTGCTGGGCACCGTCCCATGTGACCTGATGCCAGCCGGCATCCTGTCGGCCCTCGAAAACCGTTGCTACCGCCTGCCCCAGTAAATTATAAATGACAAGGCTGACCGGCTCAGCGCGCGGCAGGTAATAGCCGACCGTCACCCGGGCGTTGAAAGGATTCGGGTAGGCCTGATAAAGTGCAAATGACACAGGAGCAGATTGCCCAGAATCCTCGATTGGGACTCCCTCGCTATTGATGCGGATCAGCCAGATATCCTGACTGGGCGGCAGATCATCGGATCGCGTAAAGCCACAGGCTATGTAGCCGCCATCGACCGTTTGTTCGAGGCTGCGGATAATGTCGGAGCCGTCGCCGCCGAGCGTCAAATCCCATTGCAGCTCGCCAGCGGCATCGGTTTTAAAAATGTAGCCGTCGCTGGCGCCGGTAATGCGGTAATCACTGGAACCGGCTATCACATAGCCGCCTTCCGGCGCCGGCCGCACGGAGTAGGCAAAATCCCAATGGCCGATTGGGAAATAACGCGTCCATTCATCGCCGCCATCCAGAGATACCTTCTTCAAAAAGATATCGAAATCGTCGCCATCGCCAAGAGCGCCGGCCAAAATATACCCATCCGCACCGAGGGGCTGAACGCAGTAAATCATCTTGGCGTCATATGAATCATAATGACTGCTCCACTGTTCATCACCCAGCGAATCAACTTTGAGAAGGTAGCCGCCATAATAGGGGCCATTGGTCGTGTAGTCCGATCCGGCAATGATATAACCCAGATCGGCAGTCTGACGAACGCAGTAGCCGACGCAGCAGCCAAAGCCATATGTGCGCGCCCATTCTTCATAGCCGCTGGAATCAGTCTTAAGCAGGTACAGATCGGCGCAGTTATCCAGCTCACCTACGACAATAAATCCGCCATCGGCTGTCTGTTCGATGTCATAGCCGATATCCATTCCCGGTCCGCCAAAGGTTCGATGCCATTGCTCCTCGCCAGTAGAATCGGTCTTAATCAGGTAAATATCGGGATAATCCATTTCCCCGCCGCCATATGATTCAGTCTCGCCCACGGCAATATAGCCGCCATCGGATGTTTGGCGGACACAGCGGCCGTACTCACTGAGGCCCAGGCCATAAGTACGATCCCAGGAAAGCTCGCCCTCAGGATCAGTCTTGATCAGATACAGATCAGGACAGCTATCCGGTTCGAACGGATTAGTCGATCCCGCGATCATAAAGCCGAGGTCGTTTGTCTGGATAACACTCGCGCCATATTCGCCTCCGGGGCTGCCATACGTTTTCGTCCATAAAGTATCGGGAGCCTGAGCATTCAGGGGGGACGTCCCCAGCATGGCAATTACACCTAAGATTACCGTCAGTTTCTTACACATAAATACCGCCTTTCATCGGGGATTTAAAGCTTCCACATAAAAGCAACCATGGGTTCAGGGCACTTTGAAGAATCAATTCCTCACCTCCTGAATTTAAAAGCCACTGCCTATGCCACGAAGCTCTCTCCGATAACCTCAGGTACTTTTAGAAAAGCGATCTCAATCTCAGATATATTGGCTGCAAGTGCCGTAAATAATAATCCAATTTAAATATTGCTATAAGGGCTACAAAGTCCGGTTTTAGGTTAAGGCAGGTCATGGCCGTTGACCTCTTACAACATAAATACGGTTATAATAATCCACTTTAAAATACGATAATTCGATTTGGTCGGCAAGCTTTATTTTGAATAATTCTAATCTGAATAGAGTGAAGGTCGGAGCCTCCAGCAAACTCCCCGCCTACATTAACTTTTATCGCGCGGGCAGGAGTGCCTTCCTGCCGGAGATTCGCGTCGGGAAGGGATTCCCGACGCCGCTCTAAAAAGGCAGCTAATTTCCATTGCTGTCGGGTGCCCCGAGGTTGTGCCATAAGTGGCTTTTTGCCAGTTATAGAGCTTTCAGATTCGCAGTCATTGCGAGGCGAAGCCGAAGCAATCCATGACCTTGGCGGATCGCTTCGTCGCCTGCGGCTCCTCGCGATGACTGCCATACTTAACTTTTGGCACAGCCTCCCCCCACCCGACAGATTAAGCCGTCAGGTCGGGGACCTGACTGCACGACAATTCATCGTGGAAAGCGAGCCGTTGCTGCTACCCTAATATTGACATTCCCATCACCATTCATTATATAAAATGCGTTCCGGCGTGCGGCCATTCGGTCCGCGAAGCAGACGACGAAAAATTAAAATTAATCCCCCAATAAAGGAGGCGGTCGTGAAAGGGCAAAGCAAAGTAATCGATACGCTGAACAGCCTGCTGGCCGACGAGCTAACGGCGATTAATCAGTACATGGTGCATTCGGAAATGTGCGACAACTGGGGCTACGGGCAACTTCATGAGAAAATCGAAAAGCGCGCCATCGACGAGATGAAACATGCCGAAAAATTAATCGGCCGCCTGTTGTTTCTGGAGGCGAAGCCGGTCGTCACCAAGCTCAACGCTATCAATATCGGCCCGGATGTCAAGGGTCAGTTGACCGCCGATCTGGAGGCCGAATCCAGCGCGATCAAAGCCTATAATGACGCTATCGCTCTGGCCGGGGAGCAGGGTGATAACGGCACAGCCGATCTGTTTCAGGAAATACTCGAAGAGGAAGAAGTACACCTCGAGTGGCTGGAATCCCAGCTTGACCAGATCAACCAAATGGGCGTGCAGAATTATCTGGCCATGAAAGCTTGATTCGCAACCGGAAATTCAGCAGAGAATATTGCAGTTAAGCGGCCCCCTGTCAGGGAGTTTTTCTAGCCGACTATCCTTTCAACGATGTGGTTTCATCGGGCCGAAATCGCCGGCTCCGGCTGGATTACACTTTGGTTATCTTTCTTAACTTCCTGGCAAAAATGCCTTGACCTGGGCGATTTATAATAGTAATAATGGGGCCATGTTTCATTTCAAGCAGTAATTGATAATTCGGGAGGAAATCGAATGAAAACACGCATCGTTCTCTTGAGCGTAGTTATGCTGGCAGCGCTCGCCATGATTACAGCTCAAGCGCCGGCGCAAGACAAGCAGCAGACGCCGTCCATGGAAGAAATGATGGCTGAATATGCCAAGTATGCCGCACCCGGACCGCAGCATAAGGCTCTGGAACCATTGATAGGCAACTGGAAGGCGATCACCAAATGGTGGATGGACCCGGCGGCCCCGGCAGAAACCTCATCAGCCACTTCAACGGCCAAATGGATTCTGGGCGGCAGATTCGTTCAGGAAGACGTAGTAGGGATGATGGAGGGGACGCCATTTCATGGTATGGGTATCACCGGTTATGATAATTTTAAAAAAGAATATATCGCCTTCTGGATCGACGAGATGGCCACGTCGTTTATGTTCATGAACGGGCAGGCCGATGCCTCCGGCAAAATTATTACTATGCAGAGCGAATATGAAGATCCGGCCAGCGGCAAAACCGAGCTTTACAAAACGGTGACAATTATCGATAGCAATGACAAACATACATATCAGATGTTCAAAGTCGGCGAGGACGGCAAGGAAATCAAGAATTTCGAAGTAGTGTATACGAGACAAAAATGACCGGGCCTGAATAGAACCCGGCGAAATTGCCGATTCAAGGCGGCCTTAATTTCCCTTGACAGCGGGAAAAGGCCGCCTTATTATTTGTTCGCCTTTCAAGGTGACTGACAGGATTTTAATAACATCAGGATTGACAGCATGGGTATCCCCGGGGAGAAAGCCAGGGAAGCCGTTAACGCATCAAATCGAAGGGCATCTTCAAAGGAGGATACCATGAAATCGTGGCTGTTATCGATCCTGCTGCCGGCATTGATAATTATGCTGGCTTGCTCGAAGGAAAAGACTATCAGCAACCCCGAAAATACGCCGCCTGTTCCAGAACCGTCGAGTATAGCGCTGCAGGCGCTTTACCCGCAGATACTGCCGGGGGGCAATGCGACGACTATTACGGCAACTTTATATGATGAGGCTGGAGATTCGGTCAATGGCGGATACAGCATCACATTGGCTATTACCGATGCCCCCTCCATGGAGGGAGAAGCCGCGCCGTCATTTAGCTTTATTTCGAATCCGGATTCTGCCCTTTTCGAATTAGAGATCGAAATCGATTCTCGAGGCCAGGCGACTGCCGTCCTATATTCCGGGACGGCGGCCGGGCCGGTGACAATAAAAGCCACGCTTGTTGAAGATGAGAGTATCTTTGTTGAGGAAGAACTGGTGCTGATAACGGTCAGCGACCTGGCAAGTGTAGTGCTTTCAGCTGAACCGCCGGGAATTTCGGTTGGCTATGATTCAACGATGGTTTATGCAGAGGTTTATGATACCTACGGCAATCGTCTGGGGGAGGGTTTTGCTATCAGGTTTGGCTTAATTGGCGGAATACCCGATCGGGCCTCGTTTGTTTATCCGCCGTCCGAAGATTCAGTGCTGACCAGTTACGAAGAGACGACAGGTGAAATTGGGCAGGCCAGCGTCCTGCTCTATTCTGGCACAAGATCCGGACAGGTGCTGATCAGGGCGACCGCGCTTGTTGATACCACAATTGTGGCGGAGCAGCTTCCGGTCAGGGTACTGGCCGGGCCTATAAACTTTATGGATTTGGCCCCGATGGCAGAGACGTATGCCCAGGGCGACTCGATTTATATTGAATTGGTCGGCGCCTGCTGGGACCAATATACCAATCCTGCCAATGATACCACCGCGATTATTAGTCTGGAAATCGACCCCGATTCATCCGCCCGCGTTTTTAGTCCGGTTTCGCCCGACAGCATCGGATTATTTCGGTCGGTGATATCCTATACTTCTGCTCATATAGGCGATGAGATGGTCATTATAGCCAGGGCGGGCGACGTGGTAAGTTATCGGCCCTTCGTACCGGCCATATATGACCCGGAGCTGTCGATCGGGGCTGTTCCCGATGTGCTGTATTTGAGCCCCGAAAATCCAATAGCAACCTCTGATATTACGGCTATACTTCATGATGGCTTTGGCTTTCTTGTAGAAGGATTAATAATCGATTTTATGGTTCAGATTTGCGGCATAATCGAAGGTCCACATACGGATACGACCGATATCAACGGCCATGCCAACGCCCAATTTTATATGGAATATGACTGGCTGCCGGATAACCCGCCTGCGTGCCAGGCTAAAGTGATATCAAGGCTGCGGGGGTATCCGGATTGCGAGGCCGAGGTGGAAATTCAATGCATAGGAGAATGAAACAGAGATCATGATATGCCTACAGTTGCCGGTAATGCTTCAGCAGTCCGGGATCGGGGAGGACTATTTTTATCGCAAGGGAGGCGTCCGTGAAATTAAATGCTAAGCGAGATTTTGCGATTGCGTTTTTGGCATTGGCCTTACTGTCGTTGGCGTGCGGCAAAGACAAGAAGACCACCAATCCGCAAAGTCCGAGCTTCAGTGTTACCCTAAATGGAGAGGATTTAACATTCCAGACGATTGTCGCGGTTTATCTTTCGTCCACCCATGAAC
>Ga0299912_10001346_pt1 | contig 19843 bp, 20 predicted proteins | sample RVTome_2_FD_207667 | JGI IMG/M metagenome (GOLD analysis project Ga0299912, IMG submission 207667) | Soil microbial communities from uranium-contaminated site in the Upper Colorado River Basin, Wyoming, United States - RVT95D214 (version 2) ... | reverse complement strand
TGCGTTGCATTTTGCCGAGCGTATTTTGGGATTAAGCGGGGGCAATATGGCGATTGATGCACCAGCACATAGTCATTCCCTGGCAAGCCTTAGGGGGTTCTATGAGTAAGGTTGAAGCCTTGCACCGGCTGCCTATGCGTGCGGAGATGCCCAGGCCGCTTAGCGCCGCTGCGTTTGTGGTATTTCTAGCATTTTTTCTATGGTCATTGTCCGGTGCGGGCATTTCTATTCCTGAGCTGCTTTCTGGCATTCCCAATATGGGGGTGATCGCTTCTGAAATGGTTCCGCCTGCCACGGACCGCCTGATGCCAATGTTGCGTTCAGTTTTGGTGACCTTTCAGATGGCGCTGGTTGGGACCGTTGTCGGGGTTATCATTAGCGTGCCGCTCGCCGTGCTGGCCGCACGTAATCTTTCGCCACACCCTTGGCTTCAGTCCGGTGTGCGCGGCGTGGTCAGTTTTATTCGGACCGTGCCGGATTTGGCATGGGCATTATTTTTTGTCGCTTCCGTGGGTTTGGGCCCGTTCGCAGGGACATTGACGTTGGTGATGGACACCATCGGTTTCTGCGCCCGGTTTTTTGCCGAAAACATGGAAGAGTGCGATCCGGGTCCATCGGAAGCGTTGTCGGCCATGGGGGCGAGGCGGATCGATATCGTCGTGTGTGGCGTGTTGCCCGCGTCGCTGCCTGCGATGGTCAATACTTCACTATTCGCGTTGGAAAAGTCGGTGCGTTCATCGGTGGTGCTTGGGCTTGTCGGTGCGGGCGGAATCGGCGCCGAACTGGCTGTGTCGATGGAAATGTTCCGTTATGACCAAGCCGCGACCATTGTTTTGATGATTTTTGTGCTGGTATTGGTGGTTGAGCGGTTTAATTCAGTAATGCGTGCGCGTTTGATCGATGGTCGCTAATTTTGAGACGTTCACGCTTTAAACCGTGCTATCGGCAAAAACCAATCAGGGGATAAAAGCTGCATAATGATGGAGTACGGCGTTGCTTGTGGCCGTTAAAATTACAACGAGCCAAGGCGGCATTTTCCAAAATACAAGAAGGGTAAAAGCGGCTAACGACAGTGCGAAGTCGCTGGGGCTTAGAATGCCGGTTGTCCATACGGGATTGTAAAAGGCTGCAAGCAACAAGCCGACCACGGCGGCGTTGACGCCCGAAAGCGCTTTTTGGATCAGGGGTTGGTGCCTTAGGCCATCCCAAAAGGGCAGCGCGCCGACAACCAATAGAAACGAGGGGGAAAAGATGGCGATGAGACAGATCATCGCCCCTAACCAGCCATGAGGCTCGAGTTCGGACACCGTTCCGAGGTACGCGGCGAACGTAAACAGCGGTCCCGGCATTGCTTGCGCAGCGCCATAACCAGCCAAAAATACATCCTTTGAGACCCAACCGGTAAGCACGACTTCGGACTGCAATAGCGGCAAAACGACGTGGCCGCCGCCGAATACCAGAGACCCTGAACGATAGAAACTATCCATCAACGCCAGGGTTTGAGATGGATGAGCCGCACTCAGCAGCGGCAGGCCGATCAACAGAGCGAAAAAGATAAATAGGGCAAAGAGCGCCGTTCTTTTTTGGATGGGGATCGCGAAGGAGACAGGGGGCGGGGCATTTTCGGGGTGCAGGAAGATCAGGCCGCAAAGCCCGCCCAAAATGATGACGGAAACTTGTATATGGGGTGCTGGAAAGGCGAGCATTATGCCTGCCGCGAGCACTGCCAGAGTCGCACGGGAGGGGTCGGGGCAGAGTGCGCGCGCCATGCCCCATATTGCTTGCGCGATTACGGCCACGGTTACGACCTTGAGCCCGTGCAACAACCCATACGGAATCGAATCTTGAAATGCGACAACGCCATATCCGAAGATCAAAAGGGCAATCGCCGAAGGCATGGTAAAGGCAAACCAAGCGGCAAGGGCGCCCGGAAGCCCCGCCTTGGCAAGGCCAATTCCGATTCCAACCTGGCTGGATGCGGGGCCGGGAAGAAACTGACATAACGCGACAAGATCGGCGTAAGCCCGCTCGTCGATCCAGCGGCGGCGAACCACAAAAGTTTCACGGAAATAGGCAAGGTGCGCGATTGGGCCGCCGAAGGAAGTGAGGCCAAGGTGTAGAAAGGCAAGAAATACTTCGACTAAATTCGGTCTGGAGCTTCGTTCATCATCCGCCTTCATGCTGGTTGTTCCTTTTTAGTCTGGGGCGTCGTGTGTGATGATAAGCGGTTTTGTTGCGTTGAGTAGAAAGCGTCTGCCGGGGTAGATGCCAATAGGATAAGGCCATAGTCAATCCACTTTAAAGATGCTTTGTGGTGTTCAAAACTGTCATCATCCGGTCATGATTTTGTCACAGGACTGGGATATGAAACGGACATGTCCCATATCTCCATCGTCACATTCAATACTTGGAACTGCCAGGGGCGATTTCCACGCCGCCTGCCTTTAATGATCGCAGGGCTTGAAGCTTTGCATGCGGATGTAATTTTGCTTCAGGAAGTGTTTGCCCAGGCCCCCACGGGTATGCATGCGGGAGAACGCCTTGCCGATGCGTTGGGCATGGCGATGAGTTATGTGCCTGCGCGCAAGAAATTACGAAAGCTCAACGGCGCGCCCATATTGAGCCACTCTGGTTTGGCCGTGTTGAGCAAAACTCCGATCCTAAAAAGCCGTTCCGTGCGATTACCCCATGATGACCGCGATGGCGAACGTCTGGGCCAATGTGTCACGTTAAATGTGCGCGGTATTAGCCTGCAAATTGGCAATGTTCATTTGACCCATCTCCCCGATAACGACGCGCTGCGTTGTCAGCAATTGCAAACGGTATTGAATGATTTGGACGACCACGCAGATTTGACGATTATCGGCGGAGATATGAATGCCCCCCATGGAGACACTATCTTTGAAGTGTTGGAAGGGTTCTGCGCACCGCATTTTGGCGATGGGTTTCCGGCATCCTCTCTCAACCCCATGAACGGACATGAACCCACAGCGGGTGTGGTCGATCATGTTTTTGTTCGTCCCGCCCTTGGGCTCAATGTTCGGTGGGAGGCGCGCTTTGAACTGCATGCCCAAGATATGCTGACGGGGCTGTATCCCAGCGACCACAAGGCGTTAGTCGCCAATATGACGGTGATATAAATATCCGAACGCGGGTAAGCGATGTCACAAATGCGTCACCGAAAATCGATAATTAGTGGGTCATCCTCAGAGTATTTGAACTGCGGAGATGTGCGTGAGCTATGGCGTTGTAAATTAAATGAAAAATAATCCCATCAATTTGGCGTTTGTACCCAGCGATGCACCGATTATTGAGCAGAGTAATCAGGGTGCAGTGTTCACGCGTCTAGCACGCGCTTTTGATGCTTTGCATACACCGGTGGTGATTGTGGGGTATCGTCGGGTGGTTTTGCACGCCAACGAAGAGGCCCGTCTTGTTTTTGGCGAAAAAATTACGGGGCGTAGTTTTTCTTTGTTTCTGCGCGATCCCAAAGCGCTCGACAGCATCGATAACACCGCCGAAGATGGTCAAGCGCGTGAAGTCGACGTCAGTATGGATGTGCCGCTTAGGCGTCAATACAAGCTGAACATCACTCGGTTGCCGTTAATTGCTGCAGAACCGATGCAAATGGTTTTAGAGTTTCAGGAAATTACGCTGATCCAAAGATCGGAAAGCATGCGTTCTGAATTTGTCGCCAACGTTAGCCATGAGCTGCGTTCGCCGCTCGCTACGTTGATCGGATTTATTGAGACGCTGAAAGAGGATGGCGCATCCGCCGATACCCGTGAGCGGTTTCTTGGAATCATGGATGGCGAAGCACAGCGTATGCGGCGTTTGATTGACGATTTGCTGTCGCTCACCAACGTGGAACTTCGAGAACATGAGCGTCCTAGGGCTCGGATTGATCTTGTCGGCGTATTGCAGGAAGTTACAAACTCGTTGACTCCACGTGCTTTCGCTAAAGATGTGACGATTGCTCTAAACATGCCTGCGGATATACCCGCAGTGATCGGTGATCGTGATCAATTGATTCAGGTGTTCAATAATTTGGTCACCAATGCCATCAAGTATGGCGGTGATGGAAAGCGTGTCGATGTGAACGTCACTGTTCTTGAAAACGGTTTGTCCGAGGGTGGGCTGAGTCTAGAAGTTCGTGTGTGCGATTACGGACAAGGCATCGATGCCGAGCATTTGCCGCGTTTGACGGAGCGGTTCTACCGGGTGGATAAGGGACGTTCGCGCGCGGTGGGGGGGACCGGGCTTGGCTTGGCCATCGTCAAACATATCGTCAATCGTCACCGGGGCCGATTGTTCGTTGAGAGCGAGCGGAGCAAGGGCAGTCAGTTTAGGGTCCGTCTGCCGGTTTACCCCATCGATGAAACCTCTTCGATCGCAACAAAACCGTAACAGAGCGGTCATGTATCCGTAGTGCCTCGTTCTTAAAGTTCCATTTTGAATGGACTGCTGAGGAACGTCGCATCATGGGCGCATCGCATAATATGCCATTGATTTTGGTTGCTGAGGATGAGCCACCTTTATCCGAGGTGTTGACTTATAATCTTGAAAAATCTGGTTTCAGCACAGTGGTTGCCTTCGATGGCGTGACGGCGTTGCAGCATGCCACAAATCTTTCTCTAAGCGCCGTTATCTTGGATTGGATGATGCCGGGCATATCGGGCATCGACGTTTGTCGCGCCATTCGCGCCGATGCGTGCACCGCCAATCTGCCGATATTAATGCTTACCGCGCGGGGTGATGAGGCGGATCGTGTGCACGGACTGGAATCAGGCGCAGACGATTATATGGTGAAGCCCTTTTCTCCGCGGGAGTTGGTCGCGCGTGTACATGCATTGTTGCGTCGAACGCGCGCGGTCTCTAACGGCGCGGATATCACGTGTGGACCGCTTGCCATCAATATGGTCCAACACAAGGTTAGCGTTAACGGCCAGAGCGTCAAACTTGGACCAACGGAATACCGATTGCTGAAATTTTTTATGGAAAATCCGGGACGGGTATATTCGCGTGAAGTTCTGTTGGACCGCGTTTGGTCCAGTGACATTAACATTGAAAGCCGTACCGTAGATGTTCATGTGCGGCGGCTGCGCAAAACATTGATGGATGCAGGATCTCAAGACCCCATCCGCACCGTGCGAGGTGCTGGGTATTCCTTGGATATGGGCGATCGGCAAGCAATATGAACGAGCGAGCTTTCATGAAGAAACTGGGGAAGGAGCCCCTGATCCACCCCAGCGCACAAGTCAAAGCTGATTGTCGGCTTGGGGCATGGGCGGAAGTCGGTGAACGGACCCGCCTTGCGGAAACCGTGATGGGCGATTACTCGTACATCTGTAATGACGGCGATGTCATTTACACGACCATTGGGCGGTTTTGCTCTATCGCGTCGGCCGTACGCATCAATCCCGGCAATCACCCGCTTAACCGCGCGGCGCTGCATCACTTTACGTATCGCAGTGCTTCATTCGATTTGGGGGATGATGACCCGGATTTTTTTGATTGGCGGCGCGAATCTCAGGTCACTATCGGCAACGATGTTTGGATCGGCCATGGCGCCATCATCATGCCCGGAGTGACCATCGGTGATGGGGCGGCCATTGGTTCCGGTGCGGTGGTGACCAAGGACGTGGCATCCTACGCTATTGTTGCCGGTGTCCCCGCCAAGCCTTTGCGCAACCGATTCGATGATGCTACCTGCGCCAAATTGGCTCAATTGAAATGGTGGGATTGGCCGCACGACGTCATCAAGGCGCGAATGGCCGATTTTCGCGCCCTGGATGCCGGGGCATTTGCAGAAAAGTACCTTTAAGATGGGTTTCATTCTGACAACTTAGTGATTTGTCGGGTGTAATTAACAATCCTGTTACGCGATTGACCAAGAAGAGTCACTCGCGCCATTTAGAGTTTCCTCCAATTACAGCAGGAGGAATGCGCGATGGTTCACAGCATCCAAGTTACCGATCTCAATAAATCGTTCAAGGGCGTAAAAGCGCTTGATGGCATCGACTTTACCGCAAACCGGGGTGAGATGGTCGCCCTGATCGGCGCGTCCGGATCGGGTAAATCGACCTTGATCCGCCATATCGCGGGGCTGATGCCCGGCGACAAAGGTGTGGGGCGGGTTGATGTGCTGGGCAACGTCATTCAGCAAAACGGGCGCATTACGCGTGGCGTTCGCCGCTACCGCCCGCACATCAGCGTCATTTTTCAACAGTTCAATCTGGTCAACCGGATGAGCGTTTTGCAGAACGTATTGCTTGGGAAACTGGGCACTATTCCGTCGTGGCGCGGCACCTTTGGGGCCTTTACCCGCGCGGAAAAAATGGAAGCCATGCATGCGTTGGAACGTGTCGGTATGGCCAAGTACGCCACGCAACGGGCTTCCACGCTTTCTGGTGGCCAGCAGCAGCGTGTCGCCATTGCGCGTGCGTTGGTTCAGGAATCTGAAATTATCCTCGCCGATGAACCCATCGCGTCGCTTGATCCGGAAGCATCGCGCAAGGTGATGGAATCGTTAGCGCGCATTCATCGCGAAGATGGCAAGACGATTGTCGTCTCGTTGCATCAGGTGGATTACGCGTTGAAATACTGCCCGCGCACATTGGCGTTGAAAGACGGCAAAAAACATTATGACGGCGCATCGCGCGATCTGTCGGTGGACTTTTTGCGCAATCTCTACGGGGCCAACAGTTTGGATATGCATATTCCGGTTCCTTTGGAAGTGACGGACGAAGAACCCATTACGGTTCCGTCCGGGATGTTCCAAAAACCGGACGCGGCGTTCGATTCTCATATCGAAACCGCAATGGGAACGGCCTAATGGCCGGTTTGTAGGATTGGCTTGGCCATCCATTTTTTTTGAGGAGATACATGAATGTTTAAGAAGACCCTGTTGGCGGTCGCCGCCATCACGATGATGGCAACAAGTGCCGCCAAGGCTGAATACAAGCCGTTGGAAAAAGACCCCGAAGTCATCAACTTCGGCATCATTTCCACCGAATCGACGTCCAACTTGAAGGAACAGTGGGTTCCGTTGATGAAAGACATGGAAGCGGCATTGGGCATGCCGGTGCAACCGTTCTTCGCGCCTGACTATGCCGGCGTCATTGAAGCCATGCGTTTTGGCAAAGTCCATGTGGCCTGGTTCGGCAACAAATCGGGCATGGAAGCGGTTGACCGCGCCGGTGGCGAAGTGTTCGTCCAGACGTCCAAGGCGGACGGTTCGCAGGGGTATTACAGCCATGTCATCACCAACGTGAAGAACACCAACATCAACAAGCTTGAAGACATCTTCAAGTGCGACAAGTCGCTGAACTTCGGTATCGGTGATCCGAACTCGACCTCTGGCTTTTTGGTGCCGAGCTATTATGTGTTCGCCAAGAACAATGTCGATCCTAAGGAATGTTTCAAGACCGTGCGTAACGCCAACCACGAAACCAATCTGATGGCGACCGCCAACAACCAAGTTGACATCGCCACCAACAACTCCGAGCAGATTGGCCGCACACAGTTGAAGGATCCCGCAGCCGCTGCAAAGGTCAAAATCATCTGGACATCGCCGTTGATTCCGTCAGACCCGATGGTCTATCGCAAAGACATGTCCAAGGAACTTAAGTCAAAAATCAAAGCCTTTTTTCTAGGCTACGGCCGCCTTGGCGACACCAAGCATGCCACCGAAGTTCTGCACGGCATCAGCGATGGTCAGGGCTACTTCATGGAAAGCAACAATACTCAGTTGTATCCGATCCGTCAGTTGGCTCTGTTCAAGGACAAGATCAAAATTCAAAGCAGTGAAGGACTGTCTTCGTCTGAACAGGCTTCTAAGGTCGGTGAGATCGATCAGCAGTTGGCCGAACTCGATATCTTGGTCAAAAACCAATAATCGTGCATCTGAAAATGCCGGGGCTTCGGCCTCGGCATTTTCTTTTTTTGCATCGTCCTCAAAACCTGAAATCAACATAGCCGGAGACGATACCATGACCGCGACCCATCCTCACGCCGCAGAACATGTAACCTTGCCGCCGCGTGATTTAAAACGATCTGCCACCAGCATTGTAATGTGGGGTATCGCCTTTATTTTATTGATGCTGTCGTGGGAAGGCGCCGATATGCGCCCCTTGGATTTGTGGAACGATTCCGAAAATATGCTGACATTCGCAGACGGCTTTTTTCCGCCCAATTTTGGGGAATGGAGAATGTATGTTCGCGAAATGTGGATCACCGTTCAAATCGCTATTTGGGGTACCGCGCTTGCCGTCGTGACGGCCATTCCGTTTGGCGTCATGTGTTCTGAAAACGTAGCGCCTTGGTGGTTGTATCAACCCATGCGCCGTTTGATGGATGCGGCGCGCGCCATTAACGAAATGGTGTTTGCCATGTTGTTCGTCGTCGCCGTCGGCCTTGGGCCGTTTGCCGGCGTGTTGGCGCTGTGGATTCACACCACCGGGATTTTGGCGAAATTGTTCTCCGAAGCGGTGGAAGCCATTGATCCACGCCCTGTTGAAGGTGTGCGCGCCACCGGCGCCACGCCGCTGCAAGAAGTGATTTATGGCATCATTCCGCAGGTATTGCCGTTGTGGATCTCGTATTCACTGTACCGATTTGAATCGAACGTGCGTTCGGCCACCGTGTTGGGCATCGTGGGCGCGGGCGGCATCGGCATGCTGTTGTGGGAATACATTCGCGGTTTTTATTATGCTGAAACCTCGGCGGTGATGATCATTATCGTGTTGTGCGTGATCGCCTTGGATGTGATGTCGCAGCGGTTGCGCAAAATGGTGATTTGAGGATCGTGCGGCGGTCAGGTTTCAAAAACCAACTGCAATCGGTCGCCCGCAAACTGCGTGCGCCCGTATTCCAGAGGCTTTCCATCGGGTGTCGCGTTGATGCTTTCGCACAGCAGCACCGGGCGCTGGGGCGGCTGTTGCAGCAGTTCGGCATCCCCTCGTACCGGCAATCGCGCGGTAACGCGGGTGGATATGCGCGAATAGTCTTCAATGCCGAATTCTTTCAGGGCCAAGGATATGGAGCCCGTGCGTTCGATTACTTCCGCCAAGTGGGCAAAGCGGCCCGCCGTGAAATAGTGATCTGCAAGACTGAGCGCCTTGCCATCGGCTTGGCCAAGCGTGCGGATGCATACCACTCGAGCACCGCGCCTAAGGCCCAGCGCCTTGGCGGCGGAGTCCGTGGCGATCAGGGTAGACGAAGCAATGACGCGTACCGTCGGCACGCGGCTTTGCGCGCTGACGGTTTCACTGAAGCGGGTGCGTTTTTTGACCGCATAGTCCATCACCGCTTCAGGCACATAGGTGCCGGAACCTTGGCGCGTTTCGACCAACCCCTGTTCCGCCAAGGCAGAAATTGCGCGGCGCACGGTATGGCGGTTGACGGAAAATTGTTCGGCGAGGGTGTGTTCGGTGGGCAGCATTCCCCCCGGTTTCAGTACGCCGTTGAGAATGTCATTGCGCAACTGCTCGTGAATTTGTCGCCACAAGGCGATACCGCTGCCGCGTTCCATGGTGCTGCTCATCGTGTCCGTCCGGTTGAAACAAAAAATTCACGCAAAGGTTCTTTAAAGGTCGCCTGAGTGGGTGTATGTAAACATCAATACATACAGATGTCTATACAAATTTAGGATACGTTTATGGCTCACGCTAAATCCCAAGACATCCCGGCGATCGATCTTGCACCAGATCATGTGGCAGCGCGCCAAACGTGGATGGCGCTGCTGGCGAGATCAAAACCGCAGACGCTGGAAAGCGCTTGGGCGGATATGGAAAACAAACCCGAATATGCGGTATTGCGCGCCCCAGAAACCGGCATGGTTATGGTGCGTGCGCGTGCCGGCGGTAATGGCGGGCAATTCAACTTCGGCGAAATGACGGTGACACGCTGCGTCGTACGAACCCAGCAAGGCCATATGGGACACGCTTATGTGGCTGGCCGGGATAAGCGCCACGCCATGTTGGCCGCCGTGTTCGATGCGTTGCTGCAAGAACCGATGAACCGCAAGCACATTGAAACCACGTTGCTTGAGCCCATTCGTCAGGATCTGGCGCAAAAACACAGCGACATTGCAGGCAAAGTGGCCGCCACACGAGTCGACTTTTTCACCTTGGTGCGCGGCAATGATTGAAGGGTTGCAAGATATGAATGGTAAAACCGCTTTCGACCAGCCGTTAACGGGTTTTGATAGCCCCGTACACGATAGTCAACGCGTCTTTCGCGGAGTGATGGAAGCCATGTCGCATCCGGGAAAGATTGTGATTTTATCAGATTTGCCTGACGCGCCCTTGCCGCTCAATCGTGCGAGCGCAGCCATTTGTTTGAGCTTAGTGGATTTTGAAACGCCGTTATGGGCCGATGCTGCGATTGCGGCCAGCAGTCAGGCGATGAACCATTTGAAGTTTCACTGCGGTTGTCCGGTAACGTCGGCGCCTAAAGAAGCGCGCACCGCGCTGGTGTCCGATGCAAACTCGTTGATCTCTTTCGATCGCTTTCATATCGGTAGCGATGAACGGCCAGACCTATCCACCACCGTGATCGTACAGGTAGCGGGATTAAGCGATGATGGCGGTGTGCGGCTCACGGGGCCGGGCATTAAAACCGTCAACCGCATTAATGTGGGAGGCATTGAGGCTTCGTTTTGGGAGGCATTGAAGGCCAATGCGCAATTGTTCCCGCGGGGTGTGGATCTGATTTTGACCTCAGATGACGCCATCGCTTGCCTTCCGCGCACAACCCAGGTGGAGGCCTAAATCATGTATGTTGCCGTTAAAGGGGGCGAAAAAGCGATCCGCAATGCGCATCGGCTTTTGGCTGAAGTGCGCCGTGGCGATCTTGGCGTGCCGGAACTCTCGGTGGCGCAGATCAAGGAACAGATGTCCTTGGCCGTTGATCGCGTGATGACAGAAGGATCGCTGTATGATCGCGATCTGGCCGCACTGGCGATTAAGCAGGCGCGCGGCGATTTGGTCGAGGCGATCTTTTTGCTGCGTGCGTTTCGCACCACATTGGCGCGTTTTGCAATATCCTCACCCATCGACACCAGTAAAATGAAAGCGCAACGACGCATCTCGGCGACATTTAAGGATTTGCCCGGCGGGCAGGTATTGGGGCCGACGTTCGATTATACCCACCGTCTGCTGGATTTTGCGTTGATGGCCGAAGGTAAGGTTCCTGAGGCCGAAAAGGCGGACGCAGTTGATGCCGCCATGCCGCGCGTGACGGACATGCTCAATAACGAAGGTCTGATCGAACGGGAAATCGCCGACGATGAAGCGGTTGTTGCGGATTTGACGCGCGAACCGCTGGACTTTCCAGCCGAGCGGAATCTGAGATTGCAAAACCTGGCACGGGGCGATGAAGGATTCTTGCTCGCCATGGGCTATTCGACCCAGCGGGGGTATGGCAATAGCCACCCCTTTGCCGGTGAAATCCGCATGGGTGAGGTCGAAGTTGAGATCGTTCCGGAAGAATTGGGTTTTGCCATTTCCATCGGCGACATCTTCGTGACGGAATGCGAAATGGTAAACCAGTTTAAGGGTTCAGCAACCGAAGCGCCAAAGTTCACGCGCGGATATGGTCTGGCGTTTGGCGAGGCCGAGCGCAAAGCGATGGCGATGGCGCTGGTTGACCGCGCCATGCGCGCGCGTGAATTGGGCGAGGAAGTTAAAGCACCGGCGCAAGACGAAGAATTCGTGCTCTATCACTCCGACAACGTTGAGGCATCCGGCTTTGTGCAGCATTTGAAATTGCCCCATTATGTTGATTTTCAAGGCGATTTGGAGATGGTGCGCAATCTGCGTGCAGAGCAAAAACAGGCTGAACTAAAAATGGCGGGGGAATGAGCATGAGCCACGCGCAAACGCTTGAAGGGTATAATTTCGCGTATCTCGACGAACAGACCAAGCGCATGATTCGCCGCGCCATTTTAAAAGCAATTGCGGTTCCGGGTTATCAGGTGCCTTTCGGCTCGCGTGAGATGCCGTTGCCCTATGGCTGGGGGACGGGCGGCATCCAGGTGACTGCTGGCGTCATCGGTCAAGCCGACACGCTGAAGGTTATCGACCAAGGGGCTGACGACACCACCAATGCCGTGTCCATCCGTCATTTTTTCGCGCGCACCACCGGCGTCAAAACGACCGAGCGCACCGAGGAAGCCACCATTATTCAAACCCGCCACCGCATCCCGGAGCGCTCGCTCAGTGAGGGCCAAGTATTGGTATATCAAGTGCCAATCCCTGAACCCTTGCGGTGGTTGGAACCGCGTGAGACGGAAACGCGCAAAATGCATGCACTGGCCGAATATGGCGTCATGCATGTGAAACTGTATGAAGACATTGCGCGCTTTGGCCGCATCGCCACGTCGTATGCGTATCCGGTCATGGTCAACGGGCGTTATCTCATGTCGCCGTCGCCAATTCCAAAGTTCGACAATCCAAAAATGGACAACATGCCTGCGTTGCAGTTGTTCGGCGCGGGGCGGGAAAAACGCATCTACGCCATCCCCCCCTATACCAAAGTTGAAAGCCTGGATTTCGAAGATCATCCCTTTGAAGTGCAAAAGTGGGACGATTGCTGCGCGCTGTGCGGTGCTCAGGACAGTTATTTGGACGAAGTCATCACCGACGATGTCGGTGGGCGCATGTTTGTGTGCTCCGACACCGACTATTGTGAAGATCGTCGAGCCCAGGGTCACTTCGGCCCCTTGGGTCAGGCGGCGGAGTAAGGATTATGAGCATCGACATCAATGCAACGCCATTATTGAGTGTTCAGAATTTAGGCAAGGATTACGGCAACCTTGTCGCATGCACGGACGTTTCGTTCGACCTGTGGCCGGGCGAGGTGCTGGGCATCGTAGGTGAGTCCGGATCGGGTAAGACCACGCTGCTCAATTGTTTGTCTGCACAGCTTGCCCCCAGCCGGGGCGCGGTTGTCTATGACACGCGCATCGACGGCCCACGCGAAATTTTTGAAATGACGGAATCCGAACGGCGGTTGCTGATGCGCACCGATTGGGGCTTGGTGCGCCAAAACCCGCGCGATGGGCTGCGGTTAGGCGTCAGCGCCGGGGCCAATGTAGGCGAACGCCTGATGGCCGTTGGCGCGCGACACTATGGCGACATCCGCGCCGAAGCCGCCAATTGGCTGCAAAAAGTGGAAATTGATGTCGGGCGTATCGACAATGTGCCGTCAACCTTTTCCGGAGGCATGCAGCAACGCTTGCAGATTGCGCGCAATCTGGTGACTGAACCGCGTCTGGTGTTCATGGATGAACCCACCGGGGGATTGGATGTGTCGGTTCAGGCGCGTTTGTTGGATTTGTTGCGCGGTTTGGTGACGCGGTTGGGTCTCAGCGCCATTGTCGTTACGCACGATTTGGCGGTCGCGCGGTTGTTGGCGCACCGCTTGATGGTGATGCGCCAGGGGCGTGTGGTGGAGCAGGGCCTGACCGATCAGGTTCTAGACGATCCTCAGCATCCCTACACGCAGCTTCTCGTTTCTTCCATTTTGCAGCCTTGAGGACAATGACCATGAACGCCGCAATCATCCCCATGATCAAAGCCGAAGGTATCGCAAAAACCTTTGTCCTGCACAATCAAGGGGGGCAGCGCATCCCGGTTTTTTCCGGCCTTGATTTAACGGTGAATACGGGTGAATGCGTAGTACTGCACGGGCCTTCAGGAACCGGAAAATCAACTTTGATGCGCGCCCTTTACGGCAATTATCTGGTGGGTGGAGGCGCGATTTTAGTGCGCCATGGTGATGGTTGGGTGAATATGAGCCGTGCCCGGCCGCAGGAAATTCTCTCCGTGCGTAAACACACCATGGGTTATGTATCGCAATTTTTACGCGCTATTCCGCGCGTTCCGGCGTTGGATATCGTTGCCGAACCTTTGGTCGCGTTGGGTGAGGATGAAACACGTGCGCGAATCCGGGCGGGTGAATTACTCAGCCGTTTGCGTGTTCCGGAAAGCCTGTGGACGTTGGCGCCCGCGACTTTTTCGGGCGGCGAGCAGCAACGTGTCAACATCGCGCGCGGTTTTGTTGTCGATTTCCCTATTTTGCTGTTGGATGAACCGACCGCTTCTCTGGATGCCAAAAATCGTGAAACCGTTACCGACATGATCAGCGAAGCCACGGCGCGTGGCGCCGCCATCGTTGGAATTTTCCATGATGAAGACGTCCGCAATCAGGTTGTCACGCGGCTCTACGACATCAAAGCTCAGGAGCAGGCGGCATGAACAATCTGATTTTGACCAACGCCAAAATCGTGACCCGTGATGAGATCATCATGGGCACTGTGGAGGTGGATAGCGGGCGGATTGTCGCTATTGATCGTGGCAATACGTCATTGCCCGGCGCACAAAATCTGCATGGGGACTATTTGCTTCCCGGTTTGATCGAGCTGCATACCGACAATATGGAAAAAAGTTTTACTCCTCGCCCCGGCGTGCGCTGGCCGTCCGTACCCGCCGCCGTAGCGCACGATGTGCAGGTGATTGGCGCAGGTATTACGACTGTGTTCGACGCTCTTTCTGTAGGCGATATCATGCATTCATCCGCACGCCTGAGCCAATTACACGACATGGCGGACACGGTGGTTCATGCCAAAAAAGAAGGCCTGTTGCGCGCCGATCACTTTTTGCATATGCGCTGCGAGTTGAGCTATGAAACCGTGATCGATCTCTTTGCGCCATTCGTCGATAATGCGCTGGTGCGTTTGGTATCGCTCATGGATCATGCGCCGGGTCAGCGCCAATTCATCAACATTGATAAGTACCGGGAATATTATCAAGGGAAATACCACTTTTCAGATGAAAAAATGCAAGAGTTCATCGAGCGCCACATGCATATTTCCGAACTGTACAGCGCTAAGCATCGCGCGCATATCATCAGGTTATGCCGCGAGTACGGGCTACCCATGGCCAGTCATGACGATGCGACCCGTGAACACGTTGACGAAGCCAGCCAAGATGGCGTCAGCATCAGTGAATTTCCCACCACCCTGGAAGCCGCGCGTGCCGCCCGGGACAAGGGATTGCACGTCTTAATGGGCGCGCCGAACGTGGTGCGCGGTCAATCGCATTCGGGCAACATCTCTGCGCGCGAATTGGCGGCGGAAGGCGCGTTGGATATTTTGTCTTCGGATTATTTCCCTGGATCGATTTTGCAAGGCGTGTTCACGATGCATCAGCACATTGAGGGCATTTCTTTGCCTCAGGCCGTACGCACCGCAACGATCAATCCGGCAAAAGCGGCGGGTATGACGGATCGTGGTGAAATCGCGCCGGGAAAACGCGCTGATCTGGTTCGGGTGCGTCTCTCGGACAATATGCCGGTGGTGCATGAAGTATGGGGCGCGGGTCTGCGCATTTATTAGTTGCGAACAAAGGGGGGCGTTATGAATCAGGCTCGTTATGCCGTTTATTATGTGCCTAAACCGGACACGCCATTGGCGCAGTTCGGGACCCGTTGGCTGGGGCGCGATGTCGCCACGGGCGAAGCTGTGGTGCAACCCACCATCGCCGACCTAGACGCGACGCGACTGGTGGAAATAACGAACGCTCCACGTAAATATGGGTTCCATGCCACGTTAAAACCACCGTTCAAGTTGGCCGAAGGGTGTGATCTGAGGATGCTTGACGAAGCCCTTGAGGCTTTTGTCGCGGCACAGGAACCGTTTGAAGCCCCGGCTTTAGAACTGGCGGAGCTGGATGGTTTTATTGCGCTTCGTCCCAAAAAAACAAGCGACGCACTTCATCAATTTGCTGAGGAGTGTGTGCGGGCGTTCGATCCGTTTCGCGCCCCGCCATCGCAGCAGGAACTGGAAAAACGCCTGAGTGCAGAATTGACGGACAAGCAGATCAAACTGCTTAAAAAATGGGGTTATCCTTACGTGATGAGCGAGTTTTGCTTTCACATGACTTTAACCGAGCGCCTGAAGGGCAAAGAAAGAAAACGCCTTGTCGCGGAACTTGAGTTGCTGGTGAAAGATGCGTTGTCCGGTAAGAAATGGATGTTCGATAGTATCGCCCTAGTGTGTCAGAAAACGCCGGATGAACCGTTTGAGGTCAAGAAATTTTATACTTTTGCGCCGCATCGTAAGCGCCGATGGCTTGTAAAAAAATAGTGGTTGAATGGTTCAGTTCACCGCCGTTATCGATCATCAAAACGTCGTCTCCGGTGATCAGATATTCTCGGGCGCGCGCCACCCGTTTAGCGATGTCGGATTTTGATTCACGGCCACGATTGCGCAAGCGTTCTGCCAGGATTTCGTCGGATACGGTAATGTATATAATTTTTACGGGTGTTAATTTGGCGCGAGCATCCTCCACCACCGTACGCGATACATTCAGGACTACATTGCGCCCTTGCGCCAGATGTTCGCTCACCGATGCTGGCACACCATAGCGGAGATTATGCGCATGCCAGTGCAACAGCAAATCACCCCGCTCCACCATGGTCGAAAACATATCGTTTCCTACTGGGATATGGCTTTCGCCGCCGGCATTGGCGGGGCGGGTGATGTAGCGGCGCGGAAAGATGTAGTGCTCGTCGGTTCCGAGCGCTGCCTTAGCGCCGTCAATCAAACTGTCTTTACCCGCGCCGCTTGGGCCGACGACGAGATACAGTGTGCCGCGTTGGTGGGGCATGGAAATCCTTTATTTTGAGCCTGTCAGAATATGGGTCTAGCGGTTTCAGGCAACAGACTTATGACAGCAAAGTTACCAACTTGTTTCAAGGCAGAGCCCAAAAATGATTAAAGCAGTATACGCCGCCATTCGGGGTGCGGATCGTCGCGCATGGCAATTGGCGGTGGCTGAAACGCTTGCTTGGGCAGGCATGTACTATTTATTCCCCGTTTTGCTGTTGCATTGGGAGCGCGATCAAGGTTGGTCACGCGGGGATCTGAGTATAGCGCTGACCATGGCGTTTGTGGTGGCTGCCTTGGGGGCGCCGATGACGGGTCGCTTGATCGACCGCGGTTATGGGCGCCGGGTTTTGATCTCAAGTGCGGTTCTGGGAGGGCTATCTCTGGCGGCCCTGGCATTCGTCAATACGTTGACGATGTTTTTTCTGGTGTGGTTTGTGATCGGCGTGGCGATGGCGGGGTGCCTGTATGAACCTTGTTTTGCGTTTGTTACCCATACGCGCAGCGATGGGGCTCAGCGTGTCATTACATTAATTACGTTGGCCGCCGGATTTGCCAGCACCATTGCATTTCCGATTGCGGGTGCGGTTGCCGATGGGTGGGGGTGGCGGGCCAGCGCGGGTCTGTTTGCAGCGCTCATTTTAGGCGTAGCGGTGCCCCTGTTTTGGTTTGGCACGGCTGCTGATCCTACCGATGCGCCGCAAGCTCCCCACCATAAGTCCGGGCAATCCGTATCCGCATCACCGTGGTCGAGACGTACTTTTTGGTTTTTAGCGTGTGCGTTTTCCACGACCGGATTGGCGCATGGCATGTTGATTTCGCACTTGTTGCCCTTGCTGGACGAGCGGGGGGCTACACCGGAGATGGCGCTGTTGACCGCGTCGTTGATTGGGCCGATGCAGGTTGCCGGGCGGGTGGCGTTGATGAGCTTCGATCATCGTATATCGGTGTATTTTGTGACGGGTTTTTCGTTTGTGTTCATGATTACCGCCACGTTTATTCTTTATGTTGCCGGGGCGGTAATGGCTGGTTTATTGCTGTTTGCCATATTGCAGGGCACAGGATTCGGCGTGACCTCCATCACCAAGCCGGTAGTCACGGTGCGCATTATGGGCAGGGCCAATTTTGGCGCGATATCGGGAGCGCTGGCCGTGCCATATATGATGTCATACGCCTTTGCCCCCAGCGTGGCCGCACAGGTGTGGCAGGTTGGCGGTTATGATGCGGTGCTGTTGCTGGCTATTTTATTGCCGATGGTCGGATTTTTCGCCTTTTATATCGCCCGATTGGGGCATCAATGAGGGGCTTATATGTGTTCTATTCTGTACGAGCAGGGGCTGAAAAATATCTGGGTATGTCATGATGTCACCTCGATTATCGAGCGCGCAAAGTGCTAGGAACACTTTATTCGTCCGTGAGCAATCCATATTGATGGAGCTTGTCAGACGTTGTCTGAGTTTGCGGCTCATAATCTGAAGGTCATAGGTTCAAATCCTGTCCCCGCAACCACCGACGATTGACTCCCCGGTTCGAAAGAGCCGGGGAGTTTCTCGTTTTGCTTAGCACCCTCGCAAAACAGCATGATCCGAGCCAGATCACCGTGAATAACGAGGGTCATGCCGTGCGGCGCATGGTCGTCTTTGACCATATCAATCTTCTCAATCAGGCGGCGGATGGTGTCCGTCGCTTGTGCTTTAACATCGGGGCTGTTCAGCGTATTGATCAGATTCGCAACTTTGCGGGCATAGACTTCGTGAAGATTGGGCAAAATGGCGATGACATCTTCATCGATGTTCTCGTAGGCCAGTTTTGCCGCAAGTTCCGCCTTTTCTTGTTCTCGTTGTTTGAGGCGGTCCAAAATGGAAGCGGGAGCATTGCCCGTTTCAATCATGTTCATGATGTTTTCGATGGCACCTTCTGCTTCAGTAAGCTTTTTGCGTAAGCGCCGATCTTCTGCCAGCTTGTCTTTACGGCTGGACTGGAGTTCAAGCTGAAGTTTGGCGACAAAGGCCCGAACGCGCTCCGGTTCCATCAATTGATCCCTTAGGCCGGAGAGAACCCGCTCTTCGACCAGTTGGCGCTTGATTGTCTTGGAATTGCTGCAAGTGGCGGTGCCACGGTTACGGTTGGCGCAGCCATAACGGTCCTTGCCGACCATCGTGTAGTTGGCTCCGCATTCGCCGCATTTCATGAGCCCGGCCAAGAGATATTGAGGACGATGAGTTGCGTTGAGGTTGTTATCACGACCAGGAGCATAGTTATTGACCGAACGAACCGTGTCAGTCGTTTTTGCATAGATTGCATCCATGCGGTTTCTAACGTTATTCCATAGGCCCTCATCAATGATGCGTAGATGTGGGGCATCGCCATAAACCCACTTATCGGGTGGATTTGGACGTGCTTCTCGGGTGTCTGTTCCGGGCAGGGAGACATACGAGCACTTATTCCAGACCAGCTTGCCGATGTAGAGGTGGTTGCGCAAAATCCCCGTCGCCCGCTTGCGCTGCCCTCGGATCGTCGTATTACGCCAAGCTTTTCCACTCGGGCCCGGAGTGCCCTCCTGGTTAAGGGATCGTGCAATCGCCTCTGGGCTAACGCCAGCCGCATACTCTTTAAAAATGCGGCGCACGACATCTGCTTCTTCAGGGATAATTTCCCGTTCACCAGAAACCTGCTTTTTCCCGTCCATCACGGGCGGCAGGACTTTGTAGCCATACGCATGGCCAGCAGCAACTTTGCCACGTTCAATACGACCTTCCTGCCCACGTTTGACTTTGGCGGCTAGATCGGATGAGAACATTTGTGCGGTCATGCCGAGCATGGCGATGTGCATTTGAGTGATTTCGCCGTGCTGGGGAAGGAACACTTTAATCTCATCTACTTTGAGACGGTCGTACATATCCGATAAATCGGCGAGGCGGCGTCCCAGCCGATCAAGAGCTTCGGCGACGATGATGTCGAATTTTCCCGCAGCCGCATCAAGCATCATGCGCTGAAAACCAGGGCGCAGGTTGTTTTTGCCGGTCAATTCCGGATCGCTGTAAACCTCGACAAGCCCCCATCCCTGTTGATTGAGGTATTCCTGACAAACTCGGGCTTGATCCTCAATTGAATCCTTGCGTTGCTTGTCGCTGCTGTATCGTGCGTAAATGGCTACGCGCTTGGTTTGAG
>Ga0299912_10001344_pt1 | contig 19851 bp, 11 predicted proteins | sample RVTome_2_FD_207667 | JGI IMG/M metagenome (GOLD analysis project Ga0299912, IMG submission 207667) | Soil microbial communities from uranium-contaminated site in the Upper Colorado River Basin, Wyoming, United States - RVT95D214 (version 2) ... | reverse complement strand
CAGGCTACTCGACCGCAGGGGGGATGGAAACTTTCCTTGGACAACTAGTGCGCTTTCGCGGGGATGACGCAGGGTGGGGAAGCAGTAAACCAAAAACGAGTACACTTTCTTCTAAAATGGCTTTGAAGAGCTAAACAAAACGTACGTATTTTCATTTTGAATGAGTATCTCAATGTGAGACGCTGGCTTTCCCATGCTCCAAAACAATAACCCTATCCGCTTTTTGGATCGTTGATTGACGATGGGCGATAATAAGGGTGGTGCGGTCGTGTTTGAGGGCGTCGAGGGCCATTTGAACCTTTTGTTCGCTTTCCGTATCCAGGGCGCTTGTCGCCTCATCCAGAAGCAAAATTGCTGGGTTCTTTAAGATGGCTCGCGCGATCGCAATTCGTTGGCGTTGGCCGCCCGAAAGAGTGACACCCTTTTCCCCAAGATGGGTGAGATACCCATGGGGAAGTCTTTCGATAAATTCATCAGCATAGGCTGCTCTCGTTGCGGCTTTTACGTCCTCATCACTCGCTTCCAAATTGCCGAAACGAATATTTTCAAGGAATGTTGTGCTAAAAAGCATGGGATCTTGAGGAACGAGCCCAATAACGGCCCGCAATCCGTGGGGTTCAAGATCTTCCAAAGGAATCCCATCAATGAAAATGTGCCCTTTCAAGGGATCATAAAACCGCATTAAAAGGTTAAAAATCGTCGTTTTCCCAACGCCAGAAGGCCCCACAAGAGCGACCGTTTCTCCCTTGAAAGCTTCAAAAGAAACATCATTCAGCACAAGATGGTGAGGGCGGGAGGGATAGGCAAAATCCACATTTAAGAACTGAAGATGCCCTTCCAAGGGTGTTGACAGGACCTGCGGTTCTTCAGGAATTTTGAGGGTTGGCTGTAAGGCCAAAAATTCAAAAATACGCTCAACACCGCCAGCGGCTCTTAGAATATCGCCATGAATTTCACTTAAGGATCCGGCAGCTCCCGCCACAGCCGCTGCATAAAAGATAAAGGCAGAAAGCTGTCCTGCTGTCATTTGCCCTTTTAAAACATTATGGCCGCCATACCACAGCACTACGCTCACCCCACCAAAGACCAGGATCATGACAAGGGCGGTGAGCTTTGCCCGCGCCTCAACCCGCTTTAAGGACGTTCTATAGGTATTCTCAACTTGTATCGAAAAAAGACGACTCATATACGATTCTCGACAAAAAGCCAGAACCGTCCGAATGGCTCCGAAAGTTTCATCAAGCCGGGCAGAAACTTCCGCTGTTTTATCCTGAGCAAGGCGAGAATACCGTCGAACCTTTCTTCCATAGACAAGGATGGGAATCAGGACGAGCGGAATGATGATAGCGATAACACCTGTTAAGGTCGGGCTTGTCAGAACCAACATCATGATTCCCCCTGCAATAATGAGTATATTGCGAAAGGCAATGGGAACTGATGTTCCAAGGATAATTTGCAGCAATGTCGTGTCAGTTGTCAGGCGCGATTGAATCTCCCCAAGGCTTGTGGATTCGAAGAAATGAATGTCTTGTTTCAGAAGATGGGAAAATATGTGTTTTCGTAAATCCGCAATGACGCGCTCACTCAGTTGGGACACCCAATAGAGACGCCCGTAGCTGGCCAATGCCATGATGAAAACAACGGTAAAAAGACCTAAAATAGATCCTGTAAGGCCAAAGCTTGCAGAAAATCCATAATCGACGAAGTAACGAAGCCCTACGCCAACTCCTAAAACGGTCAGAGAGGCTACAATGACGGAGAGCAAAGAAAAGATAAGGTTACGAGGATACTGGCGAATGTAAGGCCATATTTTGCGTAACACTTGCGGCTTTTTTCCTTTAGGCCTTTCTTCAGGAAGCTCGGTTTCAAGGTAACTTGGTTCACGTAGCATGGTTATTGCACTCATTTAAAAAAAGATCTTCCAGACGGATATCCGTTCGCGTGCACCGCCACTCCCCATCTTTGAAATGAAAATGGTGCGCACCGGTGAAGGGAGAGGCGACCCATATCTGGCGGGTAACCCCATGCTTATTAATGACATATTGGCGGTTTTGGGGTAGGTTTACAGTGAGCGCATCGTCATATAAATCAATGTCCGCCTCAGGCCAGGAAGTTTCAAAAAAATCTGCTAGTTCTTCTAAAGAACGTGAGGAAATGGTGTGAAAATCGTCTATAACTTGTATCACCCTCAATTATAAAACTGACCATGCAATCCGAAAGGAACGCTATAAGGAAGATAGGCACGGGCTAATTCTTTAAAGTCCTTTGCATCAAGGACAAGGAGAAAAGATGTCTTTTTATTCACATCCAAAACAAGGGAAAGAATAACACCATCATCTTCCTTTTCTGTCCCTGACGGGTTTTGGATAAACACAGGCTCACCTGCAAAACATTCTTTTTGCGACCAAGGCATAAAATCGTTTTTTTCTCTATCCCACTTAATAAGTATATGCTGGTCCTTCTCAAATTTTACGGCATAGAAATACCGATAAGGTTGCGTATTATAGGCTGGATTTATGCGGGGGAAATCGACGGTCCCTATGGAAGTTTTATGCCCTAGTATTTTATTTTCCGCTAAATCGATGTCTATTGTTAAGAAAAATGAGGGATCCAAATATTCAGGGAAAAAGCCTAGATCTTCGACAATCTTGCTATCGTTATAGGCAATTATATTCAGAATGATATTATCATCCTCCTCAAAGGCATTGATGTGATGGAAGCTAAAAAAAGGATCGGTAAAATAGGTTTTAATATCACATGGATTATTTTTATTAATGATCGTTATTCTGGTTTTGGCATCTTTAAACCAGGCATAGTTTTTAATAAATGGTTTCCCCGACAAAATTAAATTATGAGCAAGCTTAAATGGGTATTCCGTTAAAATAACATAATTCTTCGTGATGGAGAAACTGTGCATATACGATGGTTTGTCCACCTTAATTTCTGCAACCAGTTGTCGTGTCGACGAATCCTCTGGGATTTTATAAATAAGATATGAAGTTGAAGGGAAAAATTTAACAATATAATTATAATAACATCCCTCTTCCGAATCGTATTGAGGATGGGCGGATTCAAATACATTTGCTTTTGGCAAGTCATCTGTAAAGGGGAAATTTCCAATCGTATCGAGTGTTTTCCTATCAAAAGCAACTGGAGGTGGAAGTTCCGTAAGTGCTAAGTACTGCCCAGCAATTTTATACATATTTACGTTAGCATTTTGAATTTCAGACGGCGCGAATAGCATGAACAATATATTTTGAAACGCATTATCATAGAGATTGGCGGCAAACCCTTGAAAAGCAAAAATGTCTTTATTTTTGGCTCTTTGAAAAGCATCTGACTCCAAAAATTTATTGTAATACAAAATATTATTATCATTGATTTCAAAAGCATGAAGCATGGAAAGCCCATCAAACCAATGCAGGGAGGCGTCCGAAGGAATATCGCCAAACCAGGAGGGGCCAACACGCAAAAGCGTTCCATGAAGCCAAGGAGGAATATCCCCTTTAACGGACAGTTCAATAGGGTCCGTCTGATCTAATAAATTCTGGCGACCAGGGTGAGAAGAAGAATAAATGAGGTTATCTTTGCTATCCATAGGGCCGCATCCAGAAAAAACAAGGAGTATGAGGAATCGACTGAATTGTTTTGTTATTTTTTTCATACGTCATTTAAACATAAATATAGGCTGGGCTGCAAGATTTGTCAGCAGAACCTGGTGGAGCCAGGGGGAATCGAACCCCCGACCTCTACAATGCCATTGTAAAGTAACGTATTTTTATTACATTCTCTCTCGTTCTGTTTCGTTATATAAACATATATATTTCAATAAGTTGAAATCGTTTTTCGTTCTCAATGAATTTTTGTTTTTCTCTCTGAATCTTTGTGTGTTAAACCATATATAAACCATATTTTTAGGCTCAAAAACCATGGCAATCAAACTCACTAAGCGACTTTTAGACACCGCCGAACTCAAAAATAAGGCCTATGAGATGTGGGATGCAGAGATTAAAGGCCTCCATGTTATTGTAACGCCTGCCGCTCGGAAAACTTTCTACTTCAGATATTATGACGCCAATAGAAAAAACCAACGCATGAAAATCGGCGTTTTTGGAAATATTACGTGCGAAATGGCGCGCGACATAGCAAAGAGTCTTGCTGGAGATTTAGCAAAGGGGCTGGATCCGAAAAAAATAAAAGAAACTGCCAAACGCCAACAAAAGGAAGCGATCTCTTTTTCTCTCTTTTTTGAAAAATTTACGAAGGACTACAGACTTATTCACCATAAACCCAGCACCTTTAAAATAGATGGATACATAAGCAAGCTGCATGTTTTACCTTTTTTTGGAGAAAAGAACCTTAAGGAAATTACGACTAAAGATGTCATGGAATTCAAGGAGTCTTTAAAGCACATTCCTGTCACCTGCAATAAAGGTTTTGCTATAATTCATAAAGCATTCGAGCTTTCTGAACTCTGGGGCCACCGGCCAAAAAATAGCAATCCTTGTCGTGGCATACAAAAGTACCCCGAACGAAAGAGAGAGCGATTTTTAAATAAAGAAGAACTGAAAAGATTAGAAAATATTTTAGAAATTGAAGAAGCTTTGCAATTGAAGTCATCTTATGTGCTTGGAGCTATTAAGCTGCTTATGTATACAGGCTGCCGTATGGGTGAAATTTTAACGCTCAAATGGGAGGACGTATATTTAAATGAAAGTTACATTCACCTTAAGGACAGTAAGACAGGAGAAAGGATCGTACCTTTAAATGAGCCAGCCAAGAGCATTTTAGCAAAAGTAGAGAAGAAAAGTGAAAACCCTTATGTGTTTTGTAGCGGTAAGCACAAGAATAGTCACCTAGCAAACATTGAAAAAGCATGGCAAAAAATAAGAAAAAAAGCTGACCTTAATGACGTTCGAATCCACGATTTGAGGCATAGTTTTGCTTCATTCGCTATTAAACAAGGCCTAGACCTATATCAAGTCGCTAAATTATTAGGACATAAAAATATTCGTACCACCACACGGTATGCACATTTAGCAAAAGAAGACCTAATTAAAGCATCTAATATTGTGGGGCAAATGTTTGTGAAGTGAAAAAGAGTTTTTTTGCGGGTAATAAATACCTTCTTCTCAGTGCTCTTTGATTGATTAAAGTCGTCCCTTAGGTTGACCAATGTACAGATCCTGGCCCTTTTTTATAACGCAAGAATTTTCAAAGTTCTTGCAAGATTATGTCTTTTAATCAGAGGGCCGAAGGTTCGAAATCTGCGGCTCACACCAGGGAAATCAAGTGGTTTTGAAGCTTTCTAAAATTGGGGAAAATTGCCTAGGTAGCACATAGGTAGCATTTAGGAAAATCCTCCAGCACCTAAAAAGGCCACAAAATCTTACAGCTTACAAATGCCGCCATTTTCTTGCAGCTGCTTAGCAAGAAAAAACTAGAAACATTAACCCCGTGAAAATGGGAGTTCATGACCTCTTCTCATTATCTTCTTTATGTTCTTCCCTGATAACTGACGAATGGTGAGATCTGCTTCTTAAAAAATTAGAAAAAATACTTATGATGCCCCTTGCGTTTTGATAAAGGCTGACTGTAAAAAAATGATAGAAGAAAAAAAGTTATAGACAGCATGATAGAAGAAAAAAAGTTATAGACAGCAATTTTTATTTATTATAGTTTTTGTTTAGGACATAGGCTTTCTTTTGTAATTCGTTATAAAATTTCTAACATATCAGGAAGTTATGCCTTTAAAAAAATTGAGAAGAGACTTTGTAGTAACAAACAGGAAGGGACGTCTATATGGGTATATCAAAAATGTTTTTTAAAACATCACTTTTAATTTGCATGGGGTTGTTTCTGAATTTAGCGGGAATTGAGAAAGCCCCAGCAATGAAGAACGAAAAAGCAGCTATGGAACACCTTCTCGGTGATTTAAGCAACGCTAATGATCAAAATTGGAGTACGTATATAACCACTGCAAAACAGGATCAAAACTATGTTGAAAGGGGGTATGGGAAGCGTACAAGGCATCATGCTCCTGCTCCTGCTCCTGCTCCTGCTCCTGCTCCTGCTCCTGCTCCCGCCAGATGCGGACAGTGTGGACAAGTGGGCACTAACCACGGTTTGTGGTGTTCTAACTGCAGCCAACACCATAATCCAAATCCCTGGTGTACTCATCATAAAGTACACGCACATGGCTCAGAACCATGGTGCCTAACTTGTAGTGATCATCATACGGCTATAGAACATCAAAGGATAGAAGAAGAAAAAAGGCAAGTAAATATAAAAAATTCACTAAAGGACGTCATACCAAATACAAATCCAACGCATGAACAAGCAGTTAGTACGTTATATCCATCAACTATAAGTTCTATTTATTCATCAGTTTTATCTTCACCTTCATCAACAACTGAAGTAAATAATCTAATTTTTTTTAACCAGGATCTTCAAGATCTCTGAGAATACTTAAGTAAGCCAGCTCCGAATTTTCCTGGAGAAGGCTTACTTTCAAGATTAACATGATAGAAAGATGATAGATTATATGACTTTTAAAAAAGGTTGCTCAACTTACGCGATCTTAAAGATAATACACCTGATAGTTGGATATTTTTTTCTTACGTCTCATTTAGCAGCAATGGATGGCATGGGGACATTAGAAGAGAATGGGATCACTTCCCCCACAATTGTCAGAAAGAGTCTCTCTTCGTTACCTATTCCTTCTAAATCTTTTGAGGAAATTGAGAAGATTACCCGGCAACAATATCCTCAATATTTTTCAGATATTGATAAATTAGACGAAGTAGCTGTTGAGAATTACCGTACAAATTGGTTTAATTTTACAGGTAAGAGTAAAGATATTTTTTTATCATTACATAACCCAACACTCCTTCCTTTTCTTAAGTCCATTACTCAGTACTTAGAGGACTTCGCAAAAGAACATTCGCAATATGATGAGATAATAAATCGTTTTATCCGAGAAATCCAGTTTTATCAAGAGATTGAATGTGTTAGCCTTAGTTGGTTTGACAAGCTTCCTTTTCGATTTTTGTGTGCAACTAGCACCATGAGTCTTCCGGAAAGAGATTTTATTTCCCATCTGACTGAACCTCATCCTTCTCTTTTTTTTGCACTACAAGAAAATGAAGCTTGGAAAAATCATGAATCTTCTGTGAAATCTATGGATCGTTATGATGATCGTACCTTAGGATTGCCTTCTTATAAGTACTTTATCCTAGCCCCTGATACGGTTAAAAAAATTGAAGAATGTATTGAAAAGGCCCTTCCCTTACAGACTACGTGTGGTTTATGGGGAACAAGTGAGTTAGGAATTGCTTTTATTGTGAAAGCAATGTTGAATGATATTTTTCTTGTTGGTGTTCCCATCAAAAATTTGAGTGCACACGGTATTCCTTTAAGTCCTTTTGGTTTTGGGGTTCACGATTTATTTCATAAGTCCGTAGATCATCGGCGTTTTAAATTTATCCAGCATGTTATAGATCTGGGAGAAAAATACGTTGCAAATGGAGGAAGTCTTCAGAAATTTTTGTCTCTTTTTCTTCCTCCTACGTTGAATAAATATCGAGGAATTATGGATAGTCTTCAAGAAATTTATCAACGCCTTGTTTGTACTTTTGATCAACTTGATTCTCAAAAAGCAATGCTTGGTTTTTTTTGGATTTTACATGAGGAACCTTGTTTTCCAAGCATACTTTATACGGTGAGAAATTTTGATGACATTCTTAAGATTATTACAGAAGATGAAGGAGAAACTGATACTCCTACTAATATAACCAGGTCTACAGAGAAGATAACAGCTGGGGTTGATTTGAGAGACCATTTTGAAACTTCCCCTTTGGATGGAACAAGCCAATGGAATGATGAAAAAATTATAGAATGGGTGGTTAGAAACAAAAAAGTGAGAGAAGCTCGAAAATATGAACTTATGGGATATGATGGCCATCCTAATGAATTTATTAATAGAGATGATATTGTTTCACAAAAGGTTAAACGTTCGCCACGTTATATTGACGTAAGCTTTATGTTGCGTCAGGGAGAAGAACTTACCTACTCATTTCAAACTCTTTTCTATAATGTGCAAGCTACACATGACGCTCTTAAAATTTTAGAGCTTATTGGTATAAAAACAAAGTTGCCGGACCTTTTAACTACAGAGAATCCTAGAGTAGTAGCGGAAAGCTTTATAAGGAAAGGAGAAGAAGATATCAATGACCTTATCATTCATTTTCGAAAAGTAGCTTCATTCTTTGCAAATGAGGATATACCTGGGAAGGGCAGCTTAATTCAACGATATGTGCTTGTATATGATTCACTAGAAAAAGAGATTATTAAGGCCTTGAGTGAGCAAAACGAAGAATGCCATGTTTGTAATGTTCAACAAAAACAAGAGGGTCCCATTAAGGAATATCAGTAAAGGGACATATAGAAAAAAGGCCAACCCAAAAGGATTTAATTAAAAAAAGAAATTTAATTTAAAACATGAGAGATATATTGTACGAAAAATAATAATTAAGAAATTGCATGAAGTATAATAAAGAAAAATACTATATAAAATAGATTTTTCACATGAGTTTCCTGATGGTAAATAGTTTCTAATTATATAAATTTTTAAAATATAAAATACAGGAGAAAATAAATATGAAATATAGATATGCGCTAATATTAACCGTACTCCTCACCCACACAGCACCATTATGGGCTATGGAAGAAGACTCTCACCAAGCTACAGTTGCAAAGCTTAAACAAAACATCAAAGAGGTAAATGAAAGGACAAATATAGATCCAAGCACTAATAAAGTCATTATATTAGGTTCCACAGGAGCTGGCAAAAGCGTTCTTCTTAACTACTTGGCAGAGAAGCGTCTTGAGGGGAAAAAAAATCCTTTAGGAGGGCCTAGAATTCTTGAGGTTGAAGATCCCTTACCAGGCTCCAATATAGGACATGGACTAGAGTCTGGAACAACCCTTCCTTTCTCATGGGCAGTTTCAAACAATAACAATGTAACTGTAACATATTGGGATTGCCCTGGGTTTGACGATACGAGAGGAAATGCGCAAGAAATTGTGAATGCATTTGCAATTCATCGCTTGATTCAAGGCCCTACTAAAATTGTATTGGTTGTCCCAGAATCGGCATTACAGGAAAAACAAGGGACTTTTTTAAAATTTCTCGATAAAATAACAGAGGCATTTCCACAAAATTCAATTGAAAACTTCAAAGGGTTTTTTTTGGTTCTCACAAAACAACGTGATTACGAAATATCTAACACGCTAGCCTTTCTCTTGGAAAACTCGAATGGCCCTATTGCTCTCTTACAAAATAAAAACGTAAAAGAGCTACTTCAATATTTTAAAAATACACAACATTTCACTCATTTTCCTTATCCAAAAGAAGGGGCTTATCCAACCGGGCATCGAGTCAAAATATTAGATATCATAAATCAAGCAAATTTCGTAACAAGACCAAGCATAAATCCACCCGTTTCAAGTGAAGCGAAAATTCTGGCAGGGAAGTTGGCTACACAACTCAATTTAGATATTAAGGACTCTCTTGGACAAGATGTAGCTATGCGTTTTATGGACTGCTGCATTCGTAAAGTAGATCAATACTCAAATCCTCTTAAAGATGAGAATCAATTTACAACATTTTTGGGAACATTTGGGAATGATCTTAAAAACATTATGTCGCTTGAACCAAACAATCTTTTCATTACATTGCAAGAATTTTTTGTTTCAAGAAGAACAGGAGCTAATGACCCTCACCTTAGTAAAGATAAAGATACTATTTTAAATATGAATAATACTGTAGAAAACATAAAATTTCTTCAAAAAATTGACTCTGGGATTCCTTTTAATACAGATGGCTGGTCTGTTGCCCTTCAACCCACGCTTGATAAAGTGAATAATTTTTTTAATCAACCAAAAACATTTTATCAAATGGCCGCAGATAAGAACTTTGGTAACGCTTACAAAGCCCTTGGAATTATGCATGAGAATGGCACTTGGGTTCTTAAAAATATGTTAACGGCCGTTGAATGGTATCAAAAAGCTGCTGAGCAAGGACTTGTACCTATCCAGGTTAAGCTTGGTGGTTTATATTTGAATGGTCTCCCTGAAATCCCAAAAAATGATTTTACAGCATTTTATTGGTTTAAAAAAGCAGCTGACAGAGGTCATATACTTTCTCAGTACAATGTTGCTGTAATGTATGAAACAGGCACAGGGGTCACCAAATCCTCTTTAGCAACTATAGAATGGTATACGAAAGCTGCGGATCAAGGGCATGCTCCCGCTCAAAACAATCTGGGCGTTATATATGAAAAGGGCATAGAGGTTCCTCTGAATCCTTCGATAGCAGTAGATTGGTATGCAAAAGCTGCAAACCAAGGATATGCCCCTGCGCAACATAATCTTGGGGTGATGTATGAAACAGGTACGGGAATTGTTAAAGATCTTTCAAAAGCTGCGGACTGGTATACGAAAGCCGCCAACCAGGGGTATAAACTTGCTCAGCATAACCTTGGGCTGTTTTATGAAAAAGGTACAGGAGTTCCACTGAATCCTTCGATAGCAGCAGATTGGTACACGAAAGCCGCCAACCAGTATCATGCTCCTTCTCAGCATAATCTTGGTATGATGTATGAAAAAGGTACAGGAGTTTCCAAGAATCTTTCACAAGCTGTGAAGTGGTATACGGACGCTGCCAACCAGGGGCATGCTCTCGCTCAATATAACCTCGGCGTTATATATGAAGCAGGTATGGGAGTTCCTAAGAATCTTTCACAAGCTGTGAAGTGGTATACGGACGCTGCTAACCAGGAGCATGTTTTCGCTCAATATAACCTTGGCGTCATTTATGAAGCAGGTATAGGAGTTCCTAAGAATGATTCTATAGCTGCAGATTGGTACACAAAAGCTGCTAACCAAGAGCATGCTCTCGCTCAGCATAATCTTGGAGTTATGTATGAGAAAGGTGCGGGAGTAACTAAGAATGCTAGTACAGCTTTTATGTGGTTTGAGAAAGCTGCTAAGAAAAAGTTTGTTAATGCTCAAGTTGCGCTAGGCTTTTCCTATCTAAAAGGAATTGGAACCCAGGAAAATGACTCTGAAGCCATAAAGTGGTTTGAGAAAGCAGCTGAGCAAGGCCATATTCATGTTCAATACATACTTGGAGATATGCATAAAAGAGAAGGGTTATTGAAAAATGATAAGGTTGCTTTTATGTGGTTTGAGAAAGCTGCTCAGCAGAGCCATGCGCTAGCTCAGTATGAAGTAGGCCTTATGTATCTAAATGTCAGCAGCAATAACAACAGCGTAATTTCCAAAAATATTCCTGAGGCCATAAGCTGGCTTAAGAAAGCAGCTGAACAAAACCTTGTGGATGCCTGCCTTAAGCTGGGTAACATCTATCTGAATGGCGAGGGTGTTACAAAGAATGAACCTGAAGCTTCAAAGTGGTTTACTAAAGCTTCTGAGAAAGGTCATAATGGAGCTAAAAAGATATTAACTTTCTTGAAGAAATTAACTTAAAAAACGGAAATAGTAAAATCGAGGAGGGGAGCTTGCTCCTTCCTCCCTTTGACCGGTATATACACAAATTATTGTTAGCTTGAGTAGTCTGTTATGACAAAACAAAAGATAAGATTTGTTTTTTAAATGTTATGGCACGTATCTTTCACATTAGCCCAAAGTTATAAATGAAGAGAAATGCTTGAATAATAATTTGAAGTTTTATATGGGTATAGTTCGTAATACAGAGAATACAAGGGGGTAAAATTACGCCATAACTACGATTATTTATAATCATAAAAACGTGTAATACAATAAGAGGGATTTTATATCATGAAAAATAAAAAGAAACATTTTTTATTTATGCTTGCATCAACTGTAATTTTTCATAATCCCACTATCATACGGGCGATGATGGAGGAGAAAGAACTTATTGAAGAAACAGTAACACAAATAAATATCAAAAAGCTTATAATCACATCATCTCAAGATGAAGAAGAAAAAGTCTGTTCAATATCTTCTTCTCAAAAAGATCCTACGATTAATACTAACAAAGATGAAAAAAGAGACGCTGATGAACAATACAAAACTGGAAGGCAATACCATTTTGGAGATGGTGTGGAGCAGAACTACAACAAAGCTATCTATTGGTATCAAAGAGCAGCAGAACAAGATCATGACTATGCTCAATATGCGCTTGGTTATATGTACCAGTTAGGTGAAGGTGTATTACAAGATTATGATGAAGCGCTCAAATGGTATAAAAAAGCCGCTAAGCAAAACTATGTCCCCGCTCAATTTAGTCTAGGAGGGATGTATCACCTTGGTAAAGGAGTATCCCAAGATTATAACGAAGCGCTTAAATGGTACCGAAAAGCCGCTAAGCAAAACTATGTCCCCGCTCAATTTAATTTAGGAGATATGCATCAATATGGCCAAGGAGTAAAGCAGAATAATGAAGAAGCGCTTAAATGGTACCAAAAAGCTGCTGACCAAAATGACCCTCAGGCAATCTATGCGATAGCTTACCTATCCTCACGAATTCTTAAGACTCTATCTCTAATACAAGCGCAGGATCTTTATAAAAAGGCATTTACTTTATTTATAGAAACAAAAGAAAGCGAGCTATCCTATGCTAAAACAACAATAGGAGATATGTATCGTTATGGGAGAGGCGTTCCCCAAAATTATAAAGAAGCTTTTAGTTGGTATACAAAAGCCAGTGAACAAGGATCGGAACGTGCGCAAGCTAATTTAAGCCGTTTTTATAAAGAAGGGTTGGGAATTGATATCAATCTTAAAGAAGCTCTGAACTATCTCAAAAGAGGGGACCAAGAAAAGCACGATCTAGCTCAGTATAATTTGGCCCTTATGTTGAGAGATGGAGAAGGAATTCAGCAAAATGACAAAGAAGCGGTTATATTTTTTGAAAAAGCTGCAAAGCAAAAAAATCCTGATGCAATTTTTTCTTTAGGATGGATGCATGAGCAAGGTCGCGGTGTGAAAAAAAATGATGAAATGGCCCAAAAATATTATAAAGAAGGGAAACAACTTCATGCTGAAGATGCGCTTTGTTCTCTTGGGAGAATGTATGAATTTGGTTTAAGTGTTCCTCAAAATATAAAGGAAGCTATAAGATGGTATGAAGAAGCGGCTTCTTTAGGATATGAACCTGCTCAAGAAAAAATGGAGGACCTAAAAAAGAAATAACATATATTTTTATATAATTGATGCTACGCACTTCAACAAAATAAAGAAGCGTATTATACAAACTGGAGAGGAATACGGTTATGTCAAAGAGGTTTTTTCAACGCTTAGCATTCGGCGGCCTTGCTTTGTTATTATTGAGTTTAGCTGAAGTAAAGCAGGCTAAAACTATGGCAGAGGATGAAATTGAAGCTAAGAAAAGTGTACGGCAAAATCAAGCTGTAGCCAAAGATGAAAGTGCAGCTATAGAGTATCCTCTCAATAATTATAAAATGGGCCTTACAAAATTTGCTGTCGTTGGTGACTATGGGGGAATGCATAAGGAAAGTAAAATAGTTGCAAAGTTGGTTAAAAGCTGGGGTCCTGAATTTATAATTACGACTGGAGATAATAGTTTTCCATCGGAGGATATAGAAACTATAGATGAAAATGTAGGCCCTTTATATAGCGCATATATTTATCCTTATAAGGGAAAGTATGAGCAGGCCACGATACCTTATAATCGTTTTTTCCCTTGTTTAGGAGATAATGATTTTTACCCGGAAAATGCAGGTCCTATGTGTGACTATTTTAATTTTCCTACTGACAGACAATATTATGATTTTGTGAAAGGAGCAGTGCATTTTTTTGCCCTTTGTAGTGATGAGAAGTGCCCAAATGGAATAACACCAGAGTCCGAACAAATGCTGTGGTTAAAAAGAAAAGCTCAAGAATCTCAGTCACCATGGAAAATGGCCTATTTTCACCATCCAGTCTATTCTTCTGGAATATCGTTTGTAAATGATGACAACGAGCGTATATTCTCTACAAAAAACAGTGAGAGAAAGATTGATGCTCCCTTTTCTCAATGGGGAATTTCAGCTGTTTTAACTGGCCACCAGCATATATACGAAAGATTTAATATAGATGGAATTCCTCACATAATTAATGGATTAGGAGGTGGCCAGCTTGATGAATTGCATGAAGAATCTCCAGAAAGCCTTATAAGATTTTCCGGTGAGCATGGTGGGATGTTTGTGGAAGCGAGTGATAAAGAATTATCTTTTAAATTTATTACTATTTCTGGGAGAATTATAGATAAGTTCCTTCTTAAAAAATAATCTGTTAGCAACAATACTAAGCCTAATTCCAGAGGGGTCTGAAGCAAGGCAGTATCTATCTTTTGATATTGATCAAATTATAGATTTAAACGTTCAAGTGCCTTTTTAGCTTCAGGATGTTCCTGATTAGCGGCTAATCCGTACCATTTTTTCGCTTCTTTTATATCTTTTAATACGCCTACCCCAGATGCATACATAAATCCAAGATTAAATTGGTCAATAACGTTTCCTTGCATAGCAGCTTTTTTAAACCATTTTACTGCTTTTTCAAAGTCCACCGGAACCCCTTGGCCTCCATAATATATGATTCCAAGGTAATGTTGAGCATCTCCGTTTCCTTGATTAGCAGCTTTCTTAAACCATTTCACTGCTTTTTTATAATCTTGAGCGATACTTTTGCCTTTATAATAATTTACGCCTATTATATTTTGAGCTTTTGCACCTCCACCCTTTGCCTGTTTGAGAATTTCTACAGGGAGTCCCTCTTCATCAGGAAGCATGATAAATTCTTCTTGTTTTTTTGCAAAGGTTGATTGGGGAAAGCTCTGCTGAGGATTATTTGCATTTTGATACCATGAAGGGAGGTGCTCCGACTTTGGCATTGCAGGAGGGATAAAAAGAGAGCTTTGAAAAAGGTTAATAGATGGAAAGGTGGAACTCTCTTTTAGTGTGGTGGAGAGTAATTTCTTCTCTTCCTTTGCCTGTTCTTCTAATTGCTTTTTAAGTTCCTTTAACCCTCTTACAATATCTTTCACCTCCAAAACTTCCTTATTCTTAAAGTTAGTACGGATGACTTTTAAATAGGGATCATTATGATTAAGTTCAAAAATATACTCCAAAAGATCAATAACCTTTTCACAATATTTTTGATTCTCATAAAAAGGGTGAGAGGCAATCTCGCATAAGGTTGGAGGAAGAAGCTCTTTGATCTTCTCCCCACTTTCCATGAGAAGAGGTATAACAGAGTGTTCCTTTCCTCTGGCTTTTCGTTGAATCAGAACAAGCTCATCTTTTATCACTGATTCACCATCTCCATCATAGGTTTCTTTTAATTCCCTTGTTGCTACCAGGATAACTTTATTTGCTACGTCAATTTTTTCGACGAATTTACAAACCTTTGTTCCAGGTCGATTTCCCCACATGTCAAAATGCATATACAATCCAGCTTCATGACAATGCCCAACAATGCAGCGCATCAAGTCATGATACTCTTCATATGCTTGGGGGTTTATATGCTTTTTTTTCCATTTATAACTGAAGAATGTCTCGTAAAATTTGTCTGGCCTGTCTTTGAATTGTGGATGAAGATTTTTTAAGCATTTAAAACTCAAGAGCGCTGTTCGAAAAGGAATTTCATCTTCATGCTTAAGGTAGATTTTGGGTAAGGGAGTAAAGTTTGAGTCCAGGAAGGCTTTTATTTTTTCTTGTAACTTATTGGCACTTTCCTCATCTTCTACATTGTTAAGCGTCTCTCGAAGTACATCCCAACTTGCTGGGAATAAAATATCCTGTTTAGAATCATAAAAAAATTCCTCACCATAAGTTGGCTCGGTTTTATTTGTTGAAGTTGCACTTTTTTCAGGTTGGGCGTTAATGGAGTTGGCTTGAGATAAATCTGAAGCAGGCGCCCTTAAATCAGGTGAGACATGGTTATTTTTTGGATCGCAATAAGGGAAAACATTAGAGGTTTGAGTTTGCGAAAAATCATTTTTTTTCTGGGTTTGTTTTATTAAAGGCCTGGTTTTAGCTTCATCCTTGTCTTTTAGAAGATCTGAATCATGGTCCATCCCGCGCACTAGAGGAGCGTGCAAAGCGAAGAGAAGTGTTATTAATACATAGAAATATCTTATTTTTATTTGTGTCATATTGCCTTTCTAATTCTGTTTTCGAATGAAAGCAGAATTTAGAATAAGAGTCAAGTTCAGTTCATCTATTGGTTAAAGTCGAAAATAAATTGCATATAAGTGCCACTCTTAAGGTGAAATTTCTAATTCCTTAATTGAAATCTTATGCGGTCCAAGAAATTCTTTCAATTTTGATATTTGGGCATAGCCTTCCCATTCTTGCCTGAGGGCGTTCCATTTAAGGCCGAGGGATTTGAGGGAGGTTCTGATTTCATCGGTTGGTCTTGTTTCAAATTTTACGATGACGGGAGATCCCCGCTTTCGCGAGGACAAGCTTTTGGCTTTTTCTGCTGCGAAAGCAGCACCTCCTTTATAGGCCCAGGCTTCCATTTGTTTTTTGTCAGATTCTTTTTCTTTTAGAAATAGAAATGCTCCTAGAAGCGCGTTCGTGTCCCAATCTTCAAGATTTGCTTTTGCAGCAAGTCCTCCTATTTCGATTAATCTTCGCGTTCTTTTTTTCCGCTCTTGCGCATTAAGAGAAACTTCAAGTTGTTTGAGGCGGTTCTTTCTTTGTGCGAGCGCCTTTTTGCGTTTGTCGATGAGGTTTGTTTTTGTCATGAGCTACACCAAGGGGAAGAGCTGTTATTGTTTGTATTATACAGGAAATTATGAATTTTGCAAGTTTAAGTGATTTTCATTTTCTATTTTTTCGACGAAATCGTTATGTGTTTGCGAAGCAAAATTTTACACATACGCAATATGCGTTGTGAACAACGCTGCTTTCTGATATGATAATCTCTAAGTTGAATTTAAAAATAATAAATCAAAAATCATTATGGCTATCCAATTTGCAAGATGCGAATATGTCTCAAGGAGTTCCGGAGGTAATGCCTGCCGAAAGGCATCTTATAATCAAAGAGAAGTCGTTCGATGTGAAAGAACGGGCGAGGTCTTTTCCTTTAAGGACAGAGGTGGGAATGTTCATCACGAAATCCTCTTACCTCCTGGAGCAGATGCTCGGCTTAGCAATAGCTCTACCTTATGGAACGAAGCAGAAAAATGTGAGAGACGGAAAGACAGCCAGGTTGCAAAAGAGTTTGTCATTGCCCTTCCTGATGATCAACAGATGACCTTAGAAGATCGAATTGAGCTAGCTCGACAGTTTTCGAATATCTTTGTGGGCAAGGGCGTTGCCGTTCAATTGGACATTCATGAACCTCATGACGGGGAAGGCAACTGGCATGCCCATTTACTCGCAACCACGAGACGGTTTTCTGAGAGTGGACAATCTTTGAGTTCTGTGAAGGCGCGGGATTTAGATCCGGTTATCAAAAAGGGAACGGTTGTTGAAGCAGATGTATGGGGAGAAATCTGGAAAGACCTTCAGAATAGGTATTTTGAAGAAAAAGGCTATGACATTCGGGTTGATCCTATTGGGATTGTCGCTCAAGAGCACTTAGGGCCTGTGAGAATGCGTCATCATATGAATGATGCTCTCTTGAGATCCCAGATGCTTCAAAAGGCCAATGAAAAGCTTTCTCAAGATCCGACGAGTGTCTTGGAAGGCCTTACCCAAAACAAAGCCGTTTTTTCTGAAAAGGATGTAGAGATCTTTTTAAAGAAACATGTTCCCTTTAATGAGAGAGAGGGACTTGTGGAGAAGGTGATTGAAAGTAATGCTGTGCTGTCCTTGTATGATAAGGAAACAGGTAAAAAGACAGGTTATTTTACGACAAATGAGGTGAGGTCTGAGGAAGAGAAACTTTTACGTTTTGCGGATGGAATTGCCAAGAGAAACGTATCTGCCCTTCATCCGAAGTTTGTTGAAAAAGGGTTAGAGGAGAAGAATTTAAGTCCTGAACAAAGACAAGCTTATGATCACTGTGTAAGCTCAGAGGCTAACCTCTCTATTATCCAAGGACGGGCCGGTGTTGGTAAAAGCTATGTTTTAGATGCAATTAGAATCGCTCATGAAGCAAGCGGATATAGAGTCCTAGGATTGGCCCCCACCCATAAAGTGGCCATGGACTTAAAGGCGGATGGGTTTCAGGAGGCCAAGACCTGTCATGCTTTTTTGTTTGCCTTTAAGAATAATCGAGAAACATTAAATTCAAATACGCTTGTGGTGGTGGATGAAGCAGGGATGCTCGGAACGGAGCTTTCTGTTGAGCTTTTTCATGCGATTAAAACCAGTAACGCCAAACTTGTTCTTGTGGGGGATAATCGACAGCTGAGCTCAGTGCAACGGGGGGGGACTTTTGGCCTTTTAGCAGAGCGTTATGGCGCTGTAGAACTTTGCGAGGTCAGGCGGCAGACGATTGATTGGCAAAAGGCAGTTTCAGAGGACTTCTCTAAGGGAAATGTCAAAAACGCCATTCAGGGTCTTCAAGAAAATAAAGCCATTTCTTGGAATCCCACAAAAGAAGAATCTCTTTCAGAGCTTTTAAATGATTGGAGTAAGGAAAGTCTTATCAACCCCCAAGGCACGCGGTTAATTTTAGCCCAGAAAAACATCGATGTAGACGCTTTGAATCACGGCGCCCGAGATATTCTTCGTCAGCAGGGACGATTAGGAGATTTAGAAATAACATGTGCCACACAAAGGGGAAGAATGTCCTTTGCAGAGGGTGACCGGATTCACTTCACAAAAACGGATAAAGGCCAAGGGTTGATGAATGGGACCTTTGGAACCATCGAGAAAATTGATCCTGAAACAAAAAAACTCAGCATTCTACTCGACAACAAAGAAAAAAAAGAAGTTGATCCTCAAAGCTACGACGGTCTCCGCCATGGCTATGCCGCAACGGTATATAAGGCCCAAGGAGCGACCCTAGATCATGTCTATGTGCTGCACAGTAATACGACAACCCAATCAACAAGCTACGTGGCTCTGACTCGCCAAACGAGCTCCTTATCACTTTATGTCTCGAAAGAGGAAACGCCAACCGAGGGTCATTTGATTCAGCAAATGACCCGGCAAGATGGAAACGGGTCAAGCCTTCGTTTTGATACCTTAAAAGACATTAAAAAGCACCACCAAGAAAAAACCCTTACAACCCATATCAAGCAGGGTGCAGAGAAGGTCGTTACAAAAATAAAAGACGCATTTCATAAAAACGAAGATTTTTACAATTTTGAAAAGCCTAAACAACTTCCTCATCAAGAGGTTTCTCTTTCTACTTCCAAAGCTTCGGGCTCCCTCCCCGGCAAGAAAACCGCTGAACCCATTTCCGAAGAGCTAAAACGGACAATGCTGGGAGATGAATTCTATAACCGGATTTATAATTCAAAAGCGAATGCGCCAGAATCTCCGCCCGTCACGGAAGAATTAAAAAGAACAATGCTGGGAGAGGAGTTTTATGATAAAGCTCATGGCAGGGAAACCATACAAAACCAAATCAGCCCGGCTCTCCAAGCCGTATATGAAGACTGGAAGTATCCAGCCTTTGCCAGCAGTCATGCGACGGCTAGTTCTGTAAGAACTGCTTTTGAAAAGGGTTTGAAACTTTATGGAGAAGACAGGGCTATCGCTTACTGGGAAAGAAAAAAGGAAGAGCTTGTTCATCTCTATCAGCAAGACCTTACCAAAGTTGAAAAGGCGCTAAGCTCCTCCCACTTAAGTTATCTTACAGATCAATGGAAAGATCAGGCACGTGAGTTGGCAAAGCAAG
>Ga0299912_10001343_pt1 | contig 19855 bp, 20 predicted proteins | sample RVTome_2_FD_207667 | JGI IMG/M metagenome (GOLD analysis project Ga0299912, IMG submission 207667) | Soil microbial communities from uranium-contaminated site in the Upper Colorado River Basin, Wyoming, United States - RVT95D214 (version 2) ... | reverse complement strand
TGGGCTAGGCGTGTTGTACAACTGGAAAGAAGGAGTTTATGGTTGTGGAAATCAAGGGTTCTAAACAGCTATTTGAGGAAGTGATAGGGGGGGAGTTGTGTATATTGTGTGGTGCTTGTGCGGGCAGTTGCCCCTACCTGGTTCCTTATAAGGGTAGGATTGCGCTTCTGGATAATTGCACTCTGTTAGAGGGCCAGTGCTATCAGTATTGCCCGCGAACCTACATCGATATGGATGCGGTCAGTCAGAAGATCTTCGGGATGCGGCTGAATGAGGACGAGATAGGTGTGGTGAGAGATGTATTCCTGGCCAGGTCGGCGGACCCGGAGATTCGTGGGAAGGGGCAAGATGGGGGAACGGTAACCACGCTGTTATCGGTAGCACTGGCAGAGGGCCTTATCGATGGTGCTGTCGTGTCGAAGATGTCTGAGGATAAGACACCTAGCGGTTTCATAGCTAGGAATAAAGAGGAATTGCTTCAAAGTAGTGGCAATAGCTACGAACCCAGCCCGGTGCTAGAGGCCCTCAATCGCCTTCCCAAGGACAGCGATGAGAAGCTGGGGATAGTCGGCGTACCGTGTCAGGTAATGGCAGTGGCTAAAATGAAGACATACCCACCGCGTAATAGGGTGAACATAGACAATGTTAAGTTGGTGATCGGGCTATTCTGCGGTTGGTCGCTAGCCGATGGCTTCCATCGATTCCTACAGGAGAACCTCGACCTGTCGCAGGTGGTTAAGTTCGATATTCCCCATCACCCCGGCCACACTTTTGATGTGTATACTAAGTCTGGCGTCAAGTCCTTTGAGTTGGACGATATCCGAAAATTCATTAACCCCGCCTGTAGTTATTGCTGGGACATGACCTCTGAGTTCGCTGACATTTCAGTAGGTTCAGGTCGAACCGCGTTCAGGGGCTGGAACACGGTCATAGTGCGCACCGAGGCAGGTGCCGAACTGCTGGATATTGCTAAAAGGAAAGGGGCGTTGGAGACCCAGCCCATACCTGAGGAAAGTATAACCAACCTTAAGAGGGCATCCCTGAACAAGAAGAGGCGGGCTTTGGATAGCATCATAGAGAAGACGGGCGATAGAAACGATTTGCTTTACTTGGGAATATCCCGAAGCTTTGCAGACAAGCTATTAGGTTAACACTAATGGATTAAGGAGAGAACGATATGGCAGGTTTCGAGACAGATGCTCCCGGCACCACACAACTCCTGATGGGCAACGAGGCTATTGCTCGTGGGGCTCTAGAGGCGGGGATCGGGTTCGCTGCGGCTTACCCCGGCACCCCTTCATCGGAGATTTTGGGTAGCTTAGCGCCAGTCGCCGAGAAGATGGGGATGTATGCGGAGTGGTCCATCAATGAGATGGTAGCCATGGAAGCGGCGGCCGGCGCTGCCCTCTTTGGCATTCGAGCCTTGGCGGCAATGAAGCAGAATGGGACGCAGGTGGTCATCGATTTCCTGGGGAATCTCGTCATGAGAGGTCTAGGCGGTGGCGGATTGGTACTGGTGAGTTGCGATGACCCCAGTGCTCATTCCAGCAGTAACGAGCAGGACACGCGCCCGGTGGCTAAGTGGCTGGACATCCCGTTGCTGGAGCCAGGGGATTTCCAGGAAGCCAAGGATATGACCAAGTGGCTCTTCGATCTGGCAGAGGAGATAGATAACATCTGCATACTGCGCAGCGTGACACGCATTGCCCATGCCCGGGGCAATGTCAAGCTGGGCGAGCTGCCCAAGAGAGAACACCGAGTTAGCCAAAGACCGCCTGTATTTAGAGGTATGCCGCCGCACGCCGGTTTGCATCAAAAGCTAGCTAGGGCACAGGAGAAGTTCGAGTCATCACCTTTTAACTGCTATGTGGGGCCGGACAAGGCTGAGCTGCTGATCATAACTGGTGGTAGTTGCTGGCTACACTCTCAGGAAGCAGTAAAGGCATTAGGAGTAGAAGACCGGGTGGGCATCTTGAAGCTGGGCACGCTCTGGCCCCTGCCGGAGAAGTTTGTGGAAAGCCACCTCGGCAAGTCGGAGAAGGTTCTGGTGGTGGAGGAGATCGACCCCTTCATCGAGCAAAACGTGATGGAATTGGTGGCTAACCTGCCGCTCACTGGTCCGCATCCCACGTTTTACGGCAAGCGTTCGGGGCACATAAACGCCTATGGCGAGCTTAATCCCGATATGGTCATCAAGGCGATAGCTAGCATATTGGATGTTTCGTACGCACCTCGGGAGGCGGAGTACGCCAAGAAGGCCGATGAGGCTACAAGAGGCTACGTTCCGCCGCGAAGGACCGGTTTTTGCCCTGGTTGCCCGCATCGGGCTACCTTCTGGGCGATGAAAAATGCCCTCAGGCTAGACGGACGTGAAGGCTTTGTTACCGGCGATATTGGCTGCTACGCGATGGCCGGGGGGCCCACTGGCTTCTTCCAAACGAGGACGATATACTGCATGGGGGCTAGTGCCGGAATAGCCAATGGATTAGGGCAACTGTGGCGGTTTGGACTGGAGAAGCCTATACTTGCGGTGTGTGGCGACTCTACCTTCTTCCATGCCACCATTCCGGCTTTGATCAACGGCATTTGGAACGACTCCAATTTCACCCTGGTCGTCCTGGATAATAGCGCCACTGCCATGACAGGGTTCCAACCCCACCCCGGGACCGGAATGACCGCCATGGGCGAGCGAACGCATGTGATAAGCATAGAGGCAATATGCCGCTCATTGGGAGCGCGGGTGGAGATCTGCGACCCCTTTGACCTAAAGAACACTACGGCGAAGCTGGTGGAACTGGTGGCCGAGGGTGGTGGCGCTAAGGTAATCATAATGCGCCATGAGTGCGAGCTGGTGAGGGCAAGGCGAGAGATCCCGCCTTACCGGGTACATGTGGACCCCGAAATATGTGTGGGAGCAGCTTGTGGGTGTGACCGATTATGCACTAGAGTCTTCCTCTGCCCGGGGTTGATATGGGACGAGAAGGCGGGTAAGGCTAAGATAGACGAGGTCATATGCGCGGGATGTGGGGTGTGTGTGGACATATGTCCTCAAAGGGCAATCATAAAGGAGGCAGCATGACCACCAAGGCATTGATGAAAGATCCGCTTAACCTGATCATTACCGGCGTTGGTGGACAGGGAAATGTGTTGATATCGCAGCTAATCGGCAACGCTTTAGTGAGTCAGGGCTACCTAGTGACTATCGGAGAGACCTACGGAGCATCCCAGCGGGGTGGGGCAGTGATGAGCCATGTGCGAATCTCTAAGGTAACGCAGTGTAGCCCGTTGATCCCCGAGGCCCGTGCTGACGTCGTCGTGGGTATGGAGCCGGTGGAGACCATGCGGGTGCTGGCAGGGTTTGGCAACGCTGGCGTCATGACCATATTCAATCCTAGGCCGGTTTACACTATGGGCTCTGGTGGTGGTGCGGTGGAATACCCCGATCTGGATAAACTCATCGAGAGGATAAAGGAGCTATCGGCTAAGACCTGGATAGTAAGAGCCACGGAGGAAGCCCAAAAACTGGGCAGGCCCATCTTGGCCAACATGATTCTAATCGGCGGCATCATCGGCTCCGGCGTCCTGCCTTTGGACGTTAAGGCGATGGAACTCGAGATACAGGAGCGCTTCCCTAACGCGTTGGAGGCCAACATGATGGCCTTCAACAGGGGTATGGAGTTGGTTGGGCAATGAGCTGGCTCGGTCTTTATGAAAAGGGAACTCGCCGAACGGCGTATAGTCCACACCTGAATAATGAACTAGAACTGCCCTTCAACGTGGGGAATCCCCAAAAACGAGCCAGACGAAGGAGCTAAGCGGAGGGCGTAGCTGTGATAGGCGAGATGGTTTGCCTGGCTATGCCCTCCGCTGTCGTTCTCCTCACAGAGGAAGCACACTTTTCCGTATCCTGACCTAGTCGTCGGGTGCCCCTTGGGAGATCCACTGTTGTATCGAGTTTATCTGAGATTGTGATAGGGGCGGCTGGCCGAAGGGCATCTGAGCGCCGCTTCCTCCGACCTGCCCTTGGGTTCCCAAAAGCTTATTCAGTAGGTAGCTCTTATCCGGAGCGCCCGGTGCTACTCGTTGGAGTGGGCTCTCGGTGCTTTTCACGTTGACGAGGTTCTTGTATGCTGATCCCGATTCAAGGCCTAGCCCGCCGGGGGCTGCACCGCCCTGATGACAGATAGCACACTTTGCGGTGAAAATGGGTTGAACGTCCTTAGAGAAGTTGACGCCTGAGGTTGTGGGGGATATGGATGCGGTCGGCGAGCCTTGCGAGGTGCTGGCGGCCCCACAGCCAAGACATATCGCCAGTGTGCTCAGGACGAATAGCGTAAGGAGTAAGCCAGACAACGTTAGCCAACTTCGTGAAACCACGGTACCTCCTTGCCTGCCTCTGTTGGGCAGTTATACTTTTCATGGCGGCACATTAAGCCCGTTTGACCGGCTCCTTCGCCGCGTTCATACCGGCGACATAGCCAAAAGTTAGGGCGGGGCCGATTGTTGCTCCTCCCGCCATGTAGTAAGGCATGGGGGCAGCAATGCAGTTGCCCGCTCCGTAGAGGCCCGGGATGGGATTATCCTTGGTGTCCAGTATCTGAGCCAGTTCATTGATCTTGGGCCCGCCATTGGTGTCCAGCGTTCCCCCGCCAAGCAATATGCAGTAGTAGGGTCCCTGCGCGGTGAACGGGTACATTGTAATGTTGGGTTTATCGTTTGGTGGCCACTTTGTGCCCGTGGCGGGGATGGAGAATGTAGTCTTATGCCACTCCACGTCATAGGGGAAAGCGCCGCGATGGAAGTCATCATCCACACCAGCGTTAGCGAACTGATTGAAGCGGGTCAAGGTCGTCTGGAGGTTCTTTTCAAAGTTGTCGTCAAGCCTCCATTCGCCGAGCTTTGCGGCCAGTTGGGTTATCCGAGCCCGAATGTTCTGTCCCAGTTCCTGGAAGGTCTGCCCCGAAATCTCATGGGTGGCACTGGTACCCGGTGTCGGTATGGGGTAACCCCCGGGAGCAGATGCGTAGAGGTCACGCGTCCGCTGGTCGTAGATCATGAGCATCACCTGATTGGGGTATTCTTGCTGGATGGGGTCCCAATAGAAATGGATCTTGGTTCGGTCGTTGTAGGCTCGCTTTTCGTCAGTGACCCGCACTCCATATTTGTTCACCAGGATCATGCTATCACCGGCGGGTTGCCAGACATCGTTGGGTGTGCTGGGGGACTGCAATGCTGGTTCCAGAGGTATTTCAGCATTCCAAGCGCCTGTCATGTTGGATAGCTGGGCCCCGATAGCCTGAGCCATATAGACAAGGTCGCCCTCGTTAGTGATGACGGCGCAGCCGCCGTACGTCGGGCCCTTCTGGAACTGGATGATTAGCTCGGGGTTGTGGGTGAAGCCGCCGCTGCCGAAGATCACCGCCTTCTTGCCCTGAACGTTCAGCGTCTTCCCTGATGTGAGAGCCTGTACGCCGACCACTTCGTTTTTCTCGTTCAGCAAGATTTGCTGGACTCGGTGGCCAGTAAGAACTTGGATATTATGCGCCTTGATATAGGCGCTAAACTGGCTTATCAGTTCGGCGCCGAATCCAATACTGCCGTTGGCCGTCTTTGGGAACACCCCCCGGCCGCGAAGCACCTTGTTTTCGGGCACATGATCCAGGTAATCGGGCAGCGCGGGTGATTGCTGAGTGAACTGACAGGCGCCTATCTGCATGAAGAAATCGATGGCCTTGTAGCCGTTGTCGTAGAAAGCGGCCAGATTGTTGTATTCGTGTTTGGGCAACCCCAGTTGCGCATCGTTAGGATTGTAAAGCTGCGGGTAGTTCCCGCGGGCCATGAAACGCAGGCAGTCATCCTTATTGTCTTGAGTACCCTGGGCACGCAAGGCAAAATTGTTAGGAATCCAGGCCTCGCCACCGGACTTCAAGGTTGTCCCACCGATGGCCGTGGATTTCTCAAGCATGATGACGGCCGCGCCCTGATTGCTGGCGGTAGCGGCCGCCGCCGAAGCCGCTGCGCCGCTGCCAATCACTACTATGTCTGTTGTCATGTCCCACTTGACCGCCGCGCTCTTGGTGCAACTGGTCAGGAGCTCGGTCGCCCCTCCCATAGCAACCACTGCGCCCGCGCCTATGCCGGCTGCCTTGAGAAAGTCGCGCCGTGAAATCTGGCTTCGGGTCTTCTCTTCTGGGGTTTCCATCGTCCTTCTCCTTTCTTCAAAACGCCTCGTGTATGGTTCATCTACACATCCGGCGCCGGTCCGAGGCAATCGGGCCCAAGGCGGGTCTTCTCCCCGATTGGTCAGGTATGTGCCGCCACGCATCTCCTTCTATTGACAACTATCACCGATGGTTAGTGCCAATTGAAGAATTCTAGCAAGCCAGGAATTAAATAGTCATAAAATTTCCGGGAAAGTTGTGGAAAAAACGTAAAATTTTCGAGGTGGGGTCACAATCGTGACTCCGTTTGTCTCAGACTATGTGGATGAGTTAAGTTCCACTGAGGAGGCTCGGAGGCCGGGGCGATGCACCTTGGCTAACATGATATTGATCGGCGGCCTCATTGGCTCCGGCAATAGGCTGGCTGCGCTCTTCAGAGATGTAGCAGCGACCGACGTCTCGGCACTACGTTCGATGGCTCGAACCGTTCCCCCCAATCAGAGGGGTACTGTCACTCCGCCTTAAGGAAAGTGCTGGGATCGATGATGATCCCCTGCCCGCTCGGCAATATGACGACTTGGATCTTGTCCCCCAACTTCTGTACGGCCGCGAATTGAATGACCTCAGCCGTCAGGCTTTCAGCCAACAGTCGGTTGGCGTCAGCCTGCCCCTGTGCCCTTATCTTGATGCTCTCCGCCTCGCCCTTAGCCTCCTCTATTTTCTGTTGAGCCACGTTCCGTACTTGAACCACCCTCTCTTGTTCGCGTAGCGCGTCTTGGGTGGCGATCATCTTGGCCTCTATGGCTTGTTTGAACTCTGGCCGGAAGTCTACGTTGTCAATCAGGAAATCATGGACCGTTATCGAAAACTGCGCCAGATCTTCGGTGAGTTTGTCTTTCACTAGCAGCCGCAAATTCTCTCGATTGGGGGCCATCTCCACACTTTTATATCTTACCGTTGCCTCCTTGAAGTAGTTGTGCACTCTTGGCTCGATAAGACGTGTGAACCAGTCAGGCCCCACATCCCGATAGAGTGCCTGTATCGCCTCCGGACTGACGCTGTAATTTAGGGTGACACTGCTGAATATATCTTGGGTCTCTTGGGAGAAGGCCGTCAAATTCTCGAATTTGTACCGTTGTACCTGGATGCTCTCCACTCTAATACCCTGCCAAGGGAATACGAGCTGCAAGCCCGCCGATCTCTGCCCCACGATGTCCCCGAACTGGTACACAACACCAACATGCCCCGCTCCAATTTGATGAAAGCAAATGGCAGTCGTGATAACCAGCCAAACCAACACAACGCCGATACTGCCCATATACAACCATGCTCTCAGACTAGGCATTCTCCAAGCCACGATGAAACATAGCACTGCCACCAAAACCATCAATCCCGTCAGCATGAACCAACCCATTCTAAACCTCCTTCAATCGGTAATACTTGTGCGCTATCGGGCTCGTCGTTTGGGCTTATTCACCGCTAATTGTTCTCACGATCATCGCTGCTATTATATAGCACAAATGGGGCATTGGTGCATAGCATTTCCTGGCCCCGATGTCCCGACGAAGTCGGGATCCCGATGCGTCGGGGTAATCGGGGATGGGTGTTTTTGCTTCGCAGAGGCAGTGAAAACAGGCAGAGGTAGGATTCCGTTGCCTTTGGCTATGGTGACCGTATCTCAGCGGCTTTGAAGAATCAGTGTGCACCCGCCAAGGGCCGCAATTGCTCCCAGGCCAAACCGCACTCCACCGGCCGAAATGAGGCGGGACGCCCCTCCTGCGCCTTGGTTTGCGGAACGTATGAGGGCTGAAGCAGTGGGAAGAAAGGTGGGCGCAGCCAGAATGAGAAGACCAATTCCTACGATAATCAGCAGAACGCCTAGAAAGTAGCGCATAATCCTTTTCCCACTATCCCCCGATTTCTCCGAGTCCTCCGAGTCGCGACAACTACGGAGTCTCGACCTACGGAGTCGCGACATCGGGGTGAAGCAGTATAGTCACTCTAAAGTTATTAACGTAATGACTGGTGAAAATGTTACATCCCAGATATATTCCTGTTAGCGTAGCTATAGATCAAGGCCAATACTATGCTCATCCTTTGCTAGTAGCTCGGCCATGTGTATCACTTTGATATTGCAGTTCGGGCCTTTGCGCTTATCCAAGCCGCCCCTGATTTGAAGGATACAAGGAAGGCAGCTAGTAACCACAGTGTCAACCCCAGTGGCTTCTATGTTGTCGAGCTTGCGTTTGAGCACTGAATTCGATAGCTCGGGGTAATCCAGCACGATCTCGCCACCAAAACCGCAGCAAACCTCGGAATTGCCCAACTCCACCAGTTCAAAGCCTTCCCTTTCTAGAAGCTGTCTTGGTTCGCCGTAAATGCCCATGCCCCGTCGCAAATGGCAGGGGTCGTGGTAGGTGACCTTGATGTCCCGAGAAGGCTTACTCTCCGCCGCAGGGGTTAGCTGCAGGATTAGCTGCGAGAAATCGCGAATTTTGTCGGACAGGGCTTGCGCGCGCTTGCTCCACCCGGGCTCAGCCGCCAGTAAGCGTGGGTACTCATTCTTCAGCATCATGGCGCAGCCCGCGCAGACGGTAACAATGTAGTCAGGTTCCTCTTCTTCCAGAGCGGCAATGTTTAGCTTAGCTAGACTGATCATTGTCTCTACATCTCCGGAGAAGTGTGCTGGGGCACCACAACAGGCCTGTTCCAGGGGATAGTAAGGCTCAGCGCCGTATTCGCGCAATACACGCATAACATCTTCCCCGAGGTCGGGGTAGGCGTAATTGGCTATGCAACCGGCGTAGAAGGCCACCCTTGGGCGCGTTCCCTCTTTGGGCGCTGAGTAAGCCTTCATCCTGTCGGGCAAGGGGCTTTTTGCCAGGGCGGGAAGGCTGATGATTTCCGTCAGCGAGTTCAAGGGGTAGGGCAGCCGCCTTATCATGCCATCGTTGTCGACGAAAGGTCCTTGTAGATGTGAGGCGATTCTCATTAGCCTATCCATGCGCTTGGGCTGTTTCAACACGCTTCGCATTACTTTGCCCTTCGTTGATAAGCCTTCCTCGGCCACCGCCTTTGCCTTAAGCGCTGATACTAGGCGCGGTATGTCGATGCGGGCGGGACAGACTTCCCTACAAGCCAAACAGCCCATGCATAGGCTTGCGACATCTTTGCCTTCAGCCAGACCCTGGTGGAAAGCGGTCATGATAGCGCCAATGCCACCCTGATAAATATAGCCGTAGGTCTGTCCCGCCAGGGATCCGAAGACCGGGCAGACACCAAGGCAGGGGCCACATTTAATGCAATATAGCGCTTCTCTGAACTCAGGCGATTCCCTCATTTGCAGGCGGCCGTTATCTACCAAGACGATGTGAACCTCGGTGGGGCCTTGGCCGCCCAAGACTGCTCGCCCCGGAATGGCGGTGGACTGGCTGGGGCCGGTGATATAGGAGACGTACACCGTCGTTTTCATGCCCATGGTGCTTCTGCTCAGCAGTTTGAGTATGGCATTGGCGTCTTCAAAGCTGGAAACGAGCTTTTCATAGCCAACGACCGCCACGTAAATGGGGGGCAAGGTGGTGGTAATAACACCATTGCCCTCGTTGGTCACGATGACTATCGTTCCCGTTTCCGCGATAGCGATGTTGACCCCCGAAATGCCCATGTCTGCCTCGATATAGGCTCGCCTCAGTATCTGGCGGGCGGCATCCAGAAGCACCTGAGGGTTGGCCTCCAACTGCTCACCGGTGGCTTTGGAAAATAGCTCGGTCACCTGCCCCAGGGTCTTGTGTATGGCGGGCCCAGTTATGTGGGCGGGCTTTTCTTTGGCCAGTTGGATGATCCATTCTCCCACGTCGGTTTCGGTAACCTCGATGTCGGCATTTTCAAGGTACTCCCGTAGTTCGATCTCCTCGGTCAACATGGATTTCGACTTGACTATATGTTTTACGGCGCGCTCCTGGGCCAACTTCAGCACGTAGGCGTTGGCGTCCTCGGCGTCTTTGGCCTCATAAACCACGGCCCCAGATGCCGTTGCAGCCGCTTTGAACTGTTTTACTAGCTGGGGAAGGTTGGCGATGGATTCCTCTTTTACCCGACGAATCTCTTTGCTCAAAACATCGAAGTCGGGTATGACACGCCTTCTTCGAGGGGCGTTGAATCCACTGAGGGCACTCTGCAGATTCTCATCTGTCAACGCCTCATGCACCCGCTTGGCCATCGCTTTACTCACGCTACACCTCGTACTAAAAGATCAGGCTTTCGATTTCTCAGGATTTGCTTGCGGCAGTAATTACCAACACAATGTGTTCTTCCTCAGGCCCTTGGGCCCGGGCCCTGAAGGCTCCTCGTATGTCGCCGGTAGTGTTCTTGCCGGTGATGTGGGTGACATAGCTCGGCATTTTCCGTCCGGTCAGTTCCCGGCTAAGGGGTTTTAGTTTGGCAGTGGCATCATCTAGAGTGGGCACCAACTTCTCGCGGTCGATCAGGGTTACATGGATGCACGGCAAAAGGGCAACCAAGCGCTCGTTGCCTTCATTGCTCAGCGTCACCGATGTCCCGGTTTCCGCTATGGCGAGATCGGCTTCGGAAATCCCCATGTCTGCGTTGATATAGAGCGGCCTCAGGGCATCCCGGGCTGCATTTAGTAGAACTTGTGGTGTGGCTTCGAGCCTCTTGCCCGTTGCTTGTGAGATAAGCGCAGCTATCTGCTCGATACTCTTGTTTGTGGCTCGCCCTTCCTTTTCTCCCGCTAGCTGAGCAATCCATTCCTCTAGATCGGTTTCCACCACCTGGACGCCGGCAGCTTCAAGATGTGCCCTTAGACCTATCTCTTGCGACAAGGTGGATCGTGACTTGACTACATGCTGCACATTCTTCTCTTGTGCCAGTCTCAACACATAGTCCTTAGCATCTTGGGCATCTTTGGCTTCATAGACTACTGCCCCGGCCCCCGTATTGGTGGCTTCGGTTTTGAACTGCTCGATAAGCTCCGAGGTGGTCATCGCCATTTGCTCCCCCTAAACTCGAACTTCATGCGTGTCTTGCCGCCAACTTTTGAAACCATAGCTCCAATTGAGAATGCTCTTTCAATGTTACGATGTGGAGTGTATCTTTGTCAACGGAAAGGTTGACGCGGTAGAGGATGTAAAGTACCATTGAATAGACAAGGTTGCAGAGTAGGGGGACGAAATGGTCGAGTTTAAGACGGTGCGAGTGCCTCAGCTAGCCTGGTACGGAAATACCGAGTTGGAGCTCCAATTCCCCTCGGCATGGGATGTCGTAACTCTGAATATGAAAGGTCACGCTAGGTCGCCTCTTAATAGCAAGGAGTTGAAAGAGGCCTTTGCCAATCCCATCGGTAACAAGCGAATAGGCGAACTGGCGCGAGGGAAGAAGGAAGTAGCCATCCTTTTTGACGACATGAGCCGCCCGACGCGCATTGCCGAGTTGGTGCCCTACGTCTTGGATGAGCTGGCGTCCGCAGGCGTACCCGACGAAGGTATAAGGTTCATAGCGGCGGTCGGGGCGCATGGGGCGCTCACCCGCATCGACTTCGCCAAGAAGCTGGGCGAGGCGGTCCTGGAGCGGTTCCCCGTTTACAACCACAATCCCTATGAGAACTGCACTCCATTGGGGGAGACGAGCCGGGGGACGCCGGTCTCCATCAACAGCGAGGTCATGAGCTGCGACTTGAAGATCGGCATCGGCTGTATTGTCCCTCATCCCATCACCGGATTTGGCGGTGGTGGGAAGATCATATTGCCCGGCGTGGCCTCCGTAGATACCATCGTCGCTAACCATGGCGCTCTTATGCAGCGGGCCTTCGCCTCCGGCGAGCGCCCGGGCACAGGTTTGGGTACGTTCGAGGAAAACCTGGTTCGGCAGGACGTGGTGGAAGCGACCCGGCTGGCGGGACTTGACATAAAGATAGATGCGCTGGTGAACACCAAGGGGGAGACGACGGCCCTTTTCGTGGGCGATCCCGTCGCTGAGCAGATAGAGGGAGTGAAGCTGGCTCGGGAGGTCTACGCTACGGCGCGGCCGGCGGGCGTGGACATCGCGGTAGTCAATGCCTACTCGAAGGCCAGCGAGGCTAACCTGACTGTGCCTCTGGGGACGCAGGCGCTGGGCGAGGAGGGCGGCGATCTGGTGGTGATCGCCAATGCCCCCGAGGGTCAGGTGACCCACTATGTTTACCGTAGCTTCGGCAAGGAGGTAGGGGGCAGGTTGTGGCGACGGCGCACCTCAATGTCGCCAAAGGTAAAGAGGCTCATCATCTTTGCGCCCTATATGGATCGGACGGCAGCCGACTGGATGGCACCGCCGGAGTCTATTATCTGGGCCAAGACCTGGGTCGAGGTGCTGGAGGTACTCAGGGAAGCACACAGCGACAGTGCTAAAGTGGCCGTGATCCCGGACGCGACCATCCAGTACTTCCCGTAGGTTCAAAAGAGCTAATAGCGCTGCCATCACCAAATTGACTTCCGGCAGGGGTGACCTTATACTGTCTGCAAGTGACGGTTGCTGTATAATTACAGAGTACAGAGTCATCTTCCATGAATATGAACAATAATCGGGCCAAGGTGCTCGAAGAGATCAGGCGCATTCTGTGCCTCGATCAGAACTGCTCACCGGAGCATTTCCGTGCCGAAGGTATTGTGGTCACCGAGGCCCTTGAGGTTGAAGGAAGACGGCGCTTCCCTTTTCGTTCTCATTGCCTGTCAATCGCCACCATGGGGCAGGGAGTGGTGATCAGTTGTAGTGCACCAAGGCTTGAGTGGGTCAAAGCGAACCTAACACGGATGAAGCGCGATGAGGTCTTCTCATCGCCCACTATCTCGCTGTTGAACTCGATTTTGAAAGAACAGGGTCAGTCAATGGTCGGCCCTAATCTGAAATTTGCCTGTGACGAAAACAGTCTTCGGTCAGGCGAAAGACGTTCCGGCGTTGCGATTGAAGTCCTCGACGAAAAGAGGGTTCCAGACCTGTATGAATTGGCAGGATTCAACAATGCTCTGGGGTATCATACGCAGACCGAGCGTCCGGATGTGCTGGCCTGCGTTGCCCGCGTCAACGGTCAGATTGTCGGAATTGCGGGTGCAAGTGCTGACTGCGCCACGATGTGGCAGGTTGGAGTTGATGTCGTAGATTCTTATCGAGGTCGTGGAATCGGCAGGGTCCTCGTCGGGGAGCTTACGAGAGCAGTGCTAGGCGTGGGGCGCATTCCATACTACTCAGCGGCTCTGTCTAATGTTCCATCTCTTGCTTTGGCAGTGAGCGTTGGGTACTGGCCAGCATGGACTGAGATGTATGCAATATGAACGGGAAGAGAACCCATCGTTGCAGGCGACGCAGCCGCGCCTGAACGAAAACGTTAGGCCGCTAACCAGTCCCAAAAGGAAAACTCGAAAATGAAGGTGGTTTTACCAGAAAAGAGTTCCCAACACGCACATGAAATTGAGGAAGCGATTGTTTTTCTCGTAACTCGTATGCTGGTATCGGGGCACAATCCAAAGCCGGTCATTTTGCATAGTATCCGCACGGGAATGTATCTATATGATTTCAACTACGAGCCCGATATTGTCAAAGCCGCTATCTTACATGACATCATAGAGGACTCAGATACATCCCTCGTTGAGATTACAGAACGGTTCGGGGAAAAGGTAGCTCAACTTGTTGAGGCAAACACCTTTGACTACACCGTTGGTGATAGAGCTGCTCAGGGCGAAGAGTGTTTACAACGATGCTTGAAGTGCGGAAGAGATGCTCTCATTGTCAAAGCAGCGGATAAGTTAGAAAATAGCTTTTACGTGGTGGATCCGGTCTCTGCCAGGGATTGGTCCGAATTCTGGGTTGCTGAGATGCGGCATATGCTTGATGTCTCACGGTCCCTCATTGGAAATGAGCCAATATGGCGGGAGCTCGACCAGCAGTGCCAAAAGCTAGAGACCGCGCTCAAGCAAATATGGGTCGAACCCTGACCGTTATGTGGAAGGTGATGTGGAAGAAGAATGAACCAGACGCAGCCTTTCATTCCAGGGCTTGAACTCAGCGAGTTGTTCTACCGAGAAGCCGTATGGCCGATTCTATCGAGTTGCGGGTACGCCAGCCTTGCGCACTCGGCTGGCTTACTGGATTCGGGCTCCGAAGTGTTCGGTTTCGACACGCCAATGTCAACAGATCACCACTGGGGCCCCAGAGTGCTGATCTTTCTTCAAGCAGATGATCACGCTCAGCTTTCGAACGAGCTTCGCAAACTGTTGAGCCACGAGCTTCCTTTTGAATTCAAGGGATATCCCACCAATTTCGGCCCACCCGATGATATTGGGGTCCAATTGCTCCAAAGAGTTCAAGTGAGACCAATCAACCACAGGGTAGAGTTTTTCACCATTGCTTCATTCTTCCGCAAATGGCTGAACGGTTACGATCCAACTACTGGCGAGCCATCGGCTGAACAATGGGGAAGCTTCCCTCAGCAAGCACTTTTTGCGATTCGAAAGGGCAGTCTCTTCAGGGATGATCTCGGTATTGAGAAGGTTAGAGAAAGCCTTTCGTTCTATCCGAAGTGGCTCTGGCTGGAGAAGCTGGCACAGGAATGGTCGGCAATAGGTGAAGAGGAGGCCTTTGTCGGGCGATGCGGCGATCTGGGTGACGAACTGGGATCTCGTTTGATAGCGTGTCGGATTGTAGATCACCTCATGCGCATCGTCTTCTTGCTCGAGAAAGAATACTTTCCGTATAGCAAGTGGTTCGGCACCGCGTTCTCGAAGTTAACACCAGCCCCAACTCTCACACCACTTCTTCAGGGCGTAATCAGAGCAGACAAATGGAAAGAAAGAGAGCATTTCCTCTCCAAGATCTACATTGAGGTAATGGAACTGCAATACACTGTAGACGAAATCCTTAAAATCGAACCCAAGGTCTCGAACTTCTATGACCGACCCTTCTTAGTTCCGCATGCTGAAGAAATTGCCCAAGTGATTAGGCAGAGACAGAAGGGGCCCACATAACAAGGCACTCGCTGGACGGGGATTCCGCTGCTTTTTATCCCCGGCGGTGATGCCTGAAGCGACCACACAGTACTTCGCCTAGTTTGAAAAGAGCGGTGGCCATGCCTCTAATAGCGCCGGTATCACGGAATTGACTTGCGGCACGGGTCGCCTTATACTGTTTTCAAATGATTGTTGCTGTATTTGACTTCCTTTGGAGGTATTATGCAGCAAAATTGCAGTATAGTTGCAAGTTGGGTGGGCTGCACCGATGACAAGTCCAAATTAGTCATAGTGGATAAATTGCGTACTTTGGTGAAATCATGAATCTTAGTCAAATCTTCTCCCACTGGAAGCAAATTCGCGCTGGTTTGTTATCCACCATCGACAAGTTCAACGATATCGACCTGAGCTATACCCCCTTCAAAAACTCCTGGCCTGTAGGTCAGATTATGCTCCATATCGCTGACGCCGAAGATGGATGGTTTCGATATACTGTCACACGAGAACTTGAAAAGTGGCCTGAACAGTACTGCATCGAGAATTATCCAACCAAAGATGATATAAAATCAGCCTTAGCAGCCGTCCATTCACGGACCGAGCATTACTTAGAATCATTGAATGATACTGACACGGCTCAACTGGTTGTAGTGCCTTGGGGCGAAAGCATTCCCTTGTTATGGATTATTTGGCATGTCGTAGAACACGAAATCCACCATCGCGGTGAATTATCATTGATCCTTGGTCTATTAGGCCGAGAAGGGCTCGATGTTTAATCAGGTATGGAACAAGACGCCCACCCAACAAAGCGTGCAGCCGACCGCCTTCGGCGCGGGCGGGCGTGCGCCAAATCCCTGCAAGCGTCATGGTTTGCAGAGGAGTCACCCGCTATAACCGGCGGCGGCTTACGCAAACCGTTGGGCCCACGCAGACCACAGCATGCGGTTTTCCGCAGAGAGTTCAGGCAGACCAATGCACAAAGACCAGACATACATGGCACAGGCGAGGGCGGCAGAGACGGTTCTGAGAGAGCTATCTCCTGAGTCGCACCTGATCGTGACTGGGCAGATCGGTTGCGGCAAGACCACATTGGCAAGGAAGATCAGTATCCGTCTGGGCCTGGTGCACCTACCGATTGATGACTATCATGGCGATGCTGACCCGGAGTCTTCCGCTTCGCGGGCGGCCAGTTCTATCGATGGCGGTTGGGTGGCTGAAGCCAATGTTTGGCAGATCCCGGATGCTATCTGGGAATCTGCGGATCTTGCAGTCTTTCTCGACTATCCGAACATCGTCCACTATCTTCGGATCATCCGTCGCTGCTTTCAGACATGCGTGGCACAGCCAACTTGGGCGGATATACGCCGTACGGTCGGCCGCGAGTGGCACCACATGAAGATCATATACTTGTATGCCAACAAGAACCGTGAGGGTTGGCATGAGCGTGGTGGGATCACAAACCATGCGCCGCCCGTGATCCGATGCGCTTCGCCACGTGCGGCAAACAGACTGCTTGCTTGCATGGGCACAACAAGACAATGCAGCGGACGAGCTAACGCCCGCCGCTGATTTCTGACGTTGGGCCGCGCGCGACGTGAGGATAAAGGAGTTCTATGGCTGATGAAATATACGATATGAGCCAAGGCTGGAACAGCTTAGCCGCGGAAATGATGTATATCTGTATGCAGGGTGGTCCACCTGCAAATGAATTAGCTTTCTATGAACGTCGAATACGGGCAAATGGTGGTGCTGCGCTTGACCAGGCATGTGGAACTGGACGGCATATATTTCCATTGCTTGTACATGGGCTTGAAGTGCATGGTGCTGATATCTCGGCCGACGCCTTGCGCTTTGCCGGGCGAGAGGCCGAGGCCCAGAAGGTTAATCCTGTGCTGTACCACCAACGGATGGAAGAATGTGAGATCCCACACCGATATGGGACAATCTACGTAGCGAATTGCACCTTTCAGATCATTAGCGAACGCCAACAGGCGTCTTCGACACTGAAACGGTTCAGGCATCATTTGACGCCTGGCGGGCAGTTGTTACTAGAACTAGCTGTGCCTCCAGAAGTCACACGAGGGCCAAGCATCCATGATGTTGAACATCCGATACGCTGGGAGCCAGAGCGACGACGGGGGGAAGAAGGGGAAATTATTACCACGTTATGGTCGGAATCTGTGGATCTCTTTGAGCAGACACTTTTGTCAAAGCGACGCTATGATCTTTACGTTGACGGACAATTCGTTCGGTCAGAGGTGCATGCCCATTCCATGCGTTGGTACTTTCATTACGAAATTCTGATGATGCTCGAGCAAGTAGGGTATGAAGACCTCGTGACCTATGGGGATTACACCGATAGCCCCGCAACAAAGGACAGTCAGACAGTCGTGTATGGAGGGCGTCGTCCACTCAACTCATGAGTTTGAGGACAAACGCGGCCCAACCCACGCTGTAGCCGATTTGGCCTACTGGGGCCCAAAATCGGTTTTTGGCTTTGCTGTGAAGTTGTTGGGATGACAACTGGGTGGTCACTCAGCCGGCCAAACGGCTCACGCTGGTCGTTAGCCGCGCCATTGCAGTCAGGACAACCGTTTTTCCAAGGAGGAGGCCAACGTATGCTCAGTCAACATCAGCTTCGAGAGACACTCATAATCGTACTTGATCATAGTATGCCTGCTTGTGCTCAGATAGAATACCGTCTGGTGGGTACTGGAGCTGCATTGCTACAAGACGTACCACTGCCAACAGCCGATGTCGATATTCTGGTGAAAGAGCGAGAAAGTGTCGACGCCTTTGGCTCAGCCTTGGCGTCTTTCAAGTGTCTTTTTTCGCCCGCTTGGATACCAGAAGGTAGACAATACTATGCAAATTACGAGGTCAACGGAGTTGTAGTAGGTATCAGCACAGTAGAGGTAGAGACAGAATCAGATGGCATTGAATGCTTGGGACGCGGTCCATGGGAACATTATGTCCTCGTTTCGTGTGGGCCATATACCATACCAGCAGTAGCACTTGAACTTCGCTTGGTCTCTGAGTTGTTACGCAATCGCCCTGATAGATACACACCTCTGATACAGCATATGCAGGTGAATGGATGCGATATCGAACTTGTGCGTCGGGGGATAGAGGCCCGCAGCCTGTCGCAGACTTTGCAGGAGAAAGTGCTTGGTCAACTCAAGGGAGCATCCGTTGGCTGAGTCGACTGATCCAAAGTGGGAGGCGCGGCTAACAACCACATGCACCCGGCCGCCGCTGTGCGGCGCCGCTGATGCGGAGCGTTGGGCTGACTTAATATTCAATCGGGAATTTAGGAATCGAACTTGGGGGTACAACAAAATGATAGAGATAGTGAATTATAACAGGCACGCATGGGATAGGGAGGTTGAAAAGGGGAGTGTTTGGACACTGCCCGTTGACCCGTCTGTGATAGCTCGTGCTCGAAAAGGAGACTGGACGATCGTCTTAACGCCGACCAAACCTGTGCCGCAGGATTGGTTTCCTCCTTTGGCGGGGAAGAAGGTGCTTTGTTTAGCATGTGGAGGCGGACAACAAGGGCCAATTTTAGCTGCGACCGGGGCTGAAGTGACAGTGTTGGATAATTCACCCAAGCAGCTTGAGAGAGACCGAATGGTTGCTCAAAGAGAAAAGCTCAGTCTACGGACTGAATTGGGCGACATGCGCGATCTGGGCAGATTTTCCAGTGAATATTTTGATGTGGTCATAGTCGCAGGGACATGTTTTGTTGACGATATTACTGTGGTGTGGAAAGAAGTCTCTCGGATATTGAAACGGTCTGGCATTTTGATAGCTGGCTGTGGAAACCCTATCGAATACATCTTCGATTTGAAAGCCTGGAATACAGGGCAATTAGTTGTTAGGCACAAGATACCCTATTCAGATGTGGTTGATCTTTCTGAAGAAGAGCGTAATGAATTGATTGTTGCGAAAGATGAGCCGCTATGTGTGGGACATTCTTTGTACGATCTCATTCAGGGGCAGATAGAAGTAGGGCTATCAATCGTTGGTTTTTATGAAGATAAAGGCGGCGGTCCCTTGGATGAGTATATTGATACTAGTTTTGTAACAAAGGCGGTCAAGCTTTAGGCATGGTCAGCCCAACCAGCGCGTGGAGCCGATTTGGCCTACTGGGGCCCAAAGACGAAGTTGGTGGTAGTCCTGGGGGTGGTGGTAGCACGACGGTGATTTCACTCACCCGGCCAAACGGCTCACGCGGGTCGTTAGCCGCTCAAAATCCATTATGGAAAAAGCAATGAGGTTAGATTTTCAACAGGTAGCAGACTGTCTTGAGAGTCAAACTGAGCCGGAACCTTTCTCCGGTGTGGTTTACTTGACGAAAGACAATGAGGTTCTGTTCGAAAAAGAAAATGGTTTTGCCATCAGGTCAGAGTCCATACCTAACAAGGTCAATACTAGATTTCAGATGGCATCAGGGTGTAAGGTTTTCACCAGTGTGGCTATCTGCCAGTTGGTAGAACATGGGGAACTGAAATTTGACGCGCTGCTCAGCGACTGCATTGATGTAACATTTCCAAACTATGCGCCAGAGATTACCACACATCACCTATTGACGCATAGCTCAGGGATTACTTCCTATTTCGAAGAAGACGTCAATCCTGATTATGAAACATTATGGCAGAACCATCCGATGTACAAGGTGAGAAGACCAAGGGATTTCCTGCC
>Ga0299912_10001342_pt1 | contig 19868 bp, 21 predicted proteins | sample RVTome_2_FD_207667 | JGI IMG/M metagenome (GOLD analysis project Ga0299912, IMG submission 207667) | Soil microbial communities from uranium-contaminated site in the Upper Colorado River Basin, Wyoming, United States - RVT95D214 (version 2) ... | reverse complement strand
CCATCGCCAAGCTGGCGCATCTGTTCCAGGAACAGGACTATTCCGTGATGCTGGTGGCCGGCGACACTTTCCGCGCTGCGGCCATCGGCCAGCTTGCCGTCTGGGCGGAACGCCTTTCCGTTCCCGTCGTTCGCGGCCCGGAAGGCGGCGATCCGGCCAGCATCGTGTTCGACGGCGTGAAAGCCGCCACCGATCAAGGTATAGACGTGCTGATCGTCGATACGGCCGGAAGACTGCAGAACAAGCGCGAGCTGATGGACGAACTCGCCAAGATCTGCCGCGTCCTCGGCCGGCTCAATCCCGAAGCGCCGCATGACGTCGTGCTGGTGCTCGACGCGACAAACGGGCAGAATGCCTTGCAGCAGATCGAAATCTTCAAGGAAGTGGCGGGAGTGACGGGCCTTATCATGACCAAGCTGGACGGAACCGCGCGCGGCGGTGTGCTGGTGGCCGCCGCCGAGCAATATGGCCTTCCGATCCACGCCATCGGCGTCGGCGAAAAAATCGACGACCTGCGGCCGTTCGACCCCGATCTCGTCGCCCGCGTGATTGCGGGAGTGGCCTGATGAACAGCGCAGCCGAACCCCGCAAGAAACCGGGCTGGATCAACCTGCTCGTGGATTATGGCCCGGTGCTGGTCTTCTTCGTGTCGTACAAACTGCTGCGTCCGGCGGATAGCAGCAATACGATCAGCGAAGTCATGGCCGTTACCCAGAGCACCGTCGTCTTCATCATCGCCACGGTTGTGGCGCTTGTCGTATCAAAATGGAAGCTGGGCAAGGTTTCGCCGATGCTCTGGCTCACCACCGTCCTCGTCATCGGCTTCGGCACGCTGACGGTCATCAGCCAGGACGAGTTCTGGATCCGGCACAAGCCGACGGCGGTCTATCTGTTGTTCGCCATCGTGCTGTTCGCCGGCTGGCTGCGCGGCAAGCCGACGCTGCGCTATCTTCTCGAAAGCGCCTTCGATGGTCTTTCCGACGAAGGCTGGAAAAAGCTCAACCGCAACTGGGCCTTCTTTTTCGTGGTTCTGGCAGGGCTGAACGAAGTCTTCGCCTATGAAGCCTGGTTCACTTTCGAACAATGGCTGAAAGCCAAGCTGCTGGTGTTCCTGCCGCTCTCCTTCCTGTTCACCTTCGCGCATATGCCGATGCTGCTGCGTCATGGCCTTGGGCAGGAAGGCAAGGAGGAAGCACTGACCCACCCTCCGCACGAATGAGTGCAAAAACGTGTGAAAGGGTGTGACAATCAAACGCAATAACGCAATAAAAGCTGAAGGCTGCTGCGGCTGCTGAAAGATTGTTCGCGATCGCTCCGTTCCGGTGGAGCCATAATTCGATAGGGGGAAAGTATGGCTAAGTTTTTCGGGAATTTGCACCTGGTCCTGCTGACGGGCCTAGTGCTTGCCATCGTCGTGATGATGGCCTTCACAGAAACCGCCGCGGTGGATGTCAATTCCATCTTCCGCTGGCTTCACGTGTTCTTCGGCGTGCTGTGGATCGGTCTGCTCTATTACCTGAATTTCGTTCAGGTGCCGACCATGCCCGCAATCCCGGCGGAGTTGAAGAAGGGCGTGACGGGCTATATCGCCCCCAAAGTCCTGTTCTTCTTCCGCTATGCGGCGCTGCTCACGGTGATCACCGGCCTCGTCATTGCCTATGTCAGCGGCTACGCGCACCAAGCGCTGAGCCTCTCGGGTGAAGGTAATGTCAACCTGATCGGCGTCGGCATGTGGATGGCGCTTATCATGGCCTTCAACGTCTGGTTCATCATCTGGCCGGCGCAGAAGAAGATCCTCGGCCTGGTTGAAGCCAGCGACGAGGAAAAGGCCAAGGCGACCCCGCGCGCGCTGATCGCAAGCCGCACCAACACGCTGCTTTCGCTGCCCATGCTCTATTGCATGGTGAGCGCCAACCTCGGCTGACGCTGAAAACCGTTGCCTGCCTGCGGGCAGGCCATCTGCAAGGGCGGGGTTCCGACGGGGAACTCCGCCCTTGTCTTATACCAGATCCCGATGATCTCGACCCATAAGCCCCTCCCCTTCAGGGGAGGGGTTGGGGTGGGGTCTATCGTCTTTACGCTGCGCTTTGGGGAGGGTCCCCACCCCCGGCCCCTCCCCTGAAGAGGAGGGGAGAAGAGTCGCGCTCACCGGGGTGTGGTATGATACTAAAGTGCCGGGATGCTGACGCATCAGCCCTTGGAACGCTCAAGCGCCGCACGGGCTTGACCAAGGTTCGATGAGTCGTGCTCATCGAGTATTGGTATCAACCCTCTCGCCATGATGGGATCGATGGCGGGGCAGGCTTTGCCGTCAGAAACCTCGCGACAGCTTCAGATCTCCAGCTGGCTCCCCAGTTCGACCACGCGATTGGTCGGCAGCCGGAAGAATTCCATGGCGCTCGCCGCGTTGCGCAGCATCCAGGCAAACAGCTTTTCCCGCCAGAGCGCCATACCGGGCTTGGCAGAAGGCAGCAGCGTCTGGCGCGAGAGGAAGAAGCTGGTCTTCATCATCTCGAAAGGCTCCCCGCACATGGTGAAGCCCTTCAACGCCTGGGGCACATCGGTTTCCTCAAGGAAGCCATAGCGCAGCGTCAGGCGATAGAAGCCATTGCCCAGATTGATCACGCCATAGCGTTCCGCCGCATCCACATGCGGCACGTCCTGAATATCCACGGTCAGGATCACGACGCGTTCATGCAGCACCTTGTTGTGCTTGATATTGTGCAGCAGCGCGGAGGGCACGCCGTTATTGGTCGATGCCATGAACACCGCCGTTCCGGGCACGCGCACGGCGCTGGAATGTGCGCTTTTGGCGAAGACCTCGATAGGAATCGTGCCTTCCGCCATGTTCTGCCGCATCAGGGCCCTGCCCCGCGACCAGGTGGTGAGCAGCGTGAAGATTGTCAGGCCCATCAACAGCGGCACCCAGCCGCCATCGGGTATCTTGGTCAGGTTCGCGGCAAGATAGGCCGTATCCAGCAGAATGAAGAGCAGCAGCAGCGGAATGGCCGCCCAGGGCTTCCACTTCCAGAGCTGGGTCAGAACCACGCCCAGCAGGATCGCATCGATCAGCATCGCACCGGTGACCGCGATGCCATAGGCCGCCGTGAGATTCGACGAATGCTGGAACATCAGCACCAGCAGGATCACCGCGACCATAAGTCCGGAATTGATCACCGGGATATAGATCTGTCCGGCCTGCAGGCTGGTATGCTTGATGGTCATGCGCGGCATGAAACCCAGCTGGATCGCCTGCTGCGTCACGGAAAAAGCCCCTGAAATCACTGCCTGCGAAGCGATGACCGCCGCCATGCTGGCAATCAGCAGCAACGGCCACTGGAACCATTCCGGCGCCAGCAGGTAAAAGGGGCTTTCCAGTGCCCGCGGATCGCGCAGCAGCAGCGACGCCTGGCCCAGATAGTTCAGGACCAGCGCGGGCAGGACGACGAACAGCCAGGATACCCGGATGGGATTGCGGCCAAAATGCCCCATATCGGCATAAAGCGCTTCCGCGCCCGTCACGGCCAGAACCGCCGACCCCATCGCCAGGAAACCGCGGAACGGATCGGCAATGAACATGGCCACGGCATGATGCGGACTCAGCGCCTGGAGAACGCTGGGCGCCGCCGCGATGCTCAACACGCCCAGCACGGCAATCACCGCGAAATAGAGCAGTGTGATCGGGCCGAAATAGGTCGCGACTTTCGCCGTACCCCGGCTCTGGATCATGAACAGGAAAACCAGGATGCCCACAACGAGCGGCACGACGGCTGCCTCCATCCTCGGCTCATAGATGGCAAGGCCTTCGATCGCGCCCATGACGGATACCGCAGGCGTGATCATGCTGTCGCCATAGAACAACGAGGTCGCGAACACGCCAAGCAGCACGATGCCGCCGGTCCAGTTCCGGTTGACCACATTCTTGTTGATCAGGGCGAGCAAGGCCAGACTGCCGCCTTCGCCCTTGTTGTCCGCCCGCATCAGCACCGTGACATATTTCACCGTCACGATGATCATCATCGACCAGAACATCAGGCTGACGATGCCAAAGACGTGCAAATGGTCCAGCGGCAGGCGGTGATGCCCCGCGAAAGTATCGCGCATCGCGTAAAGCGGGCTGGTGCCGATGTCTCCGAAGACAACGCCGATCGCGCCGACCGCCAGCTTCAGCGGGCTGCCGTGATGGTGGCCATGACCGAATTCCGGAGGCAGGCTATCACCCCCCGTCCCGCCAGACGTGGCCTGATTGTCGCCGGCATTATCCAGCACCGATTCACTCATCCTTGCACCCCGTCATCGGCTGGACTGGTGATGCAACCACCTTCGCAGCCGCGATAAGGCGTGGCGCTTAGCAGCATGGGCCAGACGGAGCAACGCCGCTATTTTTCCTGTAAAGCCTGTTCTTGCGCGGCGATCAACGCGTCCAGTCTGCCCAGCCGCATTTCCAGATCGGCGCGCCAAGGGGCATCTGGCGGCGATCGCTCGAGCAGATTCGCCCACAAGGCTCTCCCTTCCGCCAGACGGCCGGACTGGGCCAGCGCCAGCCCAAGGAAAAACGGCGACCCAGGATTGTCCGGCCCCGCCTGTGCCGCATGCTGGTAGGCGAAAAGCGCCGCGGGCGTCAGCATGCCATCCGCATGGGAAACCAGCGCATTGGCCATGGCCAGCCAGGCATCGGCGTTCTTCGGATCCTTCTCCACGGCGCCTAGCAGGATGCTGGCCGCATCGGCATATTGCCCATTGCGCGCCAGCGCGTCGCCGATCAGCACCAGATCGTTGCCCGGCAGCGAAGCCTGCCCGCCAAGCGACTGGCGTGCCTTGACCATGGCGGCCGAATCGTCCCCGCTGATCGCCTGTTGCGGCGGCTTGGGCGCACCGGGCAGGCCGGAGCTGGCCTGCAGGCCGTAACCGGCAAGGCCAAGCAGCAATGCGGCCCCGATCGCTTCCCAGCCCTTGCGCGGCGCCTTCAGCAGGAAAGCCAGCGCGCTGAACGCCAGAACAGCCAGCAGGAAGGCCAGAACCCAGTTCATGACCTGCCCTTCCCGCCCAGGCGCCGCCCGAGCAGCAGTACCGCCAGCACCAGCAACAGCAGCGGCACGGCGAAAAGCGGCCAGGTGAGCGCCGTCACGCGCGGGGAATAGCTGACGTAATCGCCATAGCGTTCCACCAGCCATGCCCGGATCTTTTCCGGGTCTTCGCCCGCCGCGATCCTCTGGCGAACCTGACTGCGCATGTCGCCGGCCATGGGCGCATCCGAATCGGCGATCGACTGACTCTGGCACTTGAGGCAGCGCAGCGTTTCCATCAGCTCCTGCGCTTGCGCCTCAAGCTTCGGATCGTCGAGCTGGCGATAGGCATAAGGTGCAGGCGGCAGCGAATCCTGCGCGGCCAGAGGCGCGGCCCAAAACGCCAGCACAAGCAGAAGGTATCGCTTCACCGCTTTGCCTCCTTCAGCTTTTCGAGGATCAGCGGCACCTGATCCGGCCTGATCTCTCCGATATGCTGATAGCGGATCACACCCTTGCCATCGATCACGAAAGTCTCCGGCACGCCCGATGAACCGATCCCCAGTTGCACCGCGCTGAGGTCGTCGGCGCCGATCCGGGCAAAGGGGTTGCCATTGCGGGCCAGAAAGGCGGCAACATCTTCCTGCCTGTCGCGGATGGCGATGCCGTTGATCTCCACACCGGCGGCCCTGAGCTGTTCCAGTTGCGGGGCTTCCACCGCGCAGGGAATGCACCAGCTGGCAAAGATATTGAGCAGGCGCGGCTTGCCCGCGCCCGTTCCCGCCCTGAAATCGCGGCTGGAAAGGCCCGGTCTGTCGGGCACGGCGGCGCGCAATTCGAATGCGGGCAAAGGCTTGCCGATCATGGCGCTGGCCACTTCCCGGCCGGCCGGACGGAACAGGCCGAACAGCACCAGCACGACAAAGCCGCCGAACAGCGCCAGCGGCAGCCACAGCGTCCAGCCGCGCGGCCTGGGCGATGGCGCGTTCACCGGCCTTGCTCCATGCGGCGGTCGGCGATCTTGCCACGCGCGATATGGCGCCGCAGATCGCTCGCGACGCGGCCCAGCAGGGCCAGAAAACCGCCGAGTGCGATCAGCAGGCCACCAAACCAGATCAGCGTGACAAAGGGCTTCCACCATAGGCGAAGCTGCCAGCGGCCGTCCTCGGCCTGATCGCCGATCACCGCGTAGAGTTGCCCGTTCCAGCGCGTCAGCAGCGACGATTCGCTGGTCTGCTGCGGCGGTGCCCAGAAGCTGCGCGCCTGCGGATGGATTTCAACCGGAGCCCCACCGCGATAGCTGGCCGCCATATTCGCCTGCAGCGCCGTCCAGTTCGGGCCGGCCACGGGCTCTATCCCGCCCAGCGTAACGCGCCAGGGGCCGACTTCGCTGGTTTCGCCAATGCGGACGGCGACCAGCCTTTCGACCGAAAAGGCGCTTTCGCTCGCCATGCCGAACAGCGCAACGGCAACGCCCAGATGCGCGGCAACCATACCCCAGACCGCCAACGGCACCCTTGCGAGATTGCGCCCCTTCAGCGGCAGCACGCTGGCAACCGCAAGCCCGCCCGCCAGCGCGAGGCCGATGAAAGGCAGGATATGCAGCTGCGCCCGGATCGCCAGCCCGGCGGCACTCAGCACCACCAATGCGGCAGGCACGGCCATGCTCCAGCGGATGCGGGCCAGGCTGTCCCGCCGCCAGCGCAGCAGCGGGCCGACGGCCAGCACCAGCAGCATGGGCACAGCGAAAATCGCGCTCACCGGATTGAAATAGGGCGGGCCGACGGAAACCTTCGCGCCCATGACCTCCGCCAGCAGCGGATAAAGCGTGCCGAACAACACGATGCCCAGGATCGCGGACAGCATGACATTGTTGAACACCAGCGCGCCTTCGCGGCTGACAACGGAGAAACGCTCACCCTCGGTCACGGTCGCCGCGCGCAGGCCGAACAGCGTCAGCGCGCCGCCGATATTGATAGCGAGCAGCGCCAGGATGAAAGTGCCGCGTTCGGGATCGACAGCGAAAGCATGGACGCTGGTCAGGATGCCCGATCGCACCAGGAACGTACCGACCATCGACATGGAAAAGGCGACCACCCCCAGCATCACCGTCCAGGCCCTCAGCGCGTTGCGCGCGGCCAGCACGCTGACCGAATGCAGCAGGGCGGTTGCCGCCAGCCAGGGCATCAGCGAAGCGTTCTCCACCGGGTCCCAGAACCACCACCCGCCCCAGCCAAGCTCGTAATAGGCCCAATAGGAACCCGCGGTGATGCCGATGGTCAGGAAAATCCACGCCCCCAGCACCCATGGCCGCATGGCCCGGGCAAAGGCCGGGCCGACTTCGCGCGTGACCAGTGCCCCGATCGCAAAGCTGAAAGCCACCGACAGGCCAACATAGCCGAGGTAGAGCGTCGGCGGATGGAAGGCGAGGCCGATGTCCTGCAGCAGCGGATTGAGCCCCTGCCCTTCCGGCGCGGGCGGGTTCAGCCGTTCGAAGGGATTGGAGGAAATCAGCAGGAAGGCATAGAAACCCAGGCTGACGAAAGCCTGCCCCGCCAGCGTCGCCAGCATGGTCTGCTCTGGCAAGCGCCTTTCTACCAGCGCGACGAAGCCGCCAGCCAGCCCCATCACAGTGACCCACAGCAGCATGGAACCTTCATGGTTCCCCCAGGCACCCGACAGCTTGTAGATCAAGGGCTTGGCTGAATGGGAGTTCATCGCCACCAGTTTCACGGAAAGATCGGTCTGGCAGAACAGCACGATCAGAGCGGCGAAGGCGATCAAGGCCAGTACACCCTGCACCACCGCCACCGGGCGCACGATGCCGGCCAGATCCTTGCCCCGCGCCGTCAGCGCCAGTGATCCCGCGACAAGCTGCAGCCCTGCCAGAGCGGCCGCCAGCCACAGCGCGGCAAGACCGAATTCGGCGATCATTGCGTCTCTTCCAGAACCTTCCGCTTCTGGTGTTCGTTCATGTCCCTCAGTTCGCGCGGGACATAATTCTCGTCATGCTTGGCCAGCAGGTTGTCGGCCATGAAAGTGCCATCCGCGCCCAGCTTGCCTTCGGCCACCACGCCGGACCCTTCCTTGAACAGGGAAGGCACGATTCCCTTGAACCGCACCGGCACGCGCGCCTGCCCGTCGCCAACGACAAAGCTGATCGTCACGCCATCGCCCTCGGTCTTGAGGGAACCCTGTTCCACCATGCCGCCCAGCCGCACCGCCCGGTCAGGCTCGGGGCGATCGGCAAGGATTTCCTTCGGCACATAGAAATAGCTGGCCTGGTTGCGCAGCGCCCAGGCCGCGAGCAGGCCCGCGCCGATCAGCGCCGCAAGGGCAATCGTCAACAGCACCAGCCGCTGGTGCTTGGGCTTGATCGCGCTCATTTGCCTCTTGCCCCGCCCTGCCTGACGCCGCCCTGCCTCACCTTGTCCCGCCGGGCCTCGGCGCGGCGCATGGCAAGCCAGCTCCAGCCGATCATCAAGGCGGTGCCGCCCACGCCGATGGCATAAGCCGCATAAACGAAAATCCAGGGATCGATCGCTTCGCGCATCAGGCTTCGGCCTCCACGTCCGAAGCCGCCATCGCCTTGCGCCGTAGCCGTGCCTCTGCCTGCATATCCGCCAGGATCGCGCGCATCCGGGCCAGCACCACGCCGCCGAGAATCAGAGAGAAGCCCAGCGTCGCCACCAGCAGCGGCACCAGGAAATCGGGCGCCATGGCCGATTTGCCCATGGTGATGCTGGGCGGCTGGTGCAGGCTGTTCCACCACAGCACCGAATAATGGATGATCGGGATGTTGACCGCGCCAACCAGTCCGAAGATCGCTGTCACGCGCCAGCCGCCCACATCGTCATTCTCGCTCGCCTGAGCCAGCGCGATATAGCCGAAATAGAGGAACAGCAGCACCAGCATGCTGGTCAGCCGGCCATCCCACACCCACCAGGTGCCCCATGCGGGCCGCCCCCAGAGCGAGCCTGTCACCAGGCAGGCCGCCGTATAGAAAGCACCCGGCGCAGCCGCAGCGCGCGCCGCGATGGCGGCCAGCGGGTGACGCCAGACCAACTCAGCCAGACTGGCAGCGGCGATCGCCATCCAGCCCGCCATGCCAAGCCAGGCCGCAGGCACATGGATATAGAGGATACGCACGGTCTCACCCTGCAGGCTCTCCGCAGGCGCGAAAAACAGCCCCCAGCCAAGCGCCACCGCTGTAATTACGGTGCCGCCCAGCAGCAAGAGAGGCGTCAGCCAGCGTGCGAGCCGCAGGAAACGGGCAGGATTGGCAAAGCCATGCATGACGCGCGCGTTTGGCAGGCTGCGAGCCTAGGGGCAAGCCCGAGATCGCACAAACCGGACGAAAATCACCGGCCGATCAGCTTTTGCGCCATGGCGTCGGCAACCTGATCGGGAGAACGGCCGCTTTCGCCAGATTCGCGCCAGATTTGCGTCAGCCGCTCCGGAATTTCACACAGCTTGGCCTGCACTTGATCGATGCCGCAGCGCTCTCCCGATTGGCGCGCCAGATATTCGAGCGCCACCGCGATGATACCGCCGCCGTTGATCACGTAGTCCGGCGCATAGAGGATGCCGCGCGCCACCAGAGCCGGGCCGTGTTCCGGCCGGGCAAGCTGGTTGTTGGCCCCGCCCGCGACAATCGGCGCCTTGAGCCGCGCGATCCCGGCATCGTCCAGAATCGCTCCCAGCGCATTGGGGCTGAACACATCGCAAGCCACATCCATCACCACTTCGGCGGGAACGGCCTCGGCGCCCAGCTCCGCGGCCAGCGCGGCGGCACGGCTTGCGTCGATATCGGCCAGAGTGAGGCGCGCGCCATCACGCGCCAGCAGGCGGGCCACGCCGCCGCCGACACTGCCCGTACCCTGAATGGCGACATGCACGCCTTCCACGCTGTCACGGCCCAGCTTGTACGCCACGGCCGCCTTGATCCCATAATAAATGCCCATGGCCGTAAACGGTCCGGGGTCACCGCCGGCCTCTTCGGGATCGGTGGCGGGCAAGCCGGTGACATGCCGCGTCCTTGCCGCAAGCGTGACCATGTCGGCCTCGCTCATGCCGACATCCTCGGCCGTCACATAACGGCCACCCAGCGCCTCTATGGCATCGCCGAAGGCGGCCAGCATTTCCGGTGTCTTGGTATGGGTGGCATCGGCCAGAATCACCGCCTTGCCGCCACCCATCGGCAGGCCGGCCATCGCGTTCTTGTAGCTCATCCCGCGTGAAAGCCGCAGCGCATCGCGCATGGCCATGGCGGGATCGGAATAATGCCAGAAGCGCGTGCCGCCCGCGCCGGGGCCAAGATGCGTGGAATGCAATGCGAAGATGGCGGTCAGTCCGCTCTTGCGATCATGCACCAGTTCGACGCATTCGTGATCGTCGAAATCGGGCTCTGTCCAGAAAGCCGGCACCTGATGCTCCGGGAATGCAGGGAAAGATGGGGCGACCGAGGGGGTTCGAACCCCCGACCTCCGGTACCACAAACCGGCGCTCTAACCAACTGAGCTACGGTCGCCACACTTATAACGCCTCTACCGCAAAGCAGACTGTCAGGCAAAGCCACTGCTACCCGCAGGCAGCGGTCGGCGCGGGAGGGCGCTCTTGCACAGGCAAGGCGGATTGGGAAGCAAAATCTTGGCCTGCACTATCCATAGGCGATTTTCTTTGCCGGTTTCAGGCGTTATCCAGCCGCCATGCCTGCTCCCGGTGAATCTTCGGCGCAACAGCTGCTGTCCTTCCCCGGCATGCAGCGCGTACCCACGCCAAAACTGGAACTGTTCATCCTCCGGGATTTTCTGAACGAAGATCAATGCGCCGCGCTGATTGAACGAATCGAGGCGAAACGCCGCCCTTCGACCATCGCCGATACCAATGGCGACGCCCTTTTCCGTACCAGCGAAACCTGCGACCTCGATTCCGGCGATCCCGTTGTTGCCGCGCTGGATGCAAGACTTGCGGAGCTTTCCGGCATTGCTCCGGCCCATGGCGAAAACCTGCAAGGCCAGCGCTATGAAACGGGCCAGCAATTCAAGGCGCATACCGACTATTTCGAACCCGGCGGCCCGGACTACGATCGCTATTGCTCGGTTGCGGGACAGCGCAGCTGGACTTTCATGATCTACCTGAACACCGTGCCTGCCGGCGGCGCGACCCGTTTCAAGGTGATCGACAAGACCGTGCAGCCCGAACGCGGCAAGCTGCTGGCGTGGAACAATCGCCGGCCGGACGGCAGCCCCAACCCGGCAACGCTGCATCATGCGATGAAAGTGCGCCAGGGGCTGAAATATGTGATCACCCGCTGGTATCGGGAGCGCCCATGGGGCTGAAATCAAAACGCCAAACTTGCGAATTCGAAACCGAAAATTAACGGAATCCTCGCGACTATCCGTATTGCGGAGACAATACCGCAATCGGGCCGCAATCGGGGATTTAGCAATGACTTCAGAAAGCAGCCGCTACGTTGTCATGCCGAAAGAAACGATCCCCGAAAGGCGCCGGGTGCCCAGGCATTCCGCCTCGATCGCAGCCAGGCTCCGCTCCTCGTATGGAGATGAAACCGAAATCCAGCTTGCCGATGTTTCGATCCACGGATGCAGCGTCAGGACAGAGGTGAACTGGCTCCGCTCCGGCTCCTTCGTTTCGATCAAGCTGGAAGAGGATCCCTTGCTGCAGGGAATCGTGCGCTGGGTGCGCAATGGCGCGGCGGGCGTGGAATTCATCCACCCGTTTTCCGCCGACCATGTCGAATGGCACGCGCTGACAGGCACCTGTCTCGAAGCCTGAATATGCGGGGTGAATCAGGCAGTTGTCGCTGACTCCGAGCCACTTCCGCTCAGCCTGAGCTTGTCGAAGGCCACGCGATTCCTTGCCGTTGAGCGCGTGCTTCGACAAGCTCAGCACGAGCGGAAGTTGTTTGAACACGTCCGCCATCAGTCGCAAGCGATACAATCGCCAAACAGAAAGGGCGGCACGAGGCCGCCCATATCCGCTTTCCGTTTCGCGGAAAAATCAGCCCTTCTTGAGGGTGAGCCCACCGAAACGCTTGTTGAACTGGGCAACTCGGCCGCCTTCGTTCAGCAGGCGCTGGCCGCCGCCGGTCCATGCCGGGTGCGAGGTGGGATCGATTTCCAGAACCAGCGTATCGCCTTCCTTGCCCCAGGTGGAGCGGGTTTCGAAGACGGTGCCATTGGTCATCTGCACCTTGATCGTGTGATAATCGGGATGGATATCGGCCTTCATCGTCTTGTCTTTCGCTGCGGCCGGTTCCGACCGGCCTCTATGGAAAGCGGGGCGCATAGCGGCGATGCCGCCCAAAATCAAGCTCCCGGGGAAATCAAGCTCCCGGCGGATCGGCGATCATCGCGGTGAACTGTACTTCGCAGGTCACCTTGCCTTCGACCGAGGCCTTGCCCCAGAATTTGCAGACCCGCGCCCGCTTCTGGACAAAGCCGGCCCGGAGATCGAGCAGCACGCCAGGTTCCACCGGATTGCGGAACTTCGCTTCTTCGATCGCCATGAAATAGACCAGCTTGCCGGAGCCTGAAAGCTCCAGGCTTTCGACCGCCAGGATTCCCGCCGCCTGCGCCAGCGCCTCGATCTGGAGAACGCCGGGCATGATCGGCCGGCCGGGGAAATGGCCCTGGAAAAAGGCTTCGTTGAAGCTGACCGCCTTGATGGCGTGAATTTCCTCATCCGGCTTCAGCGACACCACCCGATCGACCAGCAGCATCGGATAACGATGCGGCAAGGCAGCAAGGATCTTCGCGGTGTCATAGGCGGCGACAGAGTTTTCCGCGCCGCCTTTCGTCTCGTCACTCATGGCTGCCCCCGTTCCGACGGCTCAGCGGCCCTGCGGCTTCTGGCCGCTGGCAGGCGCCTGGCCTTCCTGAGCGGCACGGGCTTCGCGAACCTCACGCGGTTCCCAACCCTGCGGCGGAACCAGCTGCGCCGAAGGCAGCAGCGTGTTCAGTTCGGTCAGGATCGCCTGGTTGAGGTTATAGGCATTGTCGTTGACGGCAAGGATCGCTTGCGGGCCAAGCAGCAGCGAAACCTTGTTCTTGGCCATGGCGTTCTTCACCGCCTGATCGACCTTCTCTTCGAGCTGCTCCTGCACATAGGCTTCCGAGAGAGCGACCGGCTGGAGCAGCCTCTGCAATTCCTGTTGGCCGGACTGCTGGATCTGCTGGATCGCCTGCGCCTGCTGCTGCAGCGAAGCGGTGTTGGGATTGGGAGCTTCCCGATCCTTGTTGAACTTGTCGACCAGCGGCTTGATCTGCGCCTGAAGCTGGCTGCGACGGTTTTCCGCCGCATCGTACTGCGCCTTGTACGTCACCGGACGCTGCTGCTGCGCAGTGCGATAGGCGTTGGAATTTGCGATCACGGCATCAAGATTGGCGATCGCAATTCCCGCCACGACCGTGGAGCCAGACTTGCTGTCGGCGGCAAGCGCGGGATGGATGGCGGCGCCAAGCAGAAGGCTGGCGGCCATTGCGGACTTGAGGATCAGTTTCATCAGAATTGGGTTCCCACGTTGAAAGTGAAGGCCTTGGTATCGTCCCCGTCATATTTCAGGAGGACCCTGGAGAAATCGATACGGAACGGCCCGAAAGGCGAATTCCAGTTCACGCCGATGCCAATCGCCACGCGCGGCTTCCAGGTGTTGCCGACGAAATATTCGACGGCACCTAAGGTAAGCTGAGTATTGTTCGGTGTCGTCAAACACGCCGGCGGGCTTGGGTTAACCGGATTCACGACCGTCGAAGTTTTCGTCGCCGTACACGTGCCACCAATTACGCTTGCTTCGTCAATCTGCTGATAGAGCGGTGGGATATTCGGATTGCTTATGGGGTTGGTGACTCCCCACACAGCACCCGCATCAACGAAAATAGATGGCCTCAAGCCAAGTTCCCGCGCACCGGAACCCAAAGGAATCTCCAATTCCGCTCGGGCCTGATAGTAGTATTTACCGCCGAGCGCATCGTCGGTCCATTTACTGCGGTCTGTCGACAGGATTGCCGGGCCGCTGGGGTTGTCGGGATCCTCAATGTAGGGCTTGCGCAGAACCCGAGGTCCGATGCCGCGGATGTCGAAACCGCGCATCTGCGGTTCACCGAGATAGAAGCGGTCCGTCAGCCGGACATCGTCGACGAAAGGATCGTGGTTGTTTTCAAGCGGTTTGATGAGGCCACCTTCGCCTGAAATCGAGAAGATAAATCCAGCGCCAACCGGCCAGTATTTGGCCGCATTGGCCCGGAACCTGGTATATTTGACCGAACCGCCAAGACCTGAGAAATCGACGCTGACCGATGCGAGGTTCCCCCGCGTGGGCCGCATGCGGTTGTCCAGCGCATCATAGATCAGCGACAGGCCGAGAATCGAACTGGTACGCTTGCCGATAGCCTCGCACAGATAGCGACCCGCCAAAAGAGGTTCGCAAGTACGAACCCCATCGCCATCGAAATCGGCAAAGAACGTGTTATTGTCGAGCGAGATGTCGTCGTAATTCAGCGTATAACGCGCCACCGCCGTCATATATTCGGTCAGCGGCAAGCCGGCACGAAGCTGGAAGCCGGTGGTCGACTGCTGATAGGTCGTGTTGCGGTCGTTGTTGAAATAGTTGAAGCTGTCATAATCGCGGCGATAGATGTCGATCCCCGCCGAGATATTGCGATCGAACAGGTAAGGCTCGGTGAAGCTTGCCTGCACGCTCTTGGTATATTTGGAATAGCTGCCCGACAGGCCTACCGTCTGGCCGCGCCCGCGGAAATTGTGCTGCTGCACCGATGCCTGGAAGATGAAGCTTTCAAGGCTTGAGAAACCGGCCGAAAGCTGGAGTTCGCCGGTCGGCTTTTCCTCGACATTGGCTTCCAGCACGATGCGGTCCGGCGAGCTGCCCGGCTTCTGTTCGATTTCGAACTTTTCCTGGAAGTAGCCCAGCGACTTGATCCGGTCGGTCGAACGCTTGACTTGCAGCGAATTGAAGGCATCGCCTTCGGCCAGACGGAATTCGCGCCGGATGACCTTGTCCTGCGTCAGCGAATTGCCGTTGACGTCGATCTTCTCGACATAGACGCGCGGCGCTTCGGCGATGACGAAGGTGATGCCCATCGTCAGATCGTCCTTGCTGCGGTCATATTCCGGCCGCACGTCCGCGAAGGCATAGCCATAAGTGCCTGCGGTTTCGTTCAGCCGCTCGATAGTGTCTTCGACCTGCTTGGCGTTGTACCAGTCACCCGCTTTCATCGGCAGCCGCGAAGTCAGCGTTGCGCCATCGAAATCGCGCAGCTGGCTTTCCACCTTCACATCGCCGAACTTGTAGCGGTCGCCTTCCTCGACGACATAAGTGATGATGAAGTCCTTCTTGTCCGGCGTCAGTTCCGCGACAGCGGAAACCACGCGGAAGTCGGCATAGCCCTCGGTCAGATAGAACTGGCGCAGCTTCTGCTGGTCGAAGGCCATGCGGTCCGGGTCATAGCTCGTGCTGGAGCTGAACAGCCGGAAGATGCGCGACTGCTTGGTGACCATTTCGCTACGCAAATCGCCATCGGAAAACTTTTCGTTGCCGATGATGTTGATCTTGCGAACCTTGGACTTATCGCCCTCGGCGATCTCGAAAACGATGTCGACGCGGTTCTGTTCCAGCATCACCATCTTGGGTTCGACGGTGGCGGCAAACCGGCCCTTGCGCTTGTAAAGCTCGATGATGCGGGCAACGTCGGCACGCACTTTGGAACGCGTGAAGATCTGGCGCGGAGCGATCTTGATTTCCGGCAGGATCTTGTCTTCCTTGATGGACTTGTTGCCTTCAAGGATGATGCGGTTGATGACCGGGTTTTCCTGCACTTCCAGCACCACATGTCCGGCATCGTTACGGATCTGGGCCTTGGCGAGCAGCTCGGTGGCGTAAAGATCCTTCAGCGCCTCGTCCGCCGCCGCATTGGTATAGGGCTGGCCGACACGCAGCTTGATGTAGGAAAGGATCGTCTGCGGCTCGAGCCGCTGGTTGCCGACGACATCCAGCGAAAGGATCGTGGTGCCTGCCTGCGCGGGCTGGGCCGCAGCCTCAGCCGACGGCCCAGTGGCGTCCTGCGCAAGCGCAGCGCCGGGCAATCCCGACAGGATCGTGGTTCCCAGAAGCACCGCGGCCAACCCTATCTGGCCCAGTTCCGGCCCCATCTGGCCCAGTTCCGGTTTGCGGCGTGTGTGAATGCTGCGAACCCCGTTCAATCCCATCATCGGCCCTATCATCTGCTAGGCAATCCCGTATTGGCCAGCCGGCAGCAGCAACCATCCCCTGCCCGGCCGGCTATAAATCCCTTTGCGGACAATCGCCGCCTCTGCCCGATGGTGACCGGCCAATCAAGCAGTCGATCCCGCGGCAATTCCGATCCCTGCGAGTTCTCCACGGCTAACCGCCGAAAACCGGCAGAGAAGCCAGATCGTTGATCGTGACGAACAGCATCAGCGCCAGCACCAGGGCCAGCCCGGTGCGCAACGCCCATTCCTGACTGCGAATATCCAACGGCCTCCGCCGCACCGCTTCCGCTGCGTAAAAAGCCAGGTGCCCGCCGTCGAGGCCAGGGATTGGCAGGAGGTTGATGAATGCCAAGTTAATCGAAATCAGCGCTGCAAATCCAACGAACTGCGGCCAGCCAAGGCTGAATTGTTCGCCTGAATACTTGGCGATCTTGATGGGGCCGCCCAGTTCCCGCACGGAACGTTCGCCGGCAAAGATCTGGCCAATCCCCGTGACCATCATGCGCATGACGCCGATGCTCTGTTCGGCCCCCAGCGCAACCGCGGCGACAGGTCCGACCGGCTCAAGCTCCACCTTGCCCGCGCTGATGCCCAGGCGGCCGATGCGCGATTCATTGCCGAATTCGTCGCGTTCGATGTCCAGCCCGATGCGGACGGGCACTTTCAGCACGCGACCGTCGCGTTCGACGGCAATCGTCACCAGCTTGCCGGCATAGGGCACAACATGTTCGGGGATTTCGGTAAAGCTGGAGATCCTGTTGCCATCCAACGCGACGATGCGGTCGCCGATTTCCAGCCCCGCCGCCTGCGCCGCCGAATTCTCCGAAAAGCCGGCGATTTCAGAGGAAGCGACAATCTTTCCGTAAGCAAGGTTGAACGCGGCGAAAATGGCGACCGCGAACAGCAGATTGGTGAGCGGCCCGGCCAGCACGATCAGGCCGCGCTGCCACAGCTGCTTGCCGTGGAAGGTCTGCGCCCGCTCCGCATCGTTCATCCCGGCCATGGCGGCATCGGGCATGGAAACCGCGTTCCAGTCCCCCGCGAACTGCACATAGCCCCCCAGCGGCAGGGCCGAAAGCTTCCAGCGGGTGCCGTGCCGGTCGGTCCAGCCGGCCAGTTCCTTGCCGAAACCGACGGAAAAGGCATCCACCTTCACGCCGAACAGCCGGCCCACCAGGTAATGGCCAAGCTCATGCACCATCACCAGCGGGCCCAGCACCAGCAGGAAAGCGAAAAGGGTGACCAGCAGAGAGGGGGATTCGATCAATTCAGGCGAGCTCCAGCAGGGACCGCGCCTTTATGCGCGTTTCGGCATCCACGGCAATGACGTCTGCCAGCGAAGCCGGCGCACGGGGCGTATAACAGGACAGCACATCCTCGACCATTGCCGCAATGCTTGTGAACCCGATCTGACCGGCCAGAAAAGCCTCCACCGCCACTTCGTTCGCGGCGTTGAGCACGGCCGGCATCGCCCCGCCCGCCTCTGCCGCCTGCCGCGCGAGCCGCGTCGCGGGAAAACGCGTTTCATCCGGCGCGCGGAACGTCAGCTCGCCGATGGCCGCCAGATCGAGCGGCGCGCAGGGCGTATCCATGCGGCGCGGCCAGGCCAGCGCCGATGCGATCGGCACGCGCATGTCGGAAGGGCCGAGTTGGGCCAGCGTCGAACCGTCTCGGTATTCGACCATGGAATGCACGATGGATTGCGGGTGGATGATGATCCGCAACGCATCCAGGCTCACCGGGAACAGGTGATGTGCCTCGATCAGTTCCAACCCCTTGTTCATCATGGTGGCGGAATCGACGCTGATCTTGGCACCCATGCTCCAGTTGGGGTGCCTGACCGCCTGTTCGGGCGTGGCATGGACGAGCTGTTCGGCCGTCCAGTCGCGAAACGGTCCGCCGCTTGCCGTCAGCGTGATCGAACGGACATTGGCAAGGTCGTTCCCGGCCAGGCACTGGAAAATGGCGTTATGCTCGGAATCGACGGGCAGCAGCGTCGCGCCGTGCCTGCCGACGGCAGCCGTCATCACCTCGCCGGCCGAAACCAGTGCTTCCTTGTTGGCAAGGCCGATCGTGCCGCCCTGCTCGATCGCCGCCATGGTCGGCGCCAGTCCGGCGCAGCCGACGATGGCGGCCATGGTGATGTCGACCGGCCGGGCCGCGGCTGCGACCAGCGCCCCCGCCCCGCCTGCCGCTTCGATACCGGTACCCGCCAGTAATTCGCGCAGTTCCGGGAGGCGTACTTCATCGGCGATGACGGCCACTTCGGCGGAGAATTCGCGGGCCAGCCTGGCCAGTTCCACTGCGTTGCCATTGGCCGTGAGCGCGACGACGCGCCACTTGCCCGGCTCGCGCCGGATCAGGTCCAGCGTGGAAGCGCCGATGGAGCCTGTGGCGCCGAGGATGGAGATGGTGCGCATGGGTCAGGAAATACCCTGAAAACCGGCAAAGACCAGCGAGAGAATGCCAAGAACGAACAGCATGGCCAGCAAACCGTCCACCCGATCGAACAATCCGCCATGCCCGGGAATGAGCTTGCCCGAATCCTTCACGCCGGCGCGGCGCTTCATCCAGCTTTCGAAAAAGTCGCCGGTTTGTGCGACAATCGCGGCAAGCACGCCTAGCCCCACGACATATGCCGGCGTTCCTATGACACCTGTCTGCTTTTCTGCCAGGTACAGCACAAGGGCAGCCCCGGCAGCGCCGCCTGCAAGTCCCGCCCATGTCTTGGACGGGCTGATCGCAGGCGCTATCTTCGGCCCGCCAAAGGTCCTGCCCGAAAAATAGGCGCCGATGTCGATGGCCATGACGGTCAGCAGAACCACCAGCACAAGTTCTGCTCCATGCCCGGTCATGCGCATCAGGATCAGCACGGCAGACGCTGCCGCCACATAGGCGATACCGGCGGCATTCCACAGCCCGCGCCTGACAGGCGACGGCTCGAACCCGGCAACCAGCCCGCGCCATTCCCACAGCACGCCCAGCGCCACCAGAGCCACGAAGGCCATCCACACCAGACTGCCCAGCCACAACGCCGTTCCGGCCACCGCGACCATGACGACCGCCGATGCTGTCCGCACGCCGAGATCGGATTTCTTGGGGGCTCCTGTACTCATGCGCGCACGCTATACCCTCTCTCGTCATCCTGAACTTGTTTCAGGATCCATGGCGCCTGCAGGCGCGGCTTCCTCGCGGGAGAGCCGACTTCACCGTTGCGCTTCCAACTAAGCGGCAACGCGTGAGGCCCGATGGATCCTGAAACAAGTTCAGGATGACGGGGTTGGATAATGAGGCTCGCGACACGCGCCGTCATTCCGCCCTCACCGCCCGCCATAGCGGCGCTCCCTGCGCGTGAATTCGGCCAGTGCTTCCTCCAGATGCTCGGGCTTGAAGTCCGGCCACAGCACATCGGTGAAATAAAGCTCGGCATAGGCCGCCTGCCACAGCAGGAAATTCGAAAGGCGCACTTCGCCCGATGTGCGGATCAGCAGATCGAGCGGCGGCAGGTCGGCGGTATCGAGCTCGGCCTCGATGGCTTCCGGCGTGATCGCGCCCTTCATGGCCGCCTTGGCCGCCGCGCGGGCGATTTCA